>OBLU010001078.1_pt1 | contig 25407 bp, 17 predicted proteins | sample 1518681 | NCBI WGS metagenome assembly OBLU01 (sample SAMEA3539304, study PRJEB22396) | soil metagenome | biome: tundra; feature: field; material: soil | place: USA | collected 2010-05 | depth 0.15 m
CGTTTCGGCTTCTGCGCCGCATCCCTGAAAACGGGGTTTTGAGTGCAATGGCGATGTTTCAACAGTTGCGACTCTTGGCGGTGACTGCCCATCAGATGTGACCCATGTCACTGACAGGACTTGTTCTTCCGCGTAAGCTGAATGCGCAATAAAATCTCGCCTCCCCGAAGAGCACGCCCTTCCATCGGACGCGACACCCCTTGGGGCGAGCCATCCACATTTGTTGTTTGGATAGGAGGAGATCGCCATGCGGACTTCACGCACAATTGAAAACTCACTTCACCACCCAGTGATTCGTGGCACGAACGGCATCTGGGCAAAGGCTCCCTTGAGATTATTAGTGAGAAATATCTGGAAGCTCGCGCTCGTCGTATCGTGTTTGTTGGAAAGCTCGGCGGTGGCTCAGTCCTTCGCTTATGTGACGAATGCGAGTTCGAGCTCTGTCTCGGTGATCAACACGGCGACCAATACCGTGACGGCCACGGTGGGTGTCGGGGGCAGGCCGATTGGAGTCGCTTTCACGCCGGATGGATCTCGTGCTTACGTGGCGAACTCCGGTTCCAACTCAGTCTCGGTGATCAACACAGCCACCAACACCGTGATCGCCGAGATTGCCGATGCGTCCTTTCCTCAGGGACTGGCTATCACCCCAGATGGATCTCGGGCCTACACCGCGAATAGCGGCTCCAGCACCGTCGCGGTGATCGACACGGCCACCAACATCGTGATTGCCACAATTGGCGTCGGCTTGGGCGCTGCCGGAGTTGCATTCACCCCGGATGGATCTCGTGCCTACGTGACGAATAACAGCACCACTTCAGTCTCGGTGATCGACACGTCGACCAACACTGTGATTGCAACGGTTGGCGTTGGGCATGGTCCCCTCGGGGTGGCCATCACCCCAGATGGATCTCGAGCCTATGTCGCGAATGTTGGCTCCAGCTCCATCTCGGTCATCAACACGGGCACCAATACCGTGATTGCCACTGTCGGAACGTTCCAACCTGTTGGAGTTGCCATCACCCCGGATGGAACCCGCGCCTATGTCACCAATTCTTCAGCAACCTCAGGCACCGTCTCGGTGATCGACACGGCGACGGACACAGTGATTGCCACGGTCGTGGTTGGGCCCGACGCTCAGGGTTTAGCCATCACTCCTGACGGAGCCCACGCCTATGTGGCGTGTTTCCGTTCCAACTCCGTCTTTGTGATCGACACGGCCACGAATACTGTGAGTACGACAGTAGCGGTTGGGGCCAATCCCGTCTGGGTGGCAATTGCGCCCAGTTCGCCGACGACGCTGACCTCCAGCCTGAACCCTTCCACCTACGGGCAGAGAGTAACGTTCACTGCTACCGTGGCGCCTTCTGGTTCAAGCACGCCGACAGGGAAAGTTAAATTCACATGGAGTATCTACACCATCGGTTCGGCCATTCTTGATAGTAACGGCGTGGCGACTCTCACCAAATCAAATCTCAATGCCGACGTCTATCCGCTAACTGCGGTATACGGTGGCGATGCTAACAATCCACCTAGCACGTCCGCGGTGCTGAACCAGGTGGTGTTGGAGACCACGAGCTCGGCCACGCTCACTTCGTCGCCGAACCCGTCCGCGCAAGGTCAGGCGGTGTCTTTCACGGCGAAGATTTCGTCGCGGACAGTGATTCCGACCGGTCCTGTCACCTTCACCGCAGGAAAGACTGTGCTGGGAACAGCTCAACTCAGCGGCGGCAAAGCAACGCTGACCGTCTCGTCGCTGGCCGTGGGCTCGACCAAAGTCACGGCGACCTACTACGGAGACTCAAACATCGCCAAGAGTTCAGCTTCGGTTGTCCAGACAGTGCAGTAGAACACGGAGTACTTCAGACAGTGGTCTTTGGACCCACAGGAATCTCTGGGCTTCATCGCCAGTTGATGTAACCAGGCCATTACACTCAAAACCCCTTCAGCCACGCTCGGGCTTTTCCGTTTGCCTCGACACATGCGTGCTGGCTCGTTTCCCAGCGTGCATTACGTCCGTCCCAAAGAATGCACTTGCGGGCGATCCTCAACGCGCTTTTGTTCCAAAGCATCGCGTGCACCTCTGTGTCGTCAGCCTGCAGCGAAGGCATCGCAGGAAAACGCTTGGCTGAGGGCGATGCGCCGGCGATATTCATTGTGAGTCAGGACGGGCTGCAGGAATACGGGAAGAACTGGCGTAAGATCCGCGCCGCCATTTATGACTCCGCCGGTCGGGAATACCTGTCACCCAAGAAGACCAGCAAAGAATCTGCCCCTTCTTGGGCGAGGGTGACTGTTTAGCTTACCCCACCCGAGCGCGCCGAGGGAACTGTAACGCTGTGATTAAAGCCGCTTGCTTTTTCAACTTCGCACCTGGTCCCCAATTCGAACCTCTTGACGCTGGGTGATGGGCCATTTGCTTCTATAATTCGGGGTGAGCAAAATGGAGGAAGCACTCAGGAAAGCGCGGGAATTCGCTGATTCTGTTTATGAAGACAAAGAAAAAAGCAGGGCCGTCACTTTTCACCAAGAGCTTTCTAATCTGAGTGAGAGCTCTGCCAGTAAGGGCCTAGCTACATCGAGTCCTCATTCACTAGCCCGTGCGGGAGCGCGCGCCAGACGGATAGATGAACTGGTTCAGGCTAAACTGAATGGACTATTAGAATGGACTACTAGAAGGATACGAGCTGTACGGTGTGCCTCTGGATGATCAGCTTGCCACTGACACCATCGACGAAGTCATGGGCTTTCGGGACGCCTTGATCGCAAAATTCTCCCAGTCAGCCGAAACAGGCACTGAGCTAATCTTGGGAGGCGTGACGCGAGAGATGTTTGGACGGTTTATTTCAGATCGATGCAAACTTTCCCGCGCAACCGTGACCACTCAGATTGCGCGTCACCGACTAGGACCGAAAGAGAAAAGGGAGCCGAGCGTGACAAACATCGATAGAAAGGCGCCAGATCAGGCTCGACGTGCACTTCCACCGAAAAGAGCAATTGAGATTCTAAAGAAGCTCATCGAAGATGCCCAAACCATACCGCGAGAATCTTGGACCTCACCTAAGCGCGATGGATGGAAAGACACTGCGCAAGTAGCTTTGGAGCAAGCTGGGGTCAGCAATTCGCTCTTGCAGAGTTTTGGTCGAGCACAGACGATAGCATTTAATACCGATAGTTCAGACGAAGAGATGCGTGAAAAGGTCAATTCGAATCTTGCGGGGATGGTTGCAGTTCTGCAAAGTGCAATCAACGCCTTGAGCTGGGAATTAAACGAGGACACTCCTCTCGAAAATCGTCGTCCCATTGAGGTTAAGCCTACAGTGTCAATATTCATCTCGCATAGCAGCAAGGATGCGAACGTCGCCTTTGCCCTCATTGAGCTGTTGAGAGCAGCACTCGGCCTCAGGGCCGAAGACATCAGATGCAGTAGCGTTGATGGTTACAGATTGCCGGGTGGTGCAAACACGGAGCAACAGTTGCGACAGGAAGTGAATACCGCGACGGCATTCATCGGACTAATCACCACGGACAGCTTGGCTTCGCCATATGTAATGTTTGAACTTGGTGCGCGTTGGGGGGCTGGGCTGCACATGCTCCCTCTTCTGGCGGGTGTTGATGCAGGATATATAAAGGGTCCGCTCAGCGGAATAAATGCGCTGTCCTGTTCAAGCGATGCTCAAGTTCACCAGATGCTCACCGATATTGCACGGGAATTATCTCTTTCAGTAGGCGCACCTGCGGCCTATGTCACTTATGTCAAAAGGTTAGTGGAACTCGTAAAAACCCGATAACCTTCCTACTTTGGCGTTGCTCATCTCGAAGGAAAATGGCAGCGGAAAGACATTCCCAAATTATTCCCTACTTATACCACTCGACATTCCAGGCAGGGGTGTAGTATTTTCCCCTCAATGCGTATAATCCCCTCACGCGTTTGACGGGGTATTACCTACTGAGGGGAAAATGCTACACCCCCCCTGCGGAATGTCGAGCGACCAACTAGAGATTAAAGACGGGGCGTGCGGGGTGGGTGGGCAATGCGGGCCTGGAATGTCGAGCGGTTGAGTAGGGATGTGAATAGGTAGAATTCTTCCGGCGCGCCTTGCATTTCCGTTATTTCCTCTTCACACCAATTTCACGAAAACGGCGGCGGGTCTTCTTCAGAAATTTCTTATCCTTAGAAAGTTTGTCTGCGATCCATTCAACGAATGCCTCGCTGTACTGGCGGGAAGAGAAGTCAGGCTGCCACGATAAGTCTTTCTCCGCCGCAATCTTGTACACCTTGTTGATCACTTGCAAATCATAGGTATTTGGAACCATCCCGGCGGGCAGAGCCTTTTTCAGCCTTTCAATGACGTCCATCTGGCGATAAGGAAATATCTCATGGCGATCAACAGCAATTACTCCTTGAGCGTCTGGATTGAGGGTCATCCTGACGGATACCGCTCCGTCTAATCCCGAGCGGGCGTTGCCGCGCGAAACTACTTGAAGCTGAGAGCCACGCGGTGCCTCCGAAACTCTCCTCATACCCTTGACAAGCTGATCTTGCATCCCTCGAACGCGCTGGCTAATAAATCTGCGTAGGTCATCTGTCGTTCCGCATTCGCTCTTTGCCCCATGCCGGAAGTAGATCGTCCCCTGAGAAAAGGCTGTTTGCTGCCGATTATGTTCAACCTGATAGGTGCCCGGTTTCTCGAAAACAAGCGGGGAATCAGGAGGGTTGATTAGAAAGATCGCTACACAGTGGCCGTCCTTCATGGCCTCAATCACTTCAAAATCGGCGAAATTCTGCATCGTGTATTTCTTGACCAGGTCGCAATATTTCGCATGATCGTAGTCAAGGACTGGCTTAACATCGGAGCCGCAAGCCTCGCCAGCATTATTTATTCCTATGGCAAGGGCTCCGCCGCCTGAGTTCGCAATAGCTACAATGTCTTTGAGCACTTCAAGAGCCTGCGAAACGTCAGTGGGCGTAAAACGTTCTTTAAACTCGACGGACTTTGATTCGCGCTTTGCGTTAAGGCACTTCACCACCCGTGGGTCAGCTTTCGCAACTGTATTGGGGCACATTTCGCGACGCCTCTTCGTATTCGAATCAACCTCCGACCCGGCAACCGGCCCATTACACGCAGGTGAAGTATATACTTAGGATCCTGCCCCTCTCGCGCCGACGTAGTCCGTCATCGAAGGCTCGACAACAAACAGCGATTAAGCTTCTTAATTGCCGTTCGAATAAGACCCTTCGTCCGTGTCGCATGTAATCGATAGCCCATGGGGATGGGGATGAATTGGCACCCAGTCACCCATTTCCTGCCTGGCGCTAGCTCGGGCGCTCTGGGGCACGCATGACCGGCTCTTTTGAGCGGATGCCATCTCGTGATTTACGATCCTCCTGCGACGGCATCGGGGATAGAAATTGTCAGAAGTCACGCAGCGTGTAAGAATCTGATGTTTTCAAGAAAAGAGAGTCGGGTGCGTGGCTGCCGGGCGGGCGGTGGGGGCGGCGGAGCGGCGATCGGACTAATGTTCAAACACGCAAGCATTTCCCGGTGTTTATTCCAGCGCCGGGCACTCTCGTTCTTGAGCTCTTTCCCACGCCTCGTATTGCTTCTCGTAGTCACAATGCTCCACACATACCTCTTTCGGTGTGTCATAAGTTACAGTGAATACCATAGTGGCATCGGTACCGGCGTTTGACCAACCCACCCAATGCACTGTATTCCCTATCCAGTTCAACGTTGTTTGATTGGTCCACCCTCCGCTCGACAGGCCCCATGTAGCATTCTTCACAATTCCGTCCACAGAAAAATCCACTACTAGTTTATGTCCGTTATCGCCCGCTCCCACAAGGGGTATGACGTAGTAATCGTTCTTCGCCAACTGCTTAGTGATGGTGTGACTGTCATAGTGTGTTTCCATCTTCTGCTGCTTGGGCTCACCCACCGCGGGGTTGGCGCACCCTTTGCGCGCAAAAACTTTGTGGGAGCAAAAGAAACCGTCATCGGTTCGGACTTTGCGGCAGTATACTTAACCCGAGAAAGAGGCTCTGCGCAGTTGGATCCCGCTCACCTTCTAAAGGCTATCGGCATTCGCCCAGCAAGACAACTATTAAAACTTAGCGCGTAGTATGCATCGACGGCACGGCTCGATGTACAACGTAATCATCCATAAGTCTCCCAGATACGCTTCTCCAAGGTCCAACAGGCAACTGCATTCGCACGAGGTTACTTGGACACATTCATCGATCGACTTAAATGTCTTTGCGTCGTCTATCCTACGCGCGCCAAGTGGGTTTTTGTGCCGACCCACGCCACCGGACGGACTCTTGGCGATCGTCTAGTTCTCGAAGGGACTGATTGGGCGAATCTGCGATTCGTCACGCCACTCGACATCGCGTTGCGCATGGGAGCGCCGTTCCTCGTCGAGCGCGGCATCGATCCCTCCGAAGAAGGGCTCGGGCCAGCCCTCATCATGCGCTTGCTCCTCGAAGTGAAAGTCCACCCGGGATATTTTCGTCCACTGGCAGCCCAACCTTCCATGGCACAAGCGTTGTGGATCACATTGCGCGAGTTGAGGATGGCGGACATTCGTGCCGACAATCTAACGCGAGCAGCATTCGTATCAGGCGCGAAGCATCTAGAATTTCAATCCCTCGTTGTTGCCTACGAAAAGTTCCTGACTGCGAATTCGCGTGGGGATGTGGCGACGGTCTACGAGGAAGCAGTCCTACACCCGGACTGGTGTCCGATTCAGCCGCAAGAGTGTTGGACGGAGTTGCCCGACGTATTATGGGCGCCGCTCCAACTTCCTCGTACTCCTTCTTATATTTATCTACTTCCATCGCCTTTTTATACACATCTTTTTCATCAGCTTCTTAACGCAGTCCAATGCTGTCCGCTTATTTATGTCTCTCAGACTAATACTGCACGAGAATAATATTTCTGCCGGCGGTACCCGTTGCAGTAACGTTGTTGCCAAAGTTAAACCCTCCCGAGCTGCCACTTATATACCCGCCTGCATAGATGTTTCCGCCGCTATCTACACCTACAGAGTTAAACTGTGAAGATGTTGCGATATCGCCACCAACAGCGGTAACGGTTTGCGCCCACTGTGCCACACCGGATGAGTTGTATCCCATAACAAAGGTTATCGGAGAGCCGTACTGAACGAAATAACCTGTTGCCGTAACGCCATTACCAAAGCTATATTCCTCAGGGCAATTGCCGGTACAATCTGTCCCGTATGATATATAGCCGGCTGCAGATATATTTCCGCTGCTATCTACAGCTACGGAATTAAACCCTGACATAGCCGGAGCAGTAGTAACGGTTTGTGCCCACTGGGCTGCACCTGATGAGTTATATTGCACAAGCACAATGTTCGGATTCGCGTTGTAAATTCCACTTGATACGGCAACCACGTTGTTGCCAAAGTCAATCCCACTGGCCGTTATATACCCGCCTGCATATATATTTCCGCTGCTATCTACGCATAAAGAATTAATAGTTGCGTTGGCCACTGAACTGGCCCACTGGGCCGCGCCGGATGGGCTGTATTTCACAAGGACATCGCCATACTGGTAGGTATTTGTTACAGTAATCTGGTTGCCGAAATTAAATACCCCAGCGTTTACACTCCTGTTCAGTGTTATAACGGCATATACATTGTTGCTGCTATCTATACTTATAGCACTAATACTTGAGGGGTCCGTAGCAGCGGAAACGGTTTGTGCCCACTGGGCCACACCGAATGAGTTGTACTTCACAAGAAGAATATTAGTACCACTGTTTACGCTTGCTGCGGTAACGCCGTTGCCGAAGTCATATGCCGCCGTGCTGCCACTTATATACCCGGCTACATATATGTTTCCCCCGCTATCTACACTTACAGAACTTAACTCTACATCGGCCGAACCAGAAGAATTGGCTTGCGCCCACTGGGCGACTCCAGATGAGTTATATTGCACAAGGAACATGCGCCTATTGGAGCCTGCCCCCAGTGTTAGAGTTACGCCATTACCGAAGTTATATGTGCCGCCCCCGGGGGTAAACCCGGCTGCATAGATGTTGCCGCTTTGATCTACAGCTACAGAAGTAATACCTGCTAACCAATTGGGGGCCGAAGTAATACCTTTTAACCAATCGGGGCCCAATGAGCTAACCCACTGGGCTGCACCTGATGAGTTATATTCCACAAGAACTTGAGTATCTTCGGTGACGCCTGTTAGCGTAACGCCATTGCCGAAGTCATAGTTTAGATTAAGTCCTACCGTACCGTTGTGGTCTAAAATAGCGGCTGCATAAACATTTCCGCTGCTATCTACAGCTATAGCGTTGAAATCCGACGGTGCAGCAGCTGAGTCAGCCGCAACAGTTTGTGCCCATTGAGCCACAGTTGTTCTCATCGTTGTTGTCACCGTGAGCGCGAATGGCTGGCTTGTGACCCCGCCGGAACTGGCCGTGATGTTTGTCGTGCCGGCTGCAACGGCGGTTGCCAAGCCCGCCGAACTGATGGTCGCAGTGGCCGTACTTGAGGAAGCCCAGGTCGTGCTGCCTGTAAGGTCAGCGGTGCTGCTGTCGCTGTATGTTCCGGTTGCTGTGAGCTGGTCAGTGGCTCCAACGGTAATCGAGGACGCAGTTGCGGTGACCGCTATTGAGGTTAGGGTCTTGGTCGGAGGCGGAGTCGTGCCGCCGCCGCTACCGCTTCCGCCGCAGGCGGTCATGCCGAACGAGGCGAGTATCGAGACTAAGAGGAACAAACGTGGAGCAGGCACGGCCGAAAACGGGCGAGTTGCGGAGCTTTTCATGGCAACCTTCCTTCGTTACTAAACTGAGAATCTGGTTTCATCGGGATACTCCTTATCCACATCTACGGGCTACGGCGCTAGGATCGGCGCCTTTTCTCCAAACACTGCCGAGCCACTGCATATCTCAATTCGCCTGCGACGCCACATGGCTCTGCGCCGTCTTCTGCAGACTGTTCATCATTTCCTGGTAGATCATCGTGGACCAGTTGTCTTTCCTGATTTCGTCGACAAACTTCTTGCCGGTCCAGATGCGAACATGGGTCCGGTCGCCCTTGGCCTCCATCGTGGCCGTTACCTTTTCACCGCCATTGCCAGTCCGCTCGGAAAAGCCGAGGGCACGCTTGCATTGAATACGGTTCGCGCTCTCATCCTTCACCTTGCAGCCCACGCTGGCCATGGCAGGCTTAAGAGCGGCAACTACAGCATCGATTCCGAAGGGAACCACTTCATCCATGTCTTTGCTTCCCACGGTCGGATTCAACAGGCCGGGACTGGTCTTGGAGTCCAGATTGGGGATCTCTTTCCCGGTCTTTTTTTCCAGGGTCGAGATGACGTCGTTATATTCGCTCTTATCGAGACGGAGCATGGTCGACTGCTTCAGATCGCCTTCGTGATAGGCAATGAGCAACCAGTAGCTCTTGGTCTTGGTGCTCATCAGGATCGCTCCGCCAGCCAGCGAAAGCCCCATCAGCGCCGAACCCTCTTGTGTGCGATGGCGTGAAGCAGACTCATACGTCATGGAATCAATTGTGGAATAAGGGATGGTCAGGTTAATCGGCTCCATCTTCTTGGTTTCCTTCAGGCTTTTGATCGAAAGCTGGGAGTCCGAAACCAAGAGAACGACACCTGTTTCTCTGGGCTGCTTCAGGGATGAATACCTGGTCTTGTTGAAAGTGACATCTTGAGCCAGGCACACTGGAATAAGGGTCAGAATCAGGGCTAGATTGAGAATCACCTTCCTCAACATAATTTCCTCCAACCTCGCGAAACGCGAGTTGACTCGTCGCCTTGCCGAGGTTCGTTCAGAGACTCACATTGTCCGGTTCCCGCAGGAATGACAATGCAACGTAGATGGAATTCAGATGGAAAGGAGGTGACTTTGCTGAAACGAGGCGACTTAGCTAAGGCTTCCAAAACAGGGATCTGGAGGCTCTGTAAAGATTCAGATTTTGGTATTTAGGATCACATCTTGCCTCTTGAACTCCGTCGTATAATCCGCTGTTCGAAAGGTCCCTCCCCCAAGGACCTTGGGGGATTGTCATGTCATTGCCCACCAAAACGGTACGCTTGGGGCCTTTCCAATTGGACGTGCGCTCCGCTGAACTGCACCAAAACGGCACGACCACCAGGCTTCCGGAACAGCCTTTTCAGGTTCTGATGGTACTCGTCGAGCACCCTGGCGAAGTCGTAACCCGCGAGGAATTGCGTCACCACCTGTGGCACTCGGACACTTTTGTAGATTTCGAGCATGGGCTAAACACAGCGGTGAAACGTCTACGGCACGCCCTGGGCGACTCGGCGGAGAACCCACGCTATATCGAGACTTTGCCACGCCATGGTTACCGCCTGATGGTCCCGGTGGAGAGATCAGTGCAGCTGGGTGCGGCGAGTATCGGAGCTTCCATTCGCAAGGTTCTTATTCCGCTTGCCGTTGTACTCGTCGCGGCTACCATTGGGGGAACGCTCTCCGTCCGTTCGCGCCAGTACACGACTCGCCTGACCGACAAGGACACTATTGTTCTCTCCGATTTCGACAACAAGACGGGCGATCCGGTATTCGATGACGCGCTAAAGCAGGGACTTTCGGTGCAGCTTGAACAGTCGCCCTTTCTCGGTTTGGTGTCCGAGCGCGGAGTAAACGAGACTTTGCTGCGCATGGGCCGTCCAGCTGGTAGCCAATTGACGCCGGACGTCGCACAAGAGGTCTGCCTGCGTACAGGTAGCAAGGCGATGCTGACTGGCTCGATCGTGCTGCTCGGGCGACAGTATGTAATTGGCCTCAAGGCTGTGAACTGTGAGACAGGAAGCATATTGGCGGAAACACAAGAACGGGCTGCCGGCAAGGAAGCCGTACTCAAAGCGCTCGACAGCGCCGCAGTCAGTTTGCGGAGCAAGCTGGGCGAGTCGCTCAGTTCGGTCGAGAAATACGCCACTCCGTTAGAGGAGGCGACCACTCCTTCGCTGGAGGCTCTGAAAGCCTACAGCTTGGGCGTAAAGACAACCCTTACAAAAGGGATTACGGATTCTCTGCCTCTCTACAAGCGGGCGGTAGAACTCGACCCGAATTTTGCTATGGCCTATGCCGCCTTGTCGGTTGCCTACCTCAATCTCCAGGAGTACGAGCGTGCATCCGAGAATGCTGCCTTGTCCTACAAGCTGCGCGAGAAGGTCAGCGAGCGAGAGCGATTCTATATCGAGTCGAACTACTACATGACGGCCACCGGAGAGCTCGAGAAAGCGGCGCAGAGCGACGAAATGTGGACGCAAACCTACCCCAGAGACGATCCACCGCACGCAGACCTGGGCTTTGTTTACGCGCACCTTGGAAACTGGCGGAAAGCCCTGGAGGAATTTCGAGAAGCGCTGCGGATGGATCCAAGTCATGTAGTCAACTATGGCAACCTCGCCGTTGCTTTCGCAGCCCTCGACCGCCTTCAGGAAGCCGACGCAGTGTACAAGCCGGCAGAGGATCGTCAGCTCGAAGGTGAGTTCCTGCTCCAGAGTCGCTACTGGTTGGCGTTTCTGAAGGCCGATCCGGCGCAGATGGCGCAGTTCGTCTCCGCCGCCATGCATATGCCGGGTTCGGAAGACCTGTTGCTGGCCACGCAAGCGGACACCGAAGGTTGGTACGGCAGGCTGAAGAATGCGCGCGAATTGACCGCGCAAGCCATGGATTCCGCCCAGCACAATGACGCGACGGAAAGAGCCGCGGGTTATGAGGTAGCGGCAGCGCTGCGCGACGTGGAATCGGGAAGCCGGCAGCAGGCGCGGGACGAGGCCAACGCCGCGCTGAAGCTTGCTCCCAATCGCGATGTGCGCGCTATGGCTGCGCTGGCTCTGGCCCGGGCAGGCGATACGGCCGGTGCAGAGAATCTGGTGTCCGTTCTCGACAAGACCTTTCCCTTGGACACGCTGGTTCAGAGGTACTGGCTCCCCACCATCCGCGCGGCCATCGCGCTGGAGCGTAAAGATCCGGACCGGGCAATCGAATTACTGAGAGTGGCAAGCCCGATTGAACTTCAGTATTCTCCTGCGATCCTGTGCCCGGCTTACTTGCGCGCAGAATCGTATCTCATGCTTCGCGATGGCAATCGCGCAGCGAAAGAGTTTCAGAAGTCCATGGACCATCGCGGACTGGTCAGGAATTTTCCTTGGGGTGCTCTGGCTCACACTGGACTAGCGCGTGCTTATGCTCTTCAAGGCGACACGGTCAAGGCCGAAGCCGCCTACCAGCAGTTTCTCACTCTCTGGAAAGACGCCGATCCCGATGTTCCCATCCTGAAACAAGCCAAAGCCGAGTACGCGAGGCTGCAATAATCATGGCAACTACTCTCTTTCGCGCCATCATCCGTTTCATCGCAGCACTTGGATGTTCGTCGATTTCGGGTGATTTCGGCATCGGTGAGTTGTTGCAAAAGATGGTGAGCGCGGAAGGAATCGAACCTTCAACCTACTGATTGTTGGGCAAGTAGCTAAATGTCTTTTGTTTCAGCGGCTTCTCGATTTCCATAGTGGGCAAAAATGGGCGATTTTAGGCGTAGTTGTTATGAAGGATGTTATGAAGTTTGACCCATAAACTAATGCTATGAGGTTCAGTCTCCTCGCTGCGCGATCTTATTCGCTCTTTCTCTGCTTCGAGTGGCACCTCCCCGTCGCCGGTGCAACATCCGAATCCCGGCACACAACACGCCCACTGGCTTTTTCCAATGCAGTTCCGCGGTGCGGAGTCGTCTGACCGACAGTTAGTCGCCAAGAGATCGAATTTCCTCTGTGCACAGCATCTTTTCAACAACCTACCGGGTTGATTTTTTTGCCTGTGTCCCAAAACGTGTCACAGATGTTCCTAGGCCGTCATTTGTAGTGCCACTTCTCTTCCTTGATTGAGGGCCGCACGCACCAGTTCAAGTTCCGAATGTTGATACTGCATCGCGGCTCTCACATCCTTGTGCCCCATCGTCTTCATCACCGCTGCCAGATTCCCGGTCTTCGTCAGTACCCGTGTACCGTAATCATGCCGGCAGCAATACAAGACCAACTCCTCGGGAAGACCCGCCTTCGCACGCGCTGCGCGAAACTGTCGTCCCACATCCGTCAAATGGCCGCACTTCGATCGCTGGGATGGAAACAGCCATCCTTCGCTTCTTCCACCCGCTCGTCTGCGCAGCACCTCGCACACACGATCGCTCATGGGAATCATCCTTCTACCATCAGCCGTCTTGCTGTCCGGCACAAAGATAATTCGGTTGTTCCAATCGAGGTTCTCCATGCGAATGCGGGAGAGCTCTCGCTGGTTCCGCATTCCCGTATCCCTCGCGAGGATGATGACGTCCCGCAGCAGCTCGAACATGCCAGTCGTCCAATCGCACCTGCTTGCTGCGACCAGCAACTTCTGTTCCGCATGATCATCCAGTCTTAACCTGCGCCCGTGCTCCGTCAGCAGCTTAAACCTTGGAACCCTGCCGATCAGATTCCATTCTTCCGCTTTGTGAAGCATCCGGCGCAGCGTTCGAAGTGCACAGTTGGCGTTCGATGCCGAGCCGCTGAGACTGAGTCCTTCCACATCATCCTTGGTTATGTGATCCAGGCGCATGCCGACGATTTTCGTCATCGCAAGCAGGCGCCAGCCGTAGCGGTAATACGCTTTCGACTTCCCCGCTAGAGGTGCCGATTCGACCCAACTCAGAAACCGAATCGAGAACCCCTGCAGGCTGGGGGCCTTCCGATCCAACGGACCGATTCCTCCCATGGCTTGGGAGAGCCTCAAAGCGGCAATCTTCCCGGCTCTCTTCTTGTTCGTCTCTTTGGTAGAACTTCGATATCGCTTGCCGCGCCATTGGAAGTCGTACCAGTAAAATCTCGAATCCCTCTTCTTATATAGTTCCACGAGTTTCCTCCATTGCAGCCCGCACGGAAGGCGCTCGTGTGTCCCCCTGACGAACTCAGGCGGAACAGGAAGATCCTAGCTCACCAAGGCTCTCGTGGCTACCTCACCGAGGCGATCATCGCATCGGCAACATCTGCAGGAATGAACCCGGGCTGCGACGTGACATCTTTGGTCAGGGTCAGATAGCTACGCCCCAGTTCTCTCAAGGTGCGTACCCCATGCTCTCCGTGGTAGACCGGATTGAGTTGGTTGGTGCGTAAAAGTTCAGCTAGCTTGCGCGCGTCGATCCGGTCACTCTTGTTGCCATCTTTCAACAGGGCAGCCTTTCGCGGATCGCAGACCACCAGCCGGTCGACGTGGGGTTTCAGCAGATCGTGCAACCAGGCAGCCGAAGTTCCTTCCTCGAAGGTCAGCGACAGAGTTCCCTGCAGCCCTTGGATGAACTCGACGATCGTGGCCGCCTTGGTCTCCAGAAGGCATTCCATGATCAACTTGCCACCCGCATCCATCACGGCAACCGAGATGGTGGCCTGATGAACGTCCATGCCGATATACTTTTCTTGACTCATAAAGGCGCTTCTTTTCGCTAGGTTGGTGGTGCGAGCAATCCCAACCTACCGCAAAAGTGGGCGCCTTTTATATTGCGTGATATCGCGATGTTGCAGCACCCATTTTTTGAGCTGCGTCCAACGCTACTGCTTTCATTGACTTGCCCGTTTTGCGGACGTAAGATTCGCGCCAGTGATCGGCCAGACCATCTCGCACTACCGCATCGCCAAGAAACTGGGCGGCGGCGGCATGGGCGTGGTGTACAAGGCCGAGGACGTAACCCTCCACCGATTTGTCGCGCTGAAGTTTCTGCCCGAAGAAGTCGCCAAAGACCCCCAAGCGTTGGCTCGCTTCCAGCGAGAAGCCCAAGCTGCTTCCGCACTGAATCATCCCAATATCTGCACTATTTATGAAATCGGGCAGCAAGATGGACAGCCCTTCATCGCCATGGAGTTTCTGGACGGACTGACGCTGAAGCAGTGTATTGCGGGGCGTCCGCTCGAAACCGAACTGATTCTATCGCTCGGCATCGAGATCGCGGACGCACTCGACGCCGCGCACTCCAAGGGGATCGTCCATCGCGACATCAAGCCTGCCAATATTTTTGTCACCGAGCGTGGACACGCCAAGATTCTCGACTTCGGGCTGGCGAAAGTGACGCCTGTGCTTGCCAATGTCAAAGCAGATGCGGTGGTGGAACAATCCACTCTGTCGCTGGAAGAGCACCTGACCAGTCCTGGAACGACGCTGGGAACGCTCGCCTACATGTCGCCCGAGCAAGTCCGTGCCAAGGAATTAGACGCCCGAACGGATTTGTTCTCCTTTGGCGCAGTGCTGTACGAGGCGGCCACAGGCACGCTGCCATTTCGTGGGGAAAGCTCGGGAGTCATCTTCAAAGCCATTCTCGACGCGGCTCCCGTTCCTGCCGTGCGGCTGAATCCCGACGTTCCACCGAGGCTGGAAGAGATCATCAACAAGGCTCTGGAGAAAGATCGCAACCTTCGATACCAGCACGCAGCCGATATGCGAACAGATTTGCAACGGCTGAAGCGTGACTCCGAGAGCGGACGGAGTGCGGTGGTGAGTTCGGGCACAGTGGCCGTCGGCAAAGCGTTCTTGGCTCGGGTTGTGAGGCTCCGGAAGATTACAGTTCCCGTCCTCCTGGTCGCCTTGTCGATGGCGGGCGGGCTTTACTATCGGTCGCGTCAGCAGCGCAATCGCCTAACCGACAAGGACACAATCGTCCTCTCCGACTTCGACAACAAGACGGGCGATGCAATCTTCGACGACACGCTGAAGCAGGGACTTTCGGTACAGCTTGAGCAATCGCCCTTTCTCGAAATGGTTTCGGACCGCAGGGTGAATGAAACATTGAAGCTGATGGGCCGCTCACCTGATGACCGCCTAACGGCGGCCGTGACCCGCGAGGTCTGCCAGCGCACCGGCAGCAAAGCCATGCTGACCGGCTCGATCGCGGAGCTGGGCAGCCAGTACGTGATTGGTCTGAGAGCCGTGAACTGCAACACGGGAGACGTGCTGGCAGAAGCGCAGGAACAGGCAGCGAGCAAGGAAGCGGTGCTCAAGGCTCTCAGCAACGCGACGGTCAGCTTGCGGAGCAAGCTGGGCGAGTCGCTCAGTTCGGTTGAGAAGTACGCCACGCCGCTGGAGGAAGCGACCACGCCGTCGCTGGAGGCGCTGAAAGCCTACAGCCTGGGACACAAGATGAGCCGTGCGAAAGGGGACACAGCTGCGCTGCCCTTCTTCAAACGGGCGGTGGAACTCGACTCGAATTTTGCCATGGCTTACGGCTCCATGGCGGTGGCTTACTTCAACCTCAACGAAGTTGGGCGGGGGAGCGAATATGTGCGCAAGGCCTACGAGTTGCGAGAGAAGGTGAGCGAACACGAGCGGTTGGCCATAGAGGCAGTCTATTACACATACACAACCGGGGAATTGGAGAAAGTGGCACAGGTCAATGAACTGTTGCAGCAGATCTACCCGAGGCGCTTTCCATCTTACGTAGAGCTGGGATACATTTCCACCCTCTTGGGAAATTGGGAAAAGGCGTTGGAAGAATTTCAAGAGGCAGTGCACCTCGCGCCAGATGTTGCGGCCAACTATCTCAACCTCGGCCTCGCCTATCAGAGCCTCAACCGGCTGGATGAAGCCGAGGCGGTGTTCAAACAGGCAGAGGAGCACAAAGTGGGGGGCGAGTACCTGCTCACAAACCGCTATCAGTTGGCATTTCTGAAGGCCGATTCAACGAAGATGGCGCAGTTGGTCTCGGCCGCTATGGGAAAGCCGGGCACGGAAGACGCGCTGCTGGCCACCCAGGCGGACACAGAAGGTTGGTACGGCAAGCTGAAGAAGGCACACGAACTGACCCGCCGGGCAGTGGATTCCGCCCAGCACAGCGACGCAAGAGAGCGTGCCGCCTCCTATCAGGCAGCAGCGGCGCTGCGGGAGGTGGAATCGGGAAATCGGGAACAGGCACGCGCCGAAGCGAATGCTGCGTTGAAGCTGGCCACGAACCGCGATGTGCAAGCCATTGTGGCACTGGTGCTGGCGCGGGCAGGCGATACGGAAGGAGCGGAGAAGCTGGCGACGGAACTCGACAAAACCTTCCTGCTGGACACGCTGGTGCAGAGGTATCGGCTGCCAACCATCCGGGCGGCTGTCGCCTTGCAGCGCAGGAACCCGAATCAGGCAATAGAACAACTGAAGGTAGCTAGCGCAATAGAGCTGGGGGACCAAGCGGATTTACTCCCAGTCCATTTGCGGGGAGAGGCATACCTCATGCTCCACAACGGTAGCGCAGCGGCAGCGGAATTTCAGAAATTCATTGACCACCGAGGCCTGGTCGCGAATTTTCCGTGGGGCGCACTTGCCCGACTGGGACTGGCTCGTGCTTACGCCATGCAGGGCGACGTTGCCAGAGCCCGCACGGCATATCAGGACTTCCTCACTTTCTGGAAAGACGCCGACCCCGACATCCCCATCCTGAAGGAAGCCAAAGCAGAGTACACGAGGCTGCAATAGTGCTTTCGACCCATCACAGGGAACCGCCACGCATTATGTCCTCAGGGCATAATGGCGTCTGTTCCCCGTCAGCGAGAGTGGGACCGCTGAGACTGATAAGGTAAGCTACAGTTTGGAGCTGGAGTCACCCCCGAAACTGGGGTTAGACTGCGGCAGAGAGCGCAGCATGCGCAAACAGTCTCAAAGGTTCTGAAGACGAACACCTTGCCGTGACCAGCGTCACTGACAGCGCTGCTGACTTGGATTAAAAGGGCTGTGTTCCCTTGGTCGGTACGAGAGCAGGCGCTCTAAGCAGTCGGGGAATGTAAGTCGCCGCCCAGGCCAGGACGCATCTCGTCCCCTCGCTCAACTCTGCGGAAAGGGCACTCCATCATGAAAAACAGAACCCTCATGCTCTTTGTGGCGCTTCTCCTTATCATCTGTCGAGCATTTGTTCCTTCGATGGCAGGAGAAAAACTGCACCAGGATAGCGTTCCCTCGATGGTCGAAAGGCTGCAAAAGCTTTCGCAGGGGCAGCCCAAACCACTCTGGCAGGCGACGATAAAAGCGCAGGAAACAGATTTCATCAAATTCCTCTCGAAAGACCGAGTTCTGGTCGGCACCGTCGCAACAGATGGGCTCGCTTGGGGGCTCATGCCGTCAGCGATCATGCTGCTGAATGCCGTGAATGGAGAGACGGTCTGGACCTTGTCCCGGGCATCTTTCGGTTATCCTCTGCAGGTTCTCGCGACGGACCCCGTGATTCTCCTTCAAGGCGGTGGGAAATGCGTGGCGCTCAATCCTAAGGACGGCATTCTCGTTTGGGAACGAGCCTGGTCAGGCGCAGGTCCTCTTCTGCTGCCAGACGGTGAACACATCGTTCTTCTCACGCAGAAGAAATCGTTCGTCTCGCTAAGCGCAGTGAACGTTAAGGACGGCAACGAAGTCTGGAGCGCCTCGGTCGAGAATTATCCCCCGGCAAAGGACGTGGCACTCAAGGCCGAAACAGCGGGTCAGGCCGTGCTGCTTGTTGGACCCGAGATCGTCGCGATCTCGGCTAAGGCTGGTCAGACGCTCTGGAGAAAGCCCTTCCCAGGGAACTTTGGAACGACTGCCGCAGCAATCGGGCTGGGAGACGACCTGTACTTTATTGACGGCGCGTCGATTACGAGAAGCGATCCCGCGTCGGGAAACGCTGTATGGCGTCAAGACTTTCCGCGCAACGCGGTGCGCAACCTGTCGATGAGCGGGACCAGTGTTTTCGTTCTCCTGCGCGAAGGCGGGAGCGACGGCTCGCGGGAGACAATTCAGGCTTTGGAACGCAACACCGGAAAGCCTCTTTGGAAATATGCCCTCGCCGAGCAGACGCAAAGCGCCATGACGATTCAGGAAGGCCGGATTTATGTGACGACGGTGAGCCAATTGATCGGCATAGACGCTTCGAGTGGATCGCTTGTATTCCAGGGGGCAATACCCCCGAATCTACAGGCGCGAAGGCTGCTGTCTGACGTTCTGCGGATTACCGAAGACAAAATCATCGTAGCGAGAGAGACCGGCGTCATGGCCGTGCGGAAGCAGGACGGGACACTTCTGTACGCCGAGTCCGTCGTTGGCGGAGCGCCCTTCACCTATGACTACACCATGCACAAATTGAACCATGCGCTGGAGAGCGCGACACCTCTCAAAAAGAGGGGGGAGTTCCACGAGCAGACTCTCGCGTCGTTCTCAAGTGTTCAATACCACGCCGCATTGGCCCACCAGGGGGCGGTGTACCAACGAGACCTCGCGATGGCTCGTGAAAATAGGGCCGTAGAAAACCTGAACCCGTCAGCCAGTGATCGGCAATCGGGAATGGTGCGAGGCAACGTGGACGCGTATTCCCAACTGGCCTATGCCTCATTGGCCACTTGGGCGGCGAGCAATGCTGAGTTCCAAAGCAAGCTCCGGGCGGATCGCACGGGAATTATGAGTGCGGAGATCAGCCAGGCAGTCCAGTCCCAGGCGAACTCGTTGCAGGACGACTTCTACATCAGGCCGCGCTACGAGCTGGACCGGGGATGGTCCCTTGTCTTGGTGAACCTGAAAACGGGGAAGCGTGCCGAGATTCTCCTGTCGCCGGACAACGATCCCCTGGCCCGGTCTGCTCCGAACCTGCCGGCGTTTTCCATCGATCCGTCAGGCTCCCGGATCGTCTCCAAAGGTCTCGGCCTCGATCCCGCTCGCTTCGAGACATACAAAAAGTGGGTTTATGCACCCAGCCGCGGAACGATGTTGCCTGCGGTGAACTGGAAGATTCCTTATCCCTCGGTCCTCTCCTTTGATCCTGCCACGCTTCCCTTCGGACAGAAATCCGGGAACGCGGCGCCCGCGCCGAAACCGGTCGCTCCGGAGAAGAAACAACTGAATGATCAGCTCATTAATGCGGCTTTTCAGTGTGACCTCGAGACGGTAAAAAAGACGCTGGCAACTGGGGCTGATGTAAATGCGATGGACGAGTATGGCCAGACCGCCCTGATGCTCGCCGCCGAATCGCTCAGGGTGTGCAACCAGAAGGACATCATCCAGACGCTGCTGGAATCGGGCGCGGACAGCTCAATCAAGGATCCCAACGGATGGATGGCGGCCGACTATTACTCCATTATGGGGTGGGATATCGTGAGAGGCGCTGAGCCGGGGCGCAAACTGCTAGTGAAAGCAGGAAAGGATGGAGAGTGAAAAGAGCCGTGACGGAAATGGGGACTGAGACGAAACACGACTTTCTGCAAGCTGTTCTTAGCGGTGGGAGATCTGATCCTGGCTTCAATCACATCACCACGTGACTAAGCGCACTGACAGAATCCACCTAAGAGGCGTGCATTGGTACCGATGACGAGTCCATAGAGCCAAAGCTTCGCAAGTAGGGGACGGAACGCCACGGGTTTAGGTAGTTCGAGAGGGCTCGGAGCATGCGGCACTACTGGGACGTTGCGATTGAAGGTGAACGGTTACTCCACGAAACCCCTAGCGTTGGGCCGCTGCAGCGAGCGCAAGACGGCAGGTAGGTTTGATTGCGCGGTAAGCGCGGACATCAATGCACAGCGGCGTGTCCTTTCCTCGCGCTTCACATTGTCGGTGCTTTGGCATTCTTATTTCCGGGACACCTTCTGCCAGGGTTCAAGTGTAAGATCGGCATGAGAACTGTTACGCTGAGCAAGAATCTTAGCGAAGATCAGGTCGACCAAATCCTCGGGGTGCTGCAACAGGTGCTGCCCGGAAGTTTTCAAAGGTTGTACTGGGTGAACCCCTTGGCTGAATCTCTCGATACAAGATGCAAAAGCGGTATGACACACCTGACAAACACGAGCGGCATCGCTCCCGACTTGAGCAAGGTGGGAAGGCGTGGGTTGTCGACAGTGGGAGTTTGTACTAATCCATCCTTCGGCTTCAGAAAACACTCGGCTGATCGAGCTCAAACCTAGGGTGAAGATGACGAGGCCGACTTGGCGGCCCGAACGACGCGAGGAGGTCTTATGGTCGTATCACCAAGAAATTCGCAGCAACAAGAGAAAGCCGAGGATTGGTTCGAGCAGGGCCAGCGGGTTCTCGACTTAATGAAGGGCACCGATCACGATTCGGAGTACCGGTCTGACCTCAACGATGCGCTCGCGTGTTTCGACAAGGCAACTGCCCTCGACCGCGACTACGCCGAAGCGTGGTTCGAGAAGGTATTCGTCCTTGACTCGCTCGGATCCCATGCGGATGCATTGATCGCGAGCGAGGAGGTCCTCCGCCTCCGACCCGACGATCCTGAAGCGTGGTTCCACAAGGGCATCGCACTCGCGAAGCTCGGGCGACATGGCGAAGCGGAGATGGCCTTCGACACCGTGCTGCGTCTCAAGCCGTCCGACCGGCAAGCTCTATATGAAAAGGCGCTGGCCCTTCGAAATCAGAATCGACCTGAGCAGGAACTGACCGCTTGGCGAGACGTGCTCCGGGCAGGCGCCCCAGACGCGAGCGATCCGTCGTGCCCCCACCGCTGGTGGGGGATTTTCGATTGGCCTCTCCTCAACGCCCGCTTTTTCCTTGCCAATGACTTGAGCCGACTGGGCCGCCGCGAGGAGGCACTCGACGAGTACAGGCGCGCAATCCGCGAGGGCGCGCAGCACCTCAAGGGCCCGCTGGGCCTCTCGGGCCTAAGGGACGCTCTACGCCTCTCCGCGGAGGCTCGCGAGGTTTATCGTGAGTTTCGCAGCGAAGACAAGGCGGCGTGGTACGACAAGGGAAAAATTTTCCTCGAGGCTGGATGCAGCAGCGACGCGGTCATGGTGTTCGAGAAGGTGATCCAGATGGACCCCCACAACGCCGACGCCTGGTTCGGTAAAGGCGAGGCGCTGCTTCAGGCCGGTCGCCGCCGAGAGGCGTTGGCGGCGTACGAAACATCACGGACGCTCCATCCGACGGCCTACATGGCGCTGGAGCAACGGCTGAAGATGCTCCGGGAAGAGGAGGGGGACTAATCCAGCTTTAATCTTGTCACCCGCGCCGATTCGTTCGGATTAAGAAAGGCGGATATGGATTCAGCCTGGGCAGACTACGTGCTTGCGTTCCAAAGGCGGAATGACAATCTTCAACTCGAGGCCAAGTGGATCGCTACTCCTTAGTGGCCGCCGTGCTGGCGCAGTAATTGCGCCACGTCCTTATGTCCCTTGTGATCGGCACAAAGCCTGGACGGACACGCCATTAAACGCCAGCGCCGAAGCGCTTCGGCAGTTCGTTGAAGATCCGCCATAACCAGCGCGCTTCTGTAGGCGCAATCCGTACCGTATCCGTCGCGGAAGCGGATGAGCTTCCCAATCGTCGAGAACTGCTCTTCGGTGAGGCTCGCAGGCGTATTAATGCCAAGCGGTTGGCTGTCACTTGCGTAGATCTTTGCTTGCCGCCGTTGGGTCGAACTGGCTGGCCTTGGAGTCCAGGACCGCGACGTGTTTGCCAGTCTTGGCTTCCAGGACCGCGATCACGTCCGCGTATTCAGATTCATCCAGGTGGAGCACGATTCGTTGCTTGGTATCGCCTTCGTGATAGTCAATTGCAAGCCAGCGGTCTATGTGCTTAGTGGAAGCCACGGCCACACCCGCGGCCGGAATGACTATGCCCAGTAACCCCAAACTTCTATGCTTCGAGGTCACCTCATACGACATGGTATCGAGAGAGGAATACGGAATCTCCACGTCAATCGCTGCCAGCTTCTTGGCTCCCGGTTTGCCCTTGATCAGGATCTTCGAATCCGTAGTCGAAAGGTTGATACCGATTTCCAAGGGCAGATCCTTCGACCGAAATGTGTAGCAGCACACCTCGGCATGGGTCTTGCTGAAAGTGACTTCTTGAGCCAGACACACCGGTCCACAACCCAAAATCAGCGCTACAGAGAGTATGGGTACTGTAAACTTTGCCTCACGAAATCGCATATTTCCTCCTTAGGATGAGCAGTGGCACATTTCAGTCCGCATTGGAGAAACCAAGCCAACAGCCAGACGGTGGCCGTGAGCTAACGCGATATTTCAACACCCATCACACGTGGCGGCGATAGAAGTAGATGCCGCGATACATTGAGACCGCGAGGGGCTTATTCGGAAGGCGCCGCCAGGCGTTTTGCGCGGTCATTTCTGGCCGCCCTGGGCGCGCAGCAGTTTGGCAATGGCTCCAATTTTGGCGTAAAACAACGGGGTCTGGCCATCGTTGTCCTTGGCGTTGACATCGGCGCCGTGATCGAGAAGCACTTCGATTCGAGCGAGATTCCTCTCGGTTAGGAACTTGATCACCTCTTTGCCCAACCCTTTGTAATCTTCTGGATCAGCAGACGCCGCCTTGTGTAACGGCGTCTTCCCCTCTTTATCCTTGGCGTTGGCGTCGGCGCCGTGGGTCAGAAGCAATTCCGATTCGTCTTTGTAACTCGCGCAGTGTAACGGCGTGTAGCCGATGTCATCCTTGGCATTGACGTCGGCGCCGTGGGCCAGAAGCAGCGCGGTCAGTTCCTTGTTGTCATCATCAGCCGCCTTGTATAACGGCGTACGGCCATGTTCATCCTTGGCATTGACGTCGGCGCCGTGGGCCAGAAGCAATTCCGCCTCCTTCCGCGGGGACCCATCCTTTGCCTCGAAGTTCAAGGACTTCCAGGGCCGAAAAGCGATTTCGTCTGCCTCCGCTTTCCGGGAGGCTTCTTCTCGCGCTGCCTCCTCTTTCCGGTAGGCTTCTTTTGCGGCCTCACGTGCTGCGTCCTCTTTCCGGTAGGCTTCTTTTGCGGCCTCACGTGCTGCGTCCTCTCGTGCTGCCTCTGCGCGTGCGATTTCGGCGGGCAGATTGGGGTCGTAGCGCCAAACCGTGCCTTCGCTCACTGCGGATTTCACCAGTTTCGTTGTCGCAACACTCTCCCATCTCACGCACGTCGTGATGTATTTCGATCCGTCGCTGACGGTATTGCAATGTTGAAAGCCGTGTATGTCTGTATAGCAGTCCTGGTGCGAGGCTGCACCAGCCCATGCTTGTTGTTCTTGCGCACAGACTCGCCTCATCTTCCCTGGCACATTTGTGGTGTCCACACCGCCTTCCCTTGTAAAGCGGACGACATCGCCGCCGGCCCCCGCTGCCTTGCTCAGGGCCGCGGCGCGCAGACCTTCCGTTACTTCCGCGCCGGTTTTGTTGCCAGGCTGCGTGGCCTTAATCCTTCCGATCTTGACGTAGCCCTTGCTCGTCAAGGCACTCTCGTCATCGGTTGTTACTTTGGCGGGCGCGGAACGCGCATCGACTTTCTGATCGATGTTAAGGCTCGAACGTCGCTTGGCTTTCACCTTGCGCCCAGCCGACCGCGGGCCATAGAACGATTGCCGCTGTTGCCGCGAATTGCATAGCCCTGATAACACCCACTCGCGATAGAGAACTGTTGGCCATGTTCAGCCTCCCTGCAGGCACTGGTTTGCTCTCGCGTGGACCCAGACTCCGACAGGAACCGTTTAACAGGGCTGACGGCTGTTGTCAGTGATTTCGGTCACGTGCGGATGTGGCACACCGAGCGGTCATCACCGGAGCGAGAGGCGTCTTCAGAGAGGCAAGACACACTCATGCGAGTCCAGATGGGACGTCTTGTCAGTGATTTGGGGCACATGCCGGTAAGAGGTGACAGCCAAGAGCCACAGCGCAAAGATAGTCACCCTTGAACTCACCTTCACGCCGACAATCCGGTCGTTTGAGTCTGCGAAATGTTGGCGACCCACGCCGCCGGAGTAAAAACCGAGAGGCGCTGAATCGGGCGATCAGCGAGTCCGGGAAGAACCGCGGCCAAATAGTCGCGCACTGGGAGTCTTAACCTGCGGCAGCTTTCCACAACCGAGAAAATCGCCGCAACCTTAGGCCCCGCCCGTGGACTGCCGATGTGTATCCAGTTCTTCCGACCCAGTGCCACAGGGCGCATTGAATTCTCCGCCAGATTAGTAGTTAGCTCCAATTCGGGATACTCCAAGAAGCGGGTGAGCTTTTTCCAAAGCGTGAGCGCATACTGGCACGCCTTGCTGAGTGCACCGGAGGGCAATGCAACGGACAGCGCTGCCTCGATCTTGCTGCGAATAGCATCGAGAAGAGGTCTGGCTGTTTCCTGACGCCGCACATGGCGCGCCGCAACACTCAGCGCTCTGCGGCGAGCGTCGGCGTCGACGGCAAACAGTTCGTCCATCTGCGCCACAATCGGAGTCGCAACCGGGTCTCGTGGATTTAGCTGCACTGCCTCAAGAAACTGCCTTCTAGCATGAGCCCAACAAGCGGCATGTACCATTCTCGGCCCACCGATCTGGTCATACGCTGCATAGCCGTCGGTTTGGAGAATGCCTTCGAACTGTCCCAGGAACCGCTTCGGCCCATCGCGTCCACGGCCTAGACGGAAGTCGAACACCACGCATCCTCCGGG
>OBLU010001079.1_pt1 | contig 25388 bp, 19 predicted proteins | sample 1518681 | NCBI WGS metagenome assembly OBLU01 (sample SAMEA3539304, study PRJEB22396) | soil metagenome | biome: tundra; feature: field; material: soil | place: USA | collected 2010-05 | depth 0.15 m
CTTTATAAACATATTTTTTGCTTGTTCCTTATTTGCCCAATCATTTACAATCACAGGCTCAGTTATCGATCAGGACCAAAACATACCGGTATCGAATGCGGTAATTGCATTATTAACTCCTAAAGATTCAATATTGTATAGATTCACAAGAACTGATGCCAAAGGAAAATTTATATTCGAAAATGTATTTCCTGGAAAGTATATTTTAATGACAACACATCCCCACTTTGCTGATCTGCTTGATGACATCGAAATAATTAAAGGTGCAGACCTTCCAATAATTGGTCTTATTTCAAAAAGTAAATTATTGCAAGAGGTTATTATAAAATCAGGTTCTGGTTTTCGCATAAAGGGTGATACAACGATCTACACAGCTGATAGTTTTAAAGTAAGCGCTAATGCTAATGTTGAAGAATTGCTGAAAAAATTACCGGGCATACAGGTGGATAAGGATGGGAAAATAAAAGCTATGGGGCAAACAGTGGAAAAAGTATTAGTGGATGGTGAAGAATTTTTTGGAGATGATCCCGGTATGGCTGTAAAAAATTTGAGAGCAGATGCAGTAAAAGAAGTACAGGTGTTTGATAAAAAAAGTGACCAGGCAGAATTTACCGGGATAGACGACGGCAAAACGCAAAAAACGATTAACCTGAAGTTGAAAGACAACAGTAAACATGGCTACTTCGGTAAAGCGGATTTGTCAGCAGGAACCGAGCAGAATAATGAAAACAGGTACAATGAAAATCTGTTGTTCAGTTCCTTTAAAGACAAAAGAAAGCTATCAGCTTTCCTGTTAAGTGGCAATACCGGCCAGGATGGACTGAGCTGGCAGGACGAACGAAAGTATGGTGGGAGTGAAAATTTTGACCTGAGTGTAGATGATAATGGCGGTCTTAATTTTCAATGGACCGGCAGTGATGATGATGAAGTATATGTTGACCCCCAAAATGGTTTTATCACTAACGTAAATAGCGGCCTTCAATATAGCAACAAGTGGAATGATAAATATAATGCTAACTTATCTCCTAAATACAATAGCCAGAAATACATCAACCATAAACAAACTTATTCCTCCACGCAGGTTGGGGATTCCTTGCTAAATACCAATGCAACTGAAATAAATAATGTAAACCGTTATAATTTTAAAATAAAAGGTATCCTGGATATAAAACTGGATTCGTTTAATACCTTAAAAATTACCGCCAATAGTAATTTTTATCATACTCAAAGCAGTGATTCTATCACTTCCATCACTACTGGAAATACTGGTACACTGAAGAATACAGTAAACAGCAACCTGCAAACAAAAAGCGATAAAAATGCTCAATCAGGAAATGTCATTTTCAGACATAAATTTAAAAAGGCCAGGAGAACCTTTAGTTTCTCAGGAAATTGGAATGTTTTAAATAACCAGGGAAATAATTATCTGAACTCGTTTAACCAATCTTACCTGGATGGAATGCCGGTCAGCAGCCAACTACTGAACCAACTGAAAAATTATAATACCAATACTACCAATCTTTCAGCAAAAGTCATTTATACTGAACCGTTATCAAAGGAGTATTCTTTGGAATTAGGTTACCAGCTTGCCTATATTTATGGAACTAATAATCAACTTACCTATAATTATACGCCTGTTTCAGATAAATATGATGTCTTGGTGGATTCATTATCCAACCAGTTTAAGCAAAATATTACAGAGAATATACCTTCGGCCAGGATAAATTTTGCCAATAAAAAAATTAAAGTAAATATTGGTTCAGGTTTCGGATTTACCAATTTTGATTTGAAAGATCTGACATTTGGTAAAGATTACAAAAGAGATTATGTAAACTTTTTTCCGGCAGCCAATATTACTTATACCTTCAGGCCAAACCACGAACTCAGGTTTAATTATGATGGAAACAATACTCAGCCAACAATCAACCAATTGCAGCCGCTAAGAAATAACAATAATTATTTTAACCAATATATTGGCAACCCGGATTTGAAGCCCTCCTTTACACATTCCTTCAATGCTTCAAATTTTAATTATAATTTCTTAAAGGATTTTTATACCTATTTTAATTTACGCGCTAATTTTGTGAATAATTCCATTACCACCAGCAATACGATAAATGTTGATTCAGCCAAAACAGTCTCTCAAGCTATCAATACAAATGGTAATTACTCAATAAATTTTAATGGTGGGGCAGGTATGAAAATAAAAAAAATTGATACCAGGATAAACTTTAATCCCCAAATCAATTACAATCAATATGCTTCAGTAATCAATTACGAAAAAAGCCTATCTAAAACATTTTCACCCGGACTTTCCATATGGCTATCAAAGGAAAAAGAGAAAAAATATGATTTTTCTATCAGCAATACCGTAAACTATAATTCTAATACGACATCGCAAAACCAGACAAATATTCATTATTATACCAATACGCTTTCTCTTAATGCAACTGTATACTACAAAAAAGTGTGGTCAATTATTTCTGATTTCCAGCGGTATTGGCAACAAAAAACACCCCAAATTCCTACAAACGTGAAATCCAATCAATGGAATGCGAGATTGCAGCGTACTTTTCACGATAATGAATTTACCGCTTATTTTTATGTACATGACATATTAAATGACAATATAGGTATAGACAGAAATTTTAATAATAACACCTATACACAGGTTACAAATTACAGGTTGAAAAGATATTTTATGATTGGTTTCGAATGGGATTTTAAGAATAAAACATCAAAATCAAAATAACATTTTTTTAATAGCAATGATGAAACAAAAAATATTTTTTGGGATACTAGGGAGCTTATTCCTGCTTCAGGCAGAAGCCCAGGTATTTATTTCTAAAGCAACAATTGAATTTGAGGTTAGATCCAACATAAAAAAAACTATGGGCAATGGCACTTTTGCGGAAATGCTCAAAGACCAGCTTCCTCAGTTCAAAACAGGTTATTATGATTTCACATTTGCTAATAATAAAAGTATTTTCAAATTTGATCATTGGAGTGATGAAACAAAAAAAATACCTGAATGGTGGAGGACAAGCGATGAAGAAAATATCTGGTATTGCGATTATCATTCCGGGCTAATAAACATTCAAAAAAATATTGATGGAAGCGATCTTAGTATAAAAGATACTTTACGAAAACTAAAATGGAAAATTACCAATGAAAACAGGATCATAGCAGGTTTTAATTGCAGGAAAGCTGTAACCATAATTTATGACAGTGTTTATGTTTTTGCCTTTTATACAGATGAAATAATGATTCCCGGAGGGCCCTGCACTATTAATGGATTGCCTGGAATGATTCTAGGTGTGACTATACCAAGGCTCTATACATCCTGGATTGCCACTAAGGTCATGGTGAATGATATTGATGAAAAAATAATCAAACCTATAAGTGCAAAAAAATCTTATGATTTACAATTTTTAGAATCAACTATCAAAGACCGTACAAAAGACTGGTATAGTGATGACGCTGCTGAAAATGCAGAAATTCAGCAGCAGAAGGCCCGAGCGCTATGGTTATCCTTATTATAAATGAATGAGCTACTTCATCAATTCCCAAACACCACTGGCCATTGAAGGCAATGAAAATTCCTGTAATTCGCTTACCTCTCTGCTAATAATATTTTTCATTTTAGTGAAAGCTTTTATTCTTTCTGCATAATTTTTTGGATCTATCGTTTCTTGTTTTTTAGCAGTATTCATAACGACCATTACTGTTTGATTTTTATCATACCTGAAATAAACATACAACCCATCTTTTGTAGGAACATATTGCATCAACTTACCCGATGTAAGCGCTGAAGATGTTTTCCTGAAATTGGCGAGGGTTGACAGGTAATTCCAGATACTGTCTTCTCTTGAATTGCGGCCGGCTTTGGTAAATTTATTAAGGCTGTCCGAAGCCCAGCCTCCAGGAAAATCCTGCCTGACGTGGCCATCATTGGGTGAAGTAAACCCTTTTAAACCAATTTCATCACCATAATATAATTGAGGTATACCCCTAAACGTTAGTAGCCAGGTAATCGCTGATTTATATTTAACCATATCTTCTCCCAATACTGAGTAAAAACGGGACATATCATGATTATCAAAAAAAATCACTTCACGGGTCGGATCTTTATAAACAAAATCCTGGGCAAGTGTGGAATATAGGTTGTTCACTCCACTTGTCCATCCAAAATCTTCAGTCAATGCATCTATTAAGCCCCATAATGATTGAAAATCTGTGGTTGCAGGCAGGTTGCTTTTAAAAGGAATAGAATAATTATTCTCCGTAAAATAGCTTTGATTAGGAACACCATGAACAAATGTTTCCCCAAACATGGTAAGCCTTGGATATTCATCCAAAAGCGACTTATTACAACGGTTCATGAAATCAAGATCATTGTAAGGATAGGTGTCAATTCTCCAGCCGTCAATACCAAATTCTTCTACGGTCCATAAGGCGTGCTGAATTAAATAATTGGCCACATAAGGATTATTTTGATTCAGATCAGGCATTTGCCGTGCAAACCAGCCATCCTGCATAATTTTTTTTTCAATAGCACTTCCGTGTGGATCAAATATCGCCTGGTCTTTAAAATTAGTATTAGTATAGGAAGGCCATTGATGTACCCAGTCTTTCATGGGCATATCCTGGATAGTGAAATGATATAAACCTACGTGATTGTATACAGCATCCTGGATGATCTTCATATGTTTTGCATGAACAGCCTGAATCAATTCATGATAAGCTTTTGCTCCACCAAGTCTTGGACCAATAGTGTATTGATCAGTAAAAGCATAACCGTGTTCGGTGCGGTTCGGCATATCATTTACAATAACCGGTGTTAACCACAACGTAGTAACTCCTAAAGATTGCAGGTAGTCAAGGTGATTCTCGATTCCTTTAAGATCCCCGCCATGCCGTGCATACACCGTATCCCTATCAAGACTTTGGTCTCTCATACCGGGTATCCTGTCATTGGAAGTATCGCCATTACTAAAACGATCCGGCATGATCAGGTAAATGAAATCGTTTGGCCTAACGCCTTGTGCAAACGCAGTTCCGTTACCGGGCCTTCTTTCTTTTAGCTCATATTCCAGGTGAATATTTTTTACAATAGGAAAAGTAATTTTTCCGGGTTTTGCATCAGTGTTTATAGTAATATCCAGGAAAACATAATCAGGGTTTTCCACCCGGTTAATTTTTGTTAAATAAACACCTGTTGCCAGTTTGAACCCCTGCAGTCCCATTTTTATCTTAGGAAAATCATTCGCGATTTTATTACCGTGAACCATTACCTGTATCTTGTTCCATTTCATACCTACCCACCAGTGTGTTGGGTAACAATGGTAAGCACTTTGCTGGGCTATTGAAAAAGTTGCAAAGCAAATAAAAATGGATAAGACAATAACTTTTTTCATACCGGTTATTTTACCTTAATTCGAAGCGTGAAGAGGGCAGCCACTATCATTAAGCATCCACCCAGAACAATGGTGTAAATAGCATTTCCATTAAAGACATGTTTTGTAAAAAAACCCAATAACGTTGCAGCCAAGATTTGGGGAATTACAATAAAGAAATTAAAAATTCCCATATATACGCCCATTTTATTGGACGGCAGGGCTGCAGTAAGCATGGAGTAAGGCATAGACAATATACTTGACCATCCCAACCCGATTCCGGCCATGCTGAGGATCAGCAAATATTTGTCTTTAAATAAAAAGAAAGAAATCAACCCTAATCCGCCGGCTACCAGGCAAATAAGATGCGTCATAGGCCTTCCGGTTTTTTTTGCCATAACAGGCAAGAGGAATGCAAATAATGCAGAGAAACCGTTATAGAAAGCAAATAGTACCCCAACCCAATTCCCGATTTCATTATATGCTTTTGATGAGGTATCTGTAGTATTTGCAAGATTTTGAGCAAGGCCTGGTGTAGCATATATCCACATAGAAAATAAAGCAAACCAGGTAAAAAACTGCACAACAGCCAATTGTTTCATGGTCACAGGCATTTTGTATAAATCGTTTACTACTTCCACTAGACCATTTTTCTTTTTACGAGACCAATACAGACCAGAAAGCAACTGTATCAGACCAAAGGTTACAATTGAAAAGGTTAGGACATATAATTCCTTTTCCAATGGGCCTTCAGGATGATTTGCATTATAATAATAAAGGAGACTGCTTAATATAATTCCTGAAAATAGCCAAACCATTCCTTTATTGTAAAAAGTGGCAACAGGAGTGGTAATAATGGAATGATCGACTTGTTGTTGTTCGGCAGTTTCGAAACTTTTTAATTCAGATGGTGAATACTCTTTGGTTGTAAGAACAGTATAGGCAACAGTAAAGAAGAATACGGCCGCACCTATATAAAATGAATATCTTACCGAATCGGGTATACCCCCCGGTAATGCTTCATTTGAAATACCAGCCTCAGTTAATAAATAAGGCAATACCGAAGAAACCACTGCGCCTATGCCGATAAAAAAACTTTGCATGGCAAAGCCCATAGTACGCTGTTCATCCGGAAGCATATCTCCAACAAATGCCCTGAAAGGTTCCATCGAAATATTTATAGATGCATCAAGCAACCATAGCATGATCGCTGCCATCCACAAAGCCCAGACGTTGGGAAAAACGAATAATGCCAAAGAAGCTAAAATAGAACCTATCATAAAGAATGGCCTTCTTCTCCCCCACCTTGGCGACCAGGTTTTGTCGCTTAAATGACCGATGACCGGTTGCATAATCAAACCGGTTAATGGAGCTGCTATCCAAAGGATTGGAATATCATCAATTTTGGCGCCTAATGACTGGAATATTCTGCTTACATTGGCATTTTGCAGTCCAAAGCCAAATTGAATACCCAAAAAACCAACACTCATGTTGATGATCTGCCTTAAACTCAGAATTGGTTTTTTGACAGTAATTAAAGGAGGCATAGCAATCGTTTAGTAAAAAATTGTGTATGAAATACACATTGACAAGAACAAATTATTTAATTATGGCAGCACTAATAATCAATTATTCTAAAGTAAATCCATCAGGAACCACCGCGCCTTTTTTGACAACTACTATTCCATCTTTCACTGTATAAAGAGCATGGTCGCTGTTAGGCAAATGGGCGCCTCCATTGATCCGGACGTTATTGCCAATACGGCAATTCTTATCCACTATCGCATTTTTGATATTGCAATTATCACCAATACCAACTTTGGGAAGGCCGCGCTCTGCATTAAAAGCCATCTCTTCAAGAGTTTCGTAAAAATCGCTACCCATCAAATAAGAATCTATTACTACGGATCCTGATCCAATCCTCATCCTGATTCCAATGATACAATTTTCTATACTTTCTGCATGAATAATAACTCCTTCAGCTACTAATGTTCTTTTTAAAGTGGAGCCGCTGATTTTACCCGGAGGTAGCATTCTTGCCCTGCTGTATACCCTTTGTGTATTATCAAAAAAATTAAAAGGAGGGATATCCTTAGTCAGTGCGAGGTTGGCTTCGAAGAATGAAGAAATATTTCCAATATCAGTCCAGTAACCATCATATTGAAAACTATATACTTTGTTACCTATTATCGAATTTGGTATAATTTCTTTTCCAAAATCTGTCGCTTCTTTATAACGGTTATGCAGCATGTCAAATAAAACTTCTTTTTTGAAAAGATAAATTCCCATAGAAGCCAGGTAATTTCTGCCAAGGCCATGCATCACCGGCCCGGTATCGCTTAGCCATTCAGGAAGTTTATCATAGCCGGGCTTTTCAATAAAAGAGGTGATTTTATTTTCTTCATTTGATTTCAGGATACCAAATTCAGTAGCTTCTTTCTCTGTAACCGGTATGGTTGCAATGGATATATCTGCATCATTTTTTACGTGAGTTCGAAACATGTTCCCAAAATCCATTTGATAGAGCTGATCGCCGGAAAGAATCAATACGTGCTCAAAATCGTTATTTTGAATGTGCCTTAATGACTGGCGAACAGCATCTGCAGTTCCCTGGAACCACTGAGGGTTGTCAGGAGTTTGTTCGGCCGCCATGATATCAACAAAACCGGAACTAAACGCACTGAACTGGTAGGTATTCTTTATATGTTTGTTTAATGATGCCGAGTTATACTGCGTCAAAACAAACATGCGGTTGATATTGGAATTAATACAGTTGGAAATAGGGATGTCTACCAACCTGTACTTACCTGCAATAGGCACTGCCGGCTTACTTCTGCTGGCTGTAAGGGGGTATAACCTCGTGCCCGCTCCTCCACCTAAAATAACGGCAACTAAAGATTTGCTTATCCACATAATTTTTAATTTTAAGATTTTTAAGTTTCTAATTTTTATTTAAAGTGTTTTTCCACTATTTTGAAATATTTAAGTCTTACCTGTGTAAGCTAAGATTCAGGAATTATAAAGATTAAGGTAAATTTCCGCACTTTTTTCCCAACTATTATCTATCTCCATAATAAATTTTCGGATTTCATCCATTTTTTCAACTTGTTCAAATAATTGCAATGCCCTGTAAATAGAATGACTAATATCCCATACTGTTGCCGTGTCAAAACATATTCCATATCCGCCTTCCTCTCCGAAATCCTTAACAGTATCCTTTAATCCGCCGGTGCGTCTCACAATTGGAATGGTTCCGTACCGCATCGCATACATCTGGTTTAGACCGCAAGGCTCAACGCGGCTTGGCATTAATAAAAAGTCTGCACCGGCATACATTTGGTGACTGAGCTTTTCATTGTACCCGATTTGCGCATTATAATATCCCAGGAAATGACCCCTCAGATTTTGAAGCTGGTGTTCAATACCAGGATCGCCGCTTCCCAAAATGAGAAAATTCATTTTACCTTCCATATGATATATCGAATCACCAATAGCAGAGGGCAACAGGTCGGCAGCTTTCTCCCCTACCAGCCTGCCAATAAATATTATTAATGGTTTCATTTCTTCAAGATTGAAATGATCGCATAGTATTTTTTTATTGATTGCCTTCTTAATCTTAAAATCTTCAGTGCTAAAATCTTCTTCAATGTATTTATCATTTTCCGGATTCCAGACATCGGCATCAATTCCGTTTAAAATGCCAAAACATTTTCCTTTTTCGTATTCAAATAATTTTTCCAGTCCATTTGCATTATGTCTTAACTCTTCCAGGTACCCGGGACTAACCGTTGAAACTTTTGCAGCACACTTTATACCGCTGGCAAGGGGGTTTATCGCATCTCCCCATTCGAGGAGGCCTGATTTCCAGGAATCCCAGTGTGGAATATAATTTGATTTATCCCACCCAAGCCATCCCTGGTATTCTGCATTGTGGATGGTGAGAATGGTCTTTATATGTGACAGATGACGATAGGCATAGCAATGTTGCATCATAAACGGAACCAGAGCGGCCTGATGATCATGAACATGAACAATATCCGGCTGGTGCTTCCATTTACTCAGCCAATCCACAACTGCAATTTGGAATGATGTAAACCGAAATGAATCGTCATCATAACCATATATTTTTTCACGGTCCAGTATTCCGTAAATATCCACGAGGTACAAATCGAATCCTGTTACATTGGTCACTTCTTTAATAATAGTATAGTCTAGCCAGTAAGTAGCTACTCCAAATCCACCCTTATGAACAACCTCAAAATCATGATCAAAAAGAAATTTTGTACGATACATAGGCATCACCACTTTTGCGATATGCCCCATCTTTGCCTGATATTTTGGCAACGACCCAACTACATCTCCAAGTCCACCTGCCTTGGCAACAGGGTAACATTCTGCACTAACGTGTAAAATTTCCATTTTCTAAAATTAAATAATTCAATGTAACAATCATTTCTTAATAAAAAAATTATTAATGAAAATTCTTACCTTGAAAAAATTGCCCTACTTTCATTATTAAAATAATATTTACGATGGCTACTCCTACAATGAATTTATCTGTTCCCAAAGTCTCCGGCGGCAAATTTCAGCCAACCAACTATGGTGCCTTAAGTACCTTGGTAACCGTATTCTTCTTTTGGGGATTTATTGCTGCAGGCAACAGTGTTTTTATCCCTTTTTGTAAACATTATTTCAGACTGGACCAGTTTCAAAGCCAGTTGATAGACTTTGCTTTTTACCTTGCCTATTATATCGGGGCCCTTGCCTTATTTGCATATGGTTCTTTTGGTGGCAATGATCTTGTTGCAAAATGGGGTTATAAGAAAAGTATCGTCTATGGCCTGTTGTTTTCTGCTTTGGGCGCTGCTGCCATGATTATAGCCGTAAACGCCAATACTTTCACAGGCATGCTTGCAGGCTTGTTCATTGTTGCGCTGGGGTTTTCTTTACAGCAAACAGCCGCTCAGCCTTTCGCTATTTCTCTGGGAGATCCTTCCACAGGAACCAGCCGTGTGAATCTTGGCGGAGGTGTTAATTCGTTCGGAACTATGATTGGTCCGCTCATTGTGGCATTTGCATTATTTGGGACAACAGCAGCAATAACTGATGAAAAAATTGCAGCTTTGAGTCTGAGCAAAGTAATTATATTGTATGCAGGTGTTGGCATACTCTTCCTGGCTGCTGCAGCTTTATTTAATTTTTCCAAAAAAGTACCTCATGGAATTTCAACCGAAAAGACAGAAAAGGCGAATAAAGCCCTCTATTCGTTATTGATAATGACAGGCCTGCTGATCATTATGTTTGTTCCGGTATTCAATAGTTATAAAGTAAGCAACACAGAAATATCCGTTGCTGAACAACATGCTTTGGAAGCATACCGAATGAAATGGCTCTTTGGCGCTTTGGGTATTGTAGTAGTAGGATTGCTTGCTGCCAATATTTCTGCACAAAAAAATCCCGATGGCTGGGGAGCTATGAAATATCCCCAGCTTGTACTAGGTATGCTGGCCTTATTTGTTTATGTAGGAGTGGAAGTAACCACTGTTAGTAATATAAGTGAATTGCTGAAGCAGCCAGATTTCGGAGGTTTTCAATCTTCAGAAGCCGCCCCATTTATTTCCATGTATTGGGGAAGTTTGATGATTGGGCGGTGGGTTGGCTCCATATCAGCATTCGACCTTAAAGAAAAGACAAAGAAAATACTGATGTTTATCGTTCCCCTAGTGGCATTCGGAATTGTCTTATCTGTGAATGCACTTTCAAAATATCACGTAAGTATATTGTATTATTATATTCTCTGCGTATTTGTACAGATGGGTGCTTTTTATATAAGCAATAACAGGCCTGAGCGTACGCTTTTGGTTTTTGGATTGCTTGGCATGCTTTCTATGCTGGTTGGTCTGTTCAATACCGGAACAGTAGCAATTTATGCCTTTCTAAGCGGTGGATTGTTTTGTTCCATCATGTGGCCATCCATATTTGCATTGTCTATCGCCGGGTTAGGTAAATACACTACACAGGGTGCAGCCTTCTTGATTATGATGATATTAGGAGGCGGAATTATTCCTCCGATTCAAGGTAAACTTGCTGACTTTCTTCAGTCGAAAAGTGATATCGTTGGATATGGTATCCATCATTCTTATTGGGTTCCTTTGGTTTGTTTTGCCTACATAACCTTTTTTGCATTTATCGTGAAAGGCATTCTTAAAAGGCAGGGAATAGATTATGATGCAGCTATTGCTGAAAACGTGGAGGCAGCCAATCCTGAAGGGGCTCTTGATGGAGCAATTGCTTAAATATTAAGAACATAAAAGAAAAATAATATTATGGAACCACCATTGGAGTATGCTATTGGGATTGATATTGGCGGCACCAACACAAAATTTGGGATCGTGAACCACCGGGGTGAGATTTCACATCGGGGAGATATCAGTACTACCAATCATGTCAAAATTGAAAAATTTATAGACGATTTGTATGAAAACCTCCTGCCCGCAATCAAGGATGCCGGGGGCGAGGATCTTATTAAAGGCATCGGTGTGGGTGCCCCTAACGGCAATTATTATAATGGAAATATTGAATATGCCCCAAACCTGCCATGGAGAGGTGTTATTCCACTTGCTAAACTTATCAACAAGAGATTTAACAAGCCATGCATCCTGACCAATGATGCAAATGCTGCTGCGGTTGGCGAAATGATGTACGGCGCAGCCCGCGGAATGAAGGATTTTATTATGATTACCCTTGGTACCGGTGTTGGCAGCGGTATCATCGCCAATGGCCAGTTAATCCTGGGGCACGATGGCTTCGCCGGAGAACTTGGTCATACGGTTATTCGGCCGGGAGGAAGATTGCATTGGGGAACAGGCATGAAGGGCACACTTGAAACTTATGCCTCTGCAACAGGCATTGCTATTACAGCCAATGAACTTCTTGATGAAAAAAACAAAGAATCAAGTATTTTAAGAAAAATCCCGCGAAAAAAAATTGATTCCAAAGCAGTTTTCGAAGCTGCACAAAAAGGAGATAAAATTGCAAAAGAAGTATTTAAATATACCGGCAGAATACTTGGAGAAGCGCTGGCAAATTTTATTATGTTTTCTTCCCCGGAAGCTATTATATTGTTTGGAGGTGTTTGTAAAGCCGGTGATTTATTGATGAAGCCTGTAAAAAAACATATGGAAAAAAATTTACTTCCGATATTTCAAAATAAGGTAAAATTATTATTCAGCGAACTTAAAGAATCCGATGCTGCTATCCTTGGCGCGAGTGCACTTGTGTGGGAAAAAAAGTCTGAAACACCTGAATAACTAATGCAATTTTATAAATTGGAATTAGAAATCCTTAATGGGTTTTCAAAAGGCTAATGCTAAATAGAATTTCTCAGTTCCTCTTCCCATCGCTTTCTGCCCCAGCCCTTTAGAACGTGCTTATCTGAATGATAGGAGGAACGAACTAACGGACCGCTCTCGACATAGTCGAAGCCAATTTCATACCCAATCTGGCGATATTCCCTGAATTCATCAGGATGCACAAAACGATGGACGGGCAGGTGTTTTTTTGTTGGCTGGAGATATTGTCCGATAGTTACAACATCAACATGGCTTTCTTTCAGGTCATGCAGCGTTTGAATCACTTCTTCCTTTGCTTCACCGAGACCTAACATGATGCCGCTTTTGGTGCGCATGCCGTCCTGCTTTAATATCTGCAAAGTTTCCATGCTACGCCAGTATTTGGCCTGTATTCTAACGGAACGGGTGAGCCGCTCAACGGTTTCAATATTATGACTTACTACTTCTGGCGCCGCATCTATTATTCTTTGAATATTTTCTCTCTCAGCCTTGAAATCAGGAATAAGTGTCTCCAGGGTAGTTTGCGGATTAAGAGCCTGGATTGCTTTGATGGTATTATACCAGATTATGGAGCCTCCATCTTTAAGTTCGTCCCTGTCAACAGAAGTAACAACAGCATGTTTCACTTTCATAAGATGAATAGCTTCGGCTACCCGTTGCGGTTCATCCCAATCCACTTCAAGAGGGCGGCCTGTGGCAACGTTACAAAAACCACAACTGCGTGTACAAATATTTCCAAGTATCATGAAAGTGGCAGTTCCTTCACCCCAGCATTCACCCATATTTGGGCAATTACCACTTTCGCAAATTGTGTGTAATTTATGGTGATCCACAAGGCCTCTTACATGTTTATATTCCTCACCAACGGGTAACCTAACCCGCAACCACGGGGGCTTTTTTTGCTTTGACTCTTCCTGTATTAAAATCTCTTCGCTCATTATCGGATAGTCTAATCTTGAAGAATGGTTGGATGATTTATAATTTGAAAATACCTATTTTCTTTTACCGAAACATATTGCAATAAATCCACTAAAGAAAAAATTCTTTTCCGGATTTTGTATCAAAATGGGAATTTTTTTCATGTAATATTCACCGGTTATACCTACTTCAATGGCAGAAACAATTTCATTATACCTACCATAATCAAAGCGGAATGAAGTTTTTGCATACAACCCGGGTGTTACTGACAGATCGCTCCACCCTTTCCCAAAAGTAGGACCACCAACAATAGGTCCATTCAGGAAAAGAGAACTATCCGGTGAATTATATTTTACATATACAAAACCATTACCTTTTTCTACCTGGAGGTAATAAGGACGTAACAGTGAAAATGACAAACCGCCTCCATAATTAGCAGTTACATTTACTCCATTCTTGTTGGCCTTGTTGCCAAGGAGCATTTGCTTTTGAACACCAAGCTTCACGGGATAAACGAAATTTTCTTTGCCAAAAATAAATGGTGTGGAGTTTATATACGGATTCGATTGTTTCGTTTCTTTGGCTGCCTTTCTTTCGTTTATTTCAAACTGGTATAAAATTGATTTTTTTACAGATTTGGCTCTTCCCCATTCTATGAAAGCCCCATATCCATCGCTGGCAAGTTTAAGGCCAAAAACAAAACTTTTTTTGTAAGCTATAACCCCCTCTTCTTCCTCTTTTGCCATATTATCTATTCTTGCTTTCCGCTCCGCCTGAAGTTGTTGTTTGGTTTGCTGGGCAGAAGCATTTATTGAAGCCTGAACCAACCATAAAAAGAAAATTATTTTGCGCATGTATATTTATTGTGGTTTACTATTGTAAATTTATAACAAAAATACACAATGACTGCTTCAATAGTTTATACAGGAAATTTGCGATGCGATGCAAGGCACCTCCAAAGTGGAACAACCATTGAAACCGACGCGCCGACTGACAATCGTGGTAAAGGCGAAAAATTTTCTCCAACTGATCTGTTATGTGTTTCTTTGGGAACATGCATTCTTACCACGATGGCTATCAAATCTGTTGAGCTAATGGTAGATTTAACGGGCGCCATCGCAAATGTTACCAAACATATGCTAAGCGATCCCCGCAGGGTTGGCAAGATTGAGGTAGTATTGAACCTCCCTTCCAATGGCAATGAAGGAGACCGCAAGGTGCTGGAGAAAACCGGCAATAATTGCCCTGTAATGAAGAGCATTCACCCTGATATCGAAGCCGCCATCACTTATAATTGGGTTTGATAATTGTAAGAATATTGTAAAATTATTGAGTCAGATTTTGCTATAGATTTAAGAAAATTTTACAATTCAAATTTGAAGACATTTTAGTGCATGGTTCACTTTGGGTATCTAACTTCTTTTCAACAATACATTTCTAATAGAACATTGCAGGCACCTTTTATCATCACAATATTCATTTTTTAATTGGATTAATGCCTGGGAATCGAAAGCATTCTTATTAGTAAATCCAATGTTTTCGAACCCTGTGGCAATTTCATTTTTTTTCGGTAAAGTTTGCTCCAGCCATTTGATGGTCATATTCCTGACCGATTCATTATTATAGTGCAGACCATATGCAAAAGGTACCGCAACGATTGTGTAGATCAGGATATTATTGATCATTTGGGTACCTGACTTTTTTTCTTTGCAGGGAGCAATTTCTTCAAAAACATAATGCCAATAGGTATTGGCTGTACCTGACAGCATTTTCTTCACTTCCAAAAAGGAAGAAGCATACTTTATTTTTGAAAACAAATGTGCACTTTCATGAAGAAGCATCGATAGTTGTGCCAGTCTTAATGTTGGGAAATTTGCCGGCCGCATCCTTAAAAATGCTAATTTTCCTTCGATTGTTTAATTGATATTTTTTACGGAGAAACCTGTATTCTTTTTGAAGCATAAACGGATATTTTTCACTGAATTGCCCATCGAGCAGCCCCGCCGTTCCCATTAACAAAGCTTCAATTTGTTGAATCATGTTTTTATGCTTCGTTAATATTGAAACCGGCAAATTTTTTACAATCTTACTGAATAAAATACTATTAATTTTCAGATCAAAATTCTCAGCAATCAGCCACCAGAAGGTTTCTTCCCAATGAAAATTGTTTTCTTTCAACATAGAGAAGATTCTTGCTGACTTCGTTTCCAATCTTTCTGTTACCAGCCTCAGCTTCCAATTAATAAGAATAAGATCATGTACGGGGAACATTTTTTTCGCATGGAATGAAATGTGATGCAGACATGAGCGATCTATATTTTTGCAGCAATAATTTAGAAACCCTGCTTGCAATTCAAGGGCAGGTAATATGATTTCGTTCCTATCTTCTATATCACAATCATTTCGCCAAACCACGTTAAGAATAATATTATCAAAATTTGAATCAACAGAATGCTTGTGAAGATTCCAATCAGATGATCGAATATGCAACTCAACATTGCCTGCCCAGGTTGTTTCTCCAATTCTGATTTTTGAATTTTTAAAATCCGGGCCCTGGTTACTATTATCGGATGCGGGATTTATGATCTGTACCAATTCTCCCGAAGTAGTCTGGTAATGAGATAGGTTGAAATATTGAAATTGCCAGATGTGTTGCAGTAAATCTTCCTTCATAAACCCTGTTATTGAAGGAAAATAAAAAAAAATTATTTAACCTAATGCTTGCAACTCTTTAAGAACACGACTTACTGGCAGACCCATTACATTATAAAAGTCACCCTTTATTGAACCTATTCCTATAACTCCTATCCATTCCTGGATCGCATAAGCTCCGGCCTTGTCGTAAGGCTGGTAATTGTCAACATAATATTCAATCTGTTCCTCTTTTAACTGATGAAATTGAACATTCGTTTCATCAGAAAAAATAATTTCATTTGCCCCTTTTAAAATACAAACTCCTGTAATTACTGAATGTGATTTACCCGATAATGCATGTAAAGTTTTTATCGCTTCATCCCGGTTGCCCGGCTTCCCGATAATTTTATTGCCTGAGACTACGATAGTATCAGCAGCAAGGATTGGAAAATCAATAAATTCTTTCCTTTGCCGGATAATCAGGTCTTTCGAAGCCCTAGCTTTATTGCGTGCAATAAATCCGGCGATTTCGGGCGGCGATAGTCCGGGAGGATAAGTTTCTTCTGCAGGCGCTACAATTATTTCAAAAGGAATCTCCGCCCATTGTAATAATTGCCTTCTGCGTGGCGATTGGGAAGCTAATATTATTTTTTTGACTTTATTATTATCCATTTCACTTAAAAGAAAATCATAGATAAAATGCCCGCAAGCATTACTAATTTAACAGCGTTACTTAATTTATGAAAATCAACTGGGGTATTTGCATCATATAATTTTCGAAGAATCCATGCAAGAGGAATTAAAATGAATAATAGAGAATATAAACATGCGAGCCACCACCCTAACTGAATCACGTAAATCAGAATCCCGGCAATTACGGCAATACATACGATCAGCCATACTGCTATAAAGACTTTTGTAACCTGCAAACCCCATAAAATGGGCATTGTTTTACAATTATGTTGAGCATCACCAGGCATATCTTCCATATCTTTTATCACTTCTCTGATAAGGGAGATAATAAATGCAAAGCCGGCATAAGCAAAAGAAAACTTTAAAAGGCCTTTCCATAATTGATTACCTGGAACTAACTGGAACCGATACTCAGCAAAAGTAATGACCATGATAACCCAGGCGGTGAGCAAGGATATTAAAATATTACCAATGAGTAGTTTCTTCTTAAATGTGGTGGAATAAAACCAAAGCGCTGCAATCGCAACGAAATTGAAAAGCGGGATATAAATGTTCTTGATTCTATATCCTACATAACAACTCAATAAAAATCCGCTCAAGGAAAGAAATATATGAAAAAAAATTGCCCATCTCCTTTTTACATATCGTCCGATTATAAGTCTCCCTGGCTTATTGATCAGGTCAATATTTACGTCAAAATAATCATTGATGATATATCCTGCCGCTGCGATGCATACTGAAGCCAAAACAAGCCAATAAAATAATGGCGTTGTGAGTTTCATTTTTTCAATGCCGTATGAATAATTTGCATATACAAACCGAATTACAAAAACCCTGTAAAGAATTTGTGTAAGCGCTATAAAGACCAGGTTGGGCCATCGTATCAGTCTAAAAAAAGCGGGTATTACCTTCATTCAGAAGAATTTACAAAAAACAGTGATAGCATTCAGGTCGCCGGAACGAATTGATCTTTTTTCCAGCCATTATTCAGTTTCAGTACTTTTTCAATTACATCTCTCACACATCCGTCTCCTCCATTGAAAGGCGAAATATAGGAACATATTTTCCTTATTTCAAACGCTGCATTAGCAGGGCAGCAGGAAAAACCTGAAATCAACATACATTCTAAATCCGGAATGTCATCTCCCATAAACAGGATTTCCTCAAGTTTATAATTATTTTTCACTACAAGACTTTTCAGGAAATCCTCCTTATTGCCTACATTCATGAAAACATCCTGTATGCCTAGTTTTTCCAGCCTTTTTGAAACAGGGTCAGATTCGCTGCCGGAAATTACGGCTACGCGATATCCGGATTTGACAGCTAATTGTAATGCATAACCATCTTTGATATTCATGCGTCGAAGCCAGGTTCCATCATTTTCAATCAGCAGACTGCCATCCGTTAATACGCCATCCATATCGAAAACAAAAGTTTTTATTAACCGAAGGCGGGACAATATGTTCATTGGTACCGGATAATTTTAAGTGAAGTGAAAAGTAATTTGATTTTCTTTCTGCTATTTGACAAAGCTACATTAAGGATCATATTCATAAATAACCAGGTGCATCAAAAAATAGATTTCATTTACCTTACTTTTTATCATGAAGTTTCATGATACTTTCAGAAAGTTTAAGGTAAAGGTATTTCAGATCTGGAAAAGAGGAAAGCTTTTGCAAATGACGGTTAATGGTAAAAATATCTTCCCTTATGGCAGGTCCTGTTTGTACAACATATGGCGAATTATTATTAATCCGAAGGGTGACTTCATTGATAAGAGGCAACAGGTTTTTAAAATCGATTCTTTCTTTTGAACAAAACTCCTCGGTAACGGCGTAAAGGTGGTTGGTGAAATTTGAAGTAAATACTGCTGCAATATGATAATTTAACCGCTCACTTTCATTCGCCTGAATTACACTATCAGAAATTGTCCCTGCAAATTTCATCAATTTGTCTGTGGTCTCAGGAGAATTCCCTTCAACTAAAAAAGGAATTTTTGGAATAGTTGCAATTGATTTTGAAAGCGATTGAAGGGGATAAAGAACACCGCAATTTGAGGAAATCTTGCTAAAAATGTCTATTGATACGGATCCCGCAGTATGTACCAAAAATTTATTGCTAAAGGCGGATATATTCTCAATAGAAGAAAGCGCTGCATCAGATAGGGCTATAATATATAAATCTGCATGCGCAAATTCTTGTTTGGTTAGTGCAACTCCTTCCACGTTGTACTTTGAGGCCAATAATGAAGCATGATCAACATTTCGGCTGACAACCTGCACAATTTCATGGCCTGCCTTATGAATCAGCGCGCTCAAAACTGTAGCAACATTACCGGAACCTACAATTACTATCTTCATGAAATTATTATTTTTTTTCTGCTGGCAGCAACTACAATATATAAATATATCTTCAATTCCCCTTCGCCGGGTCTTATTATTTCTAAAATGATTAAATAATCATTTCAAGAAGTAATTAGTAAGTCTTTAGGGATATGCTTTTTACCTGGGGCAGTTGCGTAGTTAATCAGACAACATTTCATATCCTATTTCGTTTTTAAGATTCCATTTTTAATTTTTAAACTAATATTGCAACAATTGGATATATAATATTTTTTGAAATATTCTAACTATAAATCAAAGAATAATAGGACAAAATAAAAAAAATGGCGAAAAATTTATTGATAGTAGAGTCCCCTGCAAAAGCAAAAACTATTGAAGCAATTCTTGGGAAGGATTTTGAAGTAAAAAGTTGTTACGGGCATATACGCGACCTTGAAAAAAGCGATATGGGCATTGATATTAAGAATAATTTTACTCCTACTTATATTGTTCCACCTGAAAAAGCTAAGGTTGTAAGTGAATTAAAAGGACTTGCGAAAAAAGCCGGAGAAGTTTGGCTGGCTTCGGATGAGGACCGCGAGGGTGAAAGTATCAGCTGGCACCTCGCGGAAGTATTAAAGCTGGACCCCGCGACCACCAAAAGAATTGTTTTTCATGAAATAACCAAACCTGCAATTGAAAGGGCTATACAAAATCCAAGAACGATAGATATGAACCTGGTAAATGCCCAGCAGGCCCGGAGAATCGTTGATAGAATCGTAGGATTTGAATTAAGCCCAGTTTTATGGCGTAAGATTGGCCAACAGGGCGGGTTAAGCGCTGGAAGAGTCCAAAGTGTTGCAGTAAAATTAATAGTCGAAAAAGAAAGAGAGATTAATAATTTCAAGCCTGTTAGCAGTTTTAAGGTTGAAGCCTCCCTTTCTGCAACTGATAGTAATGATAAGAAGGTTTCATTTAAAGCTGAAGGAAGTAAATTCAATGAGGCGAAAGCTGCAGAAGATTTTTTGAAAAGTTGTATTGGTGCTAAATATTCTGTGAAAAACATCCAGGTGAAACCGGGAAAACGCTCTCCTGCAGCTCCTTTCACAACATCTACCCTGCAGCAGGAAGCAAGCAGGAAATTAGGCTATGGCGTTAGTAAAACCATGTTACTTGCTCAAAGATTATACGAAAGCGGAAAGATTACCTATATGCGTACCGATAGTGTTAATCTTAGCGATACTGCCATGAACGAAATTAAATCGGCTATTGATAAGAATTATGGTGCAAAATACCTGCAGGTGCGTAAATACAAAAACAAAAACGAAAGTGCCCAGGAAGCGCATGAGGCTATCAGGCCGACTTACATACAAAATAAGTGGGTAAATGATGCGGAATTGAACAGGTTGTATGACCTTATCTGGAAGCGCACCATAGCCAGCCAGATGGCGGATGCAGAATTAGAAAAGACGACAGCTACGATTAATATCAGCACAAATAGTGCTGAACTAACGGCAAGCGGCGAGGTTATCAAATTTGACGGTTTTCTGAAAGTGTATATGGAAAGCACTGACGATGATGCCATGGAAAATGATGATAAGAATGAAAGTCGTTTACCAAACTTAACAGGTGGACAATATTTGGATTTTAATCAAATGACCGCTACAGAAAGATTCACAAAACATGCTGCCCGGTATACAGAAGCCTCATTGGTTAAGAAATTGGAAGAGTTAGGAATTGGGAGACCGAGTACATATGCTCCAACAATTTCCACTATTATTAAAAGGAAATATGTAGAGAAAAAGGATAAAGAAGGCATCAAAAGAGATTACATAGTTTGGACCTTAAAGAATGATCATATCCACAAAAAAACGGAACATGAAATAACCGGTACCGAAAAATCAAAATTGTTTCCTACAGATCTCGGATTAGTTGTTACTGATTTTTTGAGCCAGCATTTTACCCAGGTAATGGACTATTCTTTTACAGCCAATATCGAAGAAGAGTTCGATGAAATTGCTGAAGGCAAAATGAAATGGAATGCAATGGTAGGTGATTTTTATGGCCCCTTTCATTCAGGAGTTGAACACACCTTGGAAACAGCCGAGAGAGCTGTTGGGGAAAGATTATTGGGAGAAGACCCAGCAACGGGCAAACCGGTTTTTGCCAGGATGGGTAAATATGGACCCATGGTTCAGATTGGTTCACCGGACGATGAAGAAAAACCACGTTTTGCTAAATTAAATCCCAGCCAGAGCATAGAGACAATTACACTTGATGAAGCACTTGAACTTTTTAAATTGCCCTTATCATTGGGAGAACAGGAAGGCTTGGAAGTATCTGTAAATGTTGGCAGATTTGGTCCTTATGTAAAATGGGGTGAGCAATTTATTTCTATTCCCAAAGGAGAAGATCTCACCGATGTAGATTTAAAAAGGGCTATAGAAATCATTAAAGCCAAACAGGTAGAAGATGCCCCCATAGCAGTATATGACGGGAAGCCCGTTACAAAGGGAAAAGGCCGGTTTGGTCCTTTTCTGAAATGGAATGACCTGTTCATCAATATTCCCCGGGCATATAATTTCGATTCTATTACACAGGAAGAGTGCAATGAACTGATAGAAAAGAAATTAGAAAAGGAATCTAAAAGATATATCAGGCAATGGCCGGAGGAAAAAATTGCAATTGAAAATGGCCGGTGGGGCCCGTTTATCCGTTTTGGTAAAAAGATGCTGAAGCTTCAGCTAAATGGAACCAGCAAAAAATATACCCCTGAGGAATTAGCTGCTATAGAATTGGATGAAGTAAAGAAAATGATTGTTGCTCAAGATCCAAAAGCATTTACGAAAAAAGTAATAAGGAAGAAAAAGAAATAGTTTTAGATACGTGCAGCTTACCTTATCTATTATGCAAGGTAGTTCCTTTATCCGTAAGGCTGCGCCAGATGTATGCTCTCCTTAAAGAAATATTCATCAGTAAACTCCCCAAAAATAAAATAACTGCTGATCCTAAAAGAGCTTCATTCATATATGGGATTGTGAAGTAATTTAAATCGCCGATAAGGGGATAAACTTTTCTAAACCAGGTTTTAGTTCGGACAGAAAAATTACATTATGGATTTGCAAGCTTAAAATCAGTAAATATGAAAAAATAAAACCCATTTTTAAGTAGGGCTAAAAAACAAGTGATTTCGTGAAATGATTTCTATTTCAAAATACAATCATGAGTGATATCACCAGAATACTCTGGCGCAGAGTATTCTGGTTTGTTGACAAAAAAAGTAAATCAATCATGATTCAATTTACCACGAATCATAATTAAATACTGATCAAATTTCATGAATACTTCAGGCGTTTTTACCCTAATATCATATTTACCGGGCACCGAAAGATTCCCAGTTAACCAATCCATAAAAAGATCACAACCCAAATTTTTACCTACAATTTCGTTCTTAGAAGGTATCGCCGATCCCACCATTTCATTATTTGAAATAGTAGTCAGGCCTAATTCAAAAGTATGCTCTAAATCCTTGATGGCATCCTGCACCTTCCCGGATTTCCAATTGAGATAACCAATCATAAAATAAATCTCAGCATTTTTCTGATCCATCATTGAAAGTTTATTGAAAATAGCTAATGCATCATTAGTTCGATTCTGGAACAAGGCGATTTCACCAAGCCGCAGATTTGGACTTAATGTTTCCTTGTTCAATTCATAAGCACGCTCGAAATACAATTTCGATTTCTGGGGATGGAAATTATTTGTATGATTCCCGCAAAAATACAAGTTGCCTAACTGGATAAATGCCCGTTCACTTTGCGGATTCAGCTCAGTTAATTTTCCCAATGTTTGTTGAGCTTTTTCAAAATTATCCGCTTTCATATACATAATACCAATGTAATACAATGCGTCTTCGTGATCAGGATTCAATTTGAGGGCTTCCTGGTAGTCTATAATGGATGAATCTGTCTTACCCTGCAATCTGTATTCGGTGGCCCGGTTGTAATGAGCCCAGAATGTTCGTACAGAATCGGGCATTACTGCTCCAGTTAAAGGGCCACCTGAACCGGGATGATGCCGGTATTTAACTATTGTTATGGCTGCAAATGCAATGAGCAGGATTACAGCTACAAGAATAAATTCTTTACGTTTCATAATGTCCTATCTCACGAGAATGTTCTTTAAATTTTTAATCATTTTTACTCCCTCAGTTATTTCTATGCGTTCATTTACGGGTATATTCAGGAATTGCTGATTAAGTCCGCTAGGCCATCGAATATCAAGCGTATCTACTTTCAAATATTTTGCTAAACCAAAATGTTGTGTCAGACTATTTTGTGATAAGTAGGAACTCTGATTATTTACTTCCCGAATTTGAGATACGTTACCACTTACGATCCTTATTCTGGCACCGATCGCCGAGCGGTTACTTTTAGTGCCCACCAGTTTTAATTGCAGCCAGTTATTCTTATTACCACCATCATTCCTCAACAGCACTCCTTCCCCCCCATTATTTACTATAAAAACATCAACATCCCCGTCATTATCGTAATCACCAAAAGCAGCTCCCCTGCCTACATTTTCATAGGACAGGGCCTCCCCGCTTACTGAAGTTACTTCTACAAATCCTTTCTCAGGTCCTTCATTCCAAAACAGACGATTTTTCATTGGAACTAAATATTTAGGATTTTCCTCCTGTTGGTCAGTACTACCATTAACCGCTAATAAATCAAGGCGGGTATCATTGTCATAATCAAAAAATGAAGTGCCCCATCCCACATCATCTAATGAAACCTGGCCAAGTCCATACTTATCTGCCTCATCCTCAAATTGAAGTGATAGCCGGAAATTTGATATTTTACCCATCGTATTAAGCTTGTTAACATAGAAACCATTTGGTTCGGCAAGCCAATGAGTTATAAACAAATCCATATTTCCGTCATTGTTCCAATCTCCAACTGCCAAGCCCATGGAACTGCGACCATCAGCTACGTGCGCAGGATGACTTACTTCATCAAAGGTTCCATCGCCCATATTGAGATACAGCGCATTATCACCTACATCATTAGCGACATACAAATCGGGCCAACCATCGTTATTAAAATCACACCATGAAGCAGAGAGACTCTTTCCTGTAGGATCAGCCACTCCCGCCTGAATGGCTAATTCCGTGAAAGTTCCATTTCTGTTGTTGTGATATAATAAGTTACGCTGGGGAGGAAAAGACAAAGGATTAATATCGGGAGGTTCTTCATTATTTTCCCTGCTCAATGCAGGATGTTTATCCATTTGGCTGTACTTCACATAACCGCACACATACAAATCCAGATAGCCGTCCTTGTCATAGTCGGCCCAACTGGCGCCAGTCCAGAATCCATCCTTTCCTCCCAAGCCGGACTTCATCGTTTCATCCGTAAAAGTGCCATTTCCATTATTATGGTAGAAAATATTTTTTCCAAAAGCAGTAATAAAAATATCCGGGTAACCATCATTATCCATATCTGCTGCCGCAACCCCCATTCCGCATCCATGAAAATTTATCCCGGCTTTTAGGGTTACATCCGTAAATGTGCCGTTCCCGTTATTATGATAAAGTACGCAATGTGCCGGAGACTTTTTGACCTGGTCTTGGGTCATTGTCAGGGGGCCGGCTTCATTCACTATCAATAAATCATCATAGCCATCCTGGTCATAATCAACCCATGCCGCACCAGATCCCATATCTTCGGGCAATTGTGTGCTCCGCTCGCCATAAAAGTGCTTGAAATGTATGCCCGCTCTCTTGGTAATGTCCGTAAAGGTTACTTCCGGATGATCTTTCGGAACGGGCTTATATAGTTCCGCCGTGACACCCTCGACAAGTTCTCCGGGATTATAATGCTTTACTTTTTCCTTCCTCAAAAAAAAAAGTATCAATACCACTGCAGATACAGCTGCTACTATACTTGTTCTATGGATCGATCGTTTTCTCCTGGAAATAGACATAAGTATTACAAATGGGAGTAATAAGGTTTTTTAACAATTATCTTCTTTTGATCACTGGATAAAACAGTAACCGGAGCAGTGATATCTAC
>OBLU010001080.1_pt1 | contig 25384 bp, 21 predicted proteins | sample 1518681 | NCBI WGS metagenome assembly OBLU01 (sample SAMEA3539304, study PRJEB22396) | soil metagenome | biome: tundra; feature: field; material: soil | place: USA | collected 2010-05 | depth 0.15 m
GGCCGAGAACGTCATCCAGCTCGCGATAGGCCAGCAATCCTGCATCGGAGGTGACGCTGGAACCGTGGAACTCCAGCTTGAGACGGCGTCGAAATTGAGCCGAAAAGCGTCGGATTCCGATTCACCCGTTGGGTGCGCCATGATTGCCCTCGATCCAAGGAGATAAGGTGATGACACCTATATCTGAATCGGCGTGAGGGCTGCGCAACTCAGTGAGTCATCTGGGGAATGCGGGATAAAATGGCCAAGCAAGAGTTTCATCTCTTATTATGCGTATGTAATATGCCACGATCATCTCTTAGCTCATTCTTTCTGGCAATTCATCTAGCGACCACAGCCGATCTGTCACGTTTGCTGCCATAGCAGGCGTAACGAGCTAGGCCTTATGGACCCGCACCAAATTGTAATTCACGAAATGCAGGACAACGGAAATTGGGAGCAATTTATTCGGCGGCCGACACCGCGACCCTTGTTGCGGCTTCGACAGTTGACGACAGGTAAGCACCCTGCTTGAGCAACGCACTCTGGATTTTCCGAGCATCCACTTCGCGCGGCTGGCGGCCACTGTCTGCTGCGAGCGCGGCCGCGATGCCCGCGGCTTGGCCAGTCATCCAACACTGCGGAATCTCGCGCAGGAACGTGTGCGAGTTCGCATCCGACGCGATGTGGCGGCCGGCAGCCAGCACGCCGTCGAGTCCGGCGGGAATAAGCGCGCGATAAGGAACTGACACGTTGGGGAATTTTGGCGACAACGAGGTGGAAACACCGATTTCGTCATCCCACACGATGCCAGCGACCCAGCCGGCGCGCGTCACTTTGCTGACGCCTTCCATGCGCCGGCTATGGCGCACTCCGACCTGCGGGGCTCCCAACATCAGAAAAGCATTTCCAAATCCTGGAGCATTCTTGCGATAGATCTCCAGGTGGCCAACGGTCAGCTCGCGTGAGCGAATCTCAACCTCCGTCAGGTCTTCCACTTTGACGGCGCTATATCCAGATAGCCGCGGGCCCATGAAGAGCGCCACGTCGTTGCGCCATGAGGTAAAGGGCTTTTCGAAGAAGCCGAGCGCCTCGCGGCCGCGCGCCATGAAGTTGGAAAAACCCTCCGGGTTATTCGTGCGGAAGTCGATCCAGCGTTCCATATCGACGCCGCCGAGCAAGAAGGGGGTGTTCATGCAGTGATGGATATCCTGATCGTCGATGTCGGACTCGCACCGCAGCCCCGCCCGCTCGAGCAGGTCCGCATCGCCCGTGGTATCGATCACGACCTTGGCAAAGATCGCCTGACGGCCTTCCTTGCTCTCGAAAACAGCGCCGCACATCGCATTGTCTTTGACGATGGGCGCGACGGCCCAAGAATGCAGTGTCAGCCAGACTTTCTGCTCCAGAACCATCTGCAACGACAACGTTTTCAGCGCTTCCGGATCGAGCGTCGGCGACCAGGTGACGATGCCGTGGTAGGCCGCCGTACGCTGCGCCCAATAGGCTGCAGTCGCGGCATCCTTCGAGCCCCAGAGCTTCTGCGGCGGTCCAAGGTAGGCCTCCTTGGGCAATCGATCGAAAAGCTCTTGCGCAAAGCCCGCGATCACTTGATTGCCGCTCCAGTCGGTCATGCGATCGATCCAAATAACGAGGCCGCCGGTGGAAAGGCCGCCGAGGTGGTTGTAGCGCTCGACCAGCATGACGTCGGCGCCCAAGCGGCCGGCCGCGATCGCCGCCGATGTTCCAGCGGGTCCGCCACCAATCACCAGCACGTCGGTTTCGGCGAAGACCGGTATTTCGCGTGCCGCTTCTTTGTAGGTAAGCGCCGGACGCATGCGCCGTGATCGATGGTCAGCGCCTCTGAATATCTCGAGACCCTGCTGTTCGCTAATCATGTTGCTGGTTTCGTCCGCCATCATTCACTCCGCCGGCTGCTCAGCCTGACTTATAGCACCAAGTGCTGATTAAAACTTTGACGTACGTCATGGCTAGCCACCGATCGCGCTACGCCATAATCGGCTCTGCACCATGCCGACGACACCATCGAAATCGACCTGATCCTCGCCGGGCACGCGGATACGCTTGAATTTCATCTCGTCGACGCCAAGCGGCTTGGTCGCGTCCATGCCCATTTTCGCGCCAACGCCGTTGCGGGTGGACGGGTCGAGCTTGGAGCCTTGGCTTTCGGGTACGATGACGAGGTCGCGGTCGGCCTGGAAGCGCGTCGCGACCGCCCACTCAACTTCGGCAGGATTGTGGATATCCACGTCCTCATCGACCACTACGACGTGCTTCACATCATAGTGTCCGGCGAACGCGCCCATCATAATGTTTTTGGCCTCGCCTTCCTGGCGCTTGGCGATCTGGACATACAGGTGGTAGCGGCAGACCCCGCCACGGGCGAGATGCACGTCGAGCACATTGGGAAAGCTGCGGCGCAGATGTGCAAGCAAGGTCGCCTCGCGTGGAATGCCGCCGAGTAGCAGATGCTCGAGCCCGCCACCGACAATGGTGTGGAACAATGCATTCTTGCGCTGCGTGACGGCGGTGACTTCGATGACGTGGCGCTTGTCGCGTTCGCCGTAATACTGCGGGAATTCTCCGAACGGACCTTCCAACTCGCGGATCTGCGGTAACGGCAAGCGGCCCGCGAATTTCAGAGGCACCTGAAGGTACATGTGGAGGGGGCCGCGAAAAACTGCTGACGATGATCGCGGTGGAGCGCACAAAATCGATAATTCAATGGAACGCAGGACCGAGGATTTATTATGATCAAGACCAAACCGCTAAAGCTTGCGCAAATCGCGTTGATCACAATTGCCACCGCTTTCGGGGGCATGCGTGCACAGGCCGAGGATTATCCGACCCGACCGATCCAGGTGATCGTGCCGTTCGCCGGCGGCAGCGCGAGCGACGTCGTCACCCGTATCATGCTGAATGAAATGGAGAGCTCACTGGGCCAGCATTTCGTCGTGGAAAACAGGCCCGGTGCTGGAGGCAATACCGGGACCGCAGCGGCGACCAGAGCGGCACCGGACGGCTATACGCTGCTGATGAGCACCTCCGGTCCGCTCGCGGCCAACAGAACCCTATTTAAGAACCTCGGCTATGACCCCGAAAAAGATCTGACGCCGATCTCGCTGTTCGCCATACTGCCGAACGTCATCGTCATCAACTCCAAACTACCGCCGAAGACGCTGATTGAGTTCATCGCCTACGCCAAAGCACACCCGAAACAGCTCAACTATGGCTCGGTGGGCGTTGGAAGTTCGCAACATCTCGCCGCCGCCTATTTCGAGCAGATCACCGGTGTGCAGCTCACACACGTGCCCTACCGCAACATCGCTCAATACACGCCTGACTTTATCGCGGGCCAGGTCCCGCTCGGTTTCCAGCTGCTGCCGAACGTGCTCGGCTTGCTGAAAAGCGGCGACGCGCGTGCACTCGCCGTGACCAGCGCCAAGCGCATAACCGCCCTACCCAACGTGCCGACGGCGGCGGAAGCGGGGGTAAAAAACTACGAGACCTATGCCTGGCTTGCCCTACTGGCACCCGCCGGCACACCGCGGCCGATCGTCGACAGGATCTACAAGGCGATGATGGAAGCGCTGAAGAATCCGGTGGTGAAAGCTCGCTTTGTCCAACAGGGCGCCGAACCGTTCTCGCCTGGACCAGACGAGTTGGCAAAGTTTATCAAGTCGGAGACCGTCAAATTGGGCGAGATCATCAATAAGGCCGGCATTCCGCCGATGTAGAGAGTGAACCTGAGGTACAGGTCGTGCAGCGACCAGCCCCAATGGCGGAATTATCGGCGATGCAGATTGGCGTTGGCCACAGCACTGGGCTGCGGCTAATCTCGCTACGACCTCAGGCGACCTCGCGCAACATCATCGAAATGTAGATCTCTCGCGCTAGTGGATCGGGCAGCACCTTATCGACGATCGACTGTCACGCATATAATTCATCACCATTTCAAACGAATTTCGGTTTGCGCTTTTCCAAGAAGGCGGTCATCCCTTCGCGCTGGTCGGAATGCGTAAAGCAGAGAGCGAAGGCCTTTGTTTCCAACGCTTCGGCGGTTTCGATATCGCACTCGACCGTCTTATCGAGTGTGCTCTTGAGCTGTCCAAATGCGAATTCGCTAAAACTTGCGAGTTCATTGGCCAAGCGTTTTGCCGCCGACATCACTTCGGCCGGTTCAACTACGTCGTAGACCAAACCTAACGAATAGGCGCGCTCCGCCGTAATGGTCTGTCCTGTCATGCAGAGGGCACGCGCCGCAGCACTGCCGACAAGTCGAGCCAAGCGTGCGGTACCACCACCGCCGGGCATAATGCCGAGCCGGATTTCCGGCAGGCCAAAGCCGGCGGTGCGAGCAGCGATACGGATGTCGCAAGCCATCGCAAGTTCCAGACCACCACCGAGGCAATGGCCGTTGACTGCGGCGATGATCGGTTTGGCACAGCGTCGAATTGTATCATGCAACATCTTGACGGCCTGCGAGATTATTACCGCTTGTGCGGGCGTCGCACTCACCATGAAGCGGATATCGCCACCAGCTACGAATGCCTTGTCGCCTGCGCCGGTAATAATGATAACACGCAGCGTATGTGACGCAGCCGCAGTGGTAATGGCCTCACTCAGCTCAGAACAGACCTCCGCATTAATGGAATTGAGAAACTCTGGCCGGTTGATGGTGACGATGCGGATGGGTCCATCGTCGGTGGACAAAATGTGACGGAATACCATCAATGGCCTCCCTTATCCCAGCGGAGCCATCCGCGCCCGACCCTTTTTCCATCATAGCCCGCCTTGACTAGTTTTTTTAGCAGCATCGGGGGATGAAACCGCTCGCCATATGCGGCCGCCAGAACTTCTTGGACTTGCAGAACCAAGCTGTTGGTTACGATATCCATCATCTCAAAGGGACCAATCGGATGCCCGAGGCCGAGCTTACAGGCGGTATCGATATCCGCTGGAGTTGCCACGCCTTCGTCGACCAAACGCATCGCCTCAATCAGAAAGCCGTGCAGCAACCTATTTACTGCAAATCCGACGACGTCTTTAACTAGAATCGGCGTCTTGCCCGCCGCGCGGCAGACGGACATCGCCGCCTCAATCGCTCGCGGGTCGGTGTCCATGCTCGGGATGACCTCGACCAGCTTCATGCGTGAGACTGGCGAAAAGAAATGTGTGCCCAAAAACTTTCGTCGTCGCTCCGGCGAAAGATAAGCCGAGATCACAGTAATCGAGATACTCGACGTATTGCTGGCGAGCAGACAATCAGGCGCACAGACTTGATCGAGTCTGCGAAACACTGCGGCCTTGACCGCTTCGTCCTCGAATACTGCCTCGATCACCATGTCGCGGTCGGAATAGTCCGCGAGATCTACCGTGGGCCGGACACGGGCGAGAGTGGGTTTCACATCAGCGGCTGGCCAGAAACCCCGCGCGGCCCCCCTGTCGAGGACCTTAGCGAGATTTTTCATCGCGGCGTCCAGTCGTTCCCCGACTGTGTCACTCAGACGCACGTCCTGACCGGCGAGCGCGAATACTAGTGCAATCTCCGACCCCATCATACCAGCACCGACAACCCCGATGCGTTGCGGAATCAATTCCATGTACCCTCCGTCTCTACAATACTTGTATTGGGTCGACGCAGATCTTCCATTTCTGGAGCGTGGGTGAAGTCCATGGGCTCAGCGCCCGAGATTCTCGATCATTAGCGCCATGCCATGGCCGGCGCCGAGGCACATACTTACAATCGCCGTGCGTTGCCGCGTCTCAATAAGATGCTGCATGGCCACAATAGTCATGCGGACGCCGGTAGCCCCCGGCGGATGGCCGATAGAGATGCCTCCACCGTAGAGGTTTGTCTTCTCACGCGAGACGCCGAGATGCTTTTCCGCGTGCAGACTGACAGCAGCGAAGGCCTCGTTGATTTCATAGTAATCGACATCGCCAGAATGTTTGCCGGTTCGCTGGAGCAGTTTCTCGATAGCCGGAACCGGCCCGCATCCCATGATGCGCGGCGGCACGCCCACGATCGTCCAGTCGACAATCCTGGTCACGGGCTTGATTGATGCCGCCTCGGCAGCTGCTCGATCCGCGACAATGACGAATGCGGCACCATCCGTCACACCGGAGGAGTTTCCCGCAGTAATGCGACCCCCTTTGCGGAACACCGGCTTCATCTTGGCGAGATCCCCGACTGTCACCTGCGGCCGCGGAAACTCGTCGGTCTCCATTAATCGCGTCGTACGACGCTCAGGAACGTTGATCGGCGCGATCTGGCGCGCCAGAAAACCCGACTGCATCGCGGCACCGGCACGCTGTTGGCTCATCACCGCCCATTTATCCATTTCGTCACGGCTGTAGCCGAATTCATCGGTAAGATTTTCCGCGGTTTCACCCATCAACTCGGTCGAAAACGGATCGCGATAGGCCCAGTCAAGCGTATCGATCAAATCCTGACGCCCGCGCTTGAGACCCCAGCGCGCATTGGTGATGACATAGGGGCCGCGCGAGAAATTTTCGCCGCCGCCTGCAAGTGCGATCTGCGAATGGCCGCTCACGATCTGTTCGGCCGCGGTGATGATGGCCTGTGCCCCTGAACCGCAGGCGCGCGAAACGTTCAGAGCGCTGCTTTCGACCACCATTCCGGCCTTGAGCGCGATGACACGGCTCGCGAAATAGCCGTCATGATCGACAGGCAGAACATTGCCCCACACCAAGTGGTCGACCTTGGCCGGATCGAGCTTTGCCTTTTCCAGACAGGCTTTCGCTGCGTGGATTCCGAGGACCGTCAATGGCACGTCCCGTAACGACTTTCCGAAGTCGCCGAACGGAGTCCGCATGCCACCGGCCAAAACGATTTCCTTTGCGGCCATCCCGCGCCCCTCTTCTTCAATTACGATCGTCGTCAATTCACATACCGCAATGCAGCAACAAATCAAAGATGTCGGGATGCATATCTCCGTAGCGCAAGGAGAGCCACTGACCGATGTAAGCGGTGTGTAAGTGCGGACTCGTAAATTTGCGCTCGACGGTACCACGTTGTAGATTATGCAGAGCCGGCGCAATATGGCTGCTAGCTATTGCTCTTATCGACAGACGGCCTTTGAAGAATGTCGAGGGAACTTCTGATTGGGCGTCGAATTCGAAGAAGTTGTCGAACAAATACACAAGCATCCACGGGGGGGGTGAACGATGTCCACGGCTCAGACGATCTCGACTTCGGTTAAGACCAACAACGCCAAGATGATCGGCGCTGTATCCGCATCTTTGTTTGGTTGGTCACTCGACCTGTTCGACCTCTTCATCCTGCTTTACGTGGCACCGGTCATCGGCGCTGCGTTCTTCCCATCTTCGCAACCAACGCTGTCGCTCGCCGCTGTCTACGGTTCATTTGCGGTGACCTTACTTATGCGACCAGTAGGCTCGGCCATTTTCGGACATTATGCCGACTCGCACGGCCGCAAAGGGGCCATGACTTTTGCCGTCGTCGGCGTGGGACTGAGCACGGCGGCCTTCGGTCTTCTGCCAACCATTCAACAGGCCGGCTTTATCGCCCCGGTCCTTTTTCTGATCCTGCGTCTTGTCCAAGGCGTGTTCGTCGGTGGCGTCGTGGCGTCGACGCATACGATCGGCACTGAATCCGTGCCTGCAAAGTGGCGTGGCGTGATGTCGGGCTTTATCGGCGGCGGCGGTGCCGGCATCGGAGCGCTGCTTGCCTCGCTGGCATTCTTCATCACGTCATCAATTTTTCCAGGCGAAGCTTTTGCGGTCTGGGGATGGCGCTGCATGTTCTTCTCCGGCTTGCTGAGCTCCATCCTTGGAATCTTCGTGATGACCAGCCTAGAAGAATCTCCCTTCTGGCAGGAGCTTGAGAAAGCCAAAGCTGCAAAGCAGGCAGGCGCTCGTCCGGCCCCGCTTCGCGAACTTTTTGGCAGCAAATATCGCAATGTCCTATTCATAAACATTCTGATCACATTCGGCGGCGGGGCGGCTTATTACCTCACCTCCGGCTACCTGCCCTCGTTCTTCAAGGTCGTCAACGGATTGCCGAACAATATCTCGTCCGTGATCCTAATGGCGGGCAGCGTTACCACCATCATCGCCTCGGCAGGTGCCGGCGCGCTGAGCCAGAGCATCGGCCGCAAATGGACATTTGTTCTGGTCGGAATCGTCGGCGTCTTCGCCCTGCCATGGCTGTACAGTCATCTTGGTGCAACCAAGGACGTAACCGAAATCACGATTTATGCGCTCATAATTATCGTCATCGGGAATGCCAGCTATGGACCCGTGATGATTTTCCTCAATGAGCGTTTTCCGACGCAGTTCCGCGCCACCGGCACGGGGCTGTCCTGGAACATCGGCTTCGCCCTAGGCGGCATAATGCCGACCGTGGTCACGGCGGCGAGCGGCACCATGGCCGGCATCCCACACGTCTTGGCAATATTTACTTCTGGCATCTTTGTCGTCTATCTGATCGGTGCCCTCGTCATTCGCGAAACAAAGGACGAGATGCAGTAGCACCAAGAACATTAAACTCGAGAGTAACGGCCATAAAGGAAGCGATCAAGGCGCAATACAGCCAAGTCGCACGTGACGTAACTGCACACAGCGGCACCTGCCGCTGCGTGCAGGATGGCGACGAGCCCATCGCTTTGCGTTTGTATGATGCGTCGCAGTTGCGCGCATTGCCCGACGAGGCCGTACAAGCCTCACTCGGGTGCGGCAACCCCGTGATGCTCGCAAAGCTCAAACCAAGCGAGATCGTGCTCGACCTGGGCTCCGGTGGCGGCATCGACGTGTTGCTATCGGCCCGTGCCGTCGGGCCGGCCGGCAGAGTCTACGGATTGGATATGACCGATGACATGTTGGCGCTCGCGCGCGCCAACCAAGCGGCGTCGGGCTTGCAAAACGTCGAATTCCTTAAGGGCGAAATCGAAGACATCCCGTTGCCCGCGAATTCGGTCGACGTCATCATCTCGAACTGCGTCGTCAATCTATCTGACAATAAAGATCGTGCCCTCCAGGAGGCATTTCGGGTACTCAAGCCGGGTGGCCGATTCAATGTCTCCGACGTTGTTACGCATGGGCCGATGGCGCCGGAGTTACGGCGAAACCTGCTGTTGTGGGCCGGCTGCATCGCCGGCGCGCTGGAGGATACGGAGTATACTGCACGGCTTCGACAAACCGGGTTTGTCAACGTTGAAATCGAACCGACGACTATCTACAATTTAGACGATGCGCGAAGCTTCCTTGAAGCCCAAGGCATCGGTCCGACTAGTATTGGTCCAAGGGTACGTGGAAAATTGCTGAGTGCCTTTGTACGCGCAGAAAAGCCCATGTTGGTCTGAACAGATTACCTGTCGCTGCCCGGGATCGGATTAGACTGAAGCATCGCGCTTAATGCGCTCGTGTTTAGGGGGATGAAATGAACGAAGATATCCTTAACTCCTCGCTGCGCAGATTTCTCAAGACCGTGGGCATCACCTCGCAGCGCGAAATCGAAAATGCCATCCGCAAGGCTTTTGCCGACGGCCGGATCAAGGGCAACAAGGTGCTGCGGGCACAAGTGGTGCTGACCATCAACGATATTGGCCTAAACCATAAGGTCGATGGCAACATTGAAGTGGACTGAAGTTCAGCTGCAGCAGTTAGCGACGGATTTAGCTAAGCGTTTTGGAATCCGGAGTTGCGGACGATACTTCATGTTGTACAGACAAAACGGCATCAATTTCCCGTCCATATTCAGTTTATGGACACAGCACCGTCTCGCTCGCTCCACGTCCAAACAATAGGCGTCCATCATTCCGTGGAAGCCAATTGAGAAGCACTCCGAGCCCTGCAAGACGTCGGCCAGCTTTTCACGCGCATCGGGCTCATCCCCGCAACTGCAATGCGCGGTATCGCAACCGAGCTGCTTGAGCAGCACATCCCAGTCGCTGAAGTCGGCCACATGTTGTCGTAAAGCCTCTTCGCCAACCACGCGACGTAACGGCAGCAGGTCTCCGCTGCGGGTGACGATGATATGGGCAAGCAAACCACAGCGAGGATCGGAACATGACATCGGGCTGAAGTCCGTGGCAAGCAACTTGCCACCACTTTGGGATTCCGCCTCGCGCATGAAATGACCAGCGGTGAAACGTTTGCTCTTGGACAAACGCGCGGGGTAGCGTCCTGCCAATACCACGGACTGGAAATTTATGCCGGTCAATCGTTGACGTATGGCGAATTGAATCATGTCCCAAATGGAATGTTCGTTGACCTCCGGCACAAGCGTCACCGACAGCACCACCTGCAGGCCCGCCTTGCGGCAATTCTCGATAGCTTGTAGTTTTTCCGGCAGCAGATTGCGGCCCCGGAGGAATTTCTGCTCGTCGGCCTTCAGCCCATCCATCTGCAGATACACACCGGATAGTCCGGCTCCTCGCAGTTTTGCCGCTAGGCTCGGATCCTCGGCAAGCAGCAAGCCGTTGGAATCGATCTCCATCTTGCGAAAGCCCATCGTATGGGCCTGCCCGACAATGGCGATCAGTTCAGGATGTAAAGTCGGCTCCCCGCCAGCAAATTGCAGCGATGTGACGCCGCCTTCCGATCGCAACAGGCTGTCGAGCGCGGAGGTCAATTGCGCGACCGTTATGTCGCAACCTTTGGCGGCGGCATCCGCGAGACAGACCGGACACGGCAAATTGCAGCGCGAGGTGATTTCGACGATGGCAAGACAGGTGTGCTGGTCGTGCGCGGGACATAAGCCGCAATCGTCCGGGCAACCTTTGGCCTCTTGCATCTCGGTCTGCGCAGGCAAGCGCACGATGCGGGGTGAGCGACGCATGCGTTGATACGCCTCAAGATTGCTTGAGACGTCACACTCGAACGCGCCGTGCTCCAGGCAACTCTTGCGCATGACAACGCCGGTGGACGTCGCCACGATAGTGCCTTTGATCGTGCGTAAGCATTCGGGGCAGATACTGGTGATGGCATGACAGAAAGTGTCCGCCTCCGGAGCATCAATGCATGCTTTTGCCGGTGTCGAAGTCGTACATGAGCCACCGCCGCAACAACATTCACTCATGTGGCTTCAACCATGATGCTGGCGTAAACCAAATTACGCTTCAATGCCGTCAGATCGGCTGTCGTGATAATGACGCTACGCGATACCCAGTCAGCAGCGCCCAGGCTGTCTTGGTGGCCCAGACTTACGGCGATATCTTCCTCGATTATTTCGCGAAACTGCGCTTCATTCTCAAGTTCGGTTACAAAGGTGATCTGAAAATATCTTTCGCCGAGTTCGCTTATCCTCACTTTCTTCCACGGCTTGGACGGCAGGGACAGCACGGTAATTCTCCAGACATCGCAGCTGCACATGTCCGCGCTTGATCGGATCGCTTCAGCTCATCTTGGCCCGGTGCGGCCGCTTCTCCCGCTTAATGCTGGGCGGCTCGTCCGAATAAACGCGGCAAGGAACGCCGCGCAGCTGAACCGATCCGGTCGCCGGATCGTGCGGGGGATCGGCGTCAGTCAGTATGTTGAGGTTGTGCTTGCGCCAGGCGTTCGGATTTGCTTCGTCCTCCGGATCCCACCATCCGAATGCCGCCATTACGACATTAGGGTGCATGTACTCTGCAGTTTTCAGCCGTTGCTGGATTCGGCCCTTTCGGCTTTCGATGTAAATCATGTCGCCATTTTTTACACCGTACTTGGCGGCGGTGTCCGGATGCATTTCAACGATGGCTTCGGCCTTTCTTTTATGCATCGCTTTTATTTGCCGATAACCCGAGAGCATGTAGGCGCCCTCTTTGAAATTGGTGAGCACCAGCGGATAGCGCTCGAAGTCCTGCTCACGGAAGCGCGATGAGGTCACTTCCTTGAAATACGGCAACGGGCTCAGGCCCATCTGCTGCATTTGTTGCGAATACAGTTCCGCTTTGCCGGAAGGGGTCTGGAAATACGGCTGCCGATCCTCGAGGAAATATTTCGTCGGCAACAATATGCGCTTTTTTACCAGCTCCTCGTATTTCAATCCTGACTCGACCAGCATCAAATCCAGGCATTCGTGCCAATCGTCCCAGAAATACTGGCCAAGACCGACGCGCTTGGCCAATTCATTGATCATTTTTGCGTCAGGCCACGCTTCTCCAGGCGGCTCGACGACCTTTTGGTAGGCCTTAACGAAGCCGAACCATGACGGCCAATAACCGATCGTATCATGCTCATGCGGAAGTGCAGCCGGCAGAACGATATCCGCGATCGCTGTGAACGAGGTCGGGAATATCTCCGCGACAACGAGGAAGGGTAGTTTCATGAACGCCTCGTAAGTACTCGAGGCATCAGGATAGGTAAGAAGCGGATTAGTCACATGGGCAAGGCCCATTTTGACCGGATAGGGATCCTCGGTGAGAATCGTCTTCACGAGAGATTGGGTCGGAACATAGGCCGAACCCATGGCGATTGGAAACTCTTTGCCAATAGACTTCTCGACCGGACGCGGGAATTTGCGGTCGAAATAGAAGCGGCCGGGACGACTGAACTTGGCTGGTTCAATGATCACTTCTCCGCCATGGACGCCGATATTGCCGGTCAACGCACGCAAAATGGTGACCGCACGACAGACCTGCAGTGCGCAGACAGAATTTTCGAGAGCGTTGCCCCAGAGGATCTGCGCGGGTTTCGAAGTGGCGTACATGCGGGCCACGTCGCGGATCGTTTGCACTTCGATCCAGGTTTCGGTCTGCACATCCTCAAGAGAAAACGTGGCGACCTCTTTGCGAAGCTCATCTAAGCCGACCGTATAGCGCTCCACATAGTCCTTGTCATAAAGGCCCTCTTCGATGATGACCTTGGCCATTCCCATGGCCAGAGCGCCATCCGAACCCGGTTTGAGGCGCAGCCAATGATGCGCCTTATCGCAGTAGCGATTTTTGCCCGGCTCCATCATGATCAGCTTGCAGCCGCGCTTGAGCGCGCGGTCCAGCACGCTCTGCCGCATTCCACGAAAACTGCCGCCGGTATTTAGTGGATTGGCGCCCCAAATCACGATGCATTGAAACTCGGCATCGAGATCCGATTGTATCATCATTGTGCCGTATGTGAAATGATCCGCTGTCCCGACTTGGACTCCGCAATAATTGCCCGGAGTAATGACGTTTGGGGTCTTCAGATAGGTGCCGAAGCGTTGAGCAAAAGCGAACTCCATGCCCTTGGGCTCGCCAAGGATCATAGCGATGCTCTCGGGTCCATACGTGTCGCGATAGAAAATCAATTTTTGGGCGATCGTGTCGAGCGCTTCATCCCATGAAATGCGCGTCCAGCGATTTTCGCCTTTCTCGCCCGCCCGCTTCATCGGATATTTGAGGCGGTTCGGATGAACAAACACTTCGGGGAAAGTGTACGGGCCTTTCGCATCCGGGCAGATATCGCAATGCAGCCCGCTCTTCTTGTCCGCCCTGGCTCGCACTAACTTGCCGTCTTCAATGTCAGCGAGCATCGCGCAATGATTGGGGCAGAGGAAGCAAAAGACCTGTTCCTCGGTTTGCATTGTCTATCTCTCCTGTTCAAGCCACTGATCGTCCTCAACCAGCGACGGTCAGAGCATTCGCCCTAAGCGTGAAATCTAAACCCCGACCAATCGAAATACAGCACGGCTCGATCGCGCGCGATTTGACTTATGACAATTTGGGCAGAGATTATTTGGTGCAACTTACAAATAACTTACACTGACGCGCGCAGGCGTTTGTCGCCAACCCATTCTAAGAACTGGCGTATTTGTCTTAGCGCCGCGCAAAGGGCGCGCGCTGATTTTTTGACATAGCGCAAAGTTCGTCACTCAAAAACCTTGTAAGCGATCAGTAAGAGCGAGCCTTTAGCTTTCCATTATCAGCGCCGTGATGTTGGGCGCTTGCAATTGCTGTTGAAACTTTGGAATCGGCGGACTGCATAAGCCGGGAGGGAAAAAGCAATGAGCAAATCTAATATTCCAAGCGAATATCTTCCTCCGAAGGAGTTTATGCCGCAAAATTGCAAATTGCTCTCCGAATTGAATTATCCTGAAAAACTAAACCTCGCGCAGCTTTTGCTCGACTGCAATATTCCGGAACGATCCGAAAAAGTTGCGATCTATCACGATGACGAACGTATCACCTACGGCGAACTCCACGCTCAGGTTAATCGCTTTGCGAACGCTCTGCGTGAACTCGGCGTCGGCAAGAATGACCGAGTCGTGCTTCGCTCGGCGAATAGTCCTGAGCATATTGTTTGGAATTTTGCCTGCTGGCGCATCGGCGCAATCCCGGTGCTTGTCAGCCACCTGAACCGGTCAAGCGAAGTTGCCTTTAAGTTGAACGATTCGGAAGCCGTCGCTGTCTGCGTAGATTCCGAGAATTACGCCGACGTGGGCATCGTGCGGGAAAGAAGCCCGCATTTGAAGCACGTTATCGTGCATGGTCACCGCATTCCGGGAACGCTCAATTTCGAAGAATTGTGCAAGAACCAATCGCCTCTTGCTGAAAGCGAACTTATTTCAAAAGAGGATTTTGGGCGCATCATCTACAGCTCAGGCACGACGGGCAAGCCGAAGGCAATTCTGAACACGGCCGAAGGTATTCTTTCATTGATGGACACTCATTCGCGGCACGTCCTAAAAATACGTCCCGATGATGTATTGGGAGGACATCCGTATTTTTCGTTCGCGTTCGGTGCGGTAAGTTTCCTTTATGCGCCATGGCGCTTTGGCGCGGCAATTTCGGTCATCTCGCATTTTGCTCCTGAGCGCCAATTCGAATTGATCGATCAGCATGGAATTACGATCCTCTTCGGCGTGCCCACTGCTCTGAGGATGATGTTGGGCGTTCATAACGCGGAGAACCACTTCGACCTTTCAACCTTAAGGCTCGTGCAGAGCGCCGGCGAACCGCTACCGGACGTGACGATACGTCAATGGCGTGAGCGTCTTGGCCAAACCAGTCTCAATTCTCTTGGTTCGGGCGAATTGAATTACTGGCTGTCCACCGCCGAAGGAATGCCAGATGACAAGCTTGGATCCAATGGCATTTCGGTTCCCGGCTATGAAAATCTCGTGGTCGATGAACAGTTGAATCCCGTTCCGCCAGGTACGCCGGGCGAACTGATTGTTCGCGGACCAGTCGGGCAGGTGTATTGGCGCCGTCCTGACGATCAACAGAAAGCGGTATGCGGGCCGGGAACCCGCTATGCAGGTTGGAGCCGCCCCGGTTTGTATTTCATTCAGGATGCCGACGGTTATTTTTGGTACAAGAGCCGTCTCGACGACATGATCGTAACTTCCGGATACAAAGTGCCTGGCGGCGAGGTGGAAGTAGCGCTAAACAGCCACCCGGCTGTTCTCGAGTCAGCGGTCGTCGGTGTGCCGGACGACGAACGCGGCAACATCATCAAGGCGTTTGTCGTGCTCAAAGAGGGCGTGCGACCGAGTTCTCAGCTTTCTCAATACCTGCAGGATTTCGTTAAGCAAGAGCTTGAGCCCTATAAATATCCTCGGTTGCTAGAATTCACGAGCGCTGAGGCGCTGCCACGAACGTCGACGGGAAAAATTCAACGCAAAGCACTACGAGATCTTGAGCTTGCGCGCTCTGCGCGGGGTGAACGGCACGTTGATTCACAGTTTGCTGTGGCCGTGCGCGAGTCCGCCATGAAGGAATTTGAATCCGGACTTTATTGCGCTGAAAGCGTGCTGGCAGCACTCGCCAAAGCGCAGGGCATTGAATCCGATTTGATACCTAAGATCGCCACGGCCTTTTGCAGCGGAATGGCACGCACGTGCGGTCCCTGCGGGGCACTCACGGGCGCCATGATGGGATTGAGTTTGGCATTCGGACGCAATTCCGTGGGCCAGCCGGTGCAATCTTCGTATCGCGCCACGCAAGAGCTGGTCGGCAAATTCGGGCAGGAATTTGGCGCCAGGAATTGCAACGATCTTCTTGGCTGCGATCTCGGCACGCCTGAGGGACAGGCGATGTTTCACGACAATAAGCTGCACGAGCGCTGTGCCAGATACACCGCGAGAGCAGCCGAGATCGCCGCATCCCTGATAGCGGACGCCCGTGTCTGACGATTATAGCGACGTTTCAAGGCGTTTCCGCGTCATATCGCAATGCACAATATTTTGACCATCCTCGGTAAAGCGACGCGAACCTTGAGCAACTGGGTTTGATCTAGGTCATCTTAGGATAGCGCAACTTGCCTGATATTTGGCTCAACGCTTCTGGATACGGTCTTTAGACAGATCGGATCTGCTTTATCAACTGGACAGAAAATGACCGCCGAAGACCAGTTCACGCTGAAAGGCAGTGTTGCACTCGTCTCCGGTGCCTCCAGCGGAATCGGCTTACATCTTGCAAATGTCCTGGCGCGCGTGGGCGCAAAAGTAGCGATTGCAGCACGCCGAAAGGACAAGATCGAACGCGCGGCAGCGGACTTGATTTCGAGCGGCTATCAAGTGCTTGCAGTTCCTTTGGACGTCACCCAACCAAAAACAATTGCATTAGCCTTTGATGCAGTCGAAGGCGCCTTGGGCCAGGTCGATGTGCTCATCAATAATGCCGGAGTCATTTACATCAAGAAATTTCTTGACCAGGAGGAATCCGAGGTCGACCGCATATTCGATACCAATCTCAAGGGTGTGTTCTTAGTCGCCCAGGAAGCGGCTCGCCGGATGGTCAAGCTTGGCCACGGCGCGATCGTCAACATTGCATCGACAGCGGGCTTACGGGCGGCCGGTTTTCTCTCGAGTTATTCCGCGTCTAAAGCCGCAGTTATTCGCCTCACCGAGGTTATGGCATTGGAGCTCGCGTCCAAGGGAATCCGGGTCAACGCGATCTGTCCCGGGAATATTGAAACGGACATGCATGAGGTCTTCGGTAAGGAATTGCAGCATTCGATCCTGCAACGAATACCGCAGCGCAAGTTCGGCAAACCGGAAGATCTCGATGGAGCCGTCCTGCTGATGACCTCAGCGGCCGGGCGTTACATCACCGGCGCGACGCTGACAGTGGACGGAGGACAAGCGCTGAGTTGGATGTAGCACGACTCTCGCAATCAGGGCCAAAACACGGAATGCGTTCTTTAGAACAAATTATCGATTCAGATGAAACCGCGTCGCTGCGGCTACGCCCGTTATTTCTCATCAACAAGACCGGACAGATTGAATGTGCAATAACGAGCGGTCGTCGCGCGACCCAAGCGAAATATTGCTGGGAAGCGCTTAATTGCGGCGCACAATCGATGCGGCACTGCGGCGCAGTGTTGTACGCGAAATCAAATTCGACAACTGCCGGCAAAGCCAAATCCGCATCAGGCGATGGTTGCGGGAATGGCTGCGTGATTTCCCCGATGACGTCGCCGTTCTCGGGGTCATTGGTGCTCGGTCCACAGACTTCCGGAAATGCGAATATCGGCACCTTACTTCAATCCGTGGCAGGTCTCGCCGGCACATTTATTTCGAGGAACCTGAATAGTGGGGTCGAAATCGGACTTGAGCTGATCCGATTCGCGGTCGGAGCGGATGGCTGTGAATTGTTTCTCGCCGATCTGCACGAAAAAGAGTTGCTATTTGCCGCAGGCGTCGGCTCAGGCACTTTGGTGAACTCGTGGCGAGCTCGATCCAATCGCCCGGACAGGATGTCGCGGCTTGCTTTCACCCAGCGCCACAGCATCAACTCGCGCGATGGACATGCCAAAAGTCGACTCGTGTCAGAGCAATCTGACGAGGCGGAAGCAGGCTCTTTCATTTGCGTTCCAATTCCTGCGCCGGATGGTCGCACGATCGGTGTTATCAATCTGACCTGGCAGCGCAGTGGCGTTCCGGTAGATGCGCTCACCAACGCACTCTCTGCGTCGGCCCCTTCGATCGGCAACGCGATTTGCGCCGGCTATTGGTGTCTCAGACAATCGATCAGCGAGGCCGCCGTCGGCGATGCGGAAGTGGCACTGATTGCGATGTTGAGCGCCGTTCAGGAGAAGTCGGGAGCTGATGCCGGGCGCCTCGTGATGTGGGGCGAGCGAGATTACAAGGTGAAACGCGTGGAGTCTTTTGGCGCATCGCCGCCCAATTGCCCTTGGTTGACCTCGCCGGAGGCCGCGCCCTGTTCATCCCGAAATACCGAGAGCTGCCTTAGACTCGTCAGCGTAGGTAAGTCTCACAACCACTACCCTGAACCATGCCGCCAGATGGAATTTGACGGAACTGTATGTTGTATTCCAGTTACAGGCGGGTCGACATCGGCCGGCCGCATGTTGCTCGGATTCCGAAAAGATCTGCCCTACCCGCGGGTACGACCGCTTGTCCCCATGCAAGTGATGATCCGAGAAATGGCTCTGCACATCCCGGAGCCAACCGTAGCGCGCCCCGTCATTCGCGGACGCAGTCCTCAACCACTCGAGATTCGATGTTTTGGGCATTTCGAAGTGGCTATTGGGAAGCAGAATCTACCCGAGTCGTCATTCCAGCGCCGAGACGCGGTGACGTTGCTCAAGATACTCGTTCTGAGGGCCGGACGGCAGGTGCATCACTCCAAACTAATCGAATGGCTGTGGCCGGAGACCGATGAGCGGACTGGCCTCAATCGTCTTCATGGTGTCGTACACGCACTGCGCAATGCGATCGAGCCGTCCGCTCAGCACCGGAACAGTCATTACTTGATAAATGAAGGCGACACTTACATTTTCCGTCCCAATAACGCTTCGATCGACTTGATCAGTTTCAAGGAATATCTCGGGTTGGCGACGCGCGACCTGAAAAAAGATGGGTTCGTGCCGAACGGTGTCTCTTATTTGGAACGTGCCGTCGAGTTGTACCGAGGCGATTTGTACGAAAACGATGAGGGCAGTGAATGGTGCGACATCGAGCGCACCGCTCTACAACGGGAATTCATCGACGCATTGGGCACCTTAGCGCGCGCCTACCTGACACTGGGCGAGGGGAAACGGGCGATGTACGCGCTGCGCCGAGCGCTCGCATATGACTATTCGCGTGAAGACTTGCACACCGAATTGGTTCGTTGCCTCATTCGGTTCAGACGGCATAAGGAAGCCAACGAGCAAATCTGTGATTGCGTGCGCTATCTGCGCGAAGAACTGGGAGTCGAGCCGTCTGCGGAAACACAGCGGCTATTTCACTCACTCGTGAAATAGCCGCGAGGTCCGCAGAGCAAATTGCCATGAGCAAGCAAAAACCGCTGCTAAAGGCGCACACTGCACCGCATCGTACGAAAACGATGCGTGAGCCGGATCTGCCGCTGCTGTTCGAGCGACAGCGGGCCAACGGCCAAGGTTCTTCGCCAGACGAACCTTCTTTGGACAAGAAAATTCCCGCATGGGACGTGCGGGTACCGATTTTCCAATGGGAAATTGACCCGACCGACACGGAGCGCCCGTGCGGAAGCGCTGAAATCAAATACCGGGGCTGGGACTTCCGGATGTGGTGGGAAAAACATCCGGTCGGTCTGGTCTATGCGTCGATTCAGGCAACGCGCGGAAGCCGCGAATCGGATTGGCAACGCGGTTGGACGTCGCCGCCACATTCGACGCTCGCGGTCACGCTGGTCTATGACGAACAGCGGCAGGGCATCGTGTCGGTTCAAGGCAATCCTCGGGACTTACGGCCTTTCATCGATGCCTTTTTGATGGTATTCGGAGTAGGCCCGTCCTTCTAGCTAGGCACTGGCGGCGCGCCGTCAATCCTGCAAAGGTTCAACAAGGGATTTGCACAAAAAAGGGGCGAAAAGAAAATGGGCCGTCTGAGCGGTAAAGTAGCTATCGTCACCGGAGCGGCGCAGGGCATCGGCGCGGCTTATGCGAAGGCCTTGGCCACCGAGGGCGCACATTTAAGTATTTGCGATTTGAAGGCACCGACCAGCGTCGTCAAGGAAATCGAAGCGACCGGACACAAGGCGATCGGTTTTGCCTGCGACGTCACGGATCCTTCCGCCGTATCCAAGCTGGTCGCCGAAACTGAGCGGGTATTCGGCGCGATTCATATCCTCGTCAATAATGCGGGAATCTTTGCAAGTCTGCCGCTCAAGCCGATGAGCGAGATATCTAGCCAGGAATGGGATCTGGTGATGGCGGTGAACGTGCGAGGCTCCTTTGAATGCGTCAAAGCGGTATTACCGCTGATGCGACGTCAGAAATATGGCAAGATCATCAACGTCGCGTCCGGCACGGTGTTCAAGGGCGCGCCGATGCTTCTGCATTATGTTTCATCGAAGGGAGCCGTTGTGGCCATGACGCGCGCAATGGCGCGCGAGCTCGGCAATGATGGCATCCGCATCAATTGTATCGCGCCGGGCCTTACCATGAGCGAGGGCGTGGTCGCCAATAGCGACTGGGCCGGGGCGCTGGTCAGTAACAACGTGGCCAGCCGCTGCCTCAAGCGCGATGCAACGCCGGAAGACTTGACCGGCACAGTGATCTTTCTTGCATCGACCGATAGCGATTTCATGAGCGGCCAGACGGTCGTCGTCGACGGTGGGTCGGTTACCCACTGAACTTGCGGGGAAAAAAGCTATCGCCATTTCGCATCACTTCTGCAAAAATAACGAAAGTCTAGGAGACCCCAATGAACGTCGTCCTGCAGGACCCCATCCGCGACAAGCGCGAACAAGAACGTCAAGAGCTATTCCGCAGGCGGTTCGTTGAAACAAGCCCGTGGTGGTACCGGGGCGAGTATCATCTTGCGTTCATGTTGACGGTGACGGGCGGCACCATCGCCTTTTGCTGGATGCATATCGTCAACAGCGCGGCCTGGGAGTGGTCCTTGATCCTGCCTTTTGCGCTGTTCGGCAACTGGGCGGAGTGGGCAGCTCATCGTTACATTTTGCATCGTCCGGTGCGCGGATTGGAGATGATCTACAAACGGCATTGCACCGTCCATCACCAATTCTTCACGCATCACAACCTCGGCTACAAAGGTCATGAGCACTGGCGGGCTTTGCTGTTTCCGCCATTCGCGCCGGTCGGTTTCATCTTGGTTTCGATCCCGCCCGCGATAATCATTGGATTCCTGATCTCCGCCAATGCGGGCTACATCGCCGTGCTCACCATGGCGGCGTACTACATAATGTATGAAGGCCTGCACACGTTATCGCACCTTGAAGACGATAAGTATCCGTTTCTCAAACACATTCCAATCATCAACACGGTGCGGCGGATGCATTACACGCATCACGTTCTGGGGTTCATGCAGACGAGGAATTTCAATCTAACGTTCCCGATTTGCGACGCGTTGTTTGGAACGAGCGATCTCGACCGCGGTCTTATTGGCACGGTGTTCAATGGCGCATCAGACGAACACATGCGCAAAGACTTGAAACCGGTAGATCCAGGCATCGCGGTGCCGATCATCGACGACGCCGCGAAAACGTCTGGAAAGGCTGCTTGACGGCGACTAGCCGGTTTTGCATAGTGCTAAAGCGCAGCGCTAGCTATTGCCTATTACAATAGGACCAAAAGCTGAATATTGGCGGGGTGCAATTGTCGGCGTCCGACCTTAATCCATCGCCCCATATAAGAGCTCTTGGCAGCTATGCCGGTGTAAGCCGCGTGTAAGTGCGATCGATAACATTATTCTATCGAATAAAGCCCCACATCAATGATGGCGCGTGCGGGCTCGATAATTTGTGAGCACAAAAGAGTCTAGGCGGAGGACTACTTATGAATAAACATCCATTGGATGTTGCGCCGAAGGCGTCGGAGATACGAACGCATTTCGGCGACATGCGCGGTTGGATCGAGCATCTGAAGAAAAACGGCGAACTGCACGAAATCAACGTCGAAGTCGATTGGAATTGTGAGCTCGGGACGATAACGCGGCGCGCCTTCGGCAACGGCGATGGCCCTGCTCTGTTGTTCAATCGCATCAAAGATTACACCGACGGCCGCTGCACTCAGGTGTTTACCGGGGGCCTGTCGAAGTACTCGCGCTTGGCCATGATGTTTGGGCTACCCAAGGACGCCTCGATTACCGACTTAGTCGGAGCCGCGCGCAAAGCCTATTCGAGCCGTGTGCCGCCAGTCGTTGTCAAAACGGGCCCAGTCAAAGAAAATATTATCAAGGGCGACGACATCAATTTGTTCGATTTCCCCGTGCCACTTTGGCACCGTCTCGACGGCGGCCGCTACATCAACACGATGCAGGGAACGATCACGCGCGATCTGGTCACCGGCCGCCTGAACGTCGGCCTCTATCGAGGCATGATTGGCAAGAAAAACACGATCCCAGTGCTGCTCTGGCGTCCACAAAACTGGGGCCAGGACATGTTGAAATATAAGGCCAAAAGCGAGGAAATGCCGGTCGCCTTCGTCTACGGTTGGGAGCCCTCACTACCGTTCTGCGCAGCCTCACCGGTTCCGCCGGATGTATCCGAATACGACGTGATGGGGGCAATCCGCGGCGCTCCGGTCGAACTTGTCGATTGTGAGACCGTACCGCTGCAAGTGCCGGCAACTGCCGAAATCGTGGTCGAAGGCTACATCTCGTCCGATCCCGAGACCTTCGAGATGGAGATGCCGTTCGGCGAATACACGGGCTACTTCGGCGGCGATCAGGCCCTCCGGCACAAGGTCCGAGTAACCTGCATTATGCACCGGAACAAGCCGATCTTCCGCGGCACGCTGGAAGGCACGATGCCCAAGATGCTGAATGAAAATAGCATCATGAGTTCGGTGCAGCGGGCAGCGTTGGCTTGGAACATTCTCGAGCGGTCTGGCGTGCCTGGAGTGACCGACGTGCATTGTCCGCCTGCCAATAATGGCACCACGCTCATGATCCAGTTGCGGCAGACTTATCGGGGCCAGGCCAAGCAGGCAGCCGCCGCGATCTGGGGGTCAAGCGCGGCGCATATGCGCTACAAGCACATCTGGGTCGTGGACGAGGACATCGATATCCACGACTACGGCGCTATCGACTGGGCGTACGCCTACCGTGTCAACGCGGCGGAGGACGATATCATCTTCTTCCCTGGGACCTTCGGCTCGGCGATCGATCCAAGCACTCGGCTCAAATATCGCGACGCCGAATTCTATGGCACCGGCAAGTGGTGCCGCGTGTTGATCGATGCCACCGTTAATTTAGATTTTGAGGGCGAGGAGAAATATCACGGCGAACGTTATCCGCCTATGGTCAAACCGGAGCCGCAAGACTGGGAGTTGGTCGAACGACGCTGGCACGAATACGGCTTTTGAAGTGTCGTAACGCTCGCTGACGATCGCGGTTGATCAGTTGCTAACGACGAGGCTCCGGCGACCCTCTAAGGCGCCGGAGCGCCAACTGTCGCTGACGCTCATAGACAGTTGCTCGAGCTCAGTGCAGGGGGTCAACGCATACTACGAGCGCCGCGAAGATTAGAGCACATGTGAATGGTACGCCCCACAAGAGAGCGGCCTAAGTTGGATAGCAACCAAGCAAGATGGGGATGAAACAATGAACTTCCTCGCTCGCGCACGGGCGCTTCTGCCTGCGGCCTTTGCATTATCGCTTGGCCTAATCACGACGCCGGCTCTCGCCCAGACACCGACCGTTATCAAATTTGCCTCAGTCGGGGGCATCACCGATGCACCCCTCTATCTCGCCGAAGAATATGGGCTTTTCGCCAAGGCCGGACTGAAGATCGAGATGCAGCGCATGACGAGCGCGCCCAATCTGATGACAGCCGTGGCCACAGGCCAGCTCGACGCCGCTGGCATTTCCATTACGCCGGGACTGTACTCCTCGGTGGAGCAGGGTTTCCATCTGCGTATAGTTGGCGACAAGCAGAGTCTAAGGCCCGGCGTGTCGGCAACCCGATTGGTGATCCGGTCCGATCTCGCCAAAGGGACCGAAGCTGAGAACATGCAGGTCCTTCGGGGCAAGTCGATCGCGATCTCGGCCAAGGCTTCCAGCGTCTATATGCTGCTGGACAAGCTTCTGAAGAAACACGGTATGACCCTCGCCGACGTGCGTATGGTCGAACTTTCCTATCCCAACATGTTGCCGGCCCTAGCATCGAAAGCGGTCGACGCCGCTATCGACCTTGAGCCATTTCTATCGCAGGCGCTACAGGCCGGTGACGCGAAAGTGGTCTCCGATCTGAGTGAGTTTATGCCGTCCGAAGGCGGGACGATCGTGCCAATTGTCTACAGCGAGATATTTTCCCAAAAGACCGCGCTCGCAAACGCGTTCATGAAGGCCTACATGCAAGGCGCTCGTATTTACAACGACGCAATTATTAAGGGAAAAGACAAAGACAAGGCGATCGAGATCATTGCGCGCTACGCGAATGTCAGCGCAAAGATCGTCCGGGAAAGCTTCCCGGCCGGGATTGATCCCAATCAGCACATCAGCCTCGAGTTCCTCGACGAGCTGCAGACGTTTTTCATCAAACAGAATTTTCTGCGAGCGTCGATAGACGTGAAAAAGGTCGTCGACCTCTCCTTTGCAAATTCGGCAGAGAACGAGCTGGGGACGTACAAGTGAATTGATCCCGTCGGGCTTAGGCGTTGAAATCTCGGAGAGTGCAGGTGAACAACAAGCTTGCGACGTCATCCCGCATCAAGCAACGTCAGTGGGTGCCATTAGAGCCCGTGCCTGCCGCACTCGAAATCCGCAACCTCCGGCGAGTCTTCCTACCGCGCAACGGCAATGCGGTCGAAGCACTCGCTGGCGTCTCTTTAAAGGTGCGGCAGAGCGAGGTTGTCGCAGTGCTTGGTCCGAGCGGCTGCGGCAAGAGCAGCTTGCTACGCATCTTGGCGGGGCTGGACACTGATTTTACTGGCGACACCGTCTGGAACTTGGCGATTGTGGATTCGGATGTCACTCGCCGCTTGCGTAGTGCCACCGTGTTCCAGAGCGATTCCACTTTTCCATGGCTAAACATCGAGAAGAATATTCAGATCGGCCTGTCTGGGCTGACGCTAGATCCGGCTGAGGTAGAAAGACGCATCCTTAGCAATCTGAATCTTGTCGGACTAGGAAAATTCCGCACCGCGTATCCACACGAGCTGTCAGGAGGCATGCGCCAGCGCGTCGCGATCGCCCGAGCGCTCGCCACCGAGCCACTTCTGCTTTTGATGGATGAGCCGCTCGCTGCTCTCGATGCACAGACCCGCCTCGTGATGCAACAAGAGTTGCTACGAATATGGAAGAAAACAAAGTCGACTGTCATCTACATCACCCACGATATCGGTGAAGCCCTAATGCTAGCCGACCGCGTAGTGGTGATGACCGCGCGTCCTGGCCGTATCAAGGCCATACAGGACGTTCCATTTGGACGCGAACGAGACGTCGTTCAGATTCGTGCCGACCCCGAATTTGGCCGGATCGAGGGCGAGTTGTGGCGGCTGGTGGCGGAAGAGGTCGGGCACACGCTCGACAAGTCGAAGGAAG
>OBLU010001081.1_pt1 | contig 25375 bp, 19 predicted proteins | sample 1518681 | NCBI WGS metagenome assembly OBLU01 (sample SAMEA3539304, study PRJEB22396) | soil metagenome | biome: tundra; feature: field; material: soil | place: USA | collected 2010-05 | depth 0.15 m
TGTCCGACGGTGATGATGTAGGCGGCAGTTGCGACAGCGCTGTTCGAAGAGCCGCCGGCTGTCGCAATCGCCTTCAGCGTTTCCGTGGTCGAAACGCTGATCGGGCCGCTGTACACCGTCGAACTTGTGGTTGGCGTAGCTCCGTTGGTCGTGTAGTAAATAACAGCACCAGTTGTGGTGTCTGAAATAGATACGGTCTGCGCTGAGCTATAAGTTCCAGCAACCGGCGAAAATGTTGGTGTTGCTGCCACAGGAGTCGTAATGTTATAGGTAGCGCTGCTTACCGGTGAATCGGTATACCCAGTGGCACCAGCAACTGCATATAAAGTTTCGCTGGACGATACCGTTACAGGAGAAGTATATTGTGTTCCCGATGTACAACCGGTTCCATTAGTTGCAGGACTACCAGTTGTACTGTAGCAAATCACGCTTCCGAGAGATGTCGAGATTGCAACAGTCTGAGTACTGCTATATGTCCCACCGGCCGGAGAGAATGTCGGTTTTGCGGCAGTCAGCGTAATGTTATACGTAGCGCTGCTTACAGGTGAATCGGTATATCCGCTGCCGCCTGCAACCGCGTATAACGTCTCGGTGGATGCTACAGTTATTGGAGTTGTGTATTGAGTTCCCGATGTACATCCGGCCGCTCCATTAGTTGCAGGACTGCCGGTTGTGTTATAGCAAATCACGGTGCCTGAACTAGTAGCTAGTGCAACGTTTTGTGTTGAACTATAAGTACCAGAGACCGGTGAAAATGTTGGCGCTGCTGCGGCAGTAGTTGTTCCTGTACTTGCTGTGCACATATCAGCTGGACAAGCATTTCCCAATGACTCCCAGATATAGCTTGTGAGAGTAATTGGTCCTCCATAAAGCCCATTACCTGGCGCCGCAAATCCTCTAGTTCCAAATGCACCTTGTCCGGTGTAGGAAGCCATATCTGTCTTGATAACAGCTTCATCAGTCCACGGCCATATTGGAATTGAAGTAAGTGTGTCGTAGCCGGAATCTCCCCAAAGAGTTCCCGGGGTGCCGATGCGATAGAGGATCGTTGCTCCGACGTTCCCGCCGTCGGATGCTGTGCCGTATCCCGGCGTTCCCGGCTCCACGCGCACTGGGTATTTAAGTTGAGGATTGAGCCCCAGCCTATCGTGCGCTCCGGCAGTTGGCACGGGACCAAGATAAGAGCCAGTACCGAAATTTGCGGTGTTGTTGTAGAAGATGTTGTAGTCGGACGTCATCAGTTGCCCGATACCAAAGGAATTGTCCTGTTGCAGAACCGAGTCTTTGGTAATCGGCGGCGACGTAAAGTTGCTGTTGTTGATCTCAATTACGCCAACACCATCGGCCTCGTTTCCAGAGTCGGGGGTATTGCCTGTGATGTTTACCGCCGTGATGTGGTGTATAAGCAGAGACGCTGGAACCGATGTACCGTCAAGGCGATCCAGCCACATTCCCGCAATGCTGTTGATGATTGCTACGTTGGAGATTTCGCGTGTGCCCATCAGCTTCGGATCGTTGATAGCCGCACCTTGCAGAGCCCCTGAATATGTCCCTGTTTTTAGGTTGATGAATATGTCGCCTTCATATTTACCACTGTTGTCTACAACAGCATTATTTTCGCTCCAGATACCCCCGTAGAGGTTTCCAGTTGAAGCATTGGCTTCACCTGAATCTATAGCGATGTCGTTCTGCATCAAGATGTTGGTTGAGTCGTACATCGTAAACTGAGCGCACTGACGGCCCCAAGTATCCGGGAGAATAGCCGCAGAATCGTGACGAGCAACATCGTGCCTGAAGATGACGTTGTTGTCTTCATAAGCAAGGAACTTGTATCGGCCGCACCCCCAGGCATGGCTATCTTCGACAAGTACATATGAGGACTGGGTAACATCAATCACAGCGGTATTGTTGTTGCAAGGCGCGTTGAATCCTGCCACTTTCAGCAGTTTTATGTGGTTCGCCAAATAGACCATAATCGGTTCTTGCCCTTCGGTAAGCGCTGGGCCGGAGGCGAACTTGATGCCGATCACCTGCACATAACTAATACCGCTCCCAGCGCCGTCCAACTGAAGGGTTGCGTTATAAGCAATGGTTGTCGTGCTTCCATCTACAGTTGCTCCCCAAGTGTTCTCAGCCTGAATCGTCGTGTATGCGCCGGAAGTTCCCGACAGGCTCGACGGAGGTCTAACCTGCTGATCATACGTTCCGCTCCCAACGATCAGCGTATCCCCCGACGCCATCACCGTCCACGCATGAGCAAAGGTAGCCCAGCGTGATCCCGATGTTCCAGGATTTGAATCAGATCCCCCGGTTGCCGCTATGTAATATGTAGCCGAATAGGCAGTAGCTGAAAATCCAAAGAGGAGCATTACGGCAAGAACAAAGGTTTTAGCAACGTTTGTTTTTAAAGAAAGAAGTTTGAAGAGATTTTTAAACATATTATAGCCCTCGAGATGTTTTTCATCTAAATGAGATTTTCAAGTACGCCAGAATATACAGATAAACTAGCTGTTGGTGCCCATCAGGGTGCCATTGCTTCCCGAGGGTTGGCTGACAATGCCTCACGTCCCTGTTTCGTCTACACAGCTGGAAACCCACGACTGCAGCGTCATGGGCTGGCTTTGATATGCCTGCTGATAATCAGGAGCCACGATCACGGAGTTGGTGCTATTAGCCAAAGGCGGCCCGCTATTGGCGCATATATTGAACTGAAAAGTCGCGGTCTTGGTCAGGTCGTCTGTCGATTGCGCCTGCACCGTCATGCTCGCCGTGGAAGTCACCTTATAGGTGCCGCTGCCTCTAATCGAGCAGTCGACGTTTATCTGTCTCGTTGACCCAGCCAATACCTCAAACGGGTATGCAGGTACTTTCGGAGTGATGGTCACCTGCGCCGGTGTCAAAGATGCGGATAGAGCGAAGAGGCAAGCCGCGCTAACAGGAAGTTTCTTTAGAAAACTGTGAATGCCGTTGCATGGACAAAGCGACTCTAGAAAAGCTAATTTCTTCAACATCATTATCATCCTGCTTTTCCTCTTGCTAACCAACTATTCGTTCTCTCAAAAATTAGAGACACTATTGGAAGCATTATCCGCACATACCTCTGCGGGCAAAAGTAGCTTTGTATACTTGCCTTCACATCAAGCAATGACGATGCCAAACTCAGTGGGGCGTCACCTCGAAATTTATCCCATTTAAAATGAGCTTTCTTGCTCAATCAATTCCTGGCTGAAGGATTACAATAGTAATGAAATACAATGTGTTGGTCGTGTAGATTTTACATCGATCGGTATTTTCTACCCTGTAACAAATAGGGTTTCTTCTCTGCGGTGCTAAGTCAAATCCCACGCGAGATTGCTGGACAACGCTCTGATTTGTCTGCCCGGCAGGAGGACCTATTTGAGCGTACCATCCAATCGCATTCATATAAATTCCACTTTGGTGTTACTGCTTCTTAGCAGTAGTCACTATTTGTTGCAACTCTTGTGATGATTGTCACTACAACAGAAGTTGCCTTGGAATCCACAAGGACAAGAGCATACGCTGTAAAAGATTGGCCGCCCTCTGTCAAGGTTGGGTTGCAGAGGCGGCAATCGGCCGGCGGGTGCATCTCTCGGTAATCTTGCATAGAACATCCCCGGAAAAGCGTATCGAGGCCGTGAAGAAGAATCGAGACCAGTCGCAGGAGCGCAGCGATGCCGGCCGTGGATACATGACGCGGCGCTGTTGTCATTGAATGGAGCCAGTCTCTGACACCGAAATGATAGGAACGCTTTGAATGGATTCGTTGCCGCTATATAGGTTATTCTGCCTATGGCTCCCGCATTTATTCAAACCAGCCAAAGCGATAGCGAAGAGGGTTTTGTCGACTCAAGCAGGCATCAGCCTGAAAAGAATGTTTTACAGCATTTCTCTGTAAAGGGTGGGAGATGGCACGATGAAAGGCGGCGCGACCTTCAGCAAGAACAACCTTGACTGCCTTCGCCTGATCCTTGCCTCCATCGTTGTTTTGTTTCACGTCAGTGCTCTGACGAACCTCCCGGCGTTTTACATCTTGGGCAGGTACTGTTCCCCGCATTTTGCTGTCAGGTCTTTCTTCGTAATCAGCGGACTGCTCATCTATCGCAGTTATATGCGCTCGTCCTCGGTAGGCTCATACCTCGAGAAGCGCGTCAGGCGCATCTATCCCGCCTACTTCACCACCGTCGTAATTGCGGCCTTGGCGTTGTGCCTGCTGAGCACCCTGCCCCCATCTCAGTATTTTGGCGTTGGTTTCTGGAAGTACCTCGGAGCGAATCTCCTCTTTCTGAACTTCCTTGCGCCGTCGCTGCCCGGCGTGTTTACGTCGAACAGCATCTCTGCCGTTGATGGAGCGCTTTGGACTCTCAAAATCGAAGTCGTCTTCTATTTGTTTGTCCCCGTCATGCACTATCTGTGCAACCGGTTCGGGACCAGGAGTACCGTAGTCGCGATCTTTGTTCTCTCTTCAATATGGAAATACGGCTTCGCCTGGCTCGCCGCCACTCATAGTTCGCAGGGCCTTTATTCACTTGACACCTCGCGCAACATCTATGCGCAACTCGATGTGCAGTTTCCAGCTCAGATGGTCTATTTCAGCGCAGGCGTCTTGCTCCTCCTCTATTTCGATAAATTGAAATTCCATTTCCTAGCCATCTCAGGCATAACCGCATGTTTGTTTCTTGTTGATCATTTCTTTACCGGCGAGCTCCTTGACGTATTTTGGATTTCGGGGCTGGTCTTCGTCTTCGGATTCTGGCACTATTTTGGGAACTTCTCGAAATACGGAGATTTCTCGTACGGCGCGTATATCGTTCACTGGCCGATTTTGCAGACCCTGATCGTGTTTGGCGTTGCAACACTCAACCCGGCCGTGTTTTTCCTGCTCAGTATCTTGTTCATTGGCCTGGCGTCGATACTCATGTGGCATTTGGTCGAAAGCAAGTTCCTGGCGAGCAGCAACCATTATCGCCAAGTGTCCGTTGAGACGCCTTCTTAGGCTTCTCTTTTTCCAAGTGGGTTACTGGCCTTTCGCATCTGCAAGCCGAAATTTCAAAGGATTTGAGCCTGCCTGTTAGGTTATCCTGATGCTGGCTACCACCTCCTGGAAGACCATTCAAGATGGGTTTTGTTCTCAGCATCTTCTATTTCGTAACGTACTACCTCACGCCGGCCTACCTGTTCGGGTCGCTGGCGGACGCGCACATTGAAGTAATTGTCGTCGTGCTGGTCTTTCTCGTCTCGCTGCCCGGCCTGATGAAATCTTTCCTCCTGAAGAATACTCAGGTGCTGGCACTCATGGGTCTCGCAGTCGCCGTCTTCATGTCAGGCCTCATTGGAAGACACTGGGCCGGTGGTGGCGTAAAGGCGTTCTTCTCGTTTATCCCGAATGCGATGGCTTACGTCCTCGTATGCCTGCATTGCACCTCCAAAAAGAGAATGCAGGTTCTCGTCCTGATGCTGTTTCTTGTCTGCGTGAATATAATTGCGCACGGGTACAATGATCTGCGGCAGGGAGTTCCGGCAAACGCTCCACCGCCCGGAATGGCATTGGGAGGCCCTGTCGAAGTAGGGGCCACGGCAAGCCCATACCTTCTCCGGCAAATGAACAACGAGGAACATTGGACGTACCGGTTGCAGGGACTTGGAGAAATCAACGACCCGAATGACTTCGGTCAGTTGCTTGTCTGCATCATTCCGCTGATGTTCATCTTCTGGCGGACAAGAAATTTCCTTACGAACATCCTCTTCGTGTTTCTGCCCGTCTCTGTGCTGCTGTTCGGCGTATTTCTGACGCACTCACGTGGTGCCCTTGTGGCCTTGACTGCGCTAGCGATCCTGGCGGCGCGTCGCCGCATTGGAACGGTGCCTGCGCTGGTTCTGGCGGGCATCATGTTCGCTGGCGCACTGGCGTTCAACTTTACCGGCGGCCGCGATATTTCTGCCAGCGCGGGCGAAGATCGCACCGCTCTCTGGGGCGAGGGGATTGCCTTGCTGAAGTCCCATCCGCTGTTCGGAGTCGGATTTGGTGACCTATGGGAGTTTACCGAGAGCTATTTGACCGCGCACAACTCGGTCATCGTCTGTGCGGCAGAGCTTGGCGTGTTCGGGTTGTTCTTCTGGTCTCTGTACCTCTTCTCAACTATGAGAGACGCTATAGCGGTTGCTTCGCCGCAGCAGGTCAGCGAGAGCGACCAAATCCCTACCGAGGATGACCTCGATCAACGGGCGAGATGGAGAATTGAGCTGCTCGACAAAGAGGAAATTAACCGCCTCGGACGCCTGTTGGTCTTATCCCTCACCGGGTTTCTGGTTGCAGGGTGGTTTCTGTCTCGAGCCTTTGTCATGACACTGTTTCTTCTGGGTGGCATGGCAGAAGCGGTTTACGAAATGGCTGTGAAGCGAGGAATGATTGCTCCGCGCATGAAGCTTGCGCGCGTGCTGCCCTATTCCGGCGGATTAGCAATCTGCCTGATCCTGATGATGTATATCATGGTCCGAGCCCTGAACTTGATGCACTGATTCAAGTGACCGAACCGCTTCTGCGACAAGTTCCAGAGAAGAGATACGTACAGCGCCTTCGGAGATTCAGGCAAGCTTTATGAGGATTGCGCACGTTGTGGACAGCATGGAGGTGGGCGGCGCCGAGACCCTTGTGTCTCAGATGTGCCGTCTGCAGCGGGAACAGGGACACGACCCGCGTGTCTATGCGGTCGCCGCTCTTGGCGCCCTCGGCGAGCGGATGCGGGCAGAGGGCTTCGTCGTCCAGCCGAACGTGGGCCACCACCTTTCAGATTCCGTTCGCAACTTCTTCCAAATCTTCAGAGAATCGCAGCCCCAGGTTGTCCATCTTCATAACCCGACGCCGACGATTTATGCGGCCACGGCCGCCAGAATCGCAGGCGTTCCGAGTGTGATTTCCACGCGCCATAGCCTGGTGGCCCCGCCGCACAAGCTCGTGCCTGAATTCAAATACTCCATTGCGGCTCGTTTTTGCGACTGGGTCGTCGGTATCTGCGACGCAACAACTGAAAATGTGAAAAGCATCCACAGCGTTCCGATACGCAAAATCGTGCGGATTTACAACGGTGCTGCACCGCTCCAGCGGACGCCAAAAGAGAACTGGCCGCAGAAGACCGGATTCACGCTGGTCTTCGTGGGCAGGCTTGAGCCCGTGAAGAACCACCCCCTGCTGCTGAATGCCTTTCGCGAAGCGCTGACGTCCGCTCCAAGCCTCCGGCTGTGGATGGTGGGCGACGGCAGTGAACGCAAGGCGCTTGAGAGCCTGGCCGTTGAATTGGGCATTGCCGGGCACGTGACCTTCTGGGGGCAGCAACTTGATGTAGCGCCCTTCTTCTCGGCGGCCGATGCTTTCATCATGTCATCAAAGTCCGAGGGATTGCCCATCTCGCTTTTGCAAGCATTCTCGCTGGGATTGCCCGCAATCGTGACCGATGTGGGCGGAATGGCGGAAGTTGTGCGATTGGCACAAGCTGGCTTTACGGTTTCTGCGACCGAGTCCGCGGAGATGGCGGCGGCGATCCTCCGCCTCAATGGCATTGATGCGACGCGCCAACAATTCTCGAAGAACGCAGAGGCGGCGTTCCGCTCTCGCTTTAGCCTGCAAACGATGGTCGATGCCTACATTGACCTGTATGGAAACACTTCGCGAGCACGGCGGATGGCGAAAAACTGAACCAGCCGAAAACACTCTAGGTATCGAATGGCTTGCATCCACCTGCGCTTCGAGTCAATAACCGGGCCCGGTTCTCCGAGAGAGCCGGGCCCACTGTTCCCCGTTACTTGCCTAGCGAGCAGTCATCAGTAAGCCGGATTGGCTTTCCTATATCGAGAACTTCAAAGTCGGTCACTTTCAGCGGCTGCAGATCATGCGGGCCAAAATTGACATCCGTGTACTTTGCAATTGTGTCAGCATCACTTTGAGCCGTGAGCGCAATATTGCCGCCGTCAGACAGGTACATGCCGTATTTTTGCATCGCACGTGCAACCACCTGCGCGGCAGGCGTCAATTGTGACATGTCATACGAAGCCTTCAAACGAAAATGCGCTCCATACGGTGGAGCCGAGTCTGGCCCGCGTGGCGCACCGGCGTGCGTCGCGGGGTGCACAAAGACACCTGCGCGAATTCTCGGATTGGGAAGAGTAAACCGAATGGCATGATTGATGCTTCCTGAGGCGAGTTCATCCGCATTAAAGAGCAGCGGCGCAATGGGAAATCCGGCCGCGTCGGAGCTAGTGCACTGATCTCCGCGTCCCGACGGCGGATAAACGCGGCTAAGATCCCATACCGCCACGAAGTTTGCTGTCAGCCTGCTCTTGTCGTAGTTGGCCTGGTACGCCTCATACAGCTTCGCGTTACCACGGTCGACCACAATCAGATGGCAGTCATTCTGATCTATATCGCACTGATAGCCCGGTTGCCCTTCAATGCCGCCTCCATTCGGAAGAGGAATCTCGGAAACTTTGTCGGAATCGTTCGCCATCCAATCCCCGCCTTTGTGGAAAGGAACTTTCGGTGTGTTGGCGGTGGCCTGCAAAACGCGGATGCCGAAGTCAACTTGCATCCTTCCGTGTCCCCATCCGCCCGCATCCGCAAGCCACGAAATCATTGTCGAAGACTGGGGATCGACCGCCGCATGACTCACGTCTTGTGTCCAGACAGCGCCCGGAGGAAAGTAGGGTGCAGGCGGAACGATGTGCTCCAGTCTTGCGGCTCTGACGTTGCCAATGTGATTGTGAATCGCGAAGCCCGTCACGATTGAGCCGATTCCCAGCACGGAAATAAAAAGTAAGTTCTTCCTGATGTTCATAGCGGTTCGATGCTCCCTTTGTTGTTGCTAATCTGTGCAAGAGCCTTTGCCAATTTCAATTACTCCGCCAGAAACTACAGCTCCCGGCGGCGGAAGATTCGCAGTTTCGAGCGTTGACCCCTTCGCCTTCGGAGCACCCGAATTCCAGATCTTCCAGAGTGGGCCGCGTGTAAAGAGGAACTTGTAAAACCCGACGACGGCGGCTGCATTGAGCACCAGCAGCGCGCTAGCCGGTGCTGCAATTCGATTCAGTACCGGGATCCGGTAGTGCAAGCTGGTGAAAGCGATTATCCAGCCCAGAATCTGAAGAGTCGCGAATGCCGCAAAGAGTGGCGAACTGGTCGAGAGCACCACTGCGGAGACCTGCAGAAGAACCAGCAGGTACGGCACTATGAGCCGCATCACCTTGTGCGAGACAAGTTGGAATAAAACTCGATTCCTCGGGGTCAGCGTCCAGGGCGCAATTTGGAAGAGCTGGAAGTTGCCCGCCAAGGTACGCACCTTGCGATGAAATTCGCCTTCCACCCTCTTCGGCCATGTGTCATAAACGCAGGCCCTGAAATCCAGAACCGATCTGTATCCCTGGCGGATGATCGAAAGCGGCTGAAACATATCGTCGAGGATCATGCCTGCCGGCTGCGGAACAAACAGCTCGCGACGAATCGCGTAGAAGCCGCCATAGACCCCCACTGGTGAGTCGCAAGTGGCTTCACATTTCCTGATCCACTGTTCGAATCGCCAATAGAGACCGCCAACCGCCCCAGAGGTAGCGTCATGACCCTCCTGGCGCAGAATCAGCTCACCAGCCACGCAGCCGACCTTCGGGTCGGAAAAATTGCCGACCAGTTGCGCAATCGCGCCCGGAGCAATTTCAGGTCGGATGTCTAAAAAGAGAATCACGTCCGAAGTGGCCAGCGTAACCCCTGCGTTAATGGCGGCAGCCTTCCCGCTATGCTCTCTCAGCACGATGGTTTTGAATGGCGCACGCAGATGCTGAGCCAGCAATTCTGCCGTGCCATCGGTTGAGCCGTCCGACACAAGAATGATCTCCTTGATACTTGAGTAGTCCAGGTCAAGGAGATGCTGAATCTTGCGTGGAAGCAGTGCGACACCGTTATGCACGGCGAGTACTACACTCACGCTAGGATTGATTGGCGCGAACTTCCAAGGCCGCGGCCGCAACTTCGCCAGCAGCCACATCGCCAAAGGGTATCCCGCGTAGGTGTAGAAAATCCCTATAAGGGAAAGCCAGAAGATGATCTTCACTGCGCACCCCTCCGCAGAATGATCGTCTTGATCGTCTCAAACATGATGAGCAAATCGAGACCGATCGACAGGTGCTTCACGTAATAGAGATCGTATTCGAGCTTTTGCTTTGTTTCCTCAAGGCTTGCGCCGTATCTGTAGCGCACCTGTGCCCATCCTGTGATTCCAGGGCGGATTATGTGCCGAAGCTCATAGAAGGGTATTTCCGTATTAAGCCACTGCACAAACTCTGGACGCTCCGGACGCGGGCCGACAAATCCCATCTCTCCGCGCAGCACGTTCCAGAGCTGCGGAATCTCATCGAGGCGAGTCTTGCGCATGAACCTGCCTAGAGGAGTCACACGAGCGTCATTCTTGGTCGCCCAAACAGCACCATTCTTTTCAGCATCCTGCCGCATCGTCCGGAACTTGATAACCGCGAAGGGACGCCCGTGGAGTCCCACTCGGATCTGGCGGAAGAAGATGGAGCCCGGCGATGAGAGGCGCACTGCCAGGATGATGAAGGGTATCATCGGCAGGCACAGCAGCAGACCAATGGATGAAACAAGGATGGAAACCAGGCGCCGCACAATCTGCTGCGATGCCTTCACATTGAAACCGTGAGTGAAGATGAGGGCGCTGGGATTGAGGCCATCCAGCGGTAGCTTGCCCAGCAGTCGCTCCATCAGAAAGCTGGCATCTTCAATCACCACTCCGCGGAGCCTCAGGTCAAGCAGTTCACGGACCGGCATTGATCCGCGACGGTCCTCCATGGCAACGATGACTCGGTCAATTGGAGGCTTCTCCTGGCAGAAAGAGCGGAGATCTGTCGCAAATTGCTCGTGGCCTGCATTGAAATCGCCTCCGCTCTCGCCTTCGACAACCTCCATTCCAGCATCACGCCTGGTACGCAGAGTCTCGACAACAGTTCGCGCCCGCTCACCGCTTCCCAGCACGTAAACACGCTCGCGGAACGCTGAAAGTCCAATGAGCCATCCATAAGCCGACCGCCAGAAGAGGAGGACAATGGAGAGGATAGAGATACCGGCAACCAGAACACTATGGCCAATATCTACCTCGGGATAGAAATAGAGAAGTCCCGCGAGCAGAAAAGATAGAACACTCAGGACAAGCAGCAGCCGGAAATAGATCTCCCAATGCCCCGAGATGCGTTGCGGCTCATACAGGTCAAAGTAGTACGAAAGAAGCAAGGTGAGAACAGTGATGGCTGCAATCTTCATGCTGCCGTTCTCATAGATCAGCGCAATATACGTATCCGGCCCAATCAGGTAAGCGGTGGCCACAAGAAATGAGCCACATACCAGCAGCGCTTCACAAAGAAGCAGCACCAGGGTACGAGTCGGATAGTAAACATTGAAAAGTCTGATCATTCCTATCTCCCGCTCTCCTTCCGCCGCTTGCCTTGGTCGCCGCCTTCCGGTTCGCCGGAATAATAGTAGTTGTAGTTATAGGAACCTTTGCGCGGTGCATCCTTGACGGCGTTGAGCACAAATCCGAGAATGCGTGAGGTGCCGAAAGCAGCCTTGGCGCGCTGCGCGACATCGTAGGGCGTCGTTGACCCACGCGCAACCAGCAATACTGCATCCGAGGCGCGGGAAAGCTCCACCGCGTCCGAAACCGCGAGCACCGGCGGGGCGTCAATCAGGATCCAGTCAAAATACGGCGAAGCGGCCGTGATCAGTTCCTCCATACGGTGATTGGCGACCAATTCCGAAGAGTGGTCACTGGACCCGCCGGAAGGGATGAAGGTTAGGTTGGAGATGCTGCCCACGCTGGCATTCTCTGCAGCGCCAGCAATGCGGTCGCGCTGCATGATGTCATTCATTTCTGCGGTCCCTTCCAGGTAGTTCGATAATCCTGGCGAATTGGGGGCGCCCAGCAGAGTATGAAGCGTCGGACGGCGCAGATCGCCATCGATGAGCAGGATGTTGTGAATGCTGTTGCGCGCTAGGCTCACGGCCAGGTTCGCCGCTACAAAGCTCTTGCCTTCCGATGGCATACCGCTCGCAATAAGAATCGTCTTTAGCGGAGCATCATAGCGAGCTTGGTAGATGTGGGAGCGGAGACTCCGAAACTGCTCCACGCCTGCGCCCCGGTCCGCGAGCGTCGGAAAGGATTGTATAGATGGTTTCCACGAATATTCTGTAATATTCTCGAGGGCGACCTCAGCCTTGACCACTGGCTGCTCTTGCATGATGGGGGCGATCCTCGGTTCGGCGACATGAATGTCATCTGGAACCGACAACTTTCCCCGCTCAAGATATGCCCTTTGAAGTGCTTCATGTATGCGGCTCATAGTTCAATGTCCTTTAGAGAATCAGCGGAATCTGCGGCTGGGTTGATGCTGCTTGACATGGCGGTTGGATACGAACTTTCCGGAAACCCCGACAGGGCCGTTGGCGAAATCACGAAGGGCTGCTGGTCCAGATCGAGTTCCAAGCAGACCGACTCAACGATTCGCGGCGGAATGGGCTTGATCTGTTCCACGTACGCGCTGATCATTGCATGTTCGCAGATTAGATTTATCAGGCGGGGAATTCCCTTTGAGTATTGATGGACAAGCAGCACCGCTTCTGGCGTGAGCACCGGCTGACTGGCACCGGCGATCCGAAGTCTCTTTGCAATGTATGCTTTCGTTTCTTCGCTGGTCAGCGGTCGCGTTCTGCACCACAACGAAATACGTTGGCGAAGCTGGCGAACAGAGGGGTCGCGAAGCTTCTCTTCGAGCTCTGGCTGTCCTGACAGTATGATCTGAACCAGCTTCTCCGACGAGGTCTCGAGATTGGTCAGCAAACGGATCTCCTCAAGAAGCTCCCAGGAGAGATTCTGCGCTTCATCGACCACGATGGCGCACAACTCCCCATTGCGGAATCGGTCGATTAACCAGCGATTGAGCTGCATCAGCATGCCAGACTTCGTCTGCGGCATTCCCGGCTTCGTGCGTGGACCGGCAGGAATGCCAAAGTCCGCGAGCACAAAATCGAAAAAGTCCAGCACGTCGAGACGCGGGTTGAAGACGAAAGCCGTCGAGATGCGTCGCTCGGTGAAAGAACTGAGGACGGTCTTCAGCAGCGTCGTCTTGCCTGTGCCCACTTCGCCTGTCATGACGACAAACCCTTTGCGCGAGGCTATGCCGTATTGCAGGCAGGCAAGTGCTTCCTGCACATGCGGCATCTTATACAGAAACCGCGGATCCGGGCAGGCTCCGAAAGGGAAGTCGTTAATGCCGTAGAAGTATCTGTACATGGTTATCCGAGCGCGCTTTCTATGGGCTTAGTCGTTCGTGAAAAAAGCTTCCTCCGGCTGCCAGGTATCTCAGCCTGGGGAAGACCATCGATGTGAGAGATAACTGCCAGGGTCGACAGCTTGGTGAAGGCCCAGACATCCCTCTCGCTGCGCAGTGACGTATCTCGATACTCGAGCAGCCCTGCAAGAAGCATGCCCAGAAACAGGCCGGCTCCAAGCCCTCCTGCCGCGAACATCCGCCGGTTCGGGAAAATCGGCGCATCGGGAAGGTTCGGAGCATCCATCATCAGGAATTGCTCACCCTGCTGGCGCTGTTCAAGAGCGGTCGCCATGGACGATTCGTTCATCTTTTTCAGCAGCGAGTTATAGAACTCCAAAGCCGTTTCATGATCGCGCGTGATCTGCTTGTACTCCGCCTCGACCTGCGGGCTCGACGCAATTCTCCCCTCGTAGTTGCGGATCTGCTGTTCAATCCCAGCCTGTTCATGCTTGGCGTCAGCCATCGCCTGTTGCGCCGCACGAAGCTGAGCCTTCAGCTGCTGCAGTTGCGGCGGGTCAGGACGATTGAAGGTTGGCGCGACCACAGCCGGCGCCGTCTCAGTCGAAGCGCGCGCGATCTGCGCCTGCAGATCGGCAATCTTGTGCGAAATCTCAACCACGTCGGGATGGTCAGGAGTATAGAGAGCGTTCAGCGCTTGCCGCTGTGCGATGAGCTTATTAAGTTCTGTCTTGCGTTCATCCACTACCGCACTGGCTGCCGCGGGCTCCGCGTTCTGCAGATCGTGCGTTTGCTGTGCCACCATGGCCTGGAGGAAAGTCACGTCCTGCTGGTTGCGGTTCAGCGACTGCGTCACAGCATCAAGCTGGGTGGTCAGCGCCTGAAGAGTGTTCGAATTGGACTGCTCCTGTTCAGGGAGTCTGCCGAAATACTGCTGCTGGAATGACGCGAGCTTGGCATCCTGCGCGTCAAGATGCTTCTTTGAGTCGTCGAGCTGTTGCTTCAGGAACGCTGTTGTGCCTTCCGCGGACTGCTGACGCGCATTCAAATTCTCGCTGACAAAGAGCGATTCGATCTCACTGCATACCGCTTGCGCCGTGTGAGCATCCTGCGCGGTGAACGTAATATAAAAGCCCGGCATCCCGCGGGATGACTGGCTGGAAGGAATCGGTTTCACCCCAATGGCCTTCTGCGTCAATGCGAGACGGTCGTCCATGTTGGCATTGCCGCTGGCAAACAAATTGAACCGCTTGATGATCGGCTCGATCCGTGAACGGCTCAAGATCTGCTCCTTCATCGACGCCAGGCGTTCGTTCAGATCTCCTTCGACAACCGGCTTCACATAGTCCTCCGGAACCTTCTGCTGCTCGATGAGGATCAGTGTCTGCGACTGGAATTGAGGGCGTATCACAAATGTCGCACCCACCCCAACCCCTAGGCAGATGATCGTGGAAGTTAGAATCAGCCAGAAACGCCGCCTCAAAATGTCGGCGTAATCTTCCATTGTCAGTTCACGATGCCCGAGCATACGACTCCTTGATGAGTTACTGCCTGATATGTGTTTCCCGAGGCGAATACCCGACGCCGAAACTTACCGTTTGCAGAAGTTGGCCGAGGGCGTTGGTGGGAAGATTGGAGGTCGACGTCTGGTCGGTCCCCGAGTAGCTTGCGAATACAATGAGTCTCCGGCCGATTTGTTGGGTAAACTGCCCTTCGCCAAACTTGCTGTTGGTTACGCCATTGTTGGACAAACCGGCAGTGCGCATATACCCGCCAGTCAGGCCGACGGTCGAGTTCAATCCGAATTGGTGCATGAAATTCCCCTGGACTGTATCGACCTCGCCGCCAACGAGGTACCCCGATCCGCCGTTGGTTCCGCGGCCATAGCTAACGCTGGCCGTCGTGAACCGCAACTGATATGTGGCCGCCGCGCTCACTGACACATCCCTGGAGGAGGGCACGACCGTCTGGTCCGCACTGTTAATCCACGACGGCCCCACAGTGGCCGTCGTGGTAAAGTTCCTACTCCACGCATGCTGGAAGCCAATAAGCGTTGTGTTCGTCAGAAAATTGATGCTGTAGAAATCGGGATAGCTGTAATCGGAAATCACATAATTGGCAAGAAATGAATTTCGCCCATTAAGGCGCCACTTGACCTTTGCGATCCCCGTCTCCGTATTCGTATTTAGACCGTCACCGTTCGGGTAGCGCACCAATTCCGAACTGCCGCCGCCAGTCAAGCTTGTCGCAAAATTGAGGCCGCGTTCCAGTTCCCCACCCGCAACATTATCGATAACGTGGGTGTTCAACGTCAGGATCGACTGGCTGTTTGATGGGTTGGGGTTGGGGTTAATCACGCCTATCGGTTCCCCGGTGCCGGGGACTCCAGAGAAGCCGATGGTCGGCGACTGCGGAAGATAGCTTGCGTCGTCGTGGAGCGCCAGCTTCCATCGGTGCCAGTTAATGCCCTGCGATATATACATGCGCTGAAAAACGCCCGTTTGGTAGGCCGGACCGGATATGGTCCAGTTATAGCCGCCGGCGTAATCCATTAGGAACGGCTTGCGCTGGCTGTGATTCGCGTAGTTCAGCGTCCCGGATGCCGTTACCGTCATCATGTCTGGATAGGTGTCGCTCATCTGATCGCTCTGTGAGTAACGAAAAGCATAGTGCAGGTTCCCAGCCACCGGGATATTGCGCGGGCCTGTCGCAGCAGGCTCGACCTGCGCATGAACCGAGGCACAAACCGCAAAGAAGAAAGCCAGGATTTTCAGAGTCATCTTCATTTTTGTCACCTTACGGAACCACGATTGTGTCGCCGGGTCTCAGAACCAGGTTGAGCAATCTGTCGCCCTTCAGCGCTTCCTTGTAATGCACAGGGATACGCTGCTGCGATCCTGGTTCGTTGCGCAGGATGTAAATCTTCTTCGAATTGGCAAAGTCCGTCAGTCCACCAGCGCTGGCGATCGCTGTCAGTATGGTCATCCCGGGTGTCATTTCGACCGGACCCCGCTTCACTACCTCGCCCATCAGGTAAACAACCTTGCTGTGAATCTGTGTGACCACGACCGATACGTTCGGCTCCTGGATGTACTTCTTAAGCTTTGTCGATATCTGATTGGCCAGTTGTACTGGCGTCATTCCAGCGGCCTGTACATCCCCGATGAGCGCCAGTGAGATCATCCCGTCAGGCCGGACCAGGATCGTGCCCGAGAGCGTCGGCTCCTTCCAGACCGTAATGGTAAGTATGTCGGATGCGCCAATTACATAGCTGTCGGACCCGGTTCCCTCAGTTGCAGCTCGAGCAGTTGCGGTTTGAGCGGCTGCAGCCGGTGCCGTCTGGTCACTCTTTCCACCAGACGGATCCTGCTGACTCTGGCCATAGAGGCTCGATACAAAGAATGCCAAAATAACAAGTCTTCCTGAATTCATACCGCTACTCCGTTCCTGTTGGAAGCAGGTTGATCTTCCGCTCCTACTTGCTTGAGCTTGTAGAGCAGGGCCTTATAGCTTATCCCCAGTTCGTCCGCGGCGCGTTTACGATTTCCTCCGTTCGCGGCCAGAACCTCGGAGATCAACTGACGCTCGATCTGTGTGGATGCTGCCCGCGCGGCGTCCTTCAGCGAGAAAGACCTGCGCTGCCCGTTCGACTTCACCGATGAGGCCGCTGCCTTGAGTGCTGCCAGGGAGACAGACTGGTCCCCGATGGCCACGAAGGTCTTGATCGCGGTCTGCAGCTCAGACAGGTTTTCGGGCCAGGTGTGCTCCATTAGAAACCCAATGATTTCCTCCTGTAAAACCGGCTTCGGACGGTCAAACTGTTTGGAATACTGCGTTAAGAGGTCATCGGCTATGGAGAGGATTTCGGACTTTCTACAGCGCAGAGGTGAAATCCGGAGCGTGACGGCCGAAACCAGATAATAGAAATCTTCTCTCATATGGGAAGATTTGACGTCCCCAATAAGTTCGCGGCTCGTACCACAAAGGAGGCGGCTACCCCGTACCTCCTCGGAGTGAAAATAGATCTTGATGATCAGTTCTTGAAGTGAAAGGCTAAGATCACCGACCTCCGATAGATAGACCGTTCCCTTGGTCGAGAAAGCCGATAGCAACGCTTCGACATCGGCATCGGCGCTGTGGATTTCCGTGTAGGCACTGCGAGACCGATGCGACTGGGAATGGATTTGGGCGGCAATTGAGCGCTTTCCAACACCGTGCTCGCCCATAATCAGGACAGGACAGTCGCTATCGGCAATCCGGGCAATCGCCCGCTGAATCTGCGCCTCAATCGGGGCAAACTGCTTTGAAGGCACAAACGGCTTCGTCTGTCGCCTGGCGCTTGGAATGGTTGGACTGGTTGCCATGAAGGGTCCTAGGTTCACACCCCTGCTTTAGCAATACGGGTTCCAAACCTGGGCGAAGGACGTGGAATGAGCTTTCCATAGGCTATATCCACCCTTGAGTACTTTTCTAGAATCGGAGGCAGCCAAAAAAGGGAAAAAGTTTTCCCTCCAAGTGGAAAGTATTGTGACAATGATTTCCCAACAAAGTGGAAAAAGTTTTCCACTGAATCTGCACAACTAGTTCCTTATCCCGGACAACTCACGGGGAATCCCCCTTGAATTGAACAGTTCCACTTTCGGCATTGAGATTGCTAAGGAGGGTGTAACGGTTTGTAATGCCGAAAGTCCCCCTATTGGAGAATATGGCCCAGTACGTCCAGATACCAGTGATACCAAGGGACCCTTGGTCCCTTCGAAACGCTCCTCTTGCGTGGAGAGCTGCGATTATTGGTGTGCTCGTGCTGGCGGTGTACCATCGCGTGCTCACGGGACTGGTAAAGACATGGTGGCTGAACCCCGATTTTTCTCACGGCTTTCTGGTCCCCATCTTTGCGGCATATTTGGTGTGGACTAAAAGAAAAACCCTCGTGAGCAAAACGGTTGCCCCCACATGGAGCGGCACTGTTGTCGTGGCCCTGGGGCTGGTGCTCCTGCTCCTGGGTGAGTACGGAGCGGCGGTGTTCCTTGCACGGGTTTCACTCGTGATCCTGTTGACAGGGCTGGTGCTTTGTTGTGGCGGGTGGCAGTTTCTCAAGGAGCTTCGCTTCGCTCTGCTCATCTTGCTCTTGGCCATCCCACTTCCCGCTATTATTTTCAACGAGATAGCTATCCCTCTTCAAATCCTCGCTTCAAAGCTTGCCAGCCATCTGCTTCCTATTTTCGGTGTGCCGGTCTTGCGCGAGGGCAACGTAATTGAGCTCCCCTCCATGGAGTTGGAGGTAGCCGAGGCCTGCAGCGGCATCCGCTCCCTCGTGAGTTTATTCACTCTTTCGGTCTTTTTTGGGTACTTTCTGGAAAGAACCTTTCCCCGGCGGGCCGTTCTCGCCCTGGCTAGCATTCCTATTGCGATTGCGGCTAACGCAATCCGTATCTTCGGCACCGGTTTGTGCGTCCAGTACTGGGATCCGGATAAGGCCCTGGGATTTTTTCATGAGTTTTCTGGCTGGGTCATTTTTCTCGTTTCATTGGGATGCCTTTTCATCGTCCATCGCACCATGCGTTTGTTTCTGGCGCATAGGAGGCAGGTATGAAAAATTCCCGCTTCTGGACGGTGGCCGTGATGCTGGCAGGCACTGCATTGGTGCTGCATTCTCGCAGTAACGCCGATCTGATTCCTGTTAGTGAGCCCTTATCCCAGGTTCCGCGCACGATTGCCGGGTGGTCAGGAACTGATGTGGAGATCGATCAGGATACTCTCAAGGTTCTTGGAACCGGAAACTTCCTGTCGCGCATTTATGCCCAGGATGGGCAGTCGCAGCTCATTGACCTCTTTATCGGCTATTTCCCAACCCAGAGGACCGGATCCACCATTCATTCACCGAAAAACTGCCTGCCAGGCGCCGGATGGGCCTTTGAATCCTCGCACTATGTCGACCTGAAAGACGCCAACGGCCACGCGCATCGGGTGGGAGAATACGTCATCGCCAATGGGCAGAACAGGCGCTTCGTCATTTATTGGTATCAGGCGCACGGACGCAGCGTCGCCGGCGAATACCAAGCCAAAATCTATATGGTGACCGACGCAATGCGGCTGAATCGTACAGACGGCGCGCTCGTCCGGGTCACTACACCGATCGATCCAAAAGAAGGCACTTCACCGGCAAAGGCCCGGAGTGAGGCATTTACAGCGCAGCTTCTGCCCGCGCTCCCTCGATTTATCCCCGACTGAGGGGTTTCGAAGGAGCGGGATAGCACAACCTGGTTTGGCACGTGAGTGCCGGTTGCGTTCGCGGGAATGGCAGTCAGCAGGTTTTGATAGTGAGATGTTGGTTGGGAACAGTTCAACGGAATAGAGATAGCAGGTGGAAGCAAATGAATAGGCGAAAAATACTTTCGGTGGTGATGCTCTTTATGGCAGTCGCGATGTTGGCGGGATGTCACGGCGATCCAAATATACGGAAGCATAAGTACCTTGAGAGCGGCAGGCGATTCAGCGCAGATGGCAAATACCAAGAGGCAGCCATCCAGTATTTGAACGCTCTGAAGGTCGACAGTGACTTCATCGATGCTCATTATGAGCTCGCGCAGGCGTACGAGCATTTGGGACGGTCGACCGAGGCATGCACGGAACTCGCGCGCACCATCGACTTGCAGCCTGATAACTACAACGCGCGCATCGATCTTGGAAACCTCTTGTTCGCCGACGGCAAGACCGGCGAAGCGCAGGCACAGGCCAGCACAGTCTTGACCGCTCAGCCTGGCAACCCTGGTGCTCACGCCCTGCTCTCCGCTATTGCGCTCAGGAAGGGAGACAAGGATCAAGCCCTGGCCGAAATTCGCCGCGCGCTCGATCTCGATCCTAACCGGGCGGCATTCCATGAGGATCTTGCGCTCCTTCAGGCGGGCGATCCAGCCATGGCTTCTTCTGTCGAAGCTGAGCTGAAGGCGGCTGTAGAACTCGATCCAAGATCGGTGAACGCCAAGCTGCTGCTGGCGGCATTCTATGCCCGGAACAATCGCCTGCCGGAAGCCGAAAAAATAGGTTGGGACGCAGTCGCTGCGGATACCACCAGCCTGGCCGCCAGGGCAAATGTCGCTCAGGTCATCCTCAAGCGAGGAGAAAGCGCCAGGGCCGAGCAAGTGCTCCGTCAGGCGTCGAACGACTTCTCCGACGATCCCCAGGGCGTCCGCATTCTGGCGGACTACTACGCCGACTCCGGCCAGTTGGATAGGGCCGTCGCGCAGTTCTCAAGTCTAGCTGCAAAATATCCGAAAAACGTAGTCGTGAAGAAGGGGTACATTCGAATTCTGCTCCAGATCAAGGACAACGCAACCGCACGAAACCTGGTTGCCGATTTGGTCAAGGACAACCCCAAAGATCCTGAAGTGGCGGCGTTGAACGGAATCGTGTTGCTCAGAGGAGGAAATGCAAATGATGCTGTAGATGCCCTTCAGAAGGGTGCCGGAAACTTCCCGCGAGACGCCTTCATTCAATACTGGCTGGGCAACGCAGCGCTGGCAAAGGGTGATTCTTCCCTGGCCGAAAATGCCTTCCGCCAGGCGGCGGAGCTGAATCCATCAGCGCGCGACGCGCAGGAGGAGCTGGCGCGAATCGCATGCCAGCGCGGTGACATGGGTATGCTGGCCGAAGTAGCTGACAAAACGATCGCTGCGTCTCCCCATTTTCCTGGCGGATATGTTTGGCGCGCCGTCGCGGAGATGAATCGTAACGCTCCGGATAAGGCTGAAAGTGACCTGAAGACCGCAATCAACGTGGCTCCGCAAGGCTCGCATGCCTATCTCCAATTCGGCAAGCTTCGCTTCGGGCAGAAACGCTTTCCCGAAGGAGTCGCGCGGCTGGAGCAGGCATTGCAATACAACCCCAATTCTGTAGAAGCCATGCGCCTGCTCGTCAGTTATGACCTCTACCAGAAACAGCCAGACAAGGCCATGGCTCGTTTGAATGCGCAAATAGCCCGGAGGCCTGAGAACAGCAGTTTCTACGACCTTCTGGCTCAGTTGCAAATCCAGAACAAAAAGCTGGACCAGGCGGCTGCTTCGGCTCAGAAGGCCATGCAACTGAATGCCAATGATGGCGATGCCGTAATGCTGTTCGCGCAAACTGCTGTTCAGCGTGGGCAAACGGCGAATGCCATTGGTACCTGGGAACAGTGGTCCAGCGCGCATCCTAATGACGCCGGTGCACTCGCAATTCTCGGAACCCTCGAGGAATCGCGGGGAGATCTGGGTAAAGCCGAGGCATACTACAGAAAGTCCCTGCAAATCCAGCCTCAGCAACCGATAGCAGCCAACAATCTCGCTTACCGAATGCTGGTGAACGGCAAAACACCGGACGCCGCCTTGACGCTCGCCAAAACGGCCCGCCAGGGCATGCCAAACTCGCCCACCACAGCAGATACGCTTGCGTGGGCCTACTACTACAATGGAACCTACGAATTCGCCCGCGAGCTTCTCGAAGACGCAATCAACACTGATCCAAACTCCGCTGCCATGCAATATCACCTGGGGATGGTGTACAGCAAACTCCGGGACAGGAACAACGCGGTAACTCACCTGAAAAAAGCCATTTCCCTGGCGCAAGATTCGCAGACAACAAAAGACGCGCAGACAGCACTGCAAGGGCTAAGTTAGAAGCCAACCGGGCTGATGACAGAAGGTATCGTCCAAGAGGCGCTGTAACAGCTACTGAAACAATATCTTGAGGCCCATGGGGCAGAGACGGAATTAAGATGTCGAATAATACTAAGACGATTGCGAAAAATACGGGCTGGTATGGCCTCGAGAACGCCATCAACTCTATACTTACAGTCTTTACTTCAATTGCGATTGCCCGCACCCTGGGCCCGGCGAAGATGGGCTATATCATCTACGTCACCTGGATAGCCGCCGTCGTCAGTGACCTCGGTGGACTCGGCATTCCCGCCACCACGCGAAAGTATATGGCAGAGTTTCTGGGCAAGGGCGACAAGGGAACCGCGCGGTACATCTATCTCCGCACATTCTTCCTGCAAGCTGCCCTGGCCACCTTGACCACCCTCGGCCTTGTTTTCTGGGTGCTCAGGGATGCCGCCGGAGATTACAAGTTAGCCTCGGTGCTCGTGGTACTCAGCATCTGGCCGTCGATGGCCAACGCCATCTCCGCGCAAGCCAACGTCGCATCCGAAGAGCTTTCGAAAAACCTGCCCGCCTCGGCAGTTTCGATACTCCTCTATTTCTTGATGATCCTCGCAACGGTGGTCTTCCACTGGGGCGTCGTTGGGGTTGGAGCATCGATGCTCGGCATGCGCCTTGCCGACTTTCTCGTGCGTGTCTTCCCCACAATGAAGCGCATCCGCAAATGGGATACCGTCCACGTTCAGCCTGAAGGCTTGAGCAATCGAATGCTGACGTTCGCCTGGCAGAGTGTCGCCGTCTTGCTCGTTGAAATGGTCGTGTGGCAGCGGTCAGAAATCATACTGCTGAAACACCTCTGCGCGGATATCCGGCAGCTAGCCTACTACTCCGTTGCATTCAGCATGGCAGAGCGGCTGCTGATCAGTGCGTCAATCTTCGCTTCTGCCGCCAGCGCCACGATCTTCGCCCAATACGGACGCGACAAGTCCAGGCTCCCGGAAATCACCGCATCCACGTTCCGCTACCTGGCCATCACGTCGATCCCGCTTCACGTCATCGCCGCAGCTCTCGCGGCCCCCGCACTCCTGCTTCTATACGGCAATGCGTACACAGGCGCGGCCATGGTTGTCACGCTGGCTCCCCTGCTGTGCATGCCCAAAGCTTTCATCGGACCCGTGCGAAGTCTTCTGCAAACCTACGAGCGCCAGAGTTTCGTCATCGCTGCCACCGTGCTGGCTGGAATAGTCGACATCGGCGTCGCATGGCTCCTCATCCCTGCGCACGGAGCAGTAGGCGCATGCATCGCTAGTGGAGTAGCCGAGGTAACGGCCATCGGAACGATGTGGGCCATCGGCATTTATCTCTACAAGGTCAAGCTCCCCTGGGTTCTGGTCGCAAAAGTAACATTCATCAGCGTGTTGGCGTCTCTTACCGCGCACTTCATCGCCTCGACGCTGCCTCCACTTTGGGGGATTCTGTGCGGCGGCGGCGCTTCCGTTGTACTTCTCTTTGCACTCTTCTATCTGTTGCGCGTACTAAAACCGGAAGACCGTGCCCGCTTCAACGTCTTGATCCGTGCGCTGCCGGCGCGATTTGCCGCACCGGTAAATGCAGTTCTGTTGCTGCTGATTCGACCGGAAATTGACAACGCAGTCACCGCGAAAGAATTCATCTAGCCTATGCAGAAACATACCAATCTAACCTTCATCAATGGTGTTGTCCGGATCCGTATCTCTGCTTGGTCGGTGCAACAGGTCGCTACCCCAGATTCGATTCGATCTCTGGGATTCTTGCTCTCTCGCAGACGGTCCGCGATGTATTCCACCAGGAATCTGATCTTGACTTCTCCTCAACCCGTGCACTCAAGTTAGCCGCTTCCGGGGAGCAAACAACTCGAATAAGATCGAACCTGAATGGTATTTACTTTTTGCGAGGGAGAAGATCGATTGATTCAGGCAAGTCAGAAACTCCCGGAACCCACTGAAATAGTTCGTTCCAACCACACGCTCTGTGCGCTCAGAAGCGCGGTCAGTCTGACCGCGGGCAAACAGACTCGTATCCCGAAGAGTGCATATGACCGCACCGCCCCGTCCAGGTTCGCCAGATTGTTGCAGGTTGGAAATGGCGCATGGGAGCTGATTACGTCGACCGGCAGAGAGCGGGCCTTGGTATCTGGGGAGCGGCTTGCCTATCGTGATGGTGAAATCGAATACTTCTCGGGAGATATTCTGAAGCGCCTGCGGAGTTTTCCAAATGCAAAGCGGCCATTCTTTGTCGTGCCAGGCGCTGATCCAGCCCGATCGATCGCGTCCGTCACTGGCTGTGACCCGCAGCCTCCTCCTCGACTCTTCATTTCGAAACGCCACTGCAACGTGGTGATCATTGCCAACTGGGGCGGCGTTCCAGCCGTGATGCACTACGCTGACTGCGACTATTCAATTGCCGAAATAGAGCGACAGGCAGGTGGCCAGGGCATCGCAGCCTCCGATCCGGAAATTGGACATCTCCTATCTCGTTTGCTGGCTCATAAGACTCTCGCCAATGGCGCGGCCGTGTTGGCGCAGACGCGAATCCCCGCCGATCCTCACCAATTCAGCTGGCGGCGAATAGATGTAGTCACAGATCTCTGGTTGTCGCGCAAGCCTGCGAAAAACGGCGGGAAGATAGCCCGATTGGGCCCGCGGACGGACAAGGTGTGCGAGTTTTTCCCTCGCTTCAGAGCCTTGCTTGCCCCGCCCATTGATGCACTCCTCAAGTGGGGCGAATCGGCACAGCTTCCGGCCGAACTTGCGCACGGAGACTTCTGGCTTGGAAATATTCTGTTCAAAGGTGACTCTCTCGCAGGAATCATCGACTGGGAGTGGGCTCGCAGAGATGGCATCCGAATGGTAGATGTTCTGCACATGCTTCTTTTCTCGTCCGCCATGGAGCATGACGCCTCGTTTGGGCTCTATCTTCGACGACTTTGGTCAGACGAAATCGATGAGTCTGAACTGTCTAGTCGGATATCCACTGTCTTCACTCAGACGGGCATGGCCAGAGACGATGTCAAATTCATCGGATTGATACTCTGGTTCGACATCCTGTGGCAAAGAGCGATAAGGGGTTCAGTGCACTCGGCGGGATGGATGGAGGATTTGATTCCGCAAACAGTCCCCGTAATCATGAGATGGCTCAATGCGCGTTGAACGCTTTTGAACGTTCGCAGTGTTACCCACTAAGCGCAATTAATAACTTGACCACCTCTTAGCTCGTAGTGTGCGGCTCTTACGCACTCCGAGTCCGGCATGCCGAGTGGCCGTACCAAGTCTCTTCTGGACTCACTTAGGGAACCTCTGCGCAGGTGCGTGATTCTGTAGCGACGACTCGACCGCAGATGATTT
>OBLU010001084.1_pt1 | contig 25307 bp, 19 predicted proteins | sample 1518681 | NCBI WGS metagenome assembly OBLU01 (sample SAMEA3539304, study PRJEB22396) | soil metagenome | biome: tundra; feature: field; material: soil | place: USA | collected 2010-05 | depth 0.15 m
GTTTCACCATGCGCCATCGCAATGCAGGATTCAAGCTCGGACGCAACACCAGCCATCGGCGCGCTTTGCTGCGCAACCTGGTTACGTCCGTCCTTGTGGAAGATCGCGTGGAGACGACCGTGGCCAAGGCCAAGGCTGTCCGTCCGCACGTAGAAAAAATGATTACCCTGGGCAAGAAGGGCGATTTGCATTCGCGCCGCCAGGCACTCAGCTTCCTGATGACCGACAAGGCGGTTACGCGGCTCTTCGAGACTGTGGCTCCGCGTTACGGCGATCGGCAGGGCGGCTATCTGCGCATCGTCCGCACGGGATTCCAGAAGGGCGATGGGGCCGAGACGGCATTCATCGAACTGCTGGGCGCGGAAAAGCAACTCGACGCCAAGCGCCAGAAGCGCGACGAAGTGAAAGCCAAGAAGCGCGCCGAGCTGGAAAAGCAGTTGGAGGAAAGCAAGAAGGAAGAAGGCGGCGAAGAAGCCGCGTAAGCGGTTCCTCTTCCCCTTTCGGCTTTCGGATCGTAAACAGGCACGGGCGTTCGCTGCGGCGGGCGGCCGTGCTTTTTTTGTTCCGTGCCCACGTATCTGCCGCAAGACCCGATCGTTGCCTTAGATTTTTTTGGAAGGTATAGACTGGCCTGTAGCTTTCCAGAGCACCGTTGCCGGAACGGCACGTTAGACGAAGACAGCGGGCAGAACAGAGGCTGGCGCATGCGACGGCAGTTGATTCTTCTATCGCTAGTGGCAGCCATGACGCTTCCGGCCGAGGCGGCAAAGCGCGTCAATGTGGCGCAACTTGAGGGGACACTCACCGCTGCCATCGCCTCGCACAAGCCCGATGAAGCGATAGCCCGTCAGATCAGCGGCATGGAATTATCCGAACGGCTGACCGAGACTTCGCTGGGCCGGCTCAAAGCCCAGCTTGCTTCAGACATACACGCGGCGCAGGCCCTTCAATTGCTCGCCGACCAATCGGCGTTTCTTGATCCTCCCGTATCGGAGCTGCCGACGACAGCCGCTCCTGACGACACTGCACAGCAACAGATGCTGGATGCTGCGCGCAAGTATGTAGCGCAAACCCTGCCGCGCCTGCCGAATTTTCTGGCTACGCGAACCATCAACCGCTACGACGACACGCCCCAGGCCCAGACACAAGGCGGCTGGGGATCTCGCATGGGACTGCACCTTGTAGACACTTCAAGCCACGAAATCTCTGTCCGCGACGAACGCGAAAATCAGCCGCCGACGCAGGGCTCCGCGGTGTGGCGCGAACAGTTTGGCCTGATTTCCGGGGGCGAATTCGGGACCACGCTGGGGATGATTCTGACCGACACGCTTCAAGGCAAAGTGGAATGGAGCCATTGGGAACAAGTGGGAGCGGGCGTGGCTGCGGTGTTTCACTATTCGGTTCCGCGGCCGGCATCGCATTTCGAGGTCATCGGATCGCGGGAAAGGATGGACCGGGTGGGGCTTGGTTCAGTCACGCGCGGGTCTCGACCTTCTGGAATAGGCGTACTGCCGGGCGATCCCGCGAACACCATGATGGTTCACGCCAGACCAAGCTATCACGGCGCCTTGTGGATGGACCCGGCGACTGGAACCATTCTTCGCATCACGATCGAAGCCGACTCGAAAGACGGCACTCCGTTTCGGCGAGCGGGCATCCTAGTGCAGTACGGTCCGGTCCAGATCGGGGACGGTACGTTCATCTGCCCGATACGGAGCGTGGCCCTGTCCATGGCCGATCCCGACCCGCACGCTCTGATGAGCGACGCGCCGACCGAGTGGTTGAATGAGACTTTGTTTGCCGGGTATCACCGCTTCGCTTCGACGACGCGCATTTTGTCCGACACACTCGACGCGCAATTCCGGAAGCCGGAGGAAGCACGCGAGGGGGCGCAGAAAGCGTCGCCACAACCAAATGAACCGGTACCCACGATTGGAAAGCCGTTAGACCAATCCAGTCCCTCAAGAGCGTCAACGGCATCCTCTCCCGAGGCTCCCCTTCCAGCAGTGGCTGCCCCCTCTGTCTCCACCTCAACCTTCGCTGCCCCGGCGGAGTCTGCTGCTGCCGTTTCCGCCCCGGCAGAATTCGCTCCCACAACATCGGTTGTGCTGCCCGCAAACGAACCTCGAACCTCAGTGCCAACCCTACAAATCAAGGTGGACCGTGTCTTAATCCCAGTGGTCGTCCGAGACAAACAAGGCCACTTGGTAACTGATCTGAAAAAGGAAGACTTCCAGATCTATGACAACGACAAGCTGCGCGCTGTCTCCGCATTCACAGTCGAAAGGCGCGGTGCGTCGCAAACGAGCGCGGGCGGGGGTGCGGAAACCAATAGATCGAGCGCGATTGCTGAGCATGCACCGCAATTGCCGGAACTTCCTGAGCACATTGTTGTCTTCCTCTTCGATGACATGCACTTGACCTTTGACGAGCTAGCGTACGCCGGAAAGGCCGCCGTGAAGGCGCTCGATGGGACCCTTACGGGCTCGGATGTGGCTGCGGTTGTCTCTACCTCTGGAAAAGTGAACAGCGGTTTGACGCACGATCGCGCGGTGTTGCAGAAGGCGATCATGGCCGTGCAACCAGCGGGTCTTTATCGGTCTGACATCAACGAATGTCCAAAGATCGACTACTACCAGGCCGACCTGATTGTGAACAAGCATGACACGACGGCAACCCAGGACGCGTTACGCCAGGTGATGACGGTCTGTAACCCGAACGTTCCGGAGAATCTGGCCGAGAGAGTTGTGGATTCGTCCGCCATGCGCACTCTGAATCTTGGCAGTCAGGATGTACTGACGACCTACTCCGCGATCAAGGAATTTGTGCGCAGAATGGCTACCCTGCCGGGACGACGCACGTTGGTTCTGGTCTCGTCCGGCTTTCTGCCCATTGAGCAACAATCGCGGACCGAGGAGTCGCGGATCTTCGACCTGGCAGCGCAATCAAACGTGACCATCAGCGCGATCGATGCGCGGGGCTTGTATACGACCTCGCTGACCGCCAGCGATGATATACGGGGCAGAATCCCGGATGTAGTCGCTGATTATCGCCGCAGTTCCATGAAGGTAGCTGAGGAGTCGATGGGAGAACTGGCGGATGGGACGGGCGGCACCTTCTTCCACAACAGCAACGATCTTGATGCGGGGTTCAAGAGCCTCACGACTGCGCCCGAAACGGTTTATGTTTTGGAGCTTCCACTTGATGGCGTGAAGGCCGACGGTTCCACTCACAGCTTAAGAGTGAAGGTGGATCGGGAGGGATTGGATTTGCAAGCACGGCGCAGCTACTTCATGCCAAAGCCGGGAAAGTCGAAGAATTAATTCGCAGAGATAGGGCTCTAAAGTGAACAAACAGCACCACAAAGCAAAAGGGCGGAAACCCCTTGCGAGACTCCGCCCCTCTGCTGTCCGATTTTCGAAAAGGGTTGTCAATTTTGGTGATTCCAAGGCTGCGGAAAACGGGATTGCGAAGGATTTCTGGTCCCGTTCAGGCCGCTTTTGCGAGCCGCTTGGGCTTGAAAAAGCGAATTATCAGATAGACCAATAGTTGCAGCGTAATGGCCCCGCAGCAGTCCAGCAGCACATCGGAAGGAACTCCGGTTCGATTGGGCAGAAACGACTGGTGAAATTCATCGGCGCTCGCCACAAGGGCCGTGCTGAAGATCGCAAGAAAGGCATCCAAAACGAAGCTGGAACGCGGCAGCGTGATCCACCAGGCGCGCAGCCAGGCCAGCCCAACCGTTCCATATCCCAGGAAATGACCAGACTTCCGTATGTAATGGTGCAGCTTCATCCATTGGGCATTCGCGACGTGGCCAAAAATCGACTCGTAGAGCCAGCGCAACGGACCGCTCGTCTGGTCAGCTCCAAAGTATTTTGTCGACTCCATCGCGATTACGCTGACGCATATCGCCACCGGCAGCCAGGCGCGCAGCCAATAGGTAAATTTCTGCCGATCATCCGAAAGAGCCAATCAATGCTGCCTTTCTGCAACAGCCAATGGAGTGCGCTTTCCGTCTACGGGTCGAGATGCAAGGCCGCTGAGGGTCGGAGCCAAAAGATCCTGGGCAAAATTGCGCAAAGGGCGCAGTTTAGGAAACGCGCATGTTATTCGACATGGTAGTTGGGCGCCTCGCGGGTAATGATGACGTCGTGCACGTGGCTCTCGCGCAGGCCGGCGCCGGAGATGCGCACAAACTGCGCCTTCTGTTGCAGATCCGCGATGGAGGCGCAACCCAGGTAACCCATCCCGGAGCGCAGTCCTCCGACGAGTTGGAAAATCATTGACTCAAGGGGTCCTCGATACGGGACACGGCCCTCGATGCCTTCGGGAACGAATTTTGCCAGGCGGTTCTGGCTGGCCCGTTCGCGCTGCACCACGCCTTCAGTGCCCATCTCGGTGCTGGCCAGGTCTTCCGTGCTCTGGAAGTAGCGCTCGCCGGAACCCTGGCTCATGGCAGTGAGGGAGCCCATGCCGCGATAACTCTTGAAGCTGCGTCCCTGATAGAGGATGGTCTCGCCGGGGCTCTCATCGACGCCGGCAAACAGGGAGCCGATCATGACGGAACTGGCTCCGGCAGCGATGGCCTTGGTGATCTCGCCCGAGTACTTGATGCCTCCATCGGCGATGATCGGGATGCCGCGCCCCTGTGCAGCACGAGCAGCCTCGGCAATGGCGGTGATCTGCGGCATTCCTGCACCGGTGACCATCCGCGTGGTGCAGATGGAACCGGGCCCGATGCCGACTTTGACGGCATCCGCGCCCGCATCGATCAGGGCCATTGCGCCGTCGTAGGTCGCTACGTTGCCGGCCAATACGCCCACGTTCGGAAACCTTTTCTTGATTTCGGTCACCGCTTCAAGCACTCGCGTTTGATGGCCGTGCGCGGAATCGAGAACCAGCACGTCTGCGCGGGCCCGCACCAGCTCGGCAGCGCGCTCGAGAAAATCGCCTGTAGCGCCGATGGCGCCGCCCACACGCAGACGGCCTTTCTCGTCTTTGCTGGCGTTGGGATACTTCAGCTTTTTCTGGATGTCCTTGACCGTGATCAGGCCCTTCAATTCGTACTGATCATTGACCACCAGCAGCTTCTCCACGCGATGCTTGTGCAGGATCAGCTCGGCTTCTTCAAGGGTGGTGCCGACGGGGACGGTGATCAGGTCTTCCTTGGTCATCACGTCGCCCACGGGGACGTCGGTGCGGGTCTCAAAGCGCAGATCGCGATTGGTGAGGATGCCGACAAGCCGCTTGCCTTGCGTGACGGGCACGCCGGAGATTTTGTAGCGCCGCATCACATCGAGGGCGTCGCCGATCATCTGGTTCGGGCCAATGGTCACGGGATCAACGATCATGCCGCTTTCAGAGCGCTTTACCTTATCGATTTCCCCCGCCTGGTCGATGATCGACAAGTTGCGGTGCACGATGCCGATGCCGCCCAACTGGGCCATGGCGATGGCCATGCGCGATTCGGTCACGGTATCCATGGCCGACGAGAGCAAGGGTGTGTTCAGCGTGATGTCGCGGGTGAGTTGGGTTTGCGTACTTACTTGCGCGGGCACTACGTCGCTATAAGCGGGCACCAGCAACACGTCGTCGAAGGTCAGGGCTTCCGGGAGAGTTTTAGCTAGCATCATGTTCAGATGCGCCGGGCGGGCCGGAGATTCCAGTCCCAGGTTCGGCAGGCGCTTGAAGTCTATTGTAGCGGAGGGGGACGGGAGCGTCGGGCTCAGTCGCCATGTCCCGCGGAATCAGTCGGCAAGCCAAGATGAGAAGCTGGATGGGTGGGGAGCGGGAATCGCCAGAAAGAAAATGATTGCCCGGGAGTCCGGACTTCTTCCGCACGGGTCCTCTTCGGCGCCCCCCCCAATTTCGATCCACCCACCATCCAGCACAAATACGGATAGCGGAGCAGCAACTGCGTAATAGCGAGGGAGCCCAAGTAGGTTGCGATGAACGAGCCCGGCAGCAAAACGATCGCATAGGCTTCGGCCGGAATCCCTGCGTTGCCCATCACTCTCTGAAGCGGGATTGGCTTCGACAGGTTTATCAACAGGGCCAGCACGACAGAATGGGTTAGATAGATGCCGAACGTGCTTGCCCTCACGTTGAGCGCTCGTGGCCACAGACCCCCGCGCGCTTTGAAGATCGCCAGCACCGCGAGGACGGAATAGATCTGGTTGGAGATGCGCAGGGTGTTCATTGCGCCGCGATCTGTCAACACCTCCGCTTCGCCGAACGCCGCGAGCCCCGTGAGGACTGCCAATACGAGGAGAGCAAGCAAGGGGATACGCGCAATCCACGCCATAAATGCGGCGAAGTGTTTTGCCGTCCACGCACCCAGCCACAGATAGAAGGCGAAACCCAGGAAGGCTTCACTATGGTTTTGGATCGGGATCCATTGAGAATATGCGTTGACACCATAGAACAAGCTCAATCCCAGGAGGACGCAGCCGAGGCGCGGATCATAAAGAAAGCGCCTGCAAAGCAGCAGAACGCTGACGGCGATCATTAGATTGGGAACGAACCAATAGGCGGTAGAAAACAAGTCAATTCGTACAAGGCCGGGGATCATCCGAAAACCATCCAATGAGTCCATGCTGAGTCGACCGGTCACGACATGGTGGGCCAGGGATAAAGCCGCGTAAAGCGCGAACCAAACCAGCCAGGGAGCGAAGACTCTTTTCAGTCGACGAGTCAGGTAGGCGCTCGAACTGCGCCGAGACAGGCCTTCTCCCATCAGGAATCCGGAGATCAGGAAAAAGCCGATGGTGCCGAACTTGAAAGGCTGCCCCAGGGCGTAAATCAATCGGCTTGAGCCGTTGATTCCGCACAGGGGAGGAAGAACGCCAACGCAGTGGAGCGCAACCACGGCCGCCATCGAGAGGAAACGGACGTTGTTGACGAAGATGTGATCAGTGGGTCGCTCCGGGGAGTGTAAAGGACTTGCCGGGGGTGTCGATGCTTTTGGCTCTGAAAGATTGGTTGCAGCCCTGGGTAAACTTGCCGGGTCGAACACGATCACTCCTCGCACATAACCGCACGGAATTCAGGTACTCCAGCGGCTGTGGCGAAGCCGCTAAAGCGAACCTCCTGATTCCAAGCGTGTACGGCGGGGAAAGCGCTTTTGTCTCTTTACAGTATCTACTGCAGCGGAGCCCTCAAGTGGCGCTACGATCTGAAATCGAAAACTGAAGTTTTATTTTGGACCTCTTGTTTCATTCCGGTAAAGCGAGTCGGCGCGAATTGATTGACCTGCTCCAACTTCAGTTTCTGAAAAACTGAGGACAGACATGCGCATGCAAGAGAGAGCTCAGACGCCGACGGGGAAAGGCTTGGGGCTGGACTCATCATTGGTGGCCGGTGCGCCGCTGCGCCAGCGTTCGAAGCGCCCTTGCAGTAGGCTCATCAAGCCGGTGTACCAGTAGCCGACGACGAACAAAACGAGGAATGGGGCGGTGAAGTAGTTCTGGTTGGTAAAGGTGTAGAGGATCGCCAGAAAGAAGTAGGCGCCAAAGGCAAGCTCGATCCAGGGCGCTAGGATCAGGCGCTTGCGATATTTGGCGGCCTGCGACTTTTCGCCCTTCCTGGCAACGCGGTACTTGGGCGTGCGGACAAAGGCGCTCTTGATGCCGAAGAGAGCCTCCATCACCGCCTTGGTGTTGGTCACTGTGAGGCCTATGCCGAGGGCCATGAGAAAAGGCAGGTAGAGGAAAGTCTTCATCCAGTTCTTGGGATAGAGCTCGCGCTGGCTCATGACATAAAACACGGCTATGGAAAAGGATGAGGCCGTGAACAGCGGAAAGTCGATGAGCAGCATCTGGAACCAGCCTTGATAGAAGCGCACAACCATGGCCGGAATGAGCAGGGCCGACATGATGACCATGAGCGGGTAGCTCATGTTCGCGGTCAGGTGGTAGACGGCCTCGATCTTGATGCGGCGCGGGACGTTGGACCTGAACATCATGGGGAGGACTTTGATGCTGGTCTGGATAAGGCCTTTGGCCCAGCGCGCCTGCTGGGTTTTGAAGGCTGTCATTTCGATAGGCAACTCGGAAGGGCATTCGACTTCGGGGAGGTATTTGAACTTCCATCCGGCCATCTGCGAGCGATAGCTCAGGTCGGTGTCTTCGGTCAGGGTATCGTGCTGCCAGCCGCCGCCATCGGTAATCGCCTGGATGCGCCACATGCCGGCCGTGCCATTGAAGTTGAAGAAGTCGCCGGACCGAACGCGGGCTCCGTGCTCCAGCACAAAATGACCGTCGAGAAGGATGGCCTCAATCTGCGTAAGCATGCTGTAGTCGCGATTGAGGTGGGTCCAGCGGGTTTGCACCATGCCGATCTCCGGCTCGGCAAAATGGTGGATGACTTTCATGAGCCAGTCGACCGGCGGCACGAAATCGGCGTCGAAGATGGCCACGAACTCGCCTTTGGCGACCTTGAGGCCGGCATCCAGGGCGCCAGCTTTGTAGCCGTGGCGGTTAGTGCGGTGGATGTAGATGATCGGACGGCCCAAGGCGGCATAGCGCGCCACGGTCGCGGAAGCCACCTCGGTGGTTTCGTCGGTCGAGTCGTCAAGCACCTGAATCTCGAGCTTTTCGCGCGGGTACTCCATGGCGCAGACTGCCTCGATGAGCCGGTCGATGACGAACTGCTCGTTGAAGATTGGCAATTGCACGGTCACGCGTGGTAATTCGTCAAAATGGCAAGGCGGGTTGGGGTCGTAGTTCTTGCGGTATTTGAAATAGAGATAGCAAAGCGTGTAGCGATGCACGCCGTAGAGCGCGAGGATGATCATGACGGCGAAATAGGGGATCAGGAGCGCCGCGTCAAACCAGTTCCAGTAGTGGTGCACCGTGGAGAACGGGTCGTTGAACAGCATCTTCACCTGGTGGCGGAAGCCGTTCTGGGAAGCAAAGGAAAGATAGGGCGCCATGCGCAGCGGCAGTCCCGCGAGCCGGAAGGGTAGGACGCTGGTGGAATGATTCAGACTGGCGGCGAGCGCGGCGAACAGGGTGGGCCTCCACGACTTAGATAACGAAATTGTACGCGATAGGGGTTGACGTAGCTCACAGGTCGGTTGTTCACAAGGACGCGCGGGCCGAGGCCTACAATGATCGCAGAAAGGGCTTGGGCGCACCGGATCCGGAGCTCATTTTTTCGCGCGCAGGCCGACAATGGCCGGCCTGCATTTGCAACTACTTACGCTGTCGTCGTAATGTCACTGACAGTTGGAGAATTCTTCCATGTCCACGTTTGCCGCTGCTTCGCCTATCGTTGCTGCCGCAGGGGGCAGCTTTTTGCTGGAAACACGTGTGCCTGCCGACGTCTTCACCCCGGAGGACCTGAGCGAAGAACAGCGCCAGATCGCCGCGACCGCAGCACAGTTTGCACGGGAAGAGATCTTGCCCGTTGCGGCGGAGATCGAGGCGAAGAAGCCGGGTGTGCTCGCGGGTTTACTGCGTAAGGCCGGCGAACTCGGACTGACGGCGGTCGACATTCCCGAGGAATATGGCGGGATGGGGATGGATAAGATCAGCTCGACGCTGATCAGCGATCACATTTCGGTGCTGGCCAGCTTTTCCACGTCCTTCGGTGCGCACGTGGCCATCGCTACGCTGCCGCTGGTCTGGTATGGGACGGAGGAGCAGAAACAGAAATACCTGCCCCGGCTGGCAACGGCCGAATGCATTGGCGGATACGGATTGTCGGAGGCCAGTTCAGGCTCGGACGCCATGAACGTCAGGACCCGTGCCACGCTTTCGCCGGACGGTACGACTTACACGCTCAACGGCGAGAAGATGTGGATCACCAACTGCGGGATCGCCGGGCTTTATACCGTTTTCGCGAAGATCGATGGGGAGAAGTTCTCTGCTTTTTTGATCGAGAGGGACACACCGGGCCTGACCGTGGGCGCGGAGGAGCACAAGCTGGGGATTCGCGGCTCGTCCACCTGCCCGCTGGTGCTCGACGGTTGCAAGGTGCCTGCCGCCAACTTGCTGGGGGAGCCCGGCAAGGGACACCACATCGCCTTCAACGTGCTGAATGTCGGCCGGTTCAAGCTGGGGGTGGCCTGCGTGGGCGGGGCCCGGCACGCACTCGGTCATATGATCGGCTATGCCAAAGAGCGCAAGGCGTTTGGCAAGGCCATAGCCGAGTTTGGGTTGATCCAGCGCAAGATTTCGGCTGCGGCGACGCAGCTTTATGCTGCCGAGAGCATGGCGTATCGCACTGCAGGCATGATCGATGCAGGCATGCAGGCGCTCAGTCCAGAACAGGCCCATCAGCCCCGTGAAATTCAGAAGAGGATCGAGGAGTATGCGGTTGAATGCTCCATCTTGAAGGTGTATGGGTCGGAGATGCTGAGCCTGGTGACCGACGAGTTGATTGCCACAATGGGCGGGTACGGCTACGTCGAAGAGTACCCGGCGGAACGGCTTTACCGGGATGCGCGCATCAACAGGATCTTCGAGGGGACCAATGAGATCAACCGGCTCATCATTACCGGGTGGTTGATGAAGCGCGCGATGAACGGACAGCTTCCGTTGCTGCCGGCGATCAAGAGGCTGATGGATGAGGTGACGCAACCGCCCTCGTTCGACGGGGGATCCGACGAAGCGACCGTCATGGCGCGCGAGGCGGAGGTGCTGTCGGCGCTGAAGAAGATGACGCTGTTTGCGGCGGGAGTGGCCAGCCAGCGGTTCATGACCGCATTGCAGGATCAGCAGGAAGTGATGGCCGATCTGGCCGACATGATCATGCAGGTGTTCGCGCTGGACTCGGCTCTGGTGCGGGCACGCAAACTGCAGGGTCGCGCCGCCGCGGCGGCGGTGGCAGGGGCCATGACCGGACTGCTGGCCGACGAGAGCATGGCGCTGGCGGAGAGATCGGCGCGGCGCGTGCTGGCGGCCTGTGGCGAGGGCGATATGCTGCGGACACAACTGGCCATTCTGCGACGGCTGGCGCGGTTTACGCCGGCGGACGCAGGAGCGCTGAGCCGGTCTGTCGCGACACAGTGCGTGGCGATCGGTCGGTATCCGCTTTAGTTGGTTTGCCGGCTCCAGCCGCATCGTGCACTGGAGCCGGGCAGTGCGTTCTGGGGAAAACTCAGGCGTGCGCGCGTTGGCGGGTGCCGTGGCTGACCGCCTCGATCACCGCGCGGTTAAAGGCAGGAATGTCGTCAGGCTTGCGGCTGAAGATGAGGTGACCGTCGGTTGCGACATTGCCGGCTATTGCAGCGACGTGGCAGTCACCACCACCTGCATACTGCCCTTGCTGTCCACCGAGTCTGAGGTGAAGACAACGGTGGGCTTGCCAACGGGCATGAATACCATGGAATGCCATTTGTTCTGGCGGATGACCGGCTGGTGAAGATTGGGATCGGTCGAGTCAGCCACGCTGCTCACTTCCGATGTGAGATCGAGCGTAAGCTGACGACCGACTTCGTGGACATCGCGCACATCGATGTTGACGCCGACATCCATATATTGAAATTGTGTGTTGGCTATCGGAGTCACTGAACCGGTAGAGAAGGATCCGGTAGCGATAGGAACCCTGGATCCCGTGCGAATGGACGCGGCGTTGTGGGTGTCGGTGCTCACGGTGGTGGAATAGCTGCGGCTATTGACAGGCTTCGAGTCCGCGCCCATTTCCTGCACCACAAAGACAAGATGATAGTAGTGAAGCTGCGCTTCCTGGCCTTTGGCCGCGTTCTGCCCCTGGGGCGTGTCCTGGGCAAACATCTTGTCCCCGAAAGACAGCGAGAGAAGCAGAAGGCAGCAAATCATTGTGATCTTGCGCATGGAATTCTCCTTAGTTCTTGCCCTCATCGGGCGGTTCGATTGGCGGAATGTGAAGGTCGGCGATGCGGAGTAGCGCGTCGTCGTGTATTTGCGCCTCGACGACGGCCCGACGCTGAGGCTCCGGAACCTGCGTGGCAAATTCGACAAGCGCTCTTTCCTGGGGTGTGAGCGGCTCAGGCGTGGGGAAGACGTCACGCTTGGGTAGCGGCGCGGATTTGGCCGCGACAGCCACAGAGTGGCGTTGCGCTTTTGGCAAGGGCCGATTGGCTTCGTGAACGAAGGTCGAGTGCGGGACCATGGGAATCGGCTCATGGTGAGCCGTCCTCGCGGGAAGTGCGTTGGACAATTGCGCAGATTGCACACTGCGTGAGGGAGGATGAATTCGTTTCTGCGCTGAAAACACGACAAAGAGGAACAGGCAGCAAGCGGCGGCCAAAGCAATACCCCATGGTAGCCAGCGGCGGCGGAGCGCGGGTGTGGATGCCGCGAAGTTTTCAGCGGATACGCGGGCCAGAACGCGCTGCTCGAGGCCGCAGTCACGGCCGGGGTCGGCATAGCTGGAGAGAGCCGCGTCGAGGAGGTCGTCGAGTTGGTCTCTTTCACGCATTGCGAGTCTCCTGAACGCGGGATTCCTGGAGCGAGGCGAGTTTCTGGCGAAGCACCTGGCGGGCGCGCTGCAGGCGGGTGCGCACGGTGCCTTCCGGGATGCCGAGAACGTGGCCGATCTCGCGTGAGTTGAGCTCGTCAAAGGCGGAAAGCACGAGAGGCAGGCGGAGTTCTTCAGGCAGCGCGTCGATCATGGAGTGAACCATGGCCTGCTGGTTGGCAAGCAGCATGGTTCGCTCGGGCCCGGGCTGGGGCGATGGCGGGTCCTCCACTGCGGCAGCGGCAATTGGCTGGAGCAAGCGAGGACGGCGGTCAACGGCGATGCGCTAGGCGACGCGGGCTAGGAAGGCGCGTTCGTTATCGACGTGTTGCCATCCGCGATTGCGAAAAAGCTTCAAGAACGTCTCCTGGACCGCGTCTTCGGCGTCGTGGGAGTTGAGCAGGACGGCGTAGGCCACGCGAAAGACGAAACGCGACTGGCGCTGGACGAGCGCCGTGAAGTTCGCATCTTCGTCGCTGGTCAAGGCCTGCGTGCTCCCTAGGGCTGCCGGCGCAAGTTGCGTGCCGGGGACAGCGCAACTCTACTCACTGTACACACGCTAAGACGGTGACCGGCGACAAGGTGTTCGGATATTCTTGTGGGTTATCAAAAGCGACGGCCCGCTTCTCGTGGGGAGAAGCGGGCCGCTATTTTTCAGGTTCGGGATCTCCCACCCTTCGCGATGAAGCTGTGCGAAGGATGGGGCACCCAAGCGGGTGTGATGAGGGTCAGGCTTTGGCTGATGTCAATGCGCCGAGGTCGGCGGCCAGCTTTTCAGTGGAGAAGGCTTCGATCAAATCGCCTTCCTTGAGATCGTTGAAGCCGCCGAGGCCGATGCCGCATTCCATGCCGTTGGTGACTTCGCGAGCGTCGTCTTTGAAGCGCTTGAGCGAGCCGATTTTGCCCTTGAAGACTTGCTCTTCACCGCGCATGACCTTGACTTCAGAGTCGCGGCGGATGACGCCATCCTGAACGCGGCAACCGGCGATGGTGCCCACCTTGGGAATACGGAAGACGTTGATGACTTCCGCACGGCCCACGTAGTTTTCCTTGAAGGTTGGGTCGAGCAGGCCGAGCATGGCGAGGCGCATCTCGTCCTGCAACTCGTAGATGATGGAGTGCAGGCGAATTTCGATGCCTTCCTGCTGCGCCAGTTCGGCGGCCTTGCGCTCAGGGCGCACGTTGAAGCCGATGATGATGGCGTTCGAGGCAGTAGCCAGGAGCACGTCGCTCTCGGTGATGGAACCGACGCCGGAGTGGATCACCTTGACGCGCACCTTCTCAGTGGACATGCGCACCAGCGAATCGGCCAGCACTTCCACGGATCCAGTCACGTCACCCTTGATGATGAGCGCCAGGTCTTTGACGCCGGCCTGACGAATCTGTTCGGCCAATCCTTCGAGCGAGACGCGGGAACTCTTGGCGAGTTGCGCTTCGCGCTCCTTCATCTTGCGGTACTGGGCAATGCCCTTTGCCTTGTCACGATCAGCGACGACGAGGAACGTGTCGCCGGAGTCGGGCATGGCTTCGAGGCCGAGGACTTCGACCGGAGTCGAAGGACCGGCTTCTTCAAGGGCGCGTCCGCGGTCGTCGAACATGGCGCGGACTTTGCCAAAGGTGTTGCCGACGATGTAGCTGTCGTTGAGGCGGAGGGTACCGTCCTGAACAAGGACCGTCGCCACGGCGCCGCGACCGCGATCAAGCTTGGCCTCGATCACAGAGCCGACGGCCTTGCGGCCAGGTGTGGCCTTGGGCGCGCGGATGTCGGAAACCAGGCAGATCATCTCAAGGAGCAGGTCAAGATGGATGCGCTTCTTGGCGGACACCTCAACGAAGACGGTGCCTTCCTGTCCGGCGCCAGCCCACTCTTCCGGGATCAGGCCGCGGTCGGCGAGCTGCTTCTTAACGCGATCGGGGTTGGCTTCAGGCTTGTCGATCTTGTTGACGGCCACAATGATGGGTACGCCTGCAGCCTTGGCGTGGTCGATGGCTTCGAGAGTCTGGGGCATGACGCCGTCGTCGGCGGCAACCACGATGACCACGATGTCAGTGACCTTGGCGCCGCGAGCACGCATGCGGGTAAAGGCTTCGTGGCCCGGGGTATCAAGGAAGACGATTTCGCGGCCGGAAGCAGGAGAGCCCTCCTTGGCGAACTTCACTTTGTAAGCGCCGATGTGCTGGGTGATGCCGCCGGCTTCGCCTGCCGCCACGTCGGTCTCGCGAATGGCGTCGAGCAGCGAGGTCTTGCCGTGATCGACGTGGCCCATGACGGTGACCACGGGCGAACGCGGAACTTCAAGCTCGCCGGTGTTCTCAGCTTCGAGGACTTCTTCGATGGCCTGGTTGGCAATCTCTTCTTCGTAGCTGATCACAGTGGCGCCGGCGCCGAACTTGGCGGCAACGTCCTTCACCATTTCGGCGTCGAGGGACTGGTTGACGGTGACGAAGACGCCGCGCATGAGCAGGGTGGCAATCAAGTCCTTGGCGCGGATCTCGAGCTTCTCGGCAAGGTCCTTGACGCTGATGCCCTCGGTGACGGTGATTTCGCGGGTGATGGGGAGCGGCTCATCGCTGAAGCGCGTGGCACCGCCAAAACGTGGCGGCGGCACAAAGCCCTTCATCGGGCCTTCCTTCGTCTTTGGATATTGCGGACGTCCACCACGGCCCCTGGAGGGGGCACGTTGCGGACGAGGCGCCTCGCCAGTGGGCGGAGCGCCGCCAGCGCCAGGACGCGCGCCGAAGCCGCCGGGACGGGGTGCACCAAAGCCAGGACGTGCGCCGAAGCCTGGACGGGCTCCAGGAGCTCCGGCGCCGCCGGGTCCTGCAAATCCGCCGGGCGTTGTGCGCGTGGGGTGCTTGGGCCGCGGGCCGCCAGGGAACTGACCCTGTCCGGGCGCGCTGCCTGGGGTGCGTTGCGTGTAACTGCCCGGGCCACTGGGGCCTGATGACGGCGGGCGGCGATCGAAGATGGGTTTGCAGCGCTGAATTCCGCCAGCCTGAGCGGTGGCGGGAGGAGGCGCGCCGGGAACCGGGATGGGCGCCTTGTAGACTGGGCGCGGGCCGGTTTGTGGCATGACGACTCGCCGAATCGGCGGTGGCGGCGCTGGCTCCTGGGCGCGGTGAGCCGGGCGCGAGGGTGCAGCGGCGCCGGAAGGCTCGGCGGGGAGTTGGGCTTCCTTTTCCACAACGGCGACGGGCTGTGCCTCAACGGGCGCGGCAGCAACGGGTGCAGGGGGGGCCTCAGCGACAGGCGCCTGTGGGGCAGCCGCGACGGGCGCTGCTACGGCTTCGACAGAGACCGCGGCCGGCGCGGGAGGAGCCTGCGGTTTGGCTGCGGCGACTGGTGGTTCCACCGGATGCGGCTGCGCTTCGCGGACTGGCGTCGCGACCGGCGGCTTGACGGCAACGGCAACCGGCGGCGGCACCACAGCGACAGCGGGACGCGAAGAGACCGCTCCAGCCGGAGCCTTGGCAATGACCGGACCAACAGGTGGCCGTGAGGCAATGGCTGGTGTGGTATGAGGTGGAGCGATGATATTGGGCGCGGGCCGGGTAGGCGGAACAATCTTGCGCGGCTCGGGACGCGTGGGCACGGGGGCCGGAGGCGCGGCCACCGCAACGGTGTGGACGGGCGCTGGAGCCTTGGGGGGAGCGAGGGGAGCAGTCCGCACGGGTGCATGGCTGCGGCGAGCCTCGGCTTCCTCTTCCTGCTTTTTGGCCAGAATCGCCTTCATCACGTCGCCGGGCTTGGAGACGTGGGAGAGATCAATCTTGGGTGCGATGGTTTGGGAGGCGCGAGACGCAGCACCGCTGCTGTGGGCACCCGATCGCGTTCCGCGCTCGAAGTGCGCGCGAACCTTCTCTGCCTCATGATCCTCAATGGAACTGGAGTGGGTCTTGCCTTCTGCCAGGCCGAGCTCTGCCAACACGTCAAGGATCTGACGGCTCTTGACTTCCATCTCTCGCGCGAGATCGTTGATTCGAACCTTACTCATCCGCCTCTTTTCAGAATCTGCTACCAAAGCCCTTAGTGACTCATAGCTACCTCATGGCATTGGCTGTTTCTTGAACTTTCATTATCGCCTGATCGGCCTTGAAAATCGCGGCACATCTTACGCGCCGCGCTCATGGCCCGCTTCATCTTCTTCGGTCGTGCCGATCTCGTTCTCTTCCGCTTCGAGCTCCGGGACTTCAGCTTCATCCGCGGGCGGAACATTCTCTACGGCCAACTCTGCCGCTGTCTCGCTCTGCGCTTCCGCATCTTCCTCGGCCAGATCTTCGCTTGCCGCACTCGAGGCTTCCAGATTGTCTTCCGCCTCGGCCGCGCGCACGCTCTCGGCTTCTTCCAGGACTTCTTCGGAGTTTTCCAATTCCGCGTCAGCCGTGCCCGCGACCGCGGCTTCTGTAGGCACTTCCGACTCACCTTCCGATATGGTGCCGGTATCTGCCGCAGCCGATTCGGCCGCCGAACCTTCAGAAGGTTCCTCGACGTAGCCTTCTTCGCCCTCTTCAAAGTGGCCGAAGTAGTGGCGCACGGCAACACTGATCTTTTCCAGGGTCTTTTCACCGATGCCTGGAATTTCTTCAAGCTGTTCGGGCGTCATGTCGGCGAGCGACTCGACGGTGGTGATGCCGGCGGCAACGAGCTTCTGGATGATGCCTTCGCCCAGTTCGGTAACTTGTTCGATCGGCGTCGAGGGACCGCCGGAGAAAGCCTGCATCTGCTGCTCGACTTCCTGCCGCTTCTCCTCCTCGCTCTTGATGTCGATCTTCCAACCGAGCAGCTTGGCGGCAAGACGCACGTTCTGTCCCTTTTTGCCGATGGCCAGTGAAAGCTGCGTGTCGTCCACGATGACTTCAAGCTGCTTGTCGGTCAGGTCGGCGATAGAAACGCGGCTGACTTTGGCCGGCTGCAGGGCCTTTTCAGCGAAGGTTGTGATTTCGTCGCTGAACTCGATGATGTCGATCTTCTCGCCGCGCAGTTCGCGAATAATGGACTGCACGCGCATGCCCTTCATGCCTACGCAGGCGCCCACCGGGTCCACGTCCTTGTCGCGAGATTGAACCGCGATCTTGGTGCGCTCGCCTGCTTCGCGGGCAATGGCGCGGATGACGACGGTGTTGTCGTAGATCTCGGGCACTTCCGACTGGAAGAGATTCGACACCAGCTCCGGCGCGGCGCGGGAGACGATGACCTGCGGCCCCTTGGCAGCACGGTCCACTTTCAAGAGCACAACGCGGACCCGTTCGCCGATGGAGAACTGCTCAAGCCGCGACTGCTCGCGCTTGGGGCAGCGCGCTTCCGCCTTGCCCAGGTCATAGATCACATCCTGACCCTCGATCCGCTTGACCGTGGCGTTTAGTACTTCTTTTTCGCGATGGGCGTACTCGTTGTACACCGTGTCGCGCTCTGCTTCGCGCACCTTCTGGAAGATGACCTGCTTGGCGAGTTGCGCAGCAATGCGGCCCAGGGGACTGGTGTCGCGATAGAGGCGAATCTCACTGCCCACTTCGACGCCCGGGGCCAGTTCATTCGCCTCGGTGAGCGTGATCTGGTTGACCGGATCTTCGACCTGCTCTTCGTCGGGCACAACCGTCTTATAGATATACGCCGTGATCTCGCCCGTCTCTTTGTTGAGCTCGCCGCGCATGTTTTCCTGGGTCTTGTAATACTTGCGCGTGGCCAGGGCAATCGCCTCTTCCACGGCGCCGACGACGATCTGGGGCTCAATGCCCTTCTCGCGGCTCAGGAGCTCGATACTTTGGTACAACATGCTGGTGGCCATACGTTGCTTGCTCTCTCAGTTTGTTCTAGCGTCGGGCGGGTTCAACACGCCGCCCTTCAGTTAATTCGTTGTCCATGGGGCGCAGGCTTCGGCCTGTTCCCTTCGGGGTCCAGGTCTCTTTCCGCCGCTGCGGACGACCGCTGCTGAAGACCTGGGCACCCTTAAATTTCCGGAACTAGTTGCGCTTTCTCGATGTTGCCGAAGGCAATTTCCACCGTGTCCACGCCGGCTTTCCGGCTTTTGCTGTTCTGCTTCACAGCGGAGAGATCGAGCGTAATCTTCTCGCCGCTTCCGGACGCCAGCCGGCCCTGCCAATGGCGGTTATTGCGGATCGGCTCGAAGGTCTGCACTTTCACAAGGCAACCAGCGAACCGCTGAAACTCTTCCGGCCTGGTCAACTTGCGATCCAAGCCCGGCGAACTGGTTTCGAGCGTGTACTCTGCGCCGGGAACCAGGTCTTCAACGTCCAACAGCACGCCAAAGTCGCGGCTGAATTCTGCCAGATCCTCATGTTGGATGCCGGAAAGCTGGTCCGAATTTATTCGGCTTCCCTTTCCCTCGGCGAGCCGCTCGGGAAGCCCCTCTGCTCCGGCGTCTATTTCAGCTTTGAGCCTCGCCCGCCCCTCGGCATTTTTCTCCAGGAAGACGCGCAGGGTGCGTTCTTTGGCCGGGCCAACGAACTCGATATCCACCACGTCCAGCCCATGTGATGCGGCGACCCGTTCCGCCGCCAACCGTATTGAATCCAGCTTTACCGCCATCGTTCCCAACACCCCAGCGAGTAGAATCCCCCGCTGGAGACCCATTTTGTGCGCCCTCACGATTCGCCCGTAAAGACCTGTAAATCAGGAAGCTACCCCCAGGAAGCCAAGACCGCGTTCTGAGGACTTGGCGGTCCCCCAACAGCGGCAATTCAGTACCTGGAATTTGCCCCAAATAAAAAGTGGGCCATGAGCCCACTCATCTCTCCGCCAGCCGGCAAGCTCACGGCAACTCAAGCGGACAAATTCGTCTGCATTCCTAGGATACGGCCAAACGCGAGGAAATTCAACGTCAACCCAGCGTTTCCGGGGAGGAACTCTCCGATTCCCCTGGAGAGGGGTGGTCGATTTAGTGGATTGGGCGCTGTATGGCCCAAAAGTGCTCTTGTCTATTGTTACGAAAGGTAAGAGGATGGGTGGATTCTATGATGCGTGCCAGCCAGCAGCGCCTTCTTGTCGCCCTTGTTGCAACGGCCATCGGGGCTGCCGTTGGCGCGCTAGCGGGCTATTGGATTGGCCATACCATCGTGATGGGGCAGGCGCTGGGAAAGCTGGATCAGCAGGCTATGCGCATCCTGGCCGAAGGGGAGGCCTCCAAAACCGAATCACGCCAAGTGCTTAAAGTGTTGAACGGTTCGGCTTACAGCTTCTGTTCGGATGCGGAAATCGGTTATTTTCGCAAGCTGGTCTTCCAGTCACGCTATCTGAAAGAGGCTGGACGGATGCGCGGCGGGAAGATCGACTGCTCGACCACTCTGGGCAGAGGGGCTGAATCGAAAACCGAGTTCAAGCCGGATTTCACGCAGCGGGACGGTACTTTGGTGTACCGGGACCTTGACCCATTCCGCATCGACAAGCAGACCGTTATCACCATTCAGCTGGGCGAGTCATATATCGTCTACAGCCCCTATAACGGAAACGTCCCGCCGGTGCCCTTCATGCATTACACGGTGACGGACGTAAATGCTCCAACACTTCAGACGGGGCGGCTTGTGGGCGAGACGCCGGACATCACCGCATCGGTTTTGACCAACGAAGGCAAGGCGCAGGTAGCGCAAAGCCTGTATGCGACCCGCTGCACGGCGGACCACTCGCTGTGCATGACGACTTACATGGCCATACCGGACGCCCTGCGAGCGAATCGCATCGAACTCTCCGCATTTGTGGTGCTGAGCGGTTTTACAGGCGCCTTGTTCGGCTTTTTCTGCTCTTTTGTTCATCTCCGAAAGAAGAGTCTTCAATATCAACTGCAGAGGGCGATACGGCGAGACACGTTGCGGGTGGTGTATCAGCCTATCGTGGACCTGGCCAGCGGCCAGATTATGGAAGCGGAGGCGTTGGTGCGCTGGACCGATGAGGATCAGCTGACAGTCACGCCGGATGTATTTATCAAGGTGGCGGAGGAGCAGGGCTTCGTGGGCGGCATCACGAAGCTGGTGGTGCGGCATGTTTTGCGCGATTTTGGAAGCACGATGCGGGAACGGCCCGGGTTTCGCGTCAACGTGAATATCGCCGCCGCGGACCTTGCCGACCCGACATTCCTGCCTATGCTGGAAGAAGCGCTCGCGCAGGCCAATGTTTCGCCCAGGAGCCTGGGCGTCGAGATCACTGAAAGTTATACGGCCCGGCAGCAGGTAGCGAAAGACACGATTCTTCATTTACGGCGGCGCGGCCATTTCGTCCATATCGATGATTTTGGCACCGGCTATTCCAGCCTGGCGTATTTGCACGATCTGTCGGTGGATGCAATCAAGATCGACAAGGCGTTCACCAAGGCCATTGGAACCGAAGCGGTGACGGTGTCGATCCTTCCGCAGATTCTCGATATGGCGGATACGTTGAAATTGCGCGTAGTGGTCGAAGGCATTGAAACAGAGGAACAGGCCAGATACTTTGCCTCCGCCAATCAGCGCATCTTCGCGCAGGGCTGGCTGTTTGGCCGCCCCGTTCCGGCCGAGACGTTTCATCGCACCCTCGCGGAAAACGAGAAGAAAAATGGAGTGGACAGACTCGCCGCGCACGAAGGCAGGTTAGCCGCTCCGCTGCAGATTGCCTGACGGCGTTATTCTGCGGCAACACGAGCGAACCCCATAGTTCAACCAGAAACTAAATCAACGTTCTCCTGGGGCCGTGCTTTGCGCGGAAGAGGACGACCAACGACAATAGCGGAATGAAACGGTTCCGTTGTTTTGCGGTTGGATTGCTTGTCGTTGTTGCCCTCGCTCCTGTGGCGCGTTCCCTTGAAAAGCAGCCTGCAAGCACGTATCACGCGCGGAGGGTGGCGCTCGCCGCGAAGCTCGACGGCGGCATTGCGGTGCTGTTTGCAGCAGAAGAGCCGGTGCTGGACTTCATGCCCTACCGCCAGGACGCCGACTTCTACTATCTGACGGGATGGAACGAGCCGGGAGCGGCGCTGATGGTAGTTGGCGCGTCGAAGCAGCCGGGGCACGCAGGGGAGTACAAGGAGATTCTGTTTCTGCCCACGCGCAACCTGCGCACGGAAACATACACGGGCGCAAAGATGGATGCGGCGACGCCCGGCGTGGCGCAAGCGACGGGCGTCGACGCGGTAGAGCAGATGACCGAGTTGCCCGCGGAACTGAACAAGGTGATCGCGGCCGACCGGCGCGAGGCTTTCAACTTGTGGACGCAGCCTGATGCCGAACAGGCCAAGGCATTGGTGAGCTTCAACGCGGTCACGCTGGGATTGGGTCAGGCGCCGGCGGCACATGACGTAACCAGCTTGACGATGCCGTTGCGGCAGGTGAAGGACGATGGCGAAATCGAGTTGATCAAGAAAGCGACCGCCGCCTCGATCGCCGCGCAGAGAGAGATGATGCAGGATGTGAAGCCCGGCGTAACGGAGCGCGCCATTGCAGGGAAAATGACTGCGGTGTGGTTTGAGCACGGATGCGAGCGGCCCGCATATGCGCCCATCGTGGGCACCGGCATCAATTCGACGACGCTGCACTACTCGGAGAACTCGCGCACCGCGGAAGATGGCGACGTGGTGCTGGTGGATGCGGCCTGCGAGTACTCGATGTACGCGTCGGATATTACGCGCACTGTGCCGGCGAACGGGCACTTCACCACGAGGCAACGCGAGATGTACGACATCGTGCTGGGCGCGCAGCAAGCGGCCATCAACGCGTTTGTTGCGGGCAAGTCGAAGATCAACGACTTCTATCACAAGGACCCGGATTCGCTCGATGTGGCGGCCTACGACTACATCAACACGCACGGCAAAGATCTGCACGGCCAGCCGCTGGGCAAGTACTGGGAACACGGACTGGGCCACATGATGGGCATCGATGTGCACGACCCAGGGAATTATCCTGCGGTGCTGAAGCCGGGAATGGTGTTTACCATCGAGCCGGGTGTGTACATTCCGGAGGAAAAGATCGGGGTGCGCATCGAGTGCGATTTCCTGGTGGGCGCGGACGGCAAGCTCATTGACCTGGACGCGGGCCTGCCGCACACGGCCGATGAAGTGGAAGCGGCGATGCACAGCAAGTGAGCAGGGAACGCAATGAGGCAAGCCAATGGACTCACACGACGAAATGGACTTCGGGCAATTGGAGACGCTGAGCAAGGTTTTTGCGGAGCAGCTTCTGGCTTGTCTGGAGGAGTGCGCGCGCGGGCGGCGCGGCCTGTTCTCTGACTTGGAATTGATGAGTGACGAAGATGAGACGCACGCGTGGCGCGAGGCTGCGCGGCTGCGCGAACTGGCGCTTGCGCTGCAGGCGATCTCGCACCAGGCCGGCGAACCCAATGCTCTTTGCGACGAGTTCCTCGACCTGTGCGGCATGCACGGAGAGAGCCACCCCGGCGAGCCGCGGCTGGCACGGACATTTCTTGCCCGGATCGAACGAGGGGAAGTGGGCACAGAGACGGAGAAAAAGCCGTGGTGATGGTGCACGCGTTTCTGGCGCTGCTGGCGGGCTTTGCCACGATGGCCGCGCTGGTGATTGGGATGACGGCGCTGCTGGCGCGCATGGTGCCGAGCTGGACGGGCACGGAGACCAAGCCCCAGCTGGGCTACATCTTTGTGAACCTTGGCTATTCGTTTTTAGCTGCTGCGGCGGGGGGCTACGTGACGGCGTGGGCTGCGAAGGGCAATCCACTCATTCTTGTGCTGGGATTAGGAATCATCGTGCTGGCGATCGCCGCACTGAGCGTGCTGCAATCGCGCGGCAAGCAGCCGATCTGGTACCAGCTAAGCCTCGTAGCGATTACACCATTGGGCGTGCTGGCCGGCGGATTGATCCGGCTGAGGGTGCTCGGGATTTTATAGATTGCTGCACGAGGCTTGAGGGCTTCCCATCCTGCGGCATCCGCCGAAGCGGACCGCAAGGATGGGAAACCGGCATTGTCCTGCGACGCTCTACCAGCGAACGCCGAGAGTAATAGGAACGAGCTTGGTGTCAGCGCCGACGGTGGTCGTTCCCAGTCCGTTGGGCGAAGTCGTCAAGGCGGGCGAGAGCACGTCGAGATAACGCACTTCGGCGAAGAGCTTGACCTTGCTCTCGCCGTACATGCCTCCCATTCTGTGCTGATAGCCGCCGCCGACGTTCCAGCCGCCCTGGTTGCTGGAAAAATGACCTGCGACTGTAGGTACGTATCCCACGCCGCAATAGAAATAAGTGCAGAACTGGGTCGGTGAGAGGATGGTGAAGCTGGTGACTTTTCGATAAAAGCCGCCGCCGCCGGTGATGTAGAGATCATTGGAGCTCTTGGGAAAAAGATCGAAGACTGGATCCAAGGTCAACGACCAGATGTGAGCATGGCCACCGTCGGATCCGGCTTCCGCGATGATTGCGCCGGGCAGCTTGTCGTCGATGAACTGATACTCCAAGAGTGTGCTCAGCCGTTGGCTAAAGTGATAACCGGCGCCGACCGTGAAGTTGCCGCCCCAGGTGATGTAGCTGGAGGAGTAGCTGGTGGGGCCATTGGCGCCGCCGCCGGCCTCAAACGTGAGATGACTGAAGCGGCTGTGCGACTGATAGCCGCCATTCTGATCGTAGCCGCCGTTCTGGCCTGCGCGGGCGGGAGTGGCAGCGGGCGCAGCAGGCATAGCGGCAGCTCCGTCTGCGCTGGGATCGGGCAGGTCGAGCGAGCTCGAACTCGATTCGGTTGGGGAAGCGGAAACCGAGGCGGAAGGGTTGGGAGAGGGTGCGAATTGGGCACTCGCGAAAGCGGTCGCGAAGGCCGCCACTACGGTAAGAATGGTGACATGCCGCATCAGCGACACCCGGCAGAAGGATGACATGCTGGTAACCTCATGTTTCGGATTGTTAGTCATGCATGTAGCCAAACAGAACTCGCGCGAAAACTTGCGAAGCTCCTGTTAACCACTTAGACACCGAGAGGGGAGGGGAAGTTGCGCGAGAAATGGCAGAAACGCAAAAGGATACGGCGTGAATATAGATGAATCAAAGGGGCATTTCTACATAGACGTTTCAGGCGCGAAAAGGATGATACCGATCCGGCTTGTCTGTTAGCAGGTTTTACAACAAATGGAGTAAGGGCGAAATGCCGACGAGAGCATGAGGGCGAAAACAACGATGACCGGAGCATCGCTCCGGCCATCGCCATTGAATAGAAGTGACGACTCAGCCCTGAATGTCGAACTGCTCAGGATGAAGTGTAGCGTCGCTCTTGACCAGGATGTTCTTGCCGACCAGCTCTTCGAATTCCGTGAGCCAGCGCGCGTTGTTTGACTTGAGCACCTTGACGGTTTCGGGGTTGACGCGCAGCAGGACGTCGGCGCTTTCGAAGTGCTTCCGCATTTTGCGCAGCTCGGTGAAAATCTCGTTGCATACGGTGGCCGGACTCTTCACCATGCCGGTAGCCTGGCAGGTGGGGCAGGGAACGCTGAGGGTCCGCTCCAATGATTGCTTGACGCGCTTGCGCGTGATGGCCACCAAACCAAAATCATTAAACTGGAGAACCTTGGTTGGTGCGCGATCGCTCTTGAGTGCTTCTTCAAGAGCGGCCATTACCTTGAAGCGATTCTTGCGCTCATCCATGTCGATGAAGTCGATGATGATGATGCCGCCCAAATCGCGGAGGCGAATCTGGCGCACAATCTCAGGAACGGCATCGAGGTTGGTCTTGACGATCGTATCTTCAAGCCGCGCGGACTTGCCGACATACTTGCCGGTGTTGATGTCGATGGCCACGAGCGCTTCAGTCTGATTGATGACAATGGAACCGCCGCTCTTGAGCCAGACCTTGGAGCGCAACGCCTTGGAGATTTCGTCCTGAATGCCGAAGTGCTCGAAGAGCGGAGTCTCCTTGGTGTAGAGCTTGA
>OBLU010001086.1_pt1 | contig 25287 bp, 15 predicted proteins | sample 1518681 | NCBI WGS metagenome assembly OBLU01 (sample SAMEA3539304, study PRJEB22396) | soil metagenome | biome: tundra; feature: field; material: soil | place: USA | collected 2010-05 | depth 0.15 m
TATGAGGTTAGCCGGGGTGATCCGTCGTCCGTAACGGCGAGGATGATGTGTGCCGTTCCCGTCCCTTGACAAAGCCTGGATGTGGGCAGCCATTGGGCACGGCAGACAATTGTTGGAGTAACAACGGCCGTCGAAGAGTCCGCGCCTGTGATCGTAACCGCAGCCATGTTTGTATCGGTTCCGCCAGCTTCTGCGTAATGGAACCAGGCGTAGTGCAGGCGCTGTCCATCATCCGGATCATGGCTCTTACTCGCATCGAGCACAACCTGTTGTCCGACTTCCGCGTCGATCGCAATCGGTGCGGTCCCCGACTGATGATTCACCTCAACCACAGGGTTGTGATTGGCGTGACGGTAGTCTGCAACGGTCCACTGCATTCGCGCGGCGAAGTCGTTCTGGAAGGCCTCTCGCCAGCGCCAGATTGTTGCCTGGTCAGACGTATACTGCTTGCCGTCCGCGCCGGTGACGGTGTCCTGCGAGGTCACGCGCGAGCCGACATCGCCTCCCTGTGTCCAAATCGCATGAGTCTCGCCATAGGGCATGCGATACAGATAACGTCCTCCCCATCCGCCCCAGTCCGGTCTGCGGTGGGCGTTCAGCCCGTTGTCAATCAGCCCGAGGAAAGAGGGCGTATCCCCCTCCATAATGTATGCGAACCGCGGATACAGCTTCCCCAGAGGCCCCTTGCTTCGGATGTTCACATCGAGCCACTCGTTGGTTACCGTTGTGAAATCTGCGCCCGCGCCATTGCGATAGAAAGCGTCTCCGCTAATACCTGTCCAGGTTGCGTAGTAATATTCTGATCCGGTTGGAGTGGAAGGCTGGACGATGTAGAACAAGGCGGGAAACTCGTGCCGCAGCCAAGGCCCTGCATCGTCCTGATCCGAGATTGAGTAGACGCGCAGCTTCTCAACGAACGTCTTCACTTCGTCGGGCTTGCGTGTTTCGCGAACTTGAAGAAGCGCCTGTGCCAACGTGTTTGCGCCTCCCCAAATGCAGATCCACGCGGGTCGCTGGTCGGGTCGATCCACAGTCCGGATGATCGCCTTGGCTCCGTCCGATAGCTTGCCGACCCCAGTGGCGGCCATTCCGTACGCAGACTGTCCGGCGAATACATTGCTATCAAGTTCTTCGGCTGTTGGCCACCCGCTGGCATGCAAAAGTAGATTTGGCTGTACCTGCCCGTAGGCGCGGATCAAGGAGTGCATGATCTCGGGATGTACTGCGTCCTTCTGCCAGGTGGAGGTAGAAGCGATCAACGCCTCCAGGTCGAGTTCGTTCGAGTAGAGCAGCAGACGAACGAAGGACATCTGATCGTCAGGCTCGTTGCCGATGTCGCTGATGACGATTACGCGCGGATGCCCCGTGAAGTCGTCGACATGAGATGGAGGAACCTGGGCTTGGATGCAGTTGCCACAAACCGCCGCGCAAATCGCGGTCATAAGGAGCAATCGCCGAGGGTCATTCGCCGGCAATCTGAACATCGCGTTGCACCTCTGCGGTAATTGCGTTCAGATCTACATGTCCGACGCGGGTTAACAGCTGCGGACGATATTGTTGTGCGGCGGTAGCGGCATACTGCTTCCAATCCACCACGGCAGATTGCAGGTAGCGCACCGAGGACGCACGCCTCTGCGCATCGTGGGTGGCCCCAAATGCAGCGAGTTCAGTCGCACCCATAATCTTATCGGCGTAGTAGTTTCCGAGATACGCCATGGCCCGTAGATCACCTAGAGTCAGGCGCAATTCCTTGTTTGAACCAGGGCTTGGCATCGCGTCCAGCAGCTTCAGCGCTTGCGTCGCATCCGCGCGCAACTGGTCCGCAACCTCTGGCGGCGTGATGCCTGTGGGCGGAGCCTTGCGAGAGATCGCATCGGTATACTCGCGAATGCTCATCATCCCACTACCCGGAGTAGTCACGCCGTTTATAAAATCCTTGACCGTATAAAAGCCGTGGTGTTTGGGATGACTCAGGCACGCCTCTGGAAACCACGCCAAGTCGTTACCGCCACCCGCCCAGAAGAAGCGGTCAATCTCTGGAATCACCCTCGACGCTGCTTTGTATGCGGCGAAGAGTGTACTGTCGCGGGCCTCGGGATAACGCGTCGCGAGCGTCCGCTGGAAGAGCGTGTCGGGAAGTGACGGGTCGTAGCTCAAACGCCCCCAGAGCATAAAGCTGTACCACTGTTTTTTGATCACGAGCTGACGCGGAGAGTCAGGCTCCGTGCTGATGAACTCACGACCCCAGGTATATCCGTCGGGGCCCATATAAAATCCGGCGAGGATGTTCGGCCCGGGCAAACCGCGCAGGTAAGCGCGCGCGAACTCCGGATCTCCCCAGCGGAAGCTGTAGATGTCGTCGTTCCGAACGGTCATCCAAGTGTGCATTCCCGCAGGCATGTCGACGAGGTCGCGCTTGGCAAAGGGGGGACTTGTGAGGGAATACATGTGTGCGGCGGAGTATTTGTAACTCAATTCAAACGGGCCGGCGTATTGGCTCCACCCGGAGACAATGTCGAGGAGGTTAGCCTGGTTCATCCGATGGATCAGGAGAATCGAGCGGTTAGGCTGGAGCTTCTTAACATCTTCGATTCCCTTGCCATAGGTATCAAAGAGCCAATTCTCCCTGGAGAACTCTCCCTTCGGATTCTGCATGTTCTCCCCGGCCGTGATCCCGATACCAGCAAGCCGTGGATAGGTAAGCAGCGTGGCGGCCACGCTCTTGCGAAAGTAGTCAATCGTGATTGGGTTGTCCTGTGCGGAAGTGATGCCGTACTTGCCATCCGTGCCCCATACGAAGATGTTCCAGGTGAAGAGATAAACCGAAATGCCGCGATCATGAGCGTAATCCATGACATCGCGCCAGAAGCGGATCTTCTGCTGAATGGTCATCTTCTTGACCACCTTCGTGTGCGCGAGCAACGTGGGCCGTACCATGTCGCGACCGGTCAGGTCATAGGTGCTGTCAAACTTTTCCGTGGCCTGCATGACGTCGGCAAGGGCAATTTTGGGATATTCCGGAACTTTTACCATCGAGGGAAACGGATGCAGGTTCCACAGCGAGAGCACGTTATATCGCTGCCGTGCCAGTTCATCGAGAAACTCGTGCCAGAAGGCGGTATCCCAAACCTCTGGAATGTTTTGCTGTGCCGAATCGCCTGCATCGGAATAGCTAGGCGTGCGCACGTCGAGCGGGATATTGAACTTGATCCCACGATTTGCGATGAAAGGCGCATGGTCGCTATCCTTCAAACTGGCGAGAGTGCCAAGCCGCACTGCCTCGGCAAGGTCGAGGCCGCCATACATCGCCCCAGCCGGGTCCGCCGCCAGAACTGCGTATGTGGAACCGCCAATGGCGTCGAGTTTGCGAATGGAATAAGCCTGAGCCACGACGTTTGACGCCGGTGGTTCGAGTCCAAGCTTTTTAGCGACGAGCCTGGACTCCTTCACCGAAGCTGCGATGACGATGCGAAACGAACCTTGAACCGGTGTCGCCAGTTGAGCTTCGAGATCACCGCGAAGGGCGGAGTCTCCTTGAGATGCGAGTGATGTGCGTATCTCGCCACCTGCAAATTCCACTTGAGGCCTTCCAGCCGCATAGAGCAACTGGACTTTTGCCGCCATCGCAGATTGTGTCGCGGCGGCAATTGCACTTGCGATGATCAGGATTGGCAGCTTGCTAAGTCTTTTCATTGCTCCCCGTTTGGCGCATCTGGATACTTTCTCCACCATACCCCTGGCGCTGCCACACCACCACCCAACGGGGGGTCCGATTGATTCATCTCTGGTATCGATCCATCCACACTTTGCCTAACTCGAAGAGCAATAAATCTTGACGGAGAAGATTTGCGACACGTAGCGTTTGAGTCGCGATCAGTAGTCGCTAATTCTTCACAAACATATACAGCCGAGAGTTCTGAATCAGTTAACGACGATTTGCTCGTCGCCTTAGGAGGCAAGATGATTGCACGCGTAACTGGCCAAGCAAGCCGGACATTACTGCACCGATCAGCAAGAGCCAATTCTGTATGTGGGTCGACCGGGAAAGGCCCTCTCATCTGGTTACTGTTGGTGATTGTTTTCGCCCTGAGCACACGGGTGACCTGCGCGCAGACAGTATATGGTTCGATGGTCGGGATTGTGACAGACACAACTGGCGCAGTTGTACCAGGTGCGACCGTTACGATCACGAGGGTCGAGACCAATGAACAAAGACAGACAACGACGAGTCCGTCAGGTGACTATACCCTCTCGACCGTTCCGGCGGGCACCTATCATGTGGTGATCTCGCAGTCTGGGTTCAAGCGGTTCGAGGCGCCAAACGTGTTGGAGAGCGCAAACACCATCGTCCGAGTAGATGCGACGCTGAGCATCGGAGAGCAGAGCCAGTCCATCAGCGTCACGGCAGAGACCGCCACCCTACAGACCGATAACGCAGATGTGCATCACGATATCTCCGGCAAGACGCTGCAAAGTTTGCCTCAACCAACGCGAACGTATGAGGGACAGATTGCCTTGCTGCCTGGAGTTCCCCCGCCGACTACTAATGGCGGCGGCACCAACAATCCGGTTAAATCAATGCAGCTTCAGGTGAATGGCACAAGCGGCAGCGGCACAAACGTGCGAGTCGACGGTATGAGTGCGACGAACCCATATGTTCAGTATTACTCCACCGCAGTCCCCTCGACAGATGCGATCGAATCGGTGAACGTTGTGACGGCGGCCGCCGGTGCGGATGAGGGCATGGTAAATGGCGCGGCCGTTAACGTGCAGGTCAAGAGTGGGACGAATAGCTTTCACGGTTCTGTGTACGAGTACCATATCGACAATCTGATGAAGGCCCGGCCGTTCTTCCTGCCGACGACCAGCCGTCTGCCAAAACTGATTGACAATGATGCAGGTGGGACGATTGGCGGACCGATCTTAAGGAAGCGTCTCTTCTTCTTTGGGAGCTATGAAGGCGACTTTCTGCATCAGGGAAATACGAACACTGTTTCAGTACCAACCGATAACGTAAGGCAAGGCATCATGACCTCGTTCGCTAATCCAATTTACGATCCATCCACGGGCAATCCCGATGGGTCAGGTAGAACGGCCTTTACAGGAAACGTCATTCCATCTGGCCGGATTAGTTCAATCGCGCAAAAGGTCGTCGCGCTGATCCCTGAGCCGAATTTGCCGGGAGAGTCAAACAACTATTTTGTGAACACTCCGAGCTACTACAAACTCGACAAGATAGACACGAAGGTTGATTGGGCGGCCACGGAAAAGCTGCGCATGTTTGTGCGCTATAGCGATTATCTTTATAACGTGAGCCAGGCGACTGTCTTTGGGCCGATCCTGAGCGGCGCAAACAATGCCCTTCAATTTGGCAATATTTATGCGATGTCGGCTTCCGCAACTTATATTGTCACTCCGCATTTTGTGATAGATGGATTGTTTGGTCTTACTCACTCGACCCAAAGTCAACAACCTCCGAACACCTTTCAACGCTATGGACAGGATGTGCTCGGCATTCCGGGGACAAATCTGGGAAGCCTTCCTCAAGGGGGTGGGATGCCGCAGCTTAATTTCACAACCTACTCTTCTTACGGCAAAGTGTCCGGTGCGCTCACCTACGCGGATCCGGTGTTTGAGTACACGGTGAATGCGAACTGGACAAAAGGCAAGCATAACGTGCGCTTCGGTATGGATGTCAGCCAGCAGCACATGAATCACTTCTCTGTAGCCTTGACTCAAATGACGTTTGGAGGTGGATCGACGGCAGTCAAAGGAGGCCCTTCGGCAAATCAGTACAACAGTTTTGCCGCATTCCTACTTGGATTGGCATCAACCGATACCAGCAGCTATCTCTCGGTCAATGCGGGCACGTTGCGGACGTGGCAATATAGTCCCTATATAACGGACCAGTGGCAAGTAAACCGGAAATTGACCTTGGCAATCGGTACTCGCTGGGACTACTACCCGGTTCCAACGAGAGTAGACCGCGGCATCGAAGTCTACAACTTCGCCGCCAACCAATATCAAATCTGTGGCGAAGGCGGTGTGCCGACGAACTGCGGCATTTCCGTGCAGAAGACACTATTCTCTCCGCGCGTAGGAATTGCCTACCGTCCCATGGAATCAACTGTACTTCGCGCAGGCTATAGCCTGGTTCCCGAGCAGATCAACATGGCACGCGATCAGATCGGCAGCTATCCTATCCAATTGACCTATAACGGTTCTGGATTGAATACCTACACGCCGGTGACGAGCCTCACGCAAGGCATCCCAGCGCTACCGATTCCGGATATCAGCACGGGAGTTGTGTCCCTACCGCCCGGTGCGACCTTCATCACTTCACCAAAGAACTTCGTCCGCGGTTATACAGAATCTATGAACGTTACCGTGGAAAGGCAGCTAGGCAAAGGGTGGTCGACTCAGGTTGGATATGTCGGGACCCATACTCTCCACGAGCACACCCGGGCCAACATCAACTACGGCCTTCCGGGACAAGGAGCAACAAGTCAGCCTTTCTTTAACGGAACCAACGCAACCGGCATCACCGCTGCAGAGACGGAGATCTTACCTCTGGAGGCTATGCACTATAACTCGCTTCAGAGTACGCTGCGGCACCAATTCTCCAGCGGATATCAGTTAGGAGTGGCCTATACATGGTCCAAGTGGATCGGGCTGTGCTGCGATCCTAATGGCGACGGCGCACCAAATATTCCAATTCCCCAGTACTTCAATCTCAATCGATCACTGATGCCTGGGGACCGGACGCATAACATTGAGATCAGCGGCGTCGCCGAGCTTCCTTTCGGGAAAGACAAGATGTTTCTGTCCCACGGAATGGCGGCTGCTATTGCGGGTGGATGGCAGCTTAATACCGTAATGAGTATCGTGTCTGGTGCCCCGTTCTCGGTCAGCGCCGATGCCACTTCGCTGAACGCACCCGGAAGTACCCAGCGGGCAAACCAAGTGAAGCCGAACGTCGCTATCCTGCACGGTCACGGGTCGAATCCGTACTTCGATCCGACGGCATTTACGACTGTGACCACAGCAGCCTTTGGAACCGCAAGTTTCAACTCCCTTCGTGGTCCCGGATTTGCAAATACGGATTTGGGATTGTTTCGCAGCTTCCTGATCCGCGAGCATTACACACTGCAAGCGCGAGTGGAGGTGCTCAATGTAACAAACACTCCCCACTTTGCGAGTCCCTCAGCACAGGTTGGTACGTCGAGTTATGACACGACCTTTGCAACCGCCCCGACCAGTCGGACTACCGATGAACGGTATGTGAGACTTGGAGTCAAAATGCAGTTTTGATGGGAATGCAGAGACTCAGCCCCCATGGCAGTTCGAATAGTTGGGCCGCCATGAAGATTGGGTTGCTGAAGTACAAAGGTAATTGAAGACAGCCTCGTAAACTCGGCGTGGGAGCCGAATTGGGCCACGAATGACATATGAAGTGGATCGCAGAGATTTTTTGAAGGCTGGGGCCATCGCGGCTTGTGGCTTGGGCCAGACCCTGTTTGGTGCCTCTGGGCGGCATATAGCTATTGTCATCGATCCCAGCAATGGAGTTGCAAGTGGACAGGTTGCGGGCTGGGCGGTATCGGAACTGCGTCGAGCCTTGAGCGCCAGGGGCTTACCTTCGCTGATCGTGACGTCGGCCAGGGAGGCTGGAGCGGCAGACTTCTTCGTCGTTTTGGCAGATGGCAGTCCTCCGCACGGTCCGAGGCCGGCCCCGCCTGATAGGCGGATGAACCCGGAGAGTCTTCGCCTCGAGCCGGGAATACTGGACGGGAGGCCAGCGGTCTGGCTTTCGGCTGTTGATCCCCGGGGATTCGTTTATGGCTTGATGGAACTTGCAGATCGGATCCGCTTCACTGAGGATCCTCGGCATGGGCTCATTCTGGGTCGCCTCATCGAGGAGACCCCAGCAAATACCGTGAGAAGCGCGGCGCGCTTGTTCGTGAGCGAGACTGAGGACAAGCCTTTGTACTACGACAAGAGTTTCTGGCGTGGATACCTCGATTTGCTCGCCAGCAGTCGCTTCAACCGTTTCAGCCTCACATTTGGCCTTGGCTATGACTTCCCCCGCGGAGTTACCGGCGACTACTTTCAATTCCCCTACCCCTATCTGGTCGAGGTTCCTGGGTATAGCGTTCGCGTAGTTCCTCTGGACGATGCGGAGCGGGATCGTAACCTTGAAGCACTCCAGTTCATCGCCGCCGAGACCGCCGCGCGAGGAATTCAATTCCAACTAGGACTCTGGACGCACGCCTATCAATGGACCGACAGCCCGCACTCAGACCACCACATCGAGGGCCTCACACCCGCAACCCATGCCGCATATTGCCGCGATGCGCTGGCATTGCTACTGCAGAAGTGCCCGCAGGTTGGCGGCATCACTTTGCGCGTCCATGGCGAAAGTGGAATTCCCGAAGGAAGTTACTCCTTCTGGCAGACACTGTTTGAAGCGTTTGCAGGGAGCGGGCGGCAGATCGAGATCGATATGCACGCCAAAGGAATCGACCAGAAGATGATCGATATTGCTGCCGCGACAGGAATGCCCATCAAAGTGTCGCCGAAGTTCTCCGCCGAACATATGGGCCTTGGATATCACCAAGCCGACATTCGTGAGTTAGAGTGGCCCCTGCCCGATGCCACCGACAAAGGAACATTCGCCTTGAGCAGCGGCTCGCGACGATTTCTTCGCTACGGATATGGTGACCTGTTTCAGGAAGGGAAAAGTTTCAATGTGCTTTTTCGCCTGTGGCCAGGCACCCAGCATATTCTGCTAATGGGCGACCCTGCTACGGCGGCTGCCTATGGACGCACGTCCAGCTTCTGCGGAGCCGCTGGCCTGGAGATATTTGAACCACTCACGTTCAAAGGGCGTCAAGGGTCTGGTATTGCCGGAAGCCGATGCGCTTATCTCGACGAGTCGCTTGATCCCGGGAAAGATGATTGGCAGAAGTTCGAGTACACCTACCGCGTGTGGGGAAGATGCCTCTACAACCCAGACACAGAGTCAGAGGTATGGAAGCGGTTTCTCAGAAAGAGTTTCGGCCCTGCGACTGAATCTGCTCACGAGGCGTTGGCCAGTGCAAGCCGCGTGTTGCCCCTCATCACCACTTCCCATTTGCCTTCGGCATCGAACCAGTCGTATTGGCCCGAACTTTACACCAACATGGTGATGATCGCCGCCCACGCCACGCCGCCTTATCCCGACACACCTGATCCGAAGTGTTTCGGAACTGTGAGCCCGCTCGACCCTCAGTTGTTCTCGAACGCCGTGGAGTTTGCGCAGTCTCTTCTCCAGAGTCACGCTAGCGCAAAATACTCCCCCGCTGACGTAGCGCAATGGTTGGAAACTTTCACCGACCGTTCCAGTCAGGCGCTGGCAATGGCCCGAACCCAGGCTCCGTCCACGAATCGACGTGCATTTAAGCAATTGGAGGAGGACGTCCTTATCTACATCGGACTCGGACGTTTCTTTGCAGGCAAGATGCGGAGCGCCATCTTGCTTGAGATCCATCAGCAGACCGGCAATCAGGAAGCTGGCGAACTGGCGGTTGCAGCTCTGACGAAGGCCCGTGATTCGTGGGCCTCAATGGCAGCTCGGGCGAAGGCAGTCTATCGTCCTGACGTCACCTACGGGCAATCAGCCCATCTGCGCGGAGACTGGTTGAGCCGCCTGCCCGCCATTGATAGCGATCTCGCGGCCGTCCGCGACATAGTGAAGTTTAGGCGGGAGCAGGCTGTGGAGCCGCGAAGAGACGCAAGCGCCGCCCTGGCCGCCCTGGTCGCGCACTCATCCAAACGCCCTACCGTAAGTTGCAGCCATGTGCCCGCAACAGCCTTCAGCCCGGGGAATCCTCTGCCGATCTTGCTCTCCGCTGCAGAGAAGGCGCCCGATCATCTGGCATCTGCCTCGCTCTGGTTCCGGCATGTGAATCAAGCGGAGCGCTGGTCGTCAACACCTATGGAACGAACCAAACGCGGATTTGAGATCTCGATCCCCGCGGAATACACCGCATCGCCTTTTCCTCTTCAGTATTATTTCGAATTGCATCCAGAGACGCCTCCGCCTTTCCTCTACCCGGGTTTCAATAAAAAACTCTCCAACCAGCCGTACTATGTCATCAAGCGCCTAGTTGTTTGACCGTGCGCGAGACTCACCTGGAATCTCACCCAGAGAAGAAGGGCCATGCAACGGCGTAAATTCCTCGGGCTGTCATCGTTCGCAGCCACAGCTTCTCTCTTACCCGGACTATTCTCCGAGGTATGGGCACAGGTCGCCCTGCGGAGTTCGACGCATTCGGCGCAATCCTCCGGAGTGCGAATCCCACGTTGGCAGCCACATGATTTCTCATTTCCTTCGAGAGCCGTGCCAAATAACCCCTTTACCGTCCCACTTGCGGCGGTTGCTACCGGCCCAAACGGCCAGCGGTTTACTGTCCCCGGATTTTACGACGGCCTCGGCGGTTGGACGGTGCGTTTCGCGCCAAACACGATTGGCAATTGGTCTTTGGTGACACAAAGTACCCTCCCAGACTTGAACCAGCAGCAAGCTTCATTCTTGTGCGTACCCAGCGAGAGGGAGGGGGCCCACGGTGGTCTGCGCATTGACACCCAACATCCTTCCCAATTCGTCTACGAGGATGGCACGCGCTATTTCCCGATGGGCTACGAGTGTGACTGGCTGTGGGCTCTGGATTCAAGTGACCCTCAACTCAAGACGGTCAATCTCTTCCTCGACAAACTCTCCGGATATGGATTCAATTTCATCATCCTGAACACTTATGCGCACGACACAAGTTGGCGCAAGGGCCGAACCGGTGATGACGATTTTGGGCCCCCACCGCTCTATGCGTGGGAGGGCACCAATGAGCAGCCAGACCACAGCCGGTTCAATCTTGCGTACTGGCAGCATTACGATCGTGTGATTGAAGCGCTCTTCCGCCGAGGAATCGTCGCCCACATCCTTCTCCGTGTCTACAACAAGCAAGTGAATTGGCCAGTGAATGGAAGCGCCGAGGATGACCTGTACTACCGCTGGGTGATCGCCCGCTACGCCGCATATCCAAATGTCACCTGGGACCTCGCCAAGGAGGCGCACTACGAAAAGGATCTGGACTATAAGACCGGGCGACTCCGCTACTTTCGCGCCAACGATCCGTACCATCGTCTGCTGACTGTGCACGACGACCGCGCCAACTATGATCGTGGGGTCTACAGCAACCTCGTCGACTATCGCTCAGATCAGCAGCATACGGATTGGCGGAAGACGATGCTGGCGCACCTTCAGCAGCACTTATGGCCGGTCATTAATACTGAATTCGGTTACGAATGCGGGCCAAATGGGCTCAGTGATAAAACGTATAACGTTGCGCAATTGCCCGAGGAAGTCTGCCGGCGAGCCTGGGAGGTATATATGGCAGGCGGGTTCGGCGCCTACTACTACACCTACACCGCATGGGATATCATCCGTCCGAATGACAGGCCGCCTGGATACGAGTACTTCAAGAATCTGTACGACTTCTTCACCTCTACCGGCTACTGGAAGATGAAGCCTCTGGAGGGAGTGGCCAGTGACGGCTACTGTCTGGCCGACGCAGGGAGGGAGTATGTCGTCTTCCTCAACTCGGCTGCTCCGTTCACCTTGACCCTGGGAGAACTGCCTGCACCTCTCACGGGCGAGTGGTATCAGCCTTTCCGTGGCGCTTGGCTGGCTGCGGGAAAGATCGGCAATGGGCGGCTCGACCTGACACCGCCTGCAGAATGGGGCGGCGGTCCCGTAGTTCTCCATTTGAAAAGAACTTCGGCCTAGATTGCCTGTGCAAGAACCCTGGATTGGAGAATTCGAAGGATGTATTGGTCTCGTAGAGAATTGGTCAAATCGGGCGGGTTGGTGGCCGTGGGGTCGGCGATTGGGCAAGGGCTTCTGCATGGCGCCGCGGAACTGCAGGAAACTGCGCCAATCAGTGTCGAACAATGGGGGACCTTCGAACTTTCGTTTCCGGGGCCGACGGTGGGGAATCCCCACGCCGAAGTAGAGTTTGGCGCGACATTCGAGCAGGGCGGTAAGGCGATTGCGACGGATGGCTTTTACGACGGCGGAGAGACGTACCGCGTGCGCTTTATGCCGGACACGTTGGGCGCATGGACGTATCGTACGCGGAGCAACCATCCGGAGTTGGACGGGAAGACAGGTTCGCTCACGGTGTATGCAGCGCGGACCGGAAACCACGGACCGGTGCAGGTGAAGGACCAATACCGCTTCGTCTATGCCGACGGCACACCCTATCGGGAACTGGGGACCACCTGCTATGCATGGACAAGTCAGCCGGCGGCACTGGAAGAACAGACACTAAGGACTCTCGGCGCTGCACCGTTCAACAAGTTGCGTATGTGCGTCTTCCCTAAGTGGTTCAATTACAACCATGTGGAACCGCCGAGATATCCGTTTCTAGGGCAGGCTCCGAATCGGTGGGATTTCGCAAGGTTTAATGCGGAGTATTTTCAGCACTTCGAGCGGCGGATCAGTCAGTTGAGGGATATGGGCATCGAGGCCGACGTAATCCTGTTTCATCCCTACGATGCGGGACATTGGGGATTCGACAACATGGGGGCGGAGAACGACGATCGTTACCTGCGCTACGTCGTTGCCCGCCTCGGGGCGTATAGGAATGTGTGGTGGTCGTTAGCGAATGAGTGGGATTACTTCAAGACGAAGACAGAGGCAGACTTTGAGCGCCTTGGAGAGACTATCGCGAAGCATGATCCACACAAGCATTTGTGCTCGATTCACAATCAGAAGACATTCTTCGACCACACCAAGCCATGGATCACCCATGTGAGCGTGCAGAATGACATGCCAGATAATGCCCCGGGGTATATCCGCAAGTATGGCAAGCCAGTGATCTTCGACGAGTGCCGCTACGAAGGTGACATTTCCGAGGGCTGGGGGGACATCACGGCGGAACGGCTCGTCGGAATCTTCTGGAAGACTCTGGTACAGGGAGCATTCTGCGGACATGGAGAGACTTATCTGAACGCGAAAGAAGAGCTCTGGTGGTCAAAGGGTGGCGTGCTGGTGGGACAGAGTCCAGAGCGTCTGAAGTTCTTCAACCGCGTCGTCGACGCCGCTCCCGCGGACTCGACTGTACTTTCTGAACGAAATACCTGGGGAGTCGATGGGGAATACTACCTCACATATTTATGGGACCGGCAGCACGCCACCCAAAGCTACAAGCTTCCGGAAATCGGACACTTTAAGGCAGACATCATCGACACATTCGCCATGACCATCACGCCGGTACCGAGGAGCCTTAGTGGCAAAGTGGAAATCGCGCTCCCCATCAAGCCCTATCTCGCCATCCGAGTGGTGCGTATCCGAGCCTTTCAAAGGCAACACCCCTAAATTAGCGAGGTTGTCTACGGTGCCAGCCCAGGCCATCGAGAGTATTTCCGAGTGGCTTGTATTCGCATCCAACCCAGCCGTCGTATCCAAGTTCATCTAGCAGATTGAAAAGATAGGGGTAGTCGATTTCACCGACGTTGGGTTCATTCCTGCCCGGAACACCCGCAATCTGCACGTGGCTATAGGCGGTGCGGTAATTGCGCAGGGTCTCAGCGAGGCCATCCCCGGCCATCAGCGTGTGGTAGAGATCGAGCTGCATTCAGACATTCTCTTTGCCCGCGGCCATGCATAGCTCGAACGACCGGGTCTGGGTTTGAACCAGATAGTTCGGCATGTCGATGGGATTGATGGCCTCGACCAGCAAGGTAATGCCATGCAGCGCGACCCTGTCTGCGGCGTAGCGCAAATTCTGTAGGTAAACCTCGCTGTACTCCGCGCGCCTGCTCTCGGTAGGAACGATCCCTGAGAGCACGTGAAGGCGACTCGTTTTCAGTGCGTCTGCGTAAGAAATCGCAAGTTCGACTGAGTCATGGAATTCCAATTCACGGCCCGGCAAAGCCGCAATGCCCCGTTCGCCGGCGGGCCAGTCGCCGGCCGGAAAATTGAAGAGAACGTTCGTCAATCCGTGGCGATCCAACAAATCAGCGATTACCTCAGCCGGATGGTCATAGGGAAAGAGAAACTCGACTCCCTCAAAGCCAGCGCCAGCCGCGGCCTCAAACCGCTCCAGAAAAGGCAGTTCGCGAAACATCCAGTCTATGTTTGCTGCGAATCTGGGCATAACCATTTCCTACTTACATCTGCTTCGGCCCAAAGACCGTCTTCAGAGTTGCGATCTGCTCTTCGTTCAAGGGCGAGGTTTTCTGGTCCTTCAAAAGCAGAAATAGCTTGGCTGTCTCTTCTAATTCTTCCATCGCGTAAACTGCGGCCTCAAGAGACACCCCGGATACAACCGGGCCATGGTTTGCCAAGAGAATCGCGTGATGGTTGGCCGCAAGCTTGCGAACGGCTTCTGCGAGTTCCAAGTCTCCTGGCCGATGGTAAGGTATCAGCGGCAGATGATTTACCTTCATGACAAAATACGCGGTCAGAGGCGGCAAGCAGTCATCCGCAGGAAGCCCAGCCATGCAGGAGACCGCAGCGGAGTATGTGGAGTGCAGATGAACGATGCCGTTGTCGTACGGGCGTTGCTCATACATGGCGAGGTGTAGAAAGGCCTCCTTCGACGGCGGATCGCCAGCAAGCAAATTGCCCTTGGAATCTAGCTTGGAGATTCTGGCTGGATCAAGGCGGCCAAGCGAGGCATTTGTAGGTGTGATGAGCCAACCATCGGCAAGGCGGACGCTAAGGTTGCCGCTGCTGCCGGCCGTCAGGCCGCGATTGAACAGTGACTCGCCGGTCGCAACCATCTGTTCACGAATCGTCGATTCCTTCATGGCATTAGACCCCACGCTTTCTCAAAAAAGTCTTCGCTTCCGAAGTTTCCCGACTTCAACGCGAGAGCTAGACGCACTTCGCCCTCACTCACCGTCCAGTGGACGCCCGGGTCAATGCACGGGCCGATCCGCAGACGCGTGACGCCCAGCGCTGCCAGAACTGCACCCGAGGTCTCACCGCCGGCAACGATCAACCGACGGACTCCGCCGACTACGAGGCGCTGCGCAATCTCAGCTAGCCGACGCTCAATGAGCGGTCCGGCCCGGTCGATGCCGAGCCTAGTATGAACTGCCTTTACTGCCTCTTCATCTGCGGTCGCGGAGATCAGGACGGGCCCTTGGGATATGCGCGAACGCGCCCATTCGGCGGCTTTGGCAGCAGAGTCTGGGTCGCTTACCAGTGTTTGAGGATCGATGTGCAGAGTCGGCGCCCTCTGCGCCATCCACTCGACCTGGCGCTGCGTGCTCTCGGAACAACTGCCGGAGAGAATCGCAGAGAAACCAGCAACCGGGGCGAGGTAATCCGGGTTGGCGCACGAGTCGAGCAGGCCCTGGCTCCGAAAGATATCTGGGATTCCAATCGCAAGTCCGGATGCACCTGTCCACAGGAGTAACTCCCGACTTGCCTGCGCAATCTGTCGCAAATCGGACTCGGAGACCGCGTCGACTATTGCCAGTGCTGTGCCGACGGCCTGTGCTTCCTGTATGGATCTTGAGATGGCGATGCTTCCTTCGCGGACAACGGAATACCCGATCAAGCCGACCTTTCTCTTGCACTGGACTTGCAAGAGCCGAACCAGGTTCGAGTTGGTCATTGGAGTCAGAGGGTGCGACCGCATGCTGGTCTCTTCGAGAAGCACGTCACCCACAAAAAGGTGGCCGTTATAGACCGTGCGACGATTTGCCGGAAATGCGGGGCACGCGATCGTAAACGTTGTGCCCAACTCGTCCATCAGGGCCTCCGCAACAGGGCCGATGTTTCCTTGTGGAGTGGAATCAAAGGTCGAGCAGTATTTGAAGAAGAATTGACGACACCCCAGATTCCGAAGCCATCGCAGCGCCTCGACCGAAGAGTCGACGGCATCTTTCACGGGTGCACTGCGACTCTTGAGTGCGATCACAATTGCATCGGAAAAAGTGGCCGAACATTTGGGTAGACCCAGCTCGACAGTTGTGCTCATGCCGTTCAAAACTAGCGTCCCAGCTATGTCGGTTGCACCGGTGAAATCGTCGGCTATACATCCGAGCAACGGTGGCCGCACCTTGTGCAGTTGGATCTCGCGGTCCTCTCTCATTTGCTTGACGCCCGCGCCGATTCATACGCCGCTTCTACTGCGCGGATCGTCTTTAAGTAGTCTTCTCCGTTGGATTCGAATTCTCGCCCGGAGAGCATGGAGTCCACGAAGTGGCGCTGAAGGAAGTACACGGAGTCGCCTGCAAAGTTACTGTCGGCACGGTCGTATGGAACATTCTGTCCCGGCTTCCCAAGTAATTTGATTCTCAGGTTAGAACTGGCGTCCATCGTGACATGTCCCTTCATCCCATCGATTCGAAGCTCTCCAAATGTCAGGCGCGGGTTGTCCACTTCCGCCTCGTTGTAGCGGCTGGCGTCCCATAAGGCGGTCGCGCCGCTGCTGAAATTCAATAGAAGGACGCAAGCGTCTTCGCCACGGATCTTGGGATTCCGTTGGTAGACCTGAGCGTGGACGCCGGTTATCTCGCCCATCAGAAAGCGAAATGTATCGATAAAGTGGACACCTGTCTCATAGATGAGCAAACGCGGGTAGTCTTGGAAGTATGGTTGCCTGGGACTGTATGGCTCATCTCCCCACCCATCTCCGAGCCGGGTTATAACGTGAATATGAGTCAAGTCGCCGATCAACCCATGGTTCGATATCTCTTTGATCTTGCGATACCAGGGCTGCCATCTCCAGTTCTCGTGCACCATGAATCGCACGCCCGACGTGTTGGCATTTTCGACGATTCTTTTACTGGTTTCGAAGTCGTCGGACAGAGGTTTTTGGCAAATGATATTGACCTTCCGCTCAGCGGCATAGGCGCAAATCTCGGCATGGCTATGAGGAGGTGTGATGATATCGACGAAGTCCGGACGCTCGATTTCGATTGCGCGTCTCCAATCGCTGTAGTGGCGAGATATGCCATGTTGAGCTGCCATGTCGTGGGCTCTGCTCTCGGAATCGTCGCAGACCGCCAGTATCTCTACCTCGGGAATCCTGCTCCATGCCTCATATTGAAATGGAGCGAAGTATCCAGCGCCTATACCCAGGCCGCGGAGTTTGGCTTGAGTCGTCACGAAGCCTCCGTAAGGTTCGAGGTTCTTGCGGTCGCAATCGGGCCAAGGGAACGCATGCCCAACCAGCAAAGAATGCCCGCTACATCGAGAAGCGCTGCAATCGAGAAGTAGGCGGACGAGGTTCCCGTCTTATGTTGTAGGAAGGGGAATGCGCTCGCACTGACGAGCGCTCCGATGCTACCGCACATGTTCATGGCTCCAGAGACTCTGCCCGTTCGCGCCCCGGCGACGTCGGTACAGAAGACCCAGCTTGGACTGACGGTCATGTCAGCGCCAAATATTGCCAAGCTGAACGCAATCACAGTGGAGCCAATCGAGTGGGCCTGCGTTACTCCGGCCAGCCCGATTGCAGCGAGCGAAAAGCCGATCATCGCAGGAAGCCGACGAGACCACGGCCTGAGCCTCGAACCGTAGATTCGATCAACGAGTGAGCCTGCAACCCCTTGCGCTGTGGCGCCTAGCAGGAGGGGGGCCATCGAGTAAATAGCTGCGTGGGAGGTGGACAGGTGATACTGAGTCTTGAGATAAGGCAGCATCCAAGTGAGACAAATGAAGTTAGTGAAGTTGCTTGCGAAATATTGCAACATAGCCAGTCCGAGAGGCGTCGTCATCCATGGGCCAGCGGCAACTGCATCCTCACGAGCCACGGTTTCCTTTTGACCTTGCATCCGGTTTTCTGCTGGATGGTCTCGGAACCAGGTCAGCCAACCGCCGGTCCAGATCAAGCCACTTAACCCAAGAAAGAGGAACGCGAAGCGCCAACTCCAAAGGCCCAACATCCAGGCGATTAACGGGTAGGAGAAAGCAGCGCCCAACCTTGATCCGGCAAATAACGCGCCATTCGCACGGCCTCTCTGCGCTGGTAGCAACCAGTTACGGATCGCCCGAGCGCTGCCTGGAAAAACCGCTGCTTCTCCGGCACCAAAGAGAAAGCGGATTGCGAGCAGGGAATGGTAGCTCCACGCGATCCCGGTCAGCGCGGTCAAGACGCTCCACAGGCCAACGGCGCCGGCCAGCGCAGCTCTCGGGCCGACTGTATCCACTAGACATCCGGCGGGAAGCTGCATCACCGCATATCCCAGGGCGAATGAACTGAAGACCATTCCCATCTCAACATCCGAAAGGTTCAACTCTGCTGCAATCGGGTCCTTGGCAGTTGAAATGCTCGTGCGATCGATATAAGTGATCATTGACAGGAGGAAAAGCGCAAGCACGACGCCAAACCTGCGCAACTCCAACCTCGGCAAAACAAGACCGCCGGATTCATTCATGGAAAGTCTCAGAGGCGGTCTGGTACAGAATGTTTTGTCTGTCGGGTTCGGGAATGTCGAGCGTCAGGATCTTGCCAATCTCGGTACTAACATTCTCTGGAAGATCGGAACCAATCATCAGTCGGTTGCTTGGCACATGCTTCAAGACGTCGAGTACCTGATGGGGCATTAGAGTGGACAGTTCGAGGACGATATTGGGGCAGAAAAGGGCCGCGACGATAGCTTCATGGACAAAGATGCCGCCTCCGCAGTGCCCCACCACGATTTTCAACTTGGGAAACTTTCGGGCAGGAATCATCAACAGGGCCGGGGCGGAAAATGGTAGGCCAGACCCAGTGTGCGACACTACCGCCATTTCATTTGCAAGCGCCGTCTCAAAGACACAGTCAGCGGTGTCGCTCAGCGGATTCAGACCGTGATACTGGGGCTGCAGTTTGAGGGCTCGAAAGCCGTATTCTTCACGGCACCGGCGAACCTCATCGCGAAACAGCGCAGGCGACAGAAAGGGGGAGAGGCAGGCTGTTCCAACGAGCCGACCAGGATGCATCTTCAGCGCTTCTCCGATGAGGTCATGCTGACGCTTGTAGTCCTCCACGACTGGGAACGGAATGACCAAGGACCGCTCGATTCCGTACTCGTCCATGTGTCGGAGCAGCGCTTCCGCGGTGTATGTCCTGCGGTTATGCCGCGCCTCTCCGATATGGGTATGTGCATCGAAGATACGGAATCCGTCCCTCACTGGCGCACACCAGCCTCCTGGCGCGCGTAAATCGCATAGAGGATTGTTTCGGTCATCTCCGCGGTGGAGAGCAGTCCGCCCATGTCTCGCGTGCGAGCAAGCGGATCGGCGAAAACCGAGTGGATTCCGGCTCGAATCATCTTTGCACCTCTCTGGCATTCAGGATGGCCCAGCCAATCCAACATCATGGCTGCAGACAGAATTGTCGCAACAGGATTCGCGATTCCCTTGGCGGCGATATCGGGCGCTGACCCGTGTGAAGGCTGAAAGACAGCATACCTATCCCCGAGATCGGCTGAGGGCGCCATTCCCATGCCTCCAACCAACCCAGCTCCGAGATCGGAGAGAATGTCGCCGAACATATTCTCCGTCACTAGGACGTCGAAGATCTGTGGCTTCTGAAGGAGATACAGCGCTGCCGCATCCACATAGATTCGTTCCGTCGTCACATCGGGAAACTCGGGCGCAATATCGTCGAATATTCGGCGGAAGAAGGCCATCGACGGTAGTACGTTGGCCTTGTCGATGAGGGTGAGATGTTTCCGCCGTTTCATTGCCTCGCGGAACGCCGCGCGTATGATCCTCTCAGAACCCCTCCGAGTGATGAGCATTCGGTCCTCGACCCGGTCAGCCTTCATGTCTATGACCGTCTTGCGCGACGAAAACAATCCCTCGGTGCTTTCCCTCACCAATAGAAAATCAATGTCGCCACGCTCCATGTTGCGAAGCGGCGAGTCTTGCCCGTTAAACAGATAAATAGGCCGCAATCCACAATAGAGATCGAGCCGTTCGCGGATGTCCAACTGGGGGGTCATTTCAATCCCGCTGGGCCAACGAACCCCTGGGAGACCCATTGCGCCAAGCAAAATAGCGCGAAACTCACCCAAACGATCGAACGATGATGCCGGAAGAGGATCCTCTGATGTGAGGAACTCCTGAGCGCCCACGGAGAATTGCTCAAAGTCGAATCGAACCGCACTTAGCTGGGATTCAATGGCACGGAGAATAATTAACGCAGAATCAATCACTTCTGGCCCGATCCCATCGCCCGGCAACACTGCAATCTTGAAAGCCATGCTATCGGAAATGTTCATTGGACCCCTTCGAGACGAGCCATCAATTGATGCGATGGAATCTTTGCGGCGTTTGGCATAGATCTACGATCTGCGGTCTTGGTCGCCTTCCCAACTCAGGAGGCTCAGGAAGAAGATAAGTAGCTTTGACTTCAATCGTCAAGGTCAAAGACCTCCCAAATCAATCATAATAGGCATGAACTGATACGCTATTAGCATCGATGTTTCACCTTAGACAGATCGAATGCTTTGTGGCGGTTGCGGAGGAGCTTCACTTCGGGCGTGCGGCCGCACGTCTGCATATGACGCAACCTCCTCTGAGCCGCCAAATTCGCCTGCTCGAGCATGAACTAAAGATCGATCTTTTCCTGCGCACGAGCCGGACCGTCAGGATAACCCCGGCGGGCAGCGTGTTTCTGCCCGAAGCGCGCCGAATCCTCGCTCTTGCGGCAAATGCAGCGTCAGCCGCCCAGCGGACCGCCCGGGGCGATGCAGGACTGATTAACCTCGGCTTCACAGCCGGATCAAGCTATAGCTTCCTACCCCGCTTGGTTGCGCACACAAATTTGTCTCTCAAGCAAATCGACATCGTGCTCCATGAAATGCTGACCAGAGACCAGATCGAAGCCCTCCATGGCCACACCGTCGACGTAAGCGTGCTTCGACGTGTCCCCGATGTGACAAGCATCAAGTTTGTCCGTGTAGCGAGGGAAATGATGGTTCTAGCTGTGCCACGCGGTCATCGTCTCTCAAGAGGTCGTGCACCTACCCTGAAAGAGCTTGAGGGTGAATCTTTCATTACTTTCAGTCCGGTCGACGGTCCCTATTTTTACGAGTTGGTCGAGCGAATGCTTAAGAACGCGGGCGTACATGTCAATTATTTGCAGCGTGTGGGCCAAATCCATTCGATTCTTTCGCTAGTGAGCACGGGGCAAGGTATTGCATTGGTGCCCGAAAGTGCCAAAGCACTTCGTTTTGACCATGTAATTATTCGCAAGGTGAAGATGCAGCCAGTATTCTCAGAACTGTTTCTAGCCTGGAAGACCGACAATCCTAATCCGGCTCTGCCTCCGTTCCTGAAATCAGTTCTAAGAGAGTTCACGATTCGTCAAGCAAAACCTGTTTCATAACGGGTAAGTCCGAATCGAGCACTAAGGGCGCGGTATTGTGCGCTGGCGTTTCTAGCTGGTGAATGTGGCCGTCATTGACAGCCCCTCGTCAACCATCGATCGGTAGGCTGACTATCGACTGTATGTTGCTCCAGATTGCCCATTGAAGAGACAACGCAGAATACGACATCAAAGGATTTGACACGGCGAAAGTAGTGGGACTAAGGCTCGGCTATTTTGTGTCACGCGCCGTGCACCTTGAACGCGATCGCGTGCTGGCTGGGTGACTGTTCTGGTAACTGCACCTTCAGAGCGGTCTTATCCTGTGTAAACGGAACCTTGCCGGCGCCGAGCAGTTCCACGTTCTGAATCCTGCCAACGCCATGCGCCGCGTTGGACGCCAACGATGGGATGATCGCCTGCTTACCGGGCCAACCCATTACGAAGGCATAGAGCACTCCGCCCTTTGTTGTGTAGCGAACGTCTTCGGCAGTCAGATCCTGACGGCTGTTCTCGTTGAAGTGTTCCGTACCCTGCTTTATCTCCGCACCTGGACCCGCACCGAAGATCTTCCATGGCCGAGTTGCGTAGATGCCTTCGCTGTTGACATTCATCCATTCGGTGATGGCTTGGAGTATAGCCATTTCCTTGTCGTCTGGCATCCCGCTGTTCGGAAGAGGAAAATTCAAAAGCAGATTACCATTGCGGCTTACGATGTCCACCAGCATATCGATCACACGCTTTGGAGTCTTGTAAATCGCGCGGCTGTCATAGTGCCAGTGCCCGATGCAGGTATCAGTCTGCCAAGGGCGCGGCCAAATTGAATCTACGACCCCTCGCTCGATATCGAGTAGGCAGATTCCGGCTTCGGCATCGGGCTTGCTCTTGCTAGTGTAGATGGCCTCGACTTTCCCGCCGTGACTACTGGCGCTCGCGTTGTAGAGGTGTGCCACAAGAGACAGCCCGGCCTCGCCAAATGGAATTCCGCCGTCTGTATAGAGGAGGTCAGGCTGGTGCTGGGTGACGACGTCGGCAATGCGATTGAAGTAGTTCGTGCGCCACGAATCCGGGCCTTCGCGGCTCATGGCAATCTGTCCGAGTGCCGGCGCATTTACCATCTTCTGCACAAAGTCGGCGGGCATCTCGCTGTAATCGTGATAAAGATCACGATACTGCGGGTCGGTGCCGTCGTATGGGAGCCCGGCCAGAGCACCAGTTTTGTCGCTCCCGTGAGCGGTACCGAACCAACAGAAGCTGTTCGAAAGGTGTTCGCTGACGCCGAATCGCATCTCATGCCGCCTAGCGGCCACGGCGAAGGCACCCAGTATGTCCCTCTTCGGACCGCTTGCGACCGCGTTCCACCGTGGCTGGAACTTGGAGTTCCACATATCAAAATTGTCATGGTGGCAACCCATCGCGACGTAATACTTTGCTCCCGCCTTCTTGTAAAGGCCCATTAGGTAGTCGGCATTGAACTTATCCGCCTTCCACGAGTTGATGACCCCGACGAACCCAGTTTTGGAAGGGTGCCCGTAGTGTTCCAGGTGGTGCTGGTATTGAGGCTCACCTTGGATATACATTCGGCGCGCATACCAGTCGCCGTTCTCCGCGGCTGATTGTGGCCCCCAGTGGTTCCACATCCCCAACTTGGCGTCGGCGAACCAGTCCGGCATCCGGTAGGCGGCCAAAGACTCGCGGCTACCTTTGAAAGGGCCGGGCGCGATCCCAGAGAAAGGAGAGGCAGATTCTGGGACCTCGCCTTCTGCACGACAAAACCAACTTGGAGCGCTCATGCCAGCAGCCGCTGTGGCCAGCGCGGATGCCTCCACAAACCTACGACGGGTAAACGTCCGCTTCATTGTCATCTCCTCAACGATCTCAGCTACCGTAGTCTCCTACGCTTGTCTTGGCTAACGCGTCTTCAAAGGGTGGGGCAAAACCACCGATAAATGCTCGTCTCACTCTTTCCGATTGAGTGCCAATCCATTGGGCGATATCAATAAGAAAGACGCTGCTCGATCTGTGCTTTGCCTGTGGGGTGTACCGCGTGGAATTGTCAGCATATCTCCCGGTTTCAGGGTCACTGAGACTGCGCCCTTCGATGCTGGTGCCCGCCACTCTTCGCTCGAAATCCTATAAGGCAACGTCGGTGATCCGCCGATTTCGTATACCGTCTCTCCCCTCAGCCCGATGAAAATGTGGTCCTTCGCTTCATGCCACTCGAACTCTTTCTCTTGATATACGGCTTCGTTCACGAGCGATGCAGTTGCAGCCGTGCGACTCCCTTGAAACGTTAGATCGACACTCTGATTCTTCCCAGAAAGTTTAGTAAGCTCATCATCCAAATGGTCTTTGGTGATCAGTTCGTACCCTGAAGATGAATTGAGATCAACAAAGGCTGCGTTTGCGCTTGAGTGAATGAGTCCGGACAATGCCGCAGATGCTGCTCCCTTAAGTACTGCTCTGCGAGCAAACTTATGCATAAGCCCCACCTCCCCTCCCAGCAATCACGTCCACCGCCTCTCTGAATCCTTTGCAGACTGTTGCTGTCCGCGAAGACGCCCATCTTCTGCCCAACAACCACTCTATTATTAGGCGATATGCCAGCCGCGAATCGATTCATTTAATGAATTGATTCATCCACACTTTGCCTGATCCGTATACCTATTCCCGTTGACAGACCTGCCGGAATCCGCGTAGTTTCCTGTTCGCGCAGGCAAATCAAATCAGTTGTCAACCGTTCAACGAGACAGCCAGGCGCGGCCGCACAATATCTTTGGAGGATCCAGCCCATGCCACTTCTTTCCACTCGCAATGGATATTCTCACAGTCGCTCGCCTCGAGGAGTCGGCGTCTTCTACATCTCATTACTGGCACTGGCCATCTTGATGCCTGCCGTGTGTACTCGCGCACAAGTGCTATATGGCACGGTTGTAGGGAACGTGACTGATCAGACAGGCGCCGTCGTACCCGGAGCCAAGATCACGATGGTTCAAGAAGATACTAGAGACACTCGATCAGCCGTCACGAACGGTGAAGGAAGATACACGATTTCGACTGTTCCCACTGGTATCTACGACGCGACCGCGACCCAGCCGGGATTTAAGATTTATGAGAACAAAGGGGTCCGTGTCGCCCTAAATACGGAGATACGGGTCGATATTCAGTTGTCGGTGGGCCAGACAAACGAGACCGTCACTGTCAACGCAGACGCACTGGAGCTTCAAACGGACCGTGTCGACGTACATCATGAGATAACGAGCAACTCGCTCGAAGAGCTCCCACAACCCACACGAACGTATGAAGGCCTGATTGGTCTGATGCCTGGAGTTGCTCCGCCGAATGCGTTCAGCGGTGTGACCAACAACCCCATGCAATCAATGCAGATCCAGGCCAACGGAACCGGCGGCAGCGGCACAGATGTGCGAATTGAAGGAATCAGCGCGCAGAATCCCTTTGTGCAGTATTACTCAACCGATGTGCCCTCAACCGACGCGATTCAAACTGTGAATGTGGTCACATCGACTTCTGGTGCGGATCAGGGAATGGCAAACGGGGCCGCAATCAACGTTCAGATTAAGAGTGGCACCAACCAGATGCATGGTTCGCTCTACTTGTACCACATTGACAACCTTATGAAAGCCAGGCCTTACTTTTTGCCGACGACTTCAGGGTTACCGAAGCTCATTGACAACAATCCTGGCGGGACCCTTGGTGGTCCCATCATTCACAACAAGCTCTTTTACTTTGTGAGCTACGAGGGAAGGTTCCTCCACAGTGGCTTCAGCAATATCGCAACGGTCCCGACAGATTCAATCCGAAGTGGCAATATGAGTGCCTCCCCAAATCCGATTTACGATCCGGCGACCGGGGCGCCTGATGGAACCGGCCGAACACCTTTCTTGGGCAACATCATTCCCGCATCTAG
>OBLU010001087.1_pt1 | contig 25281 bp, 14 predicted proteins | sample 1518681 | NCBI WGS metagenome assembly OBLU01 (sample SAMEA3539304, study PRJEB22396) | soil metagenome | biome: tundra; feature: field; material: soil | place: USA | collected 2010-05 | depth 0.15 m
CTCCTCGCCAAACAAGGACCGGAACTCCTGTACCGTCAGCATCCTGAGACTCTTCTTCGACATGAAATTAGACTATCGCCTTATTTTCGCCTGAGCAAGAGGCATAATCATCTACGGGGATTCTTCGCTCTGCTCAGAATGACAAACTATGGGGATGGCATGTTGTGGCGGCCGGATAGGTCGCTGTGGCTAATTCGTGGGGGCCTGAAGAGGCTGCAGAAAAAGTCGAGGCGGAGCCAAAAGGCATACCTCAGCGGCTGAAGCCGTATTGCAAAGTCGGCGTTTTACGGCACGGGTGAACCCGTGCCCTTAAGCAAAACGGGGCTTTTTCAGCGCCCACCGAAAGCCCCATGCTAATCCGAAGAGTGAGAGTGGTGCGGTGTCCGGAAGGCAGGTTCCAGAGGTTGAAAGGTCACGTTCTCGCTCGATGGTCAATGGCAGGCGCAGCGGCTTCAACGTCCGGGTACGAGAACCCGCTAGAGTCGGATACGGGACTAGGGCGAGGCTATCCGGTAGAAAGCCTCGCTCATGTTTCAAGCACCATCACACGCTTCAAAGATGCTCTCTAGAAGCCCGGGCCGGTGACGTTGTACTGGACCGTAATGGTGTGGGTTGGACTGTGCGGCCCTGCCACGGTGATGGTGACGTTCGAGGAGCCGACCGGCGTTGTGTACTTCACACCGTTGATCGAACTGCTGCAGCCCGACAGTGTGATCGACGCGCCGGCCAGAAGGACGATCAGCAACAGGTATAAAGCAGGCCTGCCGTGACGCCGCTTGCGGGCGCCGGGCAGGCCACCAAGCCCGATCAGCATGAACGGCCATCCGATCGCCAGCACGGTGGAGGTCGATTTGCTGCCGGGCTGTCGTGTGTTGGCTGCCGAGGGAACGGGCGCGACGTCGGACCAGATGGTGACCGTCACTGGAATGGGTTGCTGCCAGTAGGTCTGAAGGTTGGTTACGGCCGCGACGGCGAGTGTGCTGGGCGGGCCAAACGTGCAGGTGGCGTACTGTGGCAGTCCTGAGCAGGTGAATGTGAGCGTGTCCGCGACGGTGTTGGTCGGGGTGACGTAGAGCGTCGTTTGGGTCGTCGAACCACTTGCTATTCCGACGGAGTTGCTGCTCAGAGTCAGTTGGAAGTCCTGGGGATCGGCGTTCACGGTGAAGCTTTTCGATGCGGAGGTTGAGGTGGTGAAGTTGCCGTCTCCGCTGTACGCGCTGGTTACGCTGTAGCTGCCGACCGCGAGTGTGGAACTGATAAATGTTGCCACTCCGCTCGAGTTCAGCGAACTGGTACCGAGCAGGGCGGTTCCGTTGTAGAAGCTGACGGTGCCGGTAGGAATTCCGGTGGTTGAGGATGCAACCGTAGCCGTAACGGTTTCGGCCGAGAACTGCAGCAGCGTTGCGGGCGATGAGTTTATGCCAGTCGTCGTGTTTGCCTTGGTGACGGTGATGGTCAGCGGAGTGGCGTTGTTATTCGATGCGGCGTAGTTGAAGTCGCCACTGTAGATCACGGTAATCGTGTGCGCGCCCACGCTTTGAGCGCTGATCGGCACCGAGGCAGTTGCCACGCCGTTGGCGTAGACAATCGGCACCGGCACTCCAGCCACGCCATCGATTTTGAAGGTGATGGTGCCGGTGATGGCGGAAGTCGTGGAAGCAGGTGTAACTGTTGCCGACACCGTGAGTCCCAGCCCATATTGTGGATTCCCGCTGGCTGGAACTGTCTGGGCGGCGACGATGGACGTCGCAATCAGGAATTTGCCCGTTCCGGAGAGAACGATCGCGGGCGACGGTGCGTTTGCGGCATTGCTGTTCAGAGTGTAGGTTGCTGTCTCCCCGACGGCGACGGTGGGGCTAAACTTGCCCGTCATCGAGCAACTGATTCCTACCGCGTAGGTGCCGCTGCTGCATCCTTGGCTGGTTGGGAGAGTCAGGGTCAGATCGGCTGTGCTGCCCGAACTTGTGAAGGCCGGGGAAGAGAACGTAGCCGCCGCGGTTCCGGTGCTGGTGATGGTAAATGCCTGCGTATCGCTGCTCGCGCCGACGTTCACGGTGCCAAAGTTGAAGCCGACATTGGAGCGCTGTACCTGCAAGAGCCGGCTGTTGGACGAGTCGGCCACAGTCAGCTTACCCTGCGCCGAGACGGCAACACCGCGGGGTGAATTGAGGAGCACATTGGTTGCAGGTCCGGGGACAGCACCCGTGCCGGAGCTGCCTAGTATTCCAGCCAGCGTGCTGATGATGCCGGACGCCGGGTTCACAATCCGCAGGCCGTGGTTGCCCGCATCGGCGATGAAGACGTCTCCTGCAGCGTCAACCGCAACGCCCTGTGGCGCGCTGAGCTGCGCCAGGGTTGCGGTGTTGCCATCGCCGCCGAAACCTGCCTGTCCGTTTCCTGCTACAGCCGTCACGATGCCCGAAAGGGGAGAGATTTTGCGGACCAGGTTGTTTCCTGTATCGGAGATAAACAGGTTGCCAGAGGCATCGACGGTGAGGCCGGCGGGCGAAGAGAGCGCTGCCTGCGTTGCTTTGCATCCATCGCCGTAGGTGTCCGTCGCACTGGAGCAGACCGTCCCGCCGGCGTAGAGGTAGCTGTATCCATTGGGAGCGATTTGCCGAATCCGGTTGTGTCCAGTGTCCGAGATGTAGATATTTCCGCTGGAGTCTGTGGTTACGCCGGCCGGCGCGGAGAAGATGGTCTGCGCTGCCGGACAACTGTCACCGTAGGCGTCGGACGCGAGGGTGCAGACGGTGCTGGCTCCTCCGGCGAAGGTGGTGATGCGTTGGGATACGCGATCCACGCGCCGAACGACATTGTTTCCGGTGTCGGCGATGTAGACGTTGCCAGCGGAATCGAGAGCCACACCTTTCGGGCTGTTCAGTTTTGCGGAGAGGGCGGGGCCATTGTCGCCCGTGTAGCCGGAGCCGTTTCCACCCGCGATGACGCTGCCTGCGGAACCGCTTGCAGGAAAGAACAGAATCTTGTTATTGCCGCTGTCCGCGACGTAGATGTTGCCTCCACCGTCGATTGCAACCTGCTGTGCGCTGGTGCTCAGCGTACTGCTGACCAGCGATGTGGAGCCAGGGTCGATGCTGACGGTGGCGACGGTTCCAGTTCCGCCCAGGCCGATGCTCCCGCCGGTTGTGGTGCCTGTGACCAGCAGAGTCGATGCATCAGCACCAGGCGTGGTGGGCTGGAAGGTAACGTTGATCAGGCAATCGACCGTGGTGTCGCCATTGGAGGTGCAACTGGGCGAGCCGCTCTGCGAGAAGTCCGGATTGCCGTTGGGGAAGGTGATAGCCGGAGTTGTGGTCTCACCCGCGCCCAGGTGAACCGAGATCGTTTTGGTGGCCGGCGTCGTGGATGTGGCTGCTGCGAACAGCGTGTTGATGGAGATCTTGCGAATGCGCGCATCGGCCGGGTCGGTCAGGTAAAGATTGTCCTGAGCATCTATGGCCATTCCCATGCCATTGCCGCCGTTGGCAAAGACCGCCTGGGTCGCGGGGCAGCCGTCGCCGATGTTGTCCGAAGCGCCGCTGCAGGTGCCGGTGACCGGCGTAGTGGGATTCGCCGTGTAGGTTGTGCCGTAGATTCCTGCGATGGCGCGAATGTACCCGGTTGAAACATCTTCGAACCAGATCACGTTGGACGTGTTGTCGATGGCAAACAGATCGCCGCGCGAGTCCATGGCAATCTTCCGCAGGCCGCCGAGAGTAAGGCTGTTTGCGGGAACGGATGTCCCTGGAGTGTGCGTCGTGCCGGTGCCACCGCCCATGATGGTGTAGATGTAGCCAACTACCGGCGTGGTGACGGTGGGGTTCTCCAGTGTGATCAGTTGCGACATGGTCGCGCCGCCAACATAGATGACGCGAATGCGGTTGTTGCCGCCGTCCGCGATGATTATGTTTCCATTGCTGTCGACGATGTTGTCTTCCGTGGTCGTCAGTAAAGCCGCGGATGCGAGACCGCCATCGCCGCTGTAGCCGCTGCCGGCTCCGGCTGTCTTCGCCGCGTTGCCGGCGATGGTATAGATGTAGCCCACCTGCGCGGTCAGGCCCGTTTCCAGATTGATCAGATTGGCGAGTGTCGTGCCGCCCTGGTAAACCACGCGGATCGCGTTGTCGCCGGTATCGTTGATGTAGACGTTGCCGAACGAGTCTGCGGATACGCCGCGGGGCTGGTATAACTCTGCGCCGCCGGTGGGACTAAGCTGCGGAACCCCATTGACAACCGTGTAGTTGGTGGCGGTGCCATTGTCGCCCGTATACCCCTCCGTGCCGGAGCAACTGGTGTACTTCGATCCTGTGCAGGTGATATACCCCGCAACGATGGACATCACGCCGGTCGAGGCGGTGATCTTCTGGACGATGTAGTTGCCGTAACCGGCAATGTAGATGTCTCCATTCGGTGAGACAAATACGCCGCGCGGTTTGTTGAAGTTGCCGGTGTATCCGCCGCTCAGGTTGGCTACGCCGTCACTGGCGATGCAACCGTCGCCGTACTTGTCCACCGGCGTTCCTCCGCCGAGCGTGCAGGCTGCCGCTGAGTTCAGGCTGCCAGCGACGACCGTCACCAGGCCCGTTTTGGGATTGATCTTGCGGATCATGCTGGCGCCCGTATCTGCGATGATGATGTTGCCCTGCGGGTCCACCCCCACTGCGCGCGTATCTCCACCACTTGCAATTGCGCTGGTTGCGCCGAAGCTAGCCTGAATGGCAGGACAGCCATTGCCAATCTTGTCGGCGCCGGTTGTGGTGCAAACAGTTGCGGTTCCACCGCCGACTGTGGTGATGGTGTAGGGCAGCACCAATGGGGCTGATTGTGCCATCAGTCGAGGTGCCGCCAACCCTGCCATCACCGCGAAAACAGCTACGGCTTGCAACCTTACCAACCCGATTGTTTGGGAACCCTGACGCATCGATCGACCCCGCAATTTCATCCACGCCCTGCTTTTTTCTGGTTTTTCTATCTGAAACTTAGACCGCATTTCCGGTCCGACATGCGGTCTACGGCGAACAGGAAGGGAATCCATGGTTCCGATCGCGCAGAAAACGATGACGAATATGGTCTGACCACTATAGCGTCAAAATTATAACTGGACTAGACAAGTAGGACCGCAGAGAATTTAACTATCCCACCGAGATGATTGTCAATGGTCTTCATCACAACACCGAGTTGGGACTGTTTGCTGTGATGGGCGTCACTGCATTTATTCGCCGCCGGACTCTAGTTTCATCTCTATTCGATTGCCGTATGAAGAGTTGCATTCAGTGTTCCAAAACGGGAACTGGCCAAGCTTTGCGATTGGGTTGCACGAGGATGAGGAATACTGTTGTGCGGTACACTTCGTTGCGTACGCGGCGCGGGTCTCGTGGGACAGATGGCGAATCTGCTTGACAGCCGCATTCACGAGTCCTCATACTGTCGAGCGACTAGCCTGGTCAGACCAATACCTTTCTGAAACCGTTGGGGATGTGCATGAGCAAGATTTTTCGTGAAGAACAGACCAGGGCAACCTGTCCGGTCCGGCGCAATAAGAGTGGACCTTGGTTGTGGTTGTTCTCGGTACTCGTCTTCTGTCTGGCTGGCGGGATCGCGCAGGCGCAGAATGTCGGCAGCGTCTTCGGCACGGTGGCGGACTCGACCGGGGCCCTGATTCCCGCTGCGAAGGTGACGCTTGCGGAGCCGGAGCATGGGTTCACACGTGTGGTGACCACAAATTCCACCGGCGCCTATTTTTTTCCGGACGTTCCGATCGGCACCTACACGCTCACGGTAGAAGCGCCGAAGTTCAAGACCTCCATTGACGACGGGATTATCGTCGACGCGAATCAGAACGTGAAGATGGACATCAAGTTGTTCGTCGGCTCGGCGGACTCGAGCGTGACCGTCACCACTGAGGGATCGACTGTGGATACGCGCTCGGCGACGCTGGGCACGATGATCGATAACAGGCTGGTGGAGGAGTTGCCGATTAACGGCGAGAATGTGGTTGCGCTCGCGGCCCTGCTGCCCGGTGTGACCAACGTGAATGCGCCGACCACGGAGACCAACGAGCGCGGCGGACCGACCTACACGGTCTCGGGATCGCGCAATACGCAGAACCTGATGCTGTTCGACGGACTGATGTGGAACAACCTGTTCTACAACACGGGCATCTCGTATCCGCCGCACCCGGCGCTGCAGGAGATCAGCGTCCTGCTGAACAATTACACGGCGCAGTACGGCAGGAATTCCGGCAGCATCTTCAACGTGATCACAAAGACCGGCACGAACTCGTTTCACGGTTCGGTGTGGGATTACTTCCACAACACCAACCTCGATGCGGCGGATTACTTCGTCAAGCAAGTCATCTCCCATTCCGAAGAAGACCGGCAGAACCAGGTTGGACTTACCATTGGCGGTCCGATCAAGAAGGACAAGGCGTTCTTCTTCTTTGCGGTGCAGGACCTGTTCGCGCACAAGCAGGCGGTCGGCGCGATCCAGCCTTTCAACGACAACATGCTCGGCTATGAGAACGACGGTGTGACGCCGTACCCGTGCGCGAATCCGGGGCCGTTTCCCGGCAAGACGTGCGCCGACTTCAATGCGTACATGTACAGTTCGATTAACACCGCTCTGAAGGCCAGCAACTCCTCGATCCCCAAGATTACCAATCCGCTGCAGGCAACCGCGGGCAGCATTGCCCAGGACAACATCAACAATGCGTGGCTGCAGGCTGGGCATACTGGCATGTCGCCTTGCGTCGCGGACCTGAATCAGGCGCAGGCATGGGAGGGTAACAACTACCTTTCCAGTCCACCGGCCGGAAACAACAGTCTCAACCTTTATCCGTCCGCCACGGGTATGCCGTTCGATCAGATTCCGATCGAGTGCTTCAATCCGGTGATGATGGCCCCCCCGGGCTCGTCTACGCCTGGGATCATTCAGAAGTACGTTCCGACGGGCATTCAAACCGGTACGGCGGCGTCAGGCGGCCCGCTGTTCTCGGCCACGCAGCTTGCGCCGCTGCCGCAGCAGGACCTCAACCTGCTGGCTCGTGTGGACATTAACCTGACGAAGAGCCATACCATCGACGCGCGCTACGACATGATCAGCGCCAATGACCACACGGCGCCGGGCGTAAACAGTTCGAACGTCGGTGTGCCGACCTACGAAGTCCTGTACAACCAGGCTTTCAGCAAGTTTGGCAACATCGGTGACACCTGGTTGATTACGCCGAATCTCGACAATATTCTGCGACTCGGATACAAGCGGTACGAGAACGTTCGTACGCCCCAGGACCACCACACGCTGGCGGATTTTGGTGGGAACTTCGACATGAACAACCCCATCAAGGCAATGCCGGCCATCAACTTCAACTTATTCTCACTGGGTTCCACCAGCCAGGGATACGCCGACGTCATCAACGAGAACATTGAGTTGAAGGATGAGGTCTCCTGGATACGCGGCAACCACAACGTGTCGTTCGGCGTTGATTATCTTCGGCTGCAGTACCTGAACAAAAATATGTATCCCGGCAGCATCGGGTTCAGCAGCACGTTCACTTCTGTACCGCTTGCGGATGCGTTATTCGGTGTTACGGACAAGATGACCGCACAGAGCGAACTGATCCAGGGTGGGATTCAGAACGATGTGTTTTCCTTTGTCCAGGACAACTGGCGGGTGATCCCCAAGCTGACCTTGAATCTTGGCCTGCGTTACGAACTGCCCTTCCAGTGGTATCAGCCAAAAGGGTTTTCCGAGACCTTCCGTCCCGGCTTCCAATCCACGAAGTTTCCTGGAGCTCCTGGTGGTCTGGCTTTTGTGGGCGATCCCGGCGTGCTCAAATCGCTTGTGCCGACCGACTTCAACGGCATTGCGCCGCGCGTCGGATTTGCCTATGACATCTTCGGAGACAGCAAGATCGTCTTTCGTGGCGGATTTGGTATGTTCTTCGATGCCATCAACGCCGATGTGGTCGGCGAGGGCGAGCCGTTTCTCTACCAATTCACGGCCAATACCCCGGATGGCGGCTTCTCGGTTCCACTCTGCCAGACATTTCCCTGTGCCGGTCCGGGATCTGCGGGAAATATAGCGACCGTTCCGAACGGATATAACCCAAGCAATCCGCAGTTTGCGCCGCCGTATACGGCCTTCTTTCCGGACGCCAACTTCCGCACGCCGTATGTGATGGCTGTGAATCTGGGGTTCGAAGTGCAGGTTGGACACGGCGGAGTTCTGGACATCAACTATGTGGGCAAATTCGGGCGCAAGCTTACGGTTCCGGTCGATCTGAATCCGGCCATCTACGATTGCAGCGGCCCGTACTTCCAGGCGAATCCGGCGGTGTACTGCAATAACGCCACCAACACCGGTGGTTCGTACTTGCAGCGAGTCCGGTATCAGACCTTCAACTATGGCGGCCAGGGGTTGGATGATTTCATGAGCATCGGAGGGTCGAGCTACAACGGCCTGCAACTCCAATATCGCAAGCGTGCGAGCCATGGCCTTGCCATGCTTGCCACCTACACCTACTCCCGTTCGCTCGACATCGATACCAACGGACAGACTGTCACTAACGTCATTCCGAATGTGTTCAACGTCAAGACAGAATGGGGACCGTCGGACACCAATGCGACTCACATCCTGAACATGGGCTGGTCCTGGAACCTTCCCAAGTTCAACCATGGGGACGCGCTGGTGAAGGACGTGGTGAACGGATGGATATTCTCCGGTATCTACCAGGCTCGGACCGGTTATCCGGTCAATCTGACGATCAACAGTGACGCGGCGTTGACCAACGAACCGCGTCAGCGTCCGGTCATCGTTGCCGGACAGGACCCGGTCTTCCACTACACGCGGTATCGCTCAGCCAAGATTCAGGAGTACTACAACATCAATGCCTTTGCGTACCCCACCGAGGGGAGCTACAGCCCGGTGCGGCGCAACTCATACAAGGGACCTGCATTCATCCTGCCTACCTTTGGCGTAGGGCGTCAGTTCCCAACGCCGGCGCTTCGCGAAGGGTCTAAGGTGCTCTTTCGCGCGGAAGCGTTCAATGTCTTCAACACTGTCAATCTCGCCGCGCCCCAGACCAACTTCAGTTGTGCAAGCCAATCCAAGAACCTGGTTGGCCAGGCGATTACGTCCTGTGCGAGCATTACCAGTACCTTTGACCAGATCATTTCGGACGTGAGCACGAACAGCACGTATCTGTCGGGTGGGCGGGTCATGCAGCTTTCCCTAACCTTGTCTTACTAGTTGGGCGTCTCATCGCCCATTCCTGGTCATGCCGCTAAGTAAGAAGGAATGAGAGTCATCATTCCCCAAAGCAATTGCAGTTATTCGATTCCGACGTCAGGACAGTCCGCATGCATTCCTTTAAGAATTGCTGCATATCCCGCCCTCGCTCCGGATCCCGCGTTGGGTTGCTCTGGCCGCTCTCGGTTTGTCTTGCGTGGACTCTGCTGCTTGTGGGGAGTTCGCTCCTGAGCGGATGCGCAGGATCCCAACGCGCCAACACCGCGGCGGGATTGAGTTTGTCGGGTGCCGTCCATGGCGGTCAGCAAGCAGTCACAGGATCCACGATCCAACTCTATGCAGTTGGAACCACGAGCGATGGCTCCGCGGCGACGCCGCTCATCAGCGCTACGGTGACGACCAGCGACGGAAGCAGCAACGCCGCCAACAGCAACGCGAACGCAGGCAATGGTTTTAACTCGCTTGCCGCCGGCTCGTTCACCATCACGGGCGATTACACGTGTCCTACCGCCGGGACAGAGGTCTATCTGGTCAGCACCGGAGGCAATCCGGGACTGACCGCCGGCACCAACAACTCCGCGCTCGCCATGATGGCTGCCCTCGGTCCATGCGGCAACCTCACTTCCTCCACCTACGTCTTTGTGGATGAGCTAACGACAGTCGGCTCCATCGCCGCTCTGGCCAACTACATGAGTTCGTACTCAGCGCTCGGTTCGGGTACATCGGATGCGACGGCGCTCCAGACAGCGTTCAGTGCGGCAAACGAGTACACCAATACTTCGCTTGGAACCGTGCCAGGATCGACGCTGCCCTCCAGCTACTACGCTTCGAGCCTCGAGATCCAGACTCTGGGTGATGCCATCTCCGCCTGCATCAACTCCGCTGGCGGAGTCGCAGGCGACGGCAGCAGTTGCGGTACGCTATTCACTGACACGACTCCTTCCGGCGGGCCCGCACCCACCGACACCATTGGGGCTGCACTTAACATAGTGAAATATCCGGCGCTCAATGCCTGTGCGATCTACGGGCTTGTTCCCGCTGTGCCGCCGTTCCAGCCCACGCTTGGCAGTTGCCCCTCGACCTGGACTCTGCCGATCTCCTCTCTCACCGTCAACGTGTCGGGCTCGTCGACGGTGAATGTCGGGCAAACCTCGCAGTACACGGCCGCGGTAAGCGCACCCGGGCGCGGGTCGACAAACCAATCCGTTACATGGATGGTCAACGGCGTGACCGGCGGCAGCACGGCGACGGGCGCAATCTCCTCCACCGGCCTCTACACCTCTCCATCCACAGTTCCGGCGAGCGCAGTTACGATCGCCGCCGTCAGTGTGCTGTCGGGCACGGCGACCGGATCGATGAGCGTCACGGTGGTGCCGGCTACGGTCGTGGTCACCGGTCCGGCAAACGTCCTCTTCGGCCTCACCGGCCAGTACTCCGCTGTGGTTACCGGGGCCAGCCAGAACGTTACCTGGATGGTGAACGGCGTGGCCGGGGGCAGCGCGGCAGAGGGAACGATCTCGATAGGCGGTTTCTACACTGCGCCGGCCAGTGCTCCACCAACGCCCGTTACGATCAGCGCGCAGAGTAACGACTTTACTTCGGCGACGGGATCATACGACGTTACCATCTCCGCGACGGCGGTCACGTATGCCACGGGAGACACCCGCACCGTGACTCAGCCCAGCTACCCCGCGGTGTGTCAGGTTCTGTCCGCGCAGTTCAATACGTCGCAACGCGCGTCGCCGCCCGCAACGGGGACGGACGACACCAGCCGCCTTCAGGCCGCGCTGACTGCCTGCGCGAACACTGGCCAAAGCGTGGAACTCACCCCCTCCGGCACGAACAACGCGTTCTACACCAACAGGCTCAACGTGACCGGCGAAGGTCTGATCATCGACCCGGGAGTCACTCTCGAAGGGAATAACGGTTACGCGACCCAGTCCGAACTGCTGAACGTCACGGGGACGAACTCCTCCATCATGGGTCCGGGCATCGTCGATGGGCGTGGAGACATCCTCACTGGTGGCACTCCGCGTATCGTCCAGACGAACAACGCGAACAACTTCATCGCCTACAACGTCACACTCCAGCAGGCGGCACACCCGAACCTCTATATTGAGGGCGGCAACGGCGCAACCGTTTGGGGAGTCACCATCCTGACGCCGGCTACCCGTGCGAATGCCGACGGCATCGATGTCGACAGCATCACCAACGCGACCGTCATCAATTCCACTATCGAGGCAGGCGACGACGGTGTGGCTATCAAGACGAACAGCGCTGCAGCCTCCAATATCACTGTCGCCAACAACAGGCTCTACGGCACGCACGGCATCTCCATCGGTAGCCAGACTTATCGTGGTGTCACCAACATTCTTTTCTCGAGCAACTACCTGTACGGAACTGATCTGGTGGGGAATCTGTCACCTGACCCGCAGGGCGTCAACATCAAGACCGATCCCACGTGCGGCGGAACCGTTCAGCAGGTCACGTATCAGAACACATGCCTGTATGGCGTCAAGCACCTCATCGTCCTGAACACGGCATACGGCAGTTGCTCCGGAACCGCTGGGACTCCGGTGTTCACGGACATCGTGGTGAATGGGGTCGTCGCGCGATCGTCCATCTCCGGCGCGTACACTCTGATCACTGGCAATAGCGCTTCCAATCTGATCAATGGCTATTTTGCCAACATCAACCTGGACACCGGCGCGCAAAACAGTGCCAATAAGTATGCGGCGATCGCGCTGGATAACTCGAACATGACGCCCTCCGGGACGGGTATCACGACCTCCAGCTTCACTACTGGCGGAAGCGTGCCAGTCTGCTCGTTCTAACCCTTCGATTCCATCGGATTAGCAAACCTCAGCGAAGGTAATGTGGGAAACTGGTGATAGGGCCGTAGTTTAAGACGGTCCGTTTTACCATTGGGAACGGGAACCGGATGAAGCAAGCCAGAACTAGAAAAGTCGAGCTGTTCGACACAAGTCTTCGCGACGGACTGCAACAGCCAAACCTCGAAATATCCGTACCGAATGCGGTCAGCCTGCTTCAGCGCATGGCTGTCTTTGGCGTCCACTACGCCGAAATCGGTTTTGCCGGCGCGAACCAATTTGTATCGGACCTGGCACGGACGCTTGATTCGGTTGATACAGGAGCCATGAAGCTGGCCTTGTTCGGGAGAACGCGCGGCCGCGGGACCAAGGTGCAGGATTGGTCCGATGTCAAATTCATCATCGGCCACAAGAAGCGCGTTCCGGTTGCGGTCGTCGTCGTCAAGTCCCGACTGCTCGATGTGGCGAAGTCTCTGGAGACGACACCGGAAGAGAACCTCCGGATGGCCTATGAAACGATTGAGTGCCTTCACGACAACGGCCTTGAAGTCTTCGTGGACTTTGAACACGCCATGGATGCCGCTTTTGGACGCCGTGAAAACGGTGAGCCCTGCGACCCCGATTTCAGCAAACGCAGCCTGGACTACTTCCACCAGATCACAGCGCAATGCGTCGACCAGAAGGTAAGCCGGCTCGTCATCTGCGACACCACGGGCGGTGCCGGCCCTGAAGAAGTTACTCACCTGATAAGTGATCTCACAAAGACCTACCCAGACGCCAAATTCGGATTTCACGGTCACACGGATCGCGGTCTTGGAATTGCCAATACACGAGCCGCCATTTTTGCGGGTGCTGTACAAATTCAAGGCACCGTTCTCGGAACGGGCGAGCGCTGCGGAAACGTGAACCTAACTACCGTTATTGGCAGCATGCAGCTTAGGGATGAAGCTGAATTTGTCGCTCCCGGATCGCTCCCTGGGCTTACCAGCCTGGCACATTCGGCGTATGCAGCTTTCCGGCTGGAACCGCCGCACGGTGCTCCTATTGTTGGCCCGGGCGCATTCGGCACGTGGGCCGGCATGCATGGCAGCAGCGAGCACAAAGATCCAGGTGCGTACCTTTGGTGTGATCCCGCCAAAGTTGGCGCCAAGCCGCGAATCGGCGTCAACGGCCAGTCCGGAAAAGCGAATATCATCCTGCTGTCCAAATCGCTCGGTGTTCCCCTGAATTCAGCCCAGGCACAGGCTTTCATCGATTCCAACCAGGCGATGATCGATGGTGGCGGTTTCACGGCCAGTGAAGTATCGTTCCGGCTGGCCTGCATGAAGGTGCACAAGACCCTGCGAGAAAGCTTCAGTGTCAAAGGTTGGAGGGTATTGGACGAATCTGACGAAATCGGAAACAGATATGTTCAGGCCGCCATGTCGTTATCGATTGGCGGCTCCAAAGCCACAACCACTCGAGCCGAGGGCGCCGGTCCGGTCGATGCGTTGACCAAAGCCATGCGGCAGGAATTGGAAAATTGGTACCCGGCGATTGCACTGTTGCGTCTGGATACGTTTAGCGTCACCGCTATTGACGTATCCGCCCACGACACGGCGGCCCACGTCCGGGTTACGGTCAGCTTTCACGCCGACGGTCACGAACCGTGGACGACTGCAGGCGTGAGCAGCGATTTGAACCAGGCGGCGCTGATGGCGATCGTGGATGGTTTCCATTATTGGCTGCTGAAAAACCCCGACTAGCCGGGCCAACTCGCCCGGAGGGGGTGAGGTTGACCCAATTCTGAGACGGGGAACGGAGAGTTCAGCGCAGTGGCTAGCTCCCTAAGACTCTCGACCGGGTGTGCCGATTCGCAGCAGGACCGACTGATGCTGCATCGACTTGGCTATGGCCCTCCGGCGGCTCAACGCTCGACAAACTGGGAGATGGCTGCCCGTTCTACGAATCGACCAGCTGCGCCAGCGGTCAGCAGGGCGTTGGTACGGACGTGGATGGCAACGTCATTTTTTCGGACAACTCCGAGTCCATTGTGCGCGTGCTGTATGTCGGAGGCAGCACAATGGCGGCGGCGATCCGTGCGGCCAATGCGAATCCGGGTCTCACGATTATGCCAGGGTACGTGTATCCGATCATCGGGGCGATCAACTCCGGGGTGACGAGTACTACGCTCTCGGCGACGCCCACCCTCGGGACGACGACGACGCTTGGCAACGGCATTACCACAGTCGCCATCGATCCGTTCGGAAATATCTACATCTCCGACTTCAACCAGGTGGATGTTCTCTTCTTCGATATCAAGACGGGCTATGCTCGCAAGCTGATTGCTTCAGGAACTCTTTGTGCGGCGAAGCAGGACTCGGTGGGCGATGGGTGCCCGGTCAACAACTCGAACTTCGCCTGCGGTGCTAGCGGCATGGGCATCGGTATCAGTCCGCAGGGCGATCTCTATCTGGCCGATAACACCAACTTGCTGATCCGCAAGATTACCGCCACCAACCTGGTTCCGGTAACTGTTGGTTCCACGCTCACGCAGACGGAGATCCTGCATGGCGCCAGTGGCACGACCGCGATAGCCGCTGCGCTGGCCGGTACCTCGCCCGGCATCACCTCCGGTTCCGTCACGTGCGGCGCTGCCAATGCAGATGGCACGATGGACTGCACGGTGCCCGTTACCTTTACTCCGAGCACACCTGGCCAGCGGTCCGCGATCGCAGCGGGAATGTGTGGGTAGCCAACACGGCCGGTAACTCTGTCGTGAATTCACGCTCACGAGCGAAGCGGTGACGGCAACGAATTCCTACACTGCCGGCGGCATTACCGCGCCCTCGGCCATCGCGATGGACTCGGGCGGTAACGCGTTTGTCGCAAACTTCAACGGCAACTCCGTCACCGGCTTGACGTCCGCGGGTGTGGCACTCGGCGGCTCTCCATTCACGGGCAGCAGCAACAACATTACTGTTCCCAGTGGGATTGCCGTCAGTCCGGCGGGAACCGTTTACGCCACCAGCGGCAACGGCTCAATCGTCAACCTCAGCAATGCTGGCGCGTTTCTCGCCATCCTGAACGACGGAACCTTGCAGGGGCCGGTCGGGGTCGCAGTTGACGCTTCAGGCCGCATTCTCGCCACGGGCTTTACCACCGGCACCAGCATTGATGGCGCGCTCAGCCAGTTCACGTTGGGCGGCACGGCAGTCGCAGGCAGTCCGGCCACCTCCGGCATCACCAGTCCGTCCGGGGTTGCGAGCGACGGAACTTCGATCTGGGTGGCCAACAATACTGCGAGCGGAGCTTTGGCGCAGTTCAGCTATGCCTCGAGTTTGCCGGTGTCCCCAATCGCCGGCTTCGGCTCGCTCAGTAGTCCTGCAGGAGTCGCAGTCGATGCCTCTGGCTCGGTGTGGACAGCGAACTTCGGCAGCAACACCGTCTCGAAGTTCATTGGTCTCGCCGCACCGGTCACGACGCCGCTTGCAGCCATCGTCGGACCGTAGTGGATCGTCTGTTCACGCACTGGATCTATAGCGCGAAATGCTCTCTGTTCGATCGACCGCTTGTCGCGCGCCGGAAAGCATCTACACTTGATGCAGACGCAACCGCCAGGAAGGCGTGAAGAATGAACGGACAATCACCGCAGACCGTTAGCGGCAAGACCTGCCAGGTATCCCTTTCCGGGTACGACCTGATCAATTCTCCTCGCTTCAATAAGGGAACAGCCTTCTCCGACGAGGAACGCGACGCATTTGACCTGCACGGCCTATTGCCACCGCACGTGGGGAGTCTCGACGAACAGGTCGAACGACGACTACACGCACTACGGGAACAGCCGACTCCGTTCAATAGGTACAGCGTGCTCCGCGATCTGCAGGATATGAACGAAACGCTGTTCTATGCTCTCTTGCTTCGCAATATCCAGGAGATGCTCCCTTTGGTGTACACGCCAACTGTGGGTGAAGGGTGCCAGCGCTTCAGTGAGATATGGAAGAAGCCGCGTGGCCTGTTTCTCAGCTACTCCAATAAGGATCGTATTGAACAGATACTGAATCATTCCTACTACGACAGTGTGAAATGCATCGTCGTCAGCGACGGGGAACGAATTCTGGGGCTCGGCGATCAAGGTGCCGGTGGCATGGGCATTCCAATCGGGAAGATGGCTCTTTACACTGCGCTCGGCGGAATTCATCCGGAACATTGTCTCCCGATTCTGCTGGATGTCGGAACGGACAACGAGGAAAGGTTGAAGAGTCCCCTCTACATCGGATGGAGACATCATCGTGTTCGCGGCGAAGAGTACGACGCGTTCGTAGACACTTTTGTGAATGCCGTGGAGAAGCGTTGGCCCCATGTTCTTCTACAGTGGGAGGATTTTGCCCGTACGAATGCGACTCGACTGCTGGAGCGTTACCGAGACCAGCTATGTACTTTCAACGACGATATTCAAGGTACTGCCGCAATAGCCGCCGCGACTCTGCTCTCCGCAATCAACGTAACCGGCGTGCCGCTGGAGCAACAGAAGGTCGTTGTGCTGGGATTCGGAACGGCGGGCATCGGCATCGCCAACCTGTTATTGCAGCTTATGCAGGACAAGGGAATCCCGGAGGCAGACGCCCGCAATCGCATCTACGCGATCGGCCGGTACGGTCTTATTACAGAAAATGGGAACGGTGTGCGGTCCGAGCAGTTACCCTATGGCCGCAAGGAGCAGGAAGTGCGTGATTGGAGACAGCCAAATGGAGAGATCACGCTCCTGAATGTGATCCGCCATGCGAAGCCTACGGTTCTCATTGGAGTGTCTGGTCAACCGGGAGCTTTCACCGAGTCTGCTATACGCGAAATGGCCAGGCATACGGATCGTCCCGTCATCTTTCCGCTTTCGAACCCTGTTTCATGCAGCGAGGCGAACCCTCAGGACTTGTTGGATTGGACGGAGGGAAGGGCACTGATCGGTACCGGCAGCCCGTTTCCGAAGGTAAGCTTTGGCGGGAAGAATGTCCCCATCGACCAGACCAACAATTCCTACATTTTTCCCGGACTTGCTCTTGGGATCATTGCTTCAAAAGCCAAGCGCGTAACCGATACGATGATCCTGGCCGCAGCGAAGGAGTTGGCAAGGCTCGTCCCCACACAAACGAATAAGCAGGCAAGCCTTCTTCCATCCCTTTCGGATTCACGGCAGCTCAGTCGCTCGATTGCGCAGGCAGTGGGTAGACAGGCGATTCAGGATGGACAGGCGCAGGTTGCCGACGAAGAGAGTCTGGAACTGGAACTCCAGGCGAATATCTGGGACCCAGTGTATGTTCCGTACCAACGCGCATACTAACTTCCTTAGTAGGGTCGCTGGCAGGGAAGTGAGTGCCCGGTCGCACTGCCGAATGGATACCACGGACGCCACAGTGGCTACGACGCCGCATAGTTTACATCGCGTTGTAGGCCTGCCAGAGATTTCCCAGGTTTGACGGCCCGCTGTTAGTGTGTGGTCAGAGGATGTTCACGAACGATATGAAGCGACGGAAGAGTGTGGGCGGTCAGGATCGGGTGGGCTAGGTTGTTGGCGACATCTACTCCTGTGCTCAAGAGTTTTGGCGTCGTTATTCTCCCGCTATATCTGATTGTGACTGTTCTGATTGGCTGGCTTTCCAGGCGCCGCCTTTCAGGTGCGAACGACTTCCTGAACGCCAGCCGCTCGTTACCCCTCTGGGTCGTCGCCGCAGCCTTTCTCGCAGCCAACTGTGGAGCACTCGAGATCGTCGGGCTTAGCGCCATGGCCGCTCAGTATGGAGTTCAAGCCTTTCATTTCTATTGGATCGGCGCGATTCCCGGAATGGTGTTTCTAGCTGGTTTCATGATTCCGGTCTACATGCGGAGCGGGGTACAGAGCCTGCCTGAGTATTTGGAACGACGCTTTGATGCTCGGGTGCGCCTGATCAATTCATGGCTGATTCTCGCTACTTGTACTGCACTTTCTGGTATTGGGCTCTATGCGGTGGCCGAAGTTCTTCATGTCGTATTCGGTTGGAAATTCACCGACGGAGCGTTTCTCGCAGCAGGCATCGTGATGATCTATGTGATCCTTGGGGGGCTTCGCGCAACCATCTATAACGAGGTGTTTCAGCTCTTCATCATTGTTTTGGGACTTTTTCCACTGCTGCATCGCACCAGTGCGGGGGCGCTGGGTTTTTCAACACACCTTGCCGGGTCACGTGGACACCTCTGGTTGCATCTTCCCCTTGTGTCTCCCGCCGCGAGCCTGGATCGTTTTGGTGTGGTTGCCGGCCTGGGGTTCGTTCTCAGTTTCAGTTACTGGTGCACGGATTTCGTTCTGATTCAGAGGGCTCTCACAACCAAGACGATTGCGGCGGGGCGACTCGTTCCATTGCTGGCTGGATTCGGGAAACTCGGTTTCTCTCTCCTTGTGATCGTTCCTTCGCTGGGTGCGGCTGCATTCCTCGGTCATCGAATGCCGACTTCGTTCGACCAGACTTTACCGACTCTCATGGCTGCTGCCTATGGTCCGGTGTTGCTTGGCCTTGGCATGACGGCCGTGTTGGCGAGCCTAATGTCGGGATTGGCGGCTAATGTTTCCGCCTTCTCGTCGGTATGGACCGAAGAGATTTATCGAAGCAGCATTCGAGTCGGAGCCACTGAGTCCCACTATATTCGCGTCGGGCGGATATCGATGATCGTAGCCGTTGCACTTAGCATTGCGACCTCCTATCTGGCCTTTAATTTCCGGGACTTAATGGAGTATGTACAGCTAATTTTTTCGCTTTTTGGCGCGCCTTTCTTCGCCATCTTCCTGATGGGCATCTTTACGCGAAGAGCAACTTCGCGGGGCGCCATCGCAGGCCTGGTCAGCGGCGTGACCGTGGCGTTCGTGCATCATGGGCTGGTGGCCGCTGGATTGCGGGTCTACGGTTCCTTGATGAGTGCAAACTTCTACATTGCGATATATGCGTTTCTTACAGCTCTCATTGTGGGCTTGCTCTTCAGCAGACAGGCGGAGCGCAAGAACGACTCGGAGCTTGAAGGGCTCGTTTATGTGTATGGGCAAAACAACGAATCGACTCGGGCATCGGTCACCTGGTGGTTTCTCGCATGCTTGCTGCTGGCCTCATGTGCCACATTGAATTATCTATGGCGCTAGCCGCGGTCTGCGCGGTGGGCGGCGCCGTCGATTCGCGAATGACGAGCGAGCCGCTAATGGACAGGAGCAAGCCGCGCTTATTGACGTTCGCTTTCGTATGATCGAGCGCTTTGATACAAGCCTGGGCCATCTCTTCTTTAGAGATGTGGATAGTCGTCAATGATGGGATGATGGCACTACTCAACATGATGTCATCAAAGCCGACGACGGACATCTGTGACGGAACGCTGATGCCTGTCGCATGTAACGCGCGTAGCACGCCAATAGCGGTAAGATCGTTTGCCGTCATGACGGCGGTCGGGCGGACCGGCGCTTTGAGCAGAGACCTCATCGCCGCCTCGCCGCCTCCGACTCGGTAATCTCCGTGGCGGATGAACTTCGGTTTATACGTCAAGCCGGCGTGGCGTAATGCTTGCTGAAAGGCTTCGAGCCGAATCTGGGATGTTCGGAGCCCTTCCGTGCCGCCGATGAAGCCGATCTGGCTGTGGCCCAGATCGCGAAGATGCAGGACCGCTTTTCGGAACCCGCCTTCGAAATCAATCGCTACGTCTCCTGCTCCCTTTTCTGCCTGGCGGCGGTCCACTGTGACGATGGGAATTCTGTGATGGAACAGTGGCTCGATGGCCCGAGTGTCGAATTCGGAAGCCATCAGGACGACGCCATCCACATGGCGCGTCAGCATACGACGCACCGAATGGACCAGTTTTTCCTCGCTGGATTGGGTCGTCGCCAGAAGTAGTTCGTGGTCATTCTCGACGAGGATCTCTTCGAAGCGGACTAGAAACTCGGGAAAAAATGGGTTGGCCAGGTCCGGAATGATCAAACCGTAGGTCTTGCTTCGTCCGTGTTTCAACGTTATTGCTATCGGATTTGGGACAAAGTCGAGTTCTTTAATAACTCGGCGGACTCTTTCCGCCAACTCTTCGCTCACCGCGGGCAACCCATTAATGACGCGCGAGACTGTCGCGGTGGACACCCCGGCTCGTATCGCAACACTTTTCATATTCAATCTGGCAGGAGCTTTTCGGGTGGGCATCTTTCTCTCTCATCTCATTCAAAACGGTCAGTCATTTGACACTGGAATGACACAAAAGCTAGTATACCCCCGATGATTACGTATACAGAAGGTAATTGTGAGCGACTGAGCTCGCGCCACCGGGGATTGCCTTCAGGACGAATGCCGCTTTAGCAGTTTGTGTTCCTTTCGGATGGCCAATCTTGCCTGCCAATCGTATGGCGTACATTCCTGACTGATCTTTCGCAGAATGAATTTTTTCAATCGATTCCAATGAGGCATAACTGCTGATGTCATTTCGCACTTCACTGATTACTTTGCGCTCAGTCCTCTGTGGGACTGCTCTACTTGTTGTCGCGGTCGCTGTTGCTCAGGCAACTCCATCTCCCGTTGCGAAGGGCGGCACAAGCGTTAAGGCCGCACATTCGTTCGTTGTTTCCGGTAACCAGTTTCTCTTCGATGGCAAGCCGTACCAGGTAATCTCAGGAGAAATGCACTACACGCGCATCCCTCGCACCTATTGGCGAGATCGATTTCGCAAAGCGCGAGCGATGGGCCTGAATACCATCACGACTTATGCCTTCTGGAATGCGCAGGAGCCGCGTCCGGGCATCTACGATTTCACGGGACAGAACGACATTGCTGAGTACATCCGCGAGGCGCAGGAGGAGGGGCTCAATATTATCCTGCGGCCGGGGCCGTATGTGTGCGCCGAGTGGGAGCTTGGCGGCTATCCCTCCTGGCTCTTGAAGGATCGCAGCCTTGTCCTGCGCAGCGATGACCCGAAGTACATCGCAGCGATGCAAGCCTGGTTTACGCGACTCGGCAAGGAAATTGCGCCGCTTCTGATCCAGAACGGCGGTCCCGTCATAGCAGTTCAGGTAGAGAACGAGTATGGATCGTTTGGTGACGACCACGCATACATGGAGACGGTCAAGTCCACCTTACAAAAGAGCGGCATCGCGCCTGATGTGCTTTATACGGCTGATCCGCCATCCGGTCTCGCGAACGGGGCACTGCCTGACTTGCCCGCGGTCATCAACTTCGGAACAGGGGATGCGGAGAGGAGTTTCGCCAAGCTGGAGTCGCTGCGGCCGGATGGGCCGCGCATGAGCGGTGAATACTGGGCCGGTTGGTTCGATCATTGGGGGGACAAGCATCATGTAACCGATGGGGCGCGCGAGGCGGCCGAGTTCGAATGGATGTTGAAGCACGGCTATTCTGTCAGCCTGTACATGTTTGACGGCGGCACCAGTTTCGGATGGATGAACGGAGCCAATAGTGACGGCATGAACTTCCAGCCAGACACTACAGGCTACGACTATGACGCACCGATTAATGAACAGGGCGAGCCAACGCCGAAGTTTTTCGCTCTCCGGGATGCTATTGCGCGAACCACGGGAAGGTCATTGCCGCCACTCCCCGCGGCAACACCACGTCGCGTTTACCCTATCTCGCCCCGTATGGAGACTGCTTCCTTGTGGCGAAATCTGCCAAAGCCTGCCGATTCCAAAGTTCTACTGACCATGGAAGACCTCGGCCAATCCTACGGCTATATCCTCTATCGCACAGGCCTGGATGAAGGAGACGGGGGCGAACTCGTGCTCAACGGCCTCCACGATTATGCCCAGGTGTATGTAGACCAAAAGCTGGTAGGGACCCTGGACCGGAGGCTCGGTACTTCGCGTCTTGCTCTGCCGATCTTGAAGGCAGCGGGCACATTGGACATCCTGGTGGAGAACAGCGGACGGGTCAACTATACGAAAGTCATCCGCAGTGAGCGGAAGGGAATTACGGGGGCAGTGACAGTCGGTGCAAAGATACCCAAGCAGTGGGAGATCTATTCGCTGCCAATGGACGATCTAGCCAAGCTTCGATTTCTGCCCGCGCCGTGTGAAGGCCTATGCTTCTATCGTGCAGATATGGATGTTCCCGTCGACGCGGATACCTATCTCGACACACGTGGCGTACAGAAAGGCGAGGCCTGGATCAATGAACGGCCGCTCGGCCGATTCTGGTCCATCGGACCCCAATATGCTCTGTATACGCCTGGGCCGTGGCTGCATAAGGGTCGCAATAGCCTCGTGTTTTTTGATCTGATGGCTACTCCCTCCGATAAGCTCACGAGCGTAACCAAACCCATCTACGGAACGACCACATCGCAGCGTAACTAAGAAATGGTTTTGCAGCGGGGGACTATTTGCGCAGAACTCCACCCTTGCTGGAGGTTCATTATGAGCATCATTGTTCACCGTTCCATGAGGCTGTTGCCGGCCGCGCTGTTGACTGCAGCCGCATTCCTAATCCCTGGTTGCGGCTTGTGCCAGGGCGATTCGACGGCCAGCAGCACCTCGGCCGCATTTCATCCCGGCGAACTCTGGTATGACACGTCGGGAGTGCCGATCAACGCACATGGTGGTGGTTTTCTCTATCGCGATGGGACTTACTACTGGTTCGGAGAGTTCAAGACGGCCGGGCCGGGTGGAAACGTGGCAAATGTCGGCATCTCGTGCTACTCATCGAACGACCTCTATCATTGGAAGAACGAGGGCATCGCTCTCAAGGTCTCTCAGGATCCAGCAAGTGAGATTGTTGCGGGCTCCGTCATTGAGCGCCCCAAGGTGCTCTACAATGCGAAAACGAAAACGTATGTCATGTGGTTTCATCTGGAGCTCAAGGGTCAAGGCTACTCAGCGGCGCGTGCGGGTGTGGCTACCAGTAAGAAAGCCATAGGCCCGTACACATTTCTCCGCAGCTTTCGCCCTGACGGCGAGATGTCGCGCGACATGACTCTTTATGCCGATAACGATGGTAAGGCGTATCTGATTACCACCTCGGAAAACAACCAGACACAGCACTTGTCCCAGCTCACGGATGACTATCTCGACACCACCGGACACTTCACGCGAATCTTTGCCCACAAGGCCCTTGAAGGTTGCGCGATCTTCAAAGCAAATGGCCAGTACTTCTATATTGGCTCACACACGACAGGGTGGGCGCCAAACCCCGCTTACGCTGCCGTGGCGGATTCCCTCGCTGGCCCCTGGAAGGAACTGGGCAATCCTTGCCGCGGCGACAATGCGGGTCTGACTTTTGGTGCGCAGAGTACGTACGTGCTCCCAGTCGCTGGTAAAACTGACGCTTTTATTTTTATCGCCGACCGCTGGAGTCCTAAGAATGCGATCGATGGCCGCTATATATGGTTGCCGATCGACTTGGCGGGCGATCACTTTACCATCACTTGGCGTCCGGAGTGGGGTCTGGATGAGTTTGATTCGACAGGGCATTTGAAGAGTGCAGCCCAATAAACGGTTCAATTCTGTGTTGGCGCCTTCAGAGTCTGTTTGACAAGACCCAACATGCCCCAGCGCCAGCATCGGTGGATATGATTCGCATTGGCTCGAAGCGATGCGGGATCTGACCATGTGACGAGTTCTTCGTCTGGCAAAGAAGCAAAACTTGACATTGGTCTATTCACCCGCGTAGATTTCAACTCGCATCCCAAAATGTGTGATGTATACGTAATCTTAACTGATGTAACCGTATACAGGAAAACTTTATAGGGCTTAGGGAGAGTTGATGCGGAAGAAATTAGTTGGATCTTTGGTCGGAGGTTTACTGCTACTTGCGGGAACGTTGTGCGCATTCGGGCAAGAGACTAGAGCCACACTCGGTGGCAAGGTGACTGACACTACAGGGGCTGTTATCAGGAAGGCGACTGTCGTAGTAACCGCCGACGAGACGGGAGTCGTTCAGTCGACGCAGTCAAATGGCGCTGGCGATTGGAAAGTCCAGAACCTTCTTCCTGGTCATTACCGATTCGCTGTGAGTGCCCGAGGCTTTAAGACGACTGAGCACTCATCCATCGAGTTGCAGATCAGCGACAGTAAGATCGTGGATACCAGTCTTCAGGTATCCGACCGGAAGAACGGTTCTGCCTACAGGCAACTCGCTTGGTGAACTCACAAACGTAGGATCACACACCGGCTACACCGATCCGAATATTGGGCGTCCCTACGTTGACGAAGCCAGCGTTTACATCCAGCAGCAGATCAAAGATTACCTCATCGAGGTTGGGGGCACCCTGAACATGGCGCACGGCCTCAGCATGGGATACCAACACAACATTCCTAGCGGGGCGGTATATAACGCGGCCAACCAAGTGACCTTCGACGCAAATGGCCGCCCGGTGGACACGCTTCCCGGTAATGTTCAGATCCCCAATCCGTTCAAGGGTGCACCCGACGTCACCAGTGGAATACAAAACAACAATACCGTCGGCGCCTATCAACTGCTTCGTCCCGACGATCCGATGACTGGGCTGCTTACTTACACGGCGGGCACAGGCAGAACCAACTACTACGCCATGAACTCAAAGATTGAAAGAAGATTTCACGGTGGCTTCAGCAAGCTTGTCGTCTTCAGGGCGTAGTCGAAGAACTTCTCGACGGTGCCGTCTTCATAGGTCCATTCCGCACGGAGCGTTGTTCTCTTTTCCACCTTTCTCAAGGCAGAAAGAAACGCACGATTCAAGTCTCTTGCACTGGCTCCTTCCATCGCGGCTTCGACAACGAACTCGTCGTCTGCCTTTCTGACGGAGCCGGTTGCGGGCAGTTGTTCAAGAGCATGCTGGATAGTGCCTGCTTCCGAACGCCTGACGATTGCTTTGAGTTTGAGGGTCATGTGGGTCACCTCCCAGCTCTCAATCTTCTTCCGCTATCTGCACTCTAACCCGAAGCGATGGGAGTGCGAATGGCTGGGCTGACAGCGAGAAGCAGCTTCCTCCACGAAACGAAGGAAGTATCTGGAGGAGAATGCGGCCGCTGCCGAGATCAAGTTGACTCCGGATGAGGTAGCGGAGTTGGAGGACGCTGTTCCTCAGAATGAGAGTGTCGGCGATCGATATGCTGCGGCGAACATGAAGTAGACTGACCGCTGAGTTGCGGGCACCTATCGGCAGTCGCCAGTCTGTGTCGTAGTCTTCTAGTTGAGGAGAATCTATGGCGGACGAAGATTTGAGGGCAGAGCTTGAGCGCCTTCGGGCAGAG
>OBLU010001088.1_pt1 | contig 25276 bp, 33 predicted proteins | sample 1518681 | NCBI WGS metagenome assembly OBLU01 (sample SAMEA3539304, study PRJEB22396) | soil metagenome | biome: tundra; feature: field; material: soil | place: USA | collected 2010-05 | depth 0.15 m
TGGTGCGGGCGAGGATGAGGGCGGCCGTCCCGGCGCGGGCCAGGAAGGGAGCCACCGCATCCCGGCCGAGCAGCGGGTTCACGGTGACCGCATCGGCGCCCCAGACGTCGAAGAGGGCCCGGGCGTACGCCTCGGCGGTGCTGCCGATGTCGCCGCGCTTGGCATCGAGGATCAGCAGCCGGCTCTCCGGCACCATCCCGCGCACCCGCTCCAGGACCCGCAGCCCCTCCGATCCGTGCTGCTCAAAGAAGGCCAGGTTGGGCTTGACCGCGACCACGTGGGGGAGCGCCGCCTCCAGCATCGCCGCGCAGAAGCGCTCGACCTCGGCAGCGTCCCGGCAGCCGGTGGGGTCCAGGCCCAGGCAGAGAGCAGACCCCAGCTCGCGGCCGGAGGTGGCCAAACGGACGGCGAAAGGCTCCCGGCTCACCAGACGTCGCGAGCCGTGCTGGGCTGAATCGCCCCCTGGTCGGAGCGGGGAGCGAAGGGGACCTCGATCCGCTCCTTCTCGGTGGAGGCGCAGAGAGGGCAGACGCGGGCCATCCGGCCGTCGAGGATCACCGCGGCCAGCCGGTAGATGGGCGTCGGGCGGCCGCAGTTTTCACACGGGTCGAGGACGGCCACGGTCTCGCCTCCTCTTGGTGGTCCTGCTCGGAGTGGTCGAGTTGGATTCTGCCAGATTCGCGACCTCCTCCCCTCCCCCGCCGCTCTCCGGCAGGACGGGCATGGCGGCCCACATGCCGGCCGGGGCCGGCAGCTCCGCCTCAAGACTTGCCATGGTTGCAACTAGATGGCTCACCAGCGCCACTCCCTGGACCAGACCCTCAACTCGCCGGTGCGGGTCAGCATCATGGCCGCCCTGGTCGGGGTCGACGACATGGAGTTTGGAACTCTTCGGGACGCCATCGAGCTCTCCGACTCGGCCCTCAGCAAGCACCTCGCCGGCCTGGAGGAGCGTGGCTACGTCCGGCTGACCAAGGGGTATGGCGGGAAGTGGCCGCGGACCTGGGTGCGCAGCACAGATCCCGGCCGGGCGGCATTCCGCGGGCATGCGAGGGCGCTCGAGGAGATCCTCCGAGGCGCCGGCTCAGTCTGAGCCTGGTGGCGCCGCCTCAGGAGCCGAGGACGCTGCTGACGTTGGAGAAGGCGTCCTTGACCTGCTTACCCAGCGTGGTGAGGATGAGCACCACCACGACGCCGATCAGCACCAGGATCAGGGCGTACTCAGTCATACCCTGCCCATCCTCACGGCGGGAGAGGCCGCGGTCCAGCGGACGGCGCGCCATTTCTCGCAGGCTGAAATACGTCGAGGTGATCCGGGTCAGGAGTTCTCCGGGCCAATTCCACGAATTCATGTCTCGAAGGGTGACCCGGGAGTCTGGACCGAACCCTAATTCGATGTCACGGGGAGTCTGACAACGGTTCGCAGACCGCCGATAGGATGTTCCAGATTGATGGTGCCCCCGTGCTCGGTGGCGATGGCGAGAGCGATCGACAGGCCCAGGCCCGTTCCACCGCTCCGGGCGGGAAGCCGGTCGCCGCTCTTCAGCTGCTCGACGGTGGCCGGGCGATCTCCCTCCGGGAAACCCCCGCCGTCATCCTCGACCCCCACCAGGCAAGCACCGCCGTCCACGCGCGTGGAGACCGAGATGCGGCCCTTGGCGTGGCGCAGCGAGTTCTCCACCAGATTGTCAAAGAGGCGCCCGAGGAGCACCGCGTCACCGGAGAGCTCGACGCCACTCTCCCGGTCCACCTCCAGGTCCACCCCGGCACGCTCCGCCGGCTCGCGCCATCGGTCGTACAGCTCCTCCATCACGTCGTCCAACGAGAGCGGGGCTCGCCGTAGGACGAGCGCTTTGGCGTCCCTTCGCGCCAGGAGCAGCAGACCCTCCGTCAGGACGCTGAGCCGCACCGCCTGGTCGCGGATCTGCACGAGGCTGGCGACGTACCTCTCGGGTTCCCGAGGGTGCCGCAGGGTCACGTCCGCGGCCACCCGAATGGCGCTGAGCGGCGAGTTGAGCTCGTGGGCGGCCTCCGAGGTGAAGCGCGTGAGACCCGCGATGAGCGCCTCCCTGTCGGCACCGACGCGGCCCAGGGCACGGACGGCGACGGTCCCGAAGACCGTCACCACGGCGACCGCGATGAACTGGAAGTCGGTGGTGAGAGCAGGCCACTGGCCGGTGATCTCGAGCACCGCCGGCTGGATCAGCGCGACGGCGGCGATGAGCAGCGTCGGCCACGGGGGAAGCAGCCAGATGGCGGCCACGAGGCAGAGCAGCATCAGCCCCCCGAAGGTCTCGTCCGGCTGGGTGATGAACTCCAGGACGGTGATCCCGGCCATGGCCGCGAGGATCACGAGGACCAGCCCCACCACGCGGCCGGTCCCGCGCACCGGGCGGGCTCGGCTGAACAGGCCGATGAGCGGCGCCGGGCGAGGTGGGTCAGACATCCCCCACCTCCAGGCGGTATCCGATGCCCCGGACGTTCAGGATGCGAACGGCGGACCCGGCACGCGACAGCTTGGTGCGCAGCCGGCTCATGTACACGTCGACCAGTCCAGAGTTGGGCGTGCTCTCGTAGCTCCAGGCCCGGTCGACGAGCTGCTCGTCGGTCACCACCCGCCCGGCATGCTGGGCGAGCAGCGCCAGCAGGTCAAACTCCTTGCGGGTCAGGGACATCGGGACACCGCTCACCGCCGCGACACGGGCCATCTCGTCGATGACGAGGTCCGACAGTGTGGTGTCGCGCATCCCGTTCTCCCGGCGTGAGAGGGCGCGGATCCTGGCCAGCAGCTCAGCGAACGCATATGGCTTGGTCAGGTAGTCGTCGGCCCCTGAGTCGAGGCCCGAGACACGGTCGGGGATCGCGGAGAGCGCCGTGAGCATGATGACCCAGCTGGTGACGCGCATCTCTCGGAGACTGCGGCAGACCGCGAAGCCGTCGGGGCCGTCCGGGAGCATCACATCCAGGATGACGGCGTCGTAGGTGTTGCCCTGCGCCCGCTCTATGGCATCGTTCCCGTTGTGGACGACGTCGGCGGGAATGCCGGCCTCGGCGAGACCCCAGCGCAGCGTTTCCGCCGCCTCCTTCTCGTCCTCCACGACCAGGACCTTCACGCCGCGATTATCGACCGGCCCCGTCCCGCCGAGGGACATCTCCATCGAGACGTCGCTCCCCGGTGAGTGACCGGCGACATGCTCCGGGCGCTCGGGACCGGTGCAGCCCCAGGTCCGCCGTGCAGGACCGCGAGGGTTGGCCCGCTCCCGTGACGGCGAACCTCGATCAGGGACGGAGGGGCGGGACCGCCGTCGCGGCCTCAGGCTGGGGGGGTCTCGACGGAGGGCGGCTCGGCCATCGAGACAGACGGTGGCGGGTACCCCATCGGCGGCCAGTATCCCCCCGATGCCGAGACGGGGTAGCCACCGGCAGGCAGCCCCCAGAAGGCGGCCTGAGCGCGCTCGTCCAAGCCGATGGCCCAGATGATCACCACGTTGGGGACGAGGATGGCCAGCCCGAGAACGAGCGGACCCGACGAGAACGCCGTTGCGGGGCCGAATCCGCTCACGGAGACGCCCAGCCCGACGAGCGCTCCCACCGATGCAAAGGCGATCCCGGTCTGCCGCGGACCGCGGGTGAGGCTGCCCATCGCAATACCCGACCAGAGACCGGCCCCGGCGACGCCGAGAAGGCCCATCCCGAGGCCGATGACTACCGCGCCCCCGTCCGCCGCAGCCTGGGGGGGCACGATGGACGTGCTGTTGGCACCGCTCCAGGCGGTCGCGATGATCAACGCCCCGAAGCCGGCTGCCAGCAGACCACCGAGCATCAAGACGGAGCTCTCGACGATCAGCAGGACGCGGCCCACGGTGACCGCTCCGGGAAGCGTTTGCCGGTGCATCGCGGTGGCCACCTCCTGCTCCTCGCCACATGAGGCCGGGCGACGGCGCCCGACACGGAGAAGCTAGCACCGCTCGCCATCATGCAGCAGGAGTGAATCCTGTCAGATGGCGACCACCGGTCATGCCAGTGGGCTCCGGGCCGGCCGGAGCTGTGGTGGCTGGCCTACTCCCGGGAGATGAAGCGCGCGGAGATCGCAGCACCGGCAGCGCCGCAACCCCTCCCCCTCTCCTCTACCATCCGGGCGCGCCACCCGAGGATGGAGTGGGGCCGGAGAGGTGAGAGCCTCGCGTTGCGGAGCTGAGGATGAGTGCCGTCGTCGAGGTCCAGCACCTGCGCAAGGCATACGGCGGCGTGCTCGCCGTTGACGATGTCTCGCTGGAGGTCGAGGAGGGAGAGATCTTTGGCCTACTCGGACCCAACGGCGCCGGCAAGACGACCACGGTCGAGTGCCTGGAGGGCCTGCGCCGCCCGGATGAGGGGCGGATCCGGGTCCTGGGGCTGGATCCCTCCCGCGAGCCCCGCGAGCTTCGCCGGCGCATCGGCTGCCAGCTCCAGCAGGCGGCGCTGCCCGATCGGATCCGGGTCTGGGAGGCGCTGGACCTCTTCGCCGCCCTCACCCCCCAGGGGGCCCCGTGGCGTGCGATCCTGGCCACCTGGGGCCTGGAGGGAAAGCGGAGGGCAGCCTTCTCCAGCCTCTCCGGCGGCGAACAGCAGCGACTCTTCGTCGCCCTGGCGCTCATCAACCAGCCCCAGGTGGTTTTCCTCGACGAGTTGACCCAGGGCCTGGATCCGGCAGCGCGCCGGGTCGCCTGGGAGCTGGTGAGGTCGGTACGGGATCGTGGTGCCACCGTCGTCCTGGTCACCCATTTCATGGAGGAGGCGCAGCAGCTCTGCGACCGCGTCGCCGTGGTCCATCAGGGCAGGGTGGCGGCGGTGGACACTCCGCAGGGTCTGATCAGCCGGTTTGGCGGTGGGGTCCGGGTGGTGTTCTCGGCCCCGGCGGACCAGGACGTCGAGTGGCTCAGCCGTGTCCCACACGCGACCGGGATTGCCCGCCACGGCCCGCGGTTGGAGGTGACGGGCGACGGCCCCCTGCTCGCCCATATCGGGGCCGCCCTCATCGCCCACGGAATGGAGCCCGCCGATCTGCGCCTCGAGCAGCCGACACTCGAGGACGTCTTCCTGCGCATCACCCAGGGTCCGGCTCCGGATCAGGCTGAGAGGTGAGACGGTGAGACCCGCCCTCTTCGCGAAGCTGACCTGGCTGGAGGCCAAGCTGTTCCTCCGGGAACCGCTGGCGGTGGGGTTCACCATCGCCTACCCCCTGGTCGTGATGTTCGTCATCGCCGGGGTCTTCAACCGTCCCGGCGAGGAAATCCGCGGAGTCGGCGGTGCCGAGTACTACGTGGTCAGCAACGTCGCGGTCGTCTTCGCCGCGATGGGCCTCATCGCCCTCCCCCCACACGCCGCGTCCTACTTCGAGCGGGGTGTCATCCGCCGCTTCCGTGCCTCGTCGGTGCCGGCGACCGCCGTGATCCTGGCCCAGGCCGCCGTCTGCTTTGGGGTGGCGATCGTGGCTGCCGTCGTGCTGCTGGCCGCGGCACGTCCCGCCTATCCCTACGCCGCCCCCCACTCCTTGCCCGGGGTGATCCTCGGCTTCGTGGTCGCGCTGATCAGCTTCCTCGCCCTGGGGCTGCTCATCGCCGCCCTCTTCCCCACCACCCGCTCCGCGCAGAGCGTCGGGCTGGTCCTCTTCTTCCCCCTCTACCTGATCTCGGGTGCCGCACCACCGCTCTCCGTCCTCCCCAGCGCCATGAGGCAGGTGGCGGACTTCGATCCGCTCAATTACGCGGTACGAGCCCTTCAGGACCCCTGGTTCGGCTACGGCGTCAACGTGACCAACCTGGTCGTTCTGGCGGCGATCGCCGTCATCAGCGGCGGCGGGGCCGCGCTGGTCTTCCGCCACCGCTGAGGCCGTCTCCGCCCTGTCCGCCCTCCTGAGGGACGCGCTCCCGTGACGTGCGTGGCCCAGCCCGAACCCCTGGCCCCCTGGCTCTGAGCATCTCCGGCGCCGGCGGTTAGGATGTCCCTGGCATGAAGTCGCGGGCCTCCCTTCTGGAACGCGCGATCCAGATCGCCGTAGACGCCCACAGCGGCCAGGTCTACCCGTCGCCCGAGCCCGAGCCCTATATCCTGCATCCTCTCCGCGTCATGGCCGCAGTCGATGGCGAGAGGGCCAGGGTCGCCGCGGTGCTGCACGACGTGGTGGAGGATTCGGACGTCACGTTCGATCAGCTCGAACGCGAGGGGATCCCGCCGAATGTGCTGCGAACCCTGGACTGCCTCACGCGCCGCGAGGGCGAGGAGTACTCGACCTACATCGGACGCGTCGCCACCGACGCCACCGCCATCAGGGTGAAGTTGGCCGACCTCGAAGACAACCTCAGGAACAATCAGGTCCACGAGCGGACGCCGGAGGTCGTCAACCGCATCCGACGCTACCGGGCTGCTCTCCAGTCACTCACCGAAAGGTCTTCGGGTACCTCTCAGCTCCCGCCTCCAGAAGGCTGAAGACCGCTCGGACCGCTGTTCTACAATCCTGCCGGCCGCGGATGCACACCCGCCACGTGAGCCCAGCAGAGTCGGGAGAGATGAGGACTGGCCTGCCTCGCCGCCGCACTGGTCATCCCAGCTGGGGAGGGAGCGACCGGTCGTGCGGGCCCCTGTCCGATTGGCGAGCCGGCCGGCCGCTCCCGGGGAGCGCTGCAGCTGCGCTAGCCGGACACCTCGGTGTCGCCAGTCGCGCTGTCCGCGATCTGCTCCCCCTCTCCCTCCTGCTCCTCCGCCTCTTCCTCCTCCTCCTCGTCAACCTCGTCGGTCGAGAGCGCGATCACTTCGGTCATGGCGTGTCTTCCCCTTCTGCTGAGCGGGTTGGCGACCCGGTTCGCGAACCAGTGTTGCAGCGGCGCTCCACCCGCCGGGTGATGAAGCGATTAACCGGTGGCGTCGAATCGGTGCGGTTGGACCTGGAGGAACCGGCTGCTACGATCATCTCGATCGGGTGAGCTGACGCGCGGCATCTGCGGCGCGCCGTGAGCTCGCGACCGCGGAGTCACCGGGAGGCTGTGCCATGAGCGCGCGGATCGCCATTCTCGGCACGGGACGGATGGGATCGGCGATCGCACGGTGCCTCGCCGGATTCGAGCCCACTCTCTGGAACCGGACCCGTTCCCGCGCCGAGCAGGTCGGCGTGGGACGGGTCGCCGCAACACCCGCGGATGCCGCCGCTGACGCCGACATCGTGATCCTCAGCCTTACCGGCGCGGATGCCGTCCGCGCCGCGCTGGCCGGACCCGAAGGTGCGTTGACCGCGGCGCACGGCCAGCTCTTCATCGAGATGAGCACGTCGGGCCCCGCGGTCCTCGAGGAGCTCGCAGCACAGCTCCGCGCCTCCGGATCCGCCCTCATCGACGCGCCCATCATGGGCGCTCCGACCGTGGTGCTCCGCGGAGCGGCGTCGATCCTCGCCGGCGGTGCGCCCGACGACGTCGCGCGGGCACGGCCCGTGCTGGAGCTGCTCGGCGAGGTGCGCCACGTCGGTCCCCTGGGCAGCGGCGCCCGCCTCAAGCTGGTGGCAAACAGCATGCTCGGTGTGGTCGTCACCGCCGCCGCCGAGCTGCAGGCGGCCGGAGAGGCTGCCGGCCTGGACGGTGAGCAGGTCTTCTGGGTGCTGGCGCGCCTTGCGCCCGCGCTCGAGATGAGGCGGCCCGGCTACCTGCAGCGCCGCCATCAGCCCACGCTCTTCGCGGTCCGCGACCTTCTCAAGGACCTCGACCTGGCACTGGAGCTGTTCGACCAATCAGGGGCGGACGCCCCCCTGACCTCGCGTGCCCGTACGGTGGTCGCGGAGACCGCCGTGCAGGCCTCCGATCTGGACATCACCGCCGTCATCACGCGGTACCCGCCAGCGCCGGCTCGCTGAGCAGGGCGGCGAACGGGGGCCGGTGTACGCTGCGAAGGCCGTCGTTGGCAGCCTGCCAGATCGGAGTGGCCACCCCGCTTGAACTTCCTCCAAGGCCTGCACGGAGTTGTCGCCATCGCCCTGCTGGGCGGCCTGCTCTTCACCGAGGAGGCCGGGGTCCCACTCCCCTTCGCGCCCGGGGAGCTGACCCTCCTCGCCGCCGGTCTCTTGATCGCCGCCGGCGGGCTGGACCCGGTCGCCTTCATCCCGGTGGCCCTGGTCGCGTGCGTCGCCGGCTCACTGGTCGGATACACCTGGGCGCGAGCGGTCGGCGGCCACGGCCTCCAGGCCCTGGCCCGCCGGATTCACCAGCAGCACGCCCTCGATCGGGTCTCGGAGCGGGTCCAGTCGGCCGGGTGGGGCGGCATAGCGGTGAGCCGGCTCATCCCCGGGCTCCGCATCTACACGACGCTCGTCGCCGGCGCCCTCAGGGTGCGCCGCAGCACCTTCCTCCTCGGCATGGTTCCGGCAACCATCGCCTGGATGGCGGTCTACGTGGCCCTTGGCGTGCTGGTGGGCGTCCCCATCGAGCACTTCCTGACCGAGGTGCAGAGACTGGCCGTCCAGGGCGCCATCCTCCTCGCCATGGGTGTCGGCTGCTACTTCGTCATCCGGAGGACCCCGGCCTCATCCGGCGCCGGGCTGGTGCGAGTACCCCGGCCGGTGCGAATCGTGATCGCGGCCGCCCTCGACATCGGCGTGGTCGCCTCTGTCACCACCGGCCTGCTCGCGCTGGGGCGGCTCCTCGGGTTTGGTCTCCAGGCGGGATGGGTTGACTTGGTGGTCGCGCTTCTGGTGGTGGCCGGTTTCTACGTCGTCATCGCCCGCCGGAGCGGCGGCGCCACCATGGGTGAGGCGCTGCTGCAGACCAGCTATGCGACCGGTCAGAGGCTGCCACTCCGGCCACGCGCAGCCCTGAAGGCCGCCCGATCCCTCCTCTCGTGGACCCGCGAGGACCTCACCCCCACGACCGAGCTGATGCACTCCCTGAGCGACCCCGACCGGCTGCGCATGGTCAGTCTGCTGCTCGGGGAGCCACGAACGGTTGCCGAGCTGGCGAAGCTCACCCGGCAGCCGCCGTTCGAGGTCCGTCACCGTCTGGACCGCCTCTCCCCCACCGGCGCACTGATCCTCACCGGGGACGAGGCAAACCCCGCCTACTCCGTACGGCCCGATCTCGGCCGCGCCCTGGCGGAGCTGCTCGCGGCCATGCCTCAGCCGAGCGTGCCTGCGTGAGACGTCGGCGCGGTCAGGCTGGGTGCTGCCGACCCTGCGCGGTTACCGCCCATCGTGGCTGGCCGCCGAGGCGCTCGCCAGCCTGACGCTCGGGCTTAGGAGCCGGGCGTGACCTGGTCCAGAGCCGGGGCCGGGTGCAGTCGATGCACCTCGGGCAGCAGTTCCGGAACGTCGAGACGCGCCACCCCTATCCGGTCGTCGGCCATCCCGTAGTAGACGTCGAAGCGGTCGGGGGAGCCGAGATCGTCGCGGCGGTCGATGCCGGTGGGGAACACCACATTGCCGACCGTCCCCAGGCGCTCCTCGGGCAGCTCCGGGGCGAGGAGCGGATCCGACGACCGGTAGCGGATCACGCGGGGGTGCGCGCTCGAGAGCACCATCACGCCGGCCGAGTAGCAGCGTGACCTTCCGTCGCCAGCCGGCGCCGGCGCCTCCACCTCGCTCACCCCGTGGTAGATGACCAGCCAACCGAGACGGGTGAGGACGGGCGGGGTCCCGACGCCGATCTTCAGCCGCTCCCAGGAGGTGAGGGGGGCGGCCAACCGGTGATGGGAGGTGAAGCGCCCGAGACGGTGTGAGCCGTCGCTCTCCCGGGTCAGCCGCGTGTACGAGATCCAGATGCTCTCGCGGTCGAGATCCGCGTTGCCGTCGGGTGGCTCCGGAGCAACGCTCCCGTCCCGGCGAGCGCCTGCAAAGAGCGGCCGGTGCAGCATGGCCAGCTCCGGACCACCGGACGGATTGGGGATGAAGACGGGGAAGAGGGTCGCGTCCTTGTCATCAACACCGTCCAGCTCGATGCCCTGATACGGCCCGAATCGGGCGAGCCCCAGCCTCTCCCACTGGTGCAGATCGTTCGACACCGCCAGGGCGATGCGCGGGCCGGCGGACGAGAAGGCCGTGTAGGTCATCACGTACTTGCCCAGCGGCTCGACGAAGGTGATCCGAGGGTCCTCACAGCCGCCCCCGCCGTCGGGCCGCTTCTCGTACTCGGCCTCGGGCTCGAGGGCCACGCCGAGCCGCTCGACCCCAAAGGGATCGCCGTCTCCATTGAAGAGCACCCGCGCCAGGCCGATGCGCGAATAGTTGCCACGGGCGACGAGTCGAGGGAAGAGGTAGAGCTCTCCATCCGGGCCGCGGACGGCGGCCGGGTTGAGGACGCCCTCGGCCTCCTGGGGATCCCCCGGCTCGGGGGTCATGATGGGCCAGAGGCGCCGCATCTGGAAACCGCTCATGGCCTCTCCACCGGCGTGGCGGCCTCCCCGTCTCCGGCACCGCCCAGGCACGCGATGATCGTCTCGATCACCAGCTTGGTCTCATCCGGGCCGCGCACCGGGATGCAGTCGACACCCGCCTGCTCCGCCGGGTAGTCGTTGCCTCCCTCGAAGATGGCGTCTCCGATGAAGAGCATCTCGCTCAGCGGGATGCTCAGGATGTCGCGGAGCTTCCGGATGCCGTAGGCCTTGTCGATCCCCGGCTTGGTCACGTCGATCGAAGTCGCGCCGCCCATGCGGACGGAGAACTCCGGGATCAGGGTGTCGAGGACGGCCGCGATCTCCTTCCTCTTGGAGAAATCGGGGTCCCACCTCTCCTTCTCCTCCAGGGGAGCTCGCTGGCCCAGAGCGGAGAGCGTGATCTGGCTTCCCCGGTCTTCGATGACCTCGCCCCACACCCTCTCGGGCGCAAAGCCGGTCAGATCGAGTGCTCTCTGAAGAGAGCTGAGGATCTTCTGCTTCTCGTCCGCGTCCAGATCCTCGGAGTAGATCCTCACCCAGTCCTCCTCGTACCGGTAGAACTGCGTCCCGCAGGTGGGAAGGAGGTAGAGGTTGGCCAGGCTCTGGTCGCGGGGAAGCTTGGCGAGCAGCTGCTTCTCGAACTGGGGCCAGCTGCCCCCGGAGATGACGGCGACCTTGACGATCCCGAGCAGGTCGCGCAGCAGCATGGCGATGACGGCGTCGGGAGGCGACTTGCTCGGGGCGAGTGTACCGTCGAGGTCGAAGACGATCAATCTCTTCATGGCTGCCTCATGCCTTCGGAGCCGCGACCCCGAGCAGCACCGCTGAAGCCGCGGGACCGTTCGCTCCGGTGGCTGCCGGCGCCTCGGGCAACGCGACCTCCAGGACGCTGACGGGCCCGCGCGGGCGCAGCGTGCACTCGCCGACCACCGCGGGCAGGAGCATCACCTCACCGAATCCGATGGGGTGAGACGCTCCGCCGTGCTCGACCTCGGCGGCGCCCGCGATGCAGACGAGCACCCGCGGGAGGCCCGCCGCGCCGACGGTGAAGGGCAGCTCACCCCGGATGCGCCAGAGACGGAAGTGCTGACAGTCGAAGAGTCGCTCGCGCCGCGTGAATGCGTCCGCCTCCGTCACCGGCAGCACGGGCGCCAGCACCCCCTGCGCGTAATCGACGCAGGCCAGGGCCTGGTCGACCTCCAGGGAGCGCGCCAGGCCGGTCACGGGATCGACCCGGTCCCAGTCGTGAAGGCGGAAGGTGACGTCGCTGTTCTCCTGCACCTCCAGCACCACGACATCGCCGCCGAGGGAGTGCACCGTCCCGGCGGGGAGGAAGATCCCGTCTCCCTGCTTCGGGGTGAAGCCCACCAACTGCCCGGCGATCGCCCCCGTGGCCAGAGCGACGCGCAGGTCGTCCGCGGTGGTGCCCGGTCGAAGGCCGGCGTAGATACGACTCTCCGGACCCGCTTCGAGCACGACCCATGCCTCGGTCTTCCCCGACTCGCCAGGCGGCAGGTAGTCGCTCTGCTCATCCGACGGATGCACCTGGACGGAGAGGAGCTCATGGGCATCGAGGAACTTGAGAAGGACCGGGAAGCGGGGGAACCGTCCGGCGAGGCTCCCGAGCATCTCGTCGGGATACTCCGCCAGCAGCTCGCCCAGGGTCACCCCCGCGAGGGGCCCCACCACGACCCGGCTCTGATGGTCGGGCCGGTCGCTCAGCAGCCACGCCTCGCCGATCGGGCCGTGGCCGGCCTGCGCGGCGGGGAGCAGGTCGGGCAACCGGCGACCGCCCCAGAGGCGGTACTGGAGGATCGGTGCGAACAGAAGCGGGTACAGCGATACCCCACCCACGGCGTCCGTCGCTGCTCCGACGGCCGATTCACCCGCCACCCGATGCGCCTCGCGGGACGTCACCGCAGCGTTCAGCGTGGTTGGTCTCCTGGGTTGTGCGTCCCCACCGCCTGTTCGGCCGCCGGCGCGCCTTCCGCCCGACCGGCGCTCTCTCGCGGCTGCACCTGCCCGCGCAACTCCTGCAACTCAGCGGAGTCGCCCAACTGGTGCCGGCGGCGGCGGCGCCAGATCACGCCGACCAGGCTGGTCAGGGCGACGGTCAGGACGATGGTCGCCAGCAGCACCGCGATCAGCGGAACGCTCCCGTGCCAGACCAGGTAGTCCAGCCGGACCCCGTGGGAGTTCTGGATGATGCCCACGACAATCGCTACGGCCATCACCAGGGCGAGAACCAGGCTCCATGAGAGCCCCGTCCCCCGGAACTGGCGTCTTACCGCGACTTCAGTCTTTCCCTTGGGCATGCCACACCTCCTCCCCCTCCCTTCCCATGACTAGCCAGAGTGTTTCTTGACGGTGGGCCGCAGGGCCGCACCGCACGACGAGAGACGGCAGCTCACCAGTAGTACCAGCGCCGCCCACGACCCCGCGGCCGGACCACGAATCCCACGCACCAGAGGACGAAGGCAAAGACCGCCACCCACAGCAGGACGTGCAGGGCGAACCCCAGGCTGAATAGAAGGGCGATCAGGACGAGGACGATGAGAAGCCGAGACATCTTTGCCTCCGAAGGGCGGAACGGGCGTGACGAGTAGGGTCGAGCACCATCAGCATCGAGTCCCCTCAGTCACGCCCGGGACCGCGCGCGATCCCGGATACGTGACCTTTTGGGGGGGCGCTGGGACTAGACGGTCTTCCTCGCACGCTCGTCGGTGGTCATCGAGATCACCTTGATGACGATGGCCGCGGCGATGGCGTACACGACGAACGCAAGGATGTCCGCCCAGACAATGAGGGTCCCCGGCGTGGTGAGGGTGGTCTTGAAAATGCCCGCGAAAGGCGCGGCGAGTGCTCCGCCGATCGCGAAGATGAAGGCTGCGAACCCAACGTTGGTGGCTCCGGCGGCGTGGAAGATGAAGTCGAAGGCGAGGAAGATGAAGACGATGCCCGCGGCCAGCCCGACGATGCGGTTGGCCAGGGGTCTGCCCGACCACGACAGCGTGGAGCTGCTACTGACCGCGGCTCCGGTGACCGGGTCGGACGTGGTGCGCGTCGTGCTCGTCACGCCGCTGTAGGTCTGACCGTCGTTGCTAACAACCCGGTCCTGCGCTTCCGTATCAGTCACCTGAGGCCTCCTTGGGGTTGCTCCCCCCGAAGCCTCTGCATCTGGGGCTCCGTTTGAACCTCAGTCTGCTGTCGCGATCGCAATAACCGCAGCAACGGATTCGCCGGCTCGCTTGGACGGCTGCTGCCACGCTCTCACGCACGCCTCCCAGAAGCCCAACCTCACGCGGAAGCGGTCGGCCTGGGCGACGACCACGGGGACGTTGGTCAGCTCGACCTCTCGACGGGCCTCGGACGACTGGTCCGCCATGAGGGTGCGGATGCGCTCAAGGACAGCCTCCTCCATGGTGAGGATCTCGGTGTAGACCTTCCTCCAGAAGAGCGCGAGCTCCAGGGAGGCGGTGGCCGGATCGGGTTCACCGTCCATGCGGATCGTGACGTCTCCCCCCCGGGCCGCCGCGACGATGTCGGGGCGCTCCTTGCCAGCCTGCCTGGAGTTCATGCTCCATGGATACACCGGGGGCCGCAAAAAGTTCAGCAACTGACCGCACACGCCCCGGAAGCTCACCCGGCCAGCCGCACGTTCCCTCGGTCCCCCTGGCTGTACGCTATAGTCCAAATCATGGTGTCGAGTGACGCAAACACGCCAGCTCGGGGTCCCCTTGAGGGCGAGAACATCGAGACCGAGCACTGGGAAGACGCACGCCACTGGATGAGCATCTACGACGACCTGATCCGCTTCAAGGTCGGTCTCCTCGAGCGCGTGAAGCGGGAGCTGCCCAAGCTGCATCCCGTGGCCCAGAGGGCGGCCGACGTCGACGTCGCCTTCATCGAGGCCCAGATGGCCGGCTACCACGCGCGGCTCGACCTTTGGTACCGGCGGGTCTGGCAGCTCCAGGGCCTCTGGCTCGATCCCGACGGCCGGGTGGTGCGCCACAAGGGTGAGGAGGCGGCACTGACCACGCGCGAGTTCGAATTGCTGCAGTTCCTGCTCGAGCACCCGCACCGCTTCTACTCCACGGCTCAGATCGCCAGCTACGCTTGGTCGGACTCCGCCCTGATGCCCGAGGAGGTACGCAACTACGTCACCCGGGTTCGGAGAATCCTGGCTCGGCTGGGAATCCCCTGCGACCTGATCAACCGTCCCGGTCGCGGCTACTCACTGACGTTCCGAAACACTGACTAGCCGCTCTCCGATCCCGTGCGGAGCGCACCGCCGAGCCGTGTGACAAAGGAGGATCCGCAGCTTCCGGTGGAGCGCGCTGGTGGACTTATCGCGCGCTTCCGGTCAGGCTGGGTGATGTTGGAAGTCAGAGATGAGCGGAGGAACCCCATGTCCAAAGACGAGAGAGCCCAGCAACCGGAGGACCTCACACGCCTCTTCGTGGAGCGTGCCAATGAGGCCGATGCAGCCGGCATCGCGGAGCTCTACGAAACTGAGGCGGTGATGGCCTACCCGCCGGGCCAGATGACGATCGGCCGCGACGCCATCCGCGCAGTGTGGGAGAAGATGCTGTCGAGCAGGCCGCACCTGGAGCAGGAGGCGCCGCTCCCGACGCTCATCAGCGGCGACATCGCGCTCACCTCCACCCCGCCAAAGGACGCTGCAGGCGCCCGCGCCCAAGTGGCCCGCCGGCAGCCCGACGGCACCTGGCTGCGGCTGCTCGACCAACCCGAGTTCGTCGCCGTCGCGCGCTGACCGGCGGGCGACCTATCCGCGCGGCGGCGGTGGTATCGACTCGATACCCGGCGGCTCGTCGGGCCACACCAGCAGCACCGCACACGGGGCATGGTCGACGACAAACCGGGTCGCGGGACCCAGGCTGTGCGGACCCAGACGCGAGTGGTCTCCGTCGCGGGCCACCACCAGCAGGTCGACCTTCTCGGCGACCGCCCGAATGACTTCGCGCTCGACCCGTCCCCGACGATGGAGGAGCTCAGCATCCTGACGGCCGAGCCTCGCCGCGGCGGCGGCGAGCAGCTCTGACGCGGCCTCGTCGGCAACGTCCTGGAGAGGGCGAGTGGGTCGGCGTCCGGGGAACGCCCTGCCGAGCAGCCCTGCCGTGGCCACTTCGGCGACCCCGGCCACATCGGAAGGGGTGACATGGAGGAGAGCGACCTGGGCTCCTGAGGGAAGGCTGCGGCTGGCTGCGTCGACGCATCCCTGCCACGTCCCTTCGACCACCCAGACGACGATCCGCACGGGTGGCATCATCCCACCAATCGCAGGGAGACCCAGAGGGCCACGGTCGCGGCGATCAGCACGGGCGGCACGGTGAGGGCGCCCAGGCGCATGAACTCCGAGATGGGTAGCTCCTCTCCGCGCTGCCGGAGGACACGTCGCCAGAGCAGGGTGGCGAGCGAGCCGACGTAGGTCAGGTTGGGCCCGGCGTTGACGCCGATGAGCACCGCGAGCACCGGCCCCGGACCGGCGGCGGACACCGCGGGGAGGAGCAGGAGCACGGCCGGCAGGTTGTTGATCAGGTTGGCGAGCACGGCGGCGATCAGCGCGATGAGCAGGAGCGAGCCGAGCGATGTCCCCCCGGGCACGAGGTGGGTCACCAGAGAGCCGAGCCCGTGAAGCGCGAGGGCTTTGACAACGAGCCCCAGGGCCAGCACGAACGCGAGGAAAGGCACCTGGAGCGCCACGCCGACATCCCGCACAGTGGCGCGCCGGCTCCGCAGCAGAGGTACGCCGAGAGCGACAGCGCCGCCCAGTGCCGCAAACGCGGGAGCGACGTCGAAGACCGAGGTCAGGAAGAAGCCGACCAGGGTGAGCCCGAGCACGAGGCATGCGTAGACGGGGGCTGGTCGCCGCGGAACGACGGAGGCCTCGGTGTGCCCGATGAGATCCGCGGCGAAGAACCTCCGCAGCACCAGCCACTCCACGGCTATCGCCGCCAGCCACGGCAGCGCCATGGTGGCGCCGAAGCGCGCGAACGAAAGACCGCTGGCGCTGAAAGCGAGGAGGTTCGTGAGGTTCGAAACGGGCAGCAGCAGGGAGGCCGAGTTGGCGAGGTGGGTGCACGCATAGATATGCGGCTTGGGCCGGAGCCGAAGGCGCGCCACGGTCGCGAAGACGACCGGAGTCAGCAGCACCACGGTCGCATCGAGGCTGAGCACGGCGGTCACCGTGCTCGCGACGGCGAACACCAGCGCGAGGAGCGTGACCGGCCTACCCCGAGAGCCGGTGGCCATCCATGCGCCCGCCGCCTCGAACAAACCAAACCGATCAGAGAAAGTGGCAAGGAGGAGGACGGCGGCCAGGAAGCCGATGGTCGGAGCGAGGCTCCTGACCTCTGCCGCCGCCTCGCTCAGCGGGAGGACCCCGAGCAGCAGCAGCAAGCCGGCAGCCGGCACTGCCACGAGCGCCTCCGGCAGTCCCCAGGGCCGGATGATGGCGCACACGAGCGTCGCGACGAGGAGGAGTCCGGCAAGGCTCTCGGCGATTGGGCTCGGCACCGTTCCTCGGAGCTTACGTCCAGGAGGTGGTCATCGGTCACCACGCGAGCGCCGGCAGTCCCGCCAGGTGGAGCCCAGCGAGGTAGCCGACGCTCAGCACACTCCCGAGGATGGCGGTGCCCATGGGACCACCGATCTTGCTGACCGCCTGCAGCACCGGTCCGCCGACGCCGCTGCGCTCCTGCGACAGCTCGACGAGTGCCGCGGAGGTCGCGGTGGCCATGCCCACCCCCGCCCCGGCGACGGCCATCCATGCCGCGGTGATTACTCCGCTCGAACCCAGGCCGGTCGTCCTGCGGTTCACGTTCCACGGTGGATCAGGACACCGGAGCCAACAATGGGGTGGGTAGCCGGACGTCGGAACCGCGTTCGGTTCCGACGTCTGACCCCGGTCGTTGTGAGGACTACGCGGTCCTGTGCGCCGCGCTGCCAGCGAGCCTTGCCACCACGGCCGAGACGACGACAGCCGCCACGGCGTAGGCACCCATGGCCAGGACATCCGCCCAGACGAAGAGGTTCCCCTGCGTCGCGGAGGTGGTCTTGAGGATGCCGACGAACGGAGATGCCAGGAACGAGCCGACGGTGAAGCTGAGTGCCGCAAACCCGACGTTGAGCGCCCCGATGGCATGGAACACGAAGTCGAGCGTGAGGAAGGCCAGCGCGACCACGGCGACCAGCTCGACCAGCCTGATCGCCGCTCGGCCGGACCACGTGTGCGGCCACGCCGTGTGGGGAGCGGCTCGAGACGGCGGAGCGACGGTCATCGGCGTTGTGCTCGTGATGGCCTGCGGGCTCTGCCCGTCACTGGCGACCTGGTCCTGCACTTGTACATCGGTCACTGGAGTCCCTCCTATGGGTCACTCGACCCCGAGGCCCTCTGAACCTGTGGCGCCGGGTGTCGCTCACTCTGCGGGAGGCGTCGCAACGACCGCAGCAACAGTGGACTGCGCCGCTCGCGTCAGAGGCCTCTCCGCACGCGGCGCGAGCCGCAGCTTGGCTACGATTCGAGCGATGAGCATCCCAGGCGGCCAGAGCCCACTGCGCTCGTTGATCCGGTCGGAGCCACTGGACAGCCCGCCGGTCTTGCTCTGGAAGCACTTCCGCATCGACGAGCCGCGTGAGCTGGCGTCCCGGACCGTGCAGTTCTACCGCGACCACCGGCTGGCGGCGGCCAAGCTCATGCCCGACATCCCGCTCCTCTTCGAGGATCGCGCGCTGTCATCCTGGGCGCAGGTGGCCCAGCTCCGCCGGTTCGGCCCGATCGAGACGGTCGGCCGCGCCGCCGAGTACGTGCGCACCGTGGAGCTGGTGAGGCGGGAGCTGGACGCCGACGACGTGCTGCTGGTCACCGTCTTCTCGCCCCTTGCCCTGATCGGGCTCTGGTCCGGTCCGGCCGGGCTTCGCGAGATGGCGGAGGGGGAGCGCTCCGTCGCTCACGCGGTGCTCTGGGCGCTCGCCGGGGTGGTCAACGATCTGGCCGCGGCCTGCTGCGCAGCGGGCGCCAATGGCGTCTACTACTCGTGCTGGGGGCAGGATCTGCTCAGCTCGGATCAATACGCCGAGCTCGGTGTCCCCTACGACCTGGCCGGCCTTCGCGGAGCTGCCGGGGCGGAGTTCCGTCTCCTCCACCTCCACGGCGCGGTGGACGGCGGCCTGCACCGGTACGCCGGCTACCCGGTCCAGGTGGTCGGCTGGAGCGAGGTGGAGAGCTCGGTCACCCTGGTCGACGGGGCACGGGCCCTCGGCGGCAAGTTCGTCATGGGCGGCATCCCGGAGGACCGCTCCGGTCCGGCGGACGCCGCGGCGAGGGCGCACATCGACGCCCTCGTGAAGGAGTTCGGGACCCGGTTCGTGGTTGCGCCGGGGTGCTCCCTCCCCGACGACACGGGTGACGAGGCCCTGGCAAGCCTGAGGGCCCTCGCCGGCGCGTGACCGCGCTCGGGACGGGGTGGCATCCTGGGGGACGACGGCTCCATCCACATCTGAGCCTCAGCCCCGTCCCCTACCCGTCGTGCGCGGCGCTCCGGGACGGGGTGAGCGCGGGGCCCTCGGGCGCCAGGCGCACGAGCGCCGGATAGGTGACGAAGGCGATGGCGAGATGCATGAGCATCAAGACTCCCACGCCGCGGATGGGCTCCCCGTGAGCCAGTATCCAGAGATCGGGCAGCCAGAGCACGAGCGTCACCAGCACGGCCAACCGGAGGAACAGCCAGCGCGGCTGGGACGCGATCCAGGTCACCATCGGCCAGGCGATGCAGGCGATGGTCACGCCCACGATGGTGAGCTTGGCGTAGTCGGAGAACACGAAATGCGGGAAGTTCTGCGTCGAGGGGAAGATCCACTTCCCGAGAGCGACCAGGATGGCATCGGAGATCAGCGATCCAGCGTTGGCCACGATGAGCGCCGCCATCCAGCGGACCCCTGACGGGGACGCATGACGCCTCCCGGGATCGACCTTGAAGGCACGGAGCAGGCGCCGCGCCGCGTCGGGCAGAGCCTCGAAAGCGGCGACCAGCGAGAGACCGTCGGACCCGTGCGACGGTGCATCGGAGGGCAGGGGAGCGCTCATGACCAGGGCTGCTCCTGTGGTGTGCTGCGGATACCCGACTTTCGGGGAGCGCGAATCGGAATCGCGGGCCCCCCTGGTCCCCAGCCCTGCACCCCCTTCGACGTCAGAGACGAAGACTGTGCTGGCGACCTGGCTCGAATCATACCGATCGCCCGGGACGCAGCACGGTGTCGAATTCGCGGGACCGCACCAGAGCCGGATGGCTCCCACGGCCGGCGCCCGGTCGAGGAAGCCCACGGCGCGGATCCGGCCCCGCCCTCGCAGTCCCGCATCGCGGGACCGTATGATCCCCGGAGGAGAGCCGGGAAGTCTGGTCGGCACGTCTTCTGTTTGCGGGATGGAGCCGGCATGATGACCCAGGTTGATCGCCCCCAGGCCGCGGATCCCCGCACCGTGTGGCGCGACGCGCAGGGTCCTCGTACCGGTCGCGGGCTCCCATGGGAGTAGGGCTCGCGCTGGTCGCCTTCGTAGGCGGGGCCGCGGTCAGCCTCGGAACCAGCTGGGTGCTGGTCACCCGGGTGGAGCGACTGGGTGAATGGCTGGGGCTCTCCGAGGCGCTCCTCGGCTTGCTCGCCGCCCTGGCGGCGGACCAGGCCAACATCGCCGCCGCTGTCACGGCGCTCGCGCACCGGCAGAGCGCGGTGGGCGCGGGCGTCGTCATCGGCTCCAACATCTTCAACCTGGCCGCCCTGCTCGGACTCGGAGCCGTTGTCGCAGGCCGGATCGTCCTGCACCGCAAGGTCGTCGTGCTGAGCGGCGCGGTCGCCCTCTGGGTCTCCGTCGTGTGCCTGGTCACGGTCACGGGCATCGTCGATTCCGCCGCTGGACTGGTGCTCGTGCTGGCCGTGCTCGTGCCCTATGTCGTGCTCCTGGGCGTGCGTCGCACGGAGCTCCGGCGGCTTCCCCTCCCCCACCCGTGGGCGACCTGGCTGGCATCCGCGGTCGACGAGGAGGAGCTCGAGCTGGTGGCAGCGATACGTCCCCGGCGGGGCAACGCTCGGGACCTGCTGGTGGCCGTCCCGGCGCTCGTCATCGTGATCCTGGCCACGGTGGCGATGGAGCGCGGCGCGTCAACCCTCGGGCAGGACTACTCCGTGGCGGTGCTCGTGGTCGGAGGGCTCGTCCTGGCGGCGGTCACCAGCCTGCCGCCGGCGGTGGCCGCGGTTCACCTCGCAGCCAAGGGGAGGGGTGCGGCCGCGCTCAGCACCGCGTTCACGAGCAACACCCTGAACGTGACCGTCGGTCTCCTGGTACCGACGCTCTTCTTCCAGCTTGCCCGCCCCTCCGGACAATCGCTCCTCATCGCCGGCTGGTATGTCGGGCTCACGGCGCTGACGCTGGCACTCGCATACGCGGGTCGCGGCCTCGGGCGCTGGGCCGGCTGGGCGATCATCGCCGGCTACGCGGCATTCGTGGTGGTAGTCTTCATCGCCTCGTGAGAGACGCCCGCGCAACGCGGCCGTGCCGGCGGGCCCGATACCAGTCAGCGTGGTGATCGCCTTCTCTCGGTCACTCGCCGGCTTGCCAACGGCGTCTCTCACCGTGGAGACCCTCTCCCCTGTCAGCGCCTGTCAAGCTTACTGGAGACCCCGACAACGACCTGCGTGACAGCTTCGCCCGGAAGGCCGTCAAAGTGGGGCCAGTAAGGCCGCCGGTGGGAGCGCGCGGGAGCAGAGGCCGACGATGAACTCTCCGGCGAGCTGGGTGGCACTGGTTGCATTGGCAGGGGTCGCCGGGATGGCGACCTTCCAGATCCTTCTGGCCATCGGCTTGCCTCTGGGCCAAGCTGCGTTCGGTGGAGCGAACACCGTCCTGCCCGCGAAGTTGCGCGCCGCGAGCGCGGTATCTGCCCTCCTCTTCCTTGCAGCGTTCTACATCATCCTCGCTCGCTCGGGACTCGTCGGAGCAGCCGGCGAATCCGCGCCCGTGCGCGTCGGAATCTGGGTGTTCACGGCAATCTTCGCCCTGAGTACACTCGGAAACGCTGCTTCCAGCAGTCGATGGGAGCGGTTTCTCATGGCACCCATCGGGCTCGTTCTCACGGCCTGCTGCGTCACTGTGGCCTTGGCCTCTTGATCCACAACCCGGGTTCACCTCGGGGGTGCCCTGGGGCCGCGCGTCCTGGATCGATTGGAATCTATCACCCGGCTGTGTATAGTACGTACTAAACACAGTGAAGGTTGGTTGTGCCTCAGCAGCGTCATCAGAACACGGACCCGGACGCACCCGGTGGCGGCCGCGGCCGGCCCGCTCCCGCTGACCATGCCCGGACGAGCTTCATCGACGGCATGGGTAGCGTCGGCGAGTTCTGGGGCATCGCCCCAGCCATGGGACGGATCTGGGCCGTCCTCTACCTGAACCAGGACCCCATGACCATGGACGGCGTCGTCGCTGCCGTCGGCATCACGAAGGGCCACGCCAGCACCAATCTTCGGGCGCTGCTGCGGCTCGGTCTGATCACCAAGAGCTGGCGCCCCGGCGACCGCAAGGAGTACTACAGCCCCCAGGCAGACCTCTGGGACTTCGCCCGCAGCATCTTGAAGGAGCGCCAGAAGCAGGAGTTCGACCAGGCGCTGGCGAGCACCCGAAAGGCGCTCGCGGTCCTGGAGGCCGACCGCACCCGGATCCCCATCGAGGAGTACCGCTTCCTGAAGGAGCGGTTGGAGGCGATTCGCGACTTCCATGGGACGATCGATCGTGCCGTCGCCGCGGTGCTGGCGTTCGAGGACCTCCGCCACGCGGTACTGCGGCTGGCACCCGACCGTGGGGCACGGCAGCGATGAGCCGCAGGAACGGCGACCTGGTCGTGGTCACCGGCGCCAACGGCTTCGTGGGCCGCCATGTCGTGAGCCGTCTCGCCCAGGCGGGATACCCGCTGCGCGCCCTGGTTCGCGACAGCAGTCGCTATTCACCGCCACCCGAGGTCACGATCGCCGAGGCCGACCTGGTCCGGGCCGAGACGCTGACCGGCGCCCTTGAGGGAGCGGGGACGGTCATCCATTGCGCCGCCCTCACCGCCAACCTCAAGGAGCCCTACCCCGGCGCGTATCAGAACGTCAACGGCCTCGGCACTGAGAACCTGGCTGTCGCCGCCAAGGCGGCGGGGGTCCGGCGCCTGGTGGTCGTCTCCGGGCTCGGGACCCAGCCTGCGGCGGCGGGCACCTACATGGCCACACGCTGGGCTCTCGAGGAGGCGGTGCGAAAGTCCGGGATCCCCCACGTCATCCTCCAGCCCTCGGTGCAGTTCGGGGACGGTGCCGAGTTCGTCGCCGCCCTGGCTCGGCTGATCCGGACCTCCCCGGTGGTGCCCGCCCTCGGGGGCGGAAGGACTCGCTTCCAGCCGATCTGGATCGACGACGTGGTCACCTGCGTCGAGCGGAGCATCACCGACGACGCGCTGCTGAACCGGGCCCACGCCATCGGCGGCGGTGAGTACCTCACCTTCAAGGAGATCCTACAGGCCATTGCCGAGGTGATGGGCAAGCGCCGGATGATCCTTCCCCTGCCCATGCCCCTGGCCCGTCTCCAGGCTCGGCTGCTGTCCGCGGTGATGTCCCATCCGCCGCTCACCTCGGCGACCCTGGAGCTGTTCGACTTCGACAACACCACCGAGCTCGACGCGGTGGAGCGCACCTTCGGTTTTCGACCGCGCGGGCTGCGCGAGCACCTCCGCGTCCATGGCGTCGCCGGGTGAGCCGGTGAGCTCGCCCCCGGACGTCCAACCTCCGACCGCCGGTCCTCGCCGCACCCATCGCCTGCCCGCGGGACTGCTGGCGCTCGCCACCTCTGCTCTGGCGATCCTGCTGGCGATCGTCCTCGGGATCCGGTGGCAGCAGCCCGCGTATGTCATGCCATTCGCGATCGTCGTCGTTGGTGGCCTGTGTGCTGTGCTGACGTGGTTTGGCGGAGCCATGGCGGCGCTGCGGAGTCAGGTCGCTCCGTGGCTCGCACCGCTCGTCACCCTGGTGCTCGTCTACGGTTTCCTGGTGATCGGCGTGCTGGTCATCCTTCCGGCGGTCGTGGTGCTCCTCCTGCTGGCGAACCGCCGCTCGCGGAGGGTTCACGTGGCCTTAACTCGGCGTTGGCGGGTCGGCCCCGCCCTCCTTCTCACGCTGGGACTCGTCCCGCTTTCCCTTCTGGTCCTGCTCGGAGGCCCGGTCGTCGAATGCATGCCCCAGGGGGTGGAATCGTCCACCCCGATCTGGATTTGGTTGGGGAGTCTCGGTGCCGAGGGAGTCAGTGGCGAGAGTGGCAGCGCCTCCGGTTCGTCGTCCGATCTCGGTCGGTCGACCGGCACCGTGACCGAGGGCGGTACGACCTACTCGTTCGTGTGCCTGGGCACCAAACTCTTGCACTTCGACGCGCACGCATGACAGCGGATCCATCGTCCGGCCACTCGGCGGCCTTCTTCGACAGGCAGCGCGACTACTGGTGGAACGAGGACTTCCTCGAACTCGTGGTTTCGCGTCTGGGTCTGGGGCCGACGCGCTCGCTGCTGGACGTGGGTTGCGGGCTGGAGCACTGGTCTCGGGCACTGACCCGCGTGCTCCGGGCTCTGACCGACAGCGTCGGCGTCGACCCGGAGCCGGCCTGGGTCAAACAGGCGGTCCTCGTCGAAGACCGTCCCGCTGCGAGGGCAACCGTGCTCCAGGGTCGGGGCGAGCACCTTCCCTTTCCCGATGGTCACTTCGATCTGGTCACGTGCCAGACCGTCCTCATCCACGTGGCAGACGTGGTGGCCGTGCTGCGCGAGATGTGCCGGGTGGCTCGCCCGGCGGGATGGTGCTCGTGGCCGAGCCCAACAACCTGGCCGGGCAGGTCGTGCGCACGAGCGCCTCGGCGCAGTCCGGCCCCAGGGCGCTGGCGTCCGCACTCGCCTTCTATGCGGCGTGCGAGGCTGGCAAGGCCTCTCTCGGCGAGGGGGACAACTCTGCCGGCGATCTCCTGCCCGGGTACTTCGCCGAGGCTGGGCTCACCGTCGTGGCCTGCTATCTCTCCGACAAGACATCTCCACTCTGGCCGCCCTACTCCTCTTCCGAGGAGGCCGCGTTGGCCGAGGCCCGCGCTGCGGCGCTGTCCGATGAGCGATGGTTCTGGACCGGTGATCAGACGCGCCGGTACTTCCTTGCGGGCGGGGGGAGGCCTCCGCGTTCTCGGATGCTTGGTCCGCAAGGTTGGCGGAGATGGGGGAAGAGGTGTCCGCGATCCGCAGCGGCGCTCTCTCGACCGCTGGCGGCAACGTGATGTACCTGCTTGCGGGGAGGAAGCCGTCGCAGCCATAGTGGGCTTGACCTGCTTCGACGGGCACGTTCGCTAGGCCGAACGCGTGCCGACGCCATCTCCGACCAACCGTTGCCGCCTGTCAACGCGGGCGGCTGTCGGGGAGCGCGGACTCGAACCGCGGACCCCTGGTCCCCCAGACCAGTACTCTAACCATCTGAGCTACTCCCCGACGGGTCCGCGAACAGTGTAGCGGAGGCCCGGAGAGCCTCGTTGCGTCCCCCGCGGCGCCCCTCGCGGCCACCTCGGCCCGCCCCCGCCGGGACCTGCACGGCCACCCGCGGACGTGGGTCTCGCGCCACGCGCGCAGCTTCCCGGCGCATTCGTGGCAAACTCCGTTGGCATGCATCGCACCGTACGCCTCGCCGCCTCTGCCGCTCTCGGCTATGCGATCGGGTCGATTCCGTCGGGCGTCCTGGTGGGACGGCTGAGCCGCGGGATCGACGTCCGGGAGCACGGCAGCCACAGCATGGGCATGGCCAACGTCCTTCGCACCGCCGGGCG
>OBLU010001089.1_pt1 | contig 25274 bp, 21 predicted proteins | sample 1518681 | NCBI WGS metagenome assembly OBLU01 (sample SAMEA3539304, study PRJEB22396) | soil metagenome | biome: tundra; feature: field; material: soil | place: USA | collected 2010-05 | depth 0.15 m
ATTAAAGCCGGTATCTGGTAACAGACAGATTTACCCGCCCCCGTTGGAAGCACGGCAAGAACATTTTCTCCCCTCATGATATTATCAACTATCTCCTCTTGTCCATGACGGAAATGGTCATGGTGGAAATAATATTTAAGTGCTTCAACAGGAGTCATTATATGTAATTTACATTCTTAATTGTAATTTTCGGAACAATAAAATAAATTCCTTCTAGTAATAAAAACAAATTATTTTATTTCGTCTATTAATATATGTATGATTATCCTTCTTTTGGTACTAATATTAATTCGCACGAAGGGATAATTTTTTATAACTTAGTACTCAAATAATTTGATTTCAGGATGTCTATAAAAGAAAAAATATTTGATGCCGGTGTAGTTGGAGCCGGGGGAGCAGGTTTTCCCTCTCATGTAAAAGCCGGCTCACGTACAGAGTTTGTCCTTGCCAATGGTGCTGAATGCGAACCCCTTATCCATAAAGATTATGAACTGATGGTAAATTTCCCCGATCTCATTGTCAGGGGAATGGAAAAAATGATTGAATCCACAAATGCAAAGCAGGGGTATTTCGGAATCAAATCCAAGAATGCCGACGCTATAGAAGCAATCAAATCTCAGATAGGAAATAAAAAGATTAAGATTACGGAACTTGGTGATTTCTATCCTTCGGGCGATGAATATGAATTGGTTTACTCTGCCACTGGTCGACTCATACCTGCTGCAGGCATCCCGCTTGATGTGGGCTGCGTTGTAAATAATGTTGAGACATTCCTCAATATAGCAAATGCCGAAAAGGGTATCCCAGTTACAAAGAAATTTCTAACAGTAACCGGTGCAGTTAAGAAACCTTCCTCTTTCTTTGTTCCCATAGGTACATCTTTCAGGGAAGTTATTGCACATGCCGGCGGTGCAACTATAAAAGATTTTGGTATCTTCATCGGCGGCTTAATGATGGGTACCCTTACATTCGACCTCGATGAAGTAGTTACAAAAACCACTGCGGGATTGATATTATTACCTAAAGATCATTACTCTATAAAACGAAAGAACCAACCTCCACAAAATTGGCATAGGATAGGTAAATCTGCATGCGATCAATGCAGCTACTGCACTGAATTCTGTCCCCGCTACTTGCTCGGCTATGATGTTCAGCCCCATAAAGTCATGAGATCACTTGGCTTTTCTAAATCAGGATCAGAAATTTGGAATCAAATGGCTGAACTATGCTGTGCATGCGGACTCTGCACTCTCTATTCCTGCCCCGAAGACCTTTACCCAAAAGAAGCTTGTGATAAAGCAAAAAAAGAAATGAGAACCGAAGGCATAAAATATGTTCAGTCTAAACCTGTAAAAGTGCATCCTATCAAAGAGGGGAGAAGAGTCCCTATCAAAATGTTGATTAAAAGATTGAATGTGCAGGACTATGATGTCCACACTCCATACAATAAAGAGATTCCCTCACCTTCGGGTGTCAAAATATTCCTTAAGCAGCATATCGGTGAAAGGACACTCCCCAAAGTTAAAATAGGTGACAGAGTGGAAGAGGGAGATTTAATAGCTGAAGTTCCGGAAAACAAGTTGGGCGCACACATTCATGCCTCAATTGCAGGACAAGTTTCTCAGGTTACCGAAGATTATATAAGGATAAATAAATAGGAATTATAATGATGGAAATGAATTCAATCGGACTAATTGAAATGGGAAGCATTGCTTCAGGTATGCAGGCTGCTGATATTATGCTTAAGACATCAAATGTGGAACTTATATTATCCCGTACAATTTGCTCAGGTAAATACATGACCTTAATTGGAGGTGATGTAGCTGCTGTAAATTCTGCTGTAAATGCTGCCGTAGATACAATCGGGTTTGGCGTAATCGACTTCTTTGTAATTCCTAATGTGCATAAATCAATTTTCCCCGCAATATCCGGACAGACTAATGTCGAAATGCTCGAGTCCCTCGGCATAGTTGAAGCCTATTCAGTTGCATCCCTTATAGAAGGTGCCGATGCTGCCGTCAAGTCTGCAAATGTAAAACTCATTGAAGTCCGACTAGCTATGGCACTCGGTGGAAAAGCGTTCTTCACATGTACCGGTGAAGTCGCCGCTGTTACCGCTGCTGTTGAAGCCGGGGCAAAAGTCGTCGCCGATAAAGGTCTCCTTGTCAATAAAGTTATCATCGCCAACCCCCGTCAGGAACTCCTTTCCGAAATGATATAAATCAGAACTGGCACCCCCATTTAAACATACCAGCCAAATCAATATCCTTGGTAAGTGTTTAATAATTATACACTCTCTATAAGCTTAAAATGGATAAATAATGCGGTTTCTCAGCAAAAACTCAATTGAAGCTCAACGAGAGATGAGTATGAGATGAGCGAGAGATGAACGACTTGGTAGCGATTCAGTGACTTATTGTGTGATACTACCCACTTTCTCAATTTTGGTTATTCTTATTCTTCTCGATACTGTCTAGAATTTTCAATATTAAGTCATTCTGCTGTTCAAGGTGCAGTAATATAACTTCAATTTCCTTTTCCGCCCTTACATTCACCTCAAAATCAGATTCGGCTCTTCTTTCAGCATGACGCCCCTGTAGATTCTGTCCGATCATTATCAAAGGCATCAAAAATAACTGTATCATGTTGGAGATAAAAAGCCATAAAACAAATGCCGGGAATGGATCAAAGCCATATTCCTTCGGTGCCATTGTATTCCAGCCAAGCCAAAGTAAAGTCCATACAAATATTATCAGGAAAAACCCCATTGACCCTACTCCCTCTGTTACTTTAATGGCAATTTTTTCCAGTTTACTTAAACTTTCCCTGTGCTTAATATTTACATTGCTTATAGGCTTGCGTAGCTTTTTTAATTCCTCAAAAGCTTTCTTATACTCTTTTTCGTTCATTTTGTCTCCATTTAATTTCCTGAATTGAACCATAATTAATAACATCGGACTTAATAAATCTATTATTTAATATACTTAAAGGCAAAATGATTTAATCCTCAATGCCTGGTCAAAATAGACTTATTCAAATCCTTTTTTTATTTTAATCCTATATTTTATAAAAGTAATTCAATTGGACCTTACATATTTTAAATCCTCATCTGAATTCAGAAAATGGCTTGAAAAAAATCATGCTATAGAAACCGATCTTTGGGTTGGCTTCTATAAAATAAAATCTGGTATCAAAAGTATCACATATCAGGAAGCAGTTGACCAGGCTCTTTGTTTCGGCTGGATAGATGGCATTAAAAAGAAAGTCGACGAACTTAGCTATACTCACCGGTTCACCTCGCGAAAATCCAATAGCAACTGGAGCAGTACAAATATCAAACGAGTTGGGGAATTGTCACGGCTGGGACTTATGCATCCCTCCGGTATTAAAATCTTTAATCGGCGTGATAAGGAAAAAATAAAACAATACATTATTGAACGAAAAATCCAAACTCTTGATAAGTCATATATACAAATATTCCAAAAACAAGAAAAAGCATGGAACTTTTTCCTTTCCCAAGCTCCCTCCTACCAGAAACTTGCAAGTCTTTGGGTTATGAGTGCAAAAAAAGAAGAAACCAGACTAAGACGCCTCAATATCCTTATCGAGGATTCAGAAAATAATAGAAAATTGGCTGCAGTTACTCTTGAATCAAAGAAAAACATAGGATAATCACATCATATTCTCCCTTTTGCAGAAGATCCTATCAATATCACCTTCCACCTCGTGAAAGTATTCTCCCTTTATTTTTTTATAAAAAGAGAATTAGTGGTAAATTTACTTAATATAAATTATTTAGGTTCGTATGGATTCTCCAAATGCCGTTGAAGTTGTTTGTCTTAATAAGGTTTACTCATCTTCATTTGGGAAAAAGAAGGTTTTTGCTTTAACTGATCTCTCCTTAAGTGTACCCGCAGGAACGATATTCGGACTCTTAGGTCCAAACGGTGCAGGAAAAACCACTCTTATTAAACTTCTTCTAAGTATTACTTTCCCTGATTCAGGTTCTGCCAGAATTCTAAATGAGGATATTTCCAATATTAAAGTCAAAAAGAAAGTGGGTTATTTACCGGAGAACCATAAATATCCCCCTTATCTCACAGGAGGCGAAACCCTGAAATTCTTTGGACAAATGAGCGGTCTCGATGGTACCGGTCTTGATAAAAAGATCGATGAACTTCTTGAACTTATGAACCTCTCAAAATGGAAGAAATCAAAAATAAAAACTTATTCCAAGGGCATGATGCAGCGACTCGGTCTTGCGCAAGCTATGATCAATGATCCCGAACTCATTTTCCTTGATGAACCCACCGATGGCGTTGACCCGATAGGTAGAAAAGAAATAAGGGATGTTCTGGTAGAGTTAAAAAACAGGCAGAAAACTATTTTCCTTAATAGCCATATTCTTTCTGAAGTTGAACTGATAACTGATAATGTTGGAATTCTCAATAAAGGAAAGCTTCTGAAGGAAGGAACCGTCAAGGAACTGACTGAAAAAAAAGAAGAGTATCGCCTATTATTTGACAGAATATTAAGTGATGAAGCACTTAACAGTATTAACGGCTTGAAAAAAGACAAGGAGGAATATTATAATTTAAAAGTTAATGGTATCAATGAATTAAATGCGGTAATCGATTCTCTCAGAAACAGAAGTATCTTAATAAAAGAAATTATCCCACAGAAAAATACCCTCGAGGAAATGTTCATTTCTTTAATTCAGGAAGCAAATAAGGAGGAGAAGAAATGAGAAACATCCGAATCATGACCTTTGCCACCTTGCGTGAGGCAATGTCTAAAAAAGTTTTTGTCTTTTTTATGGGGATCTCTGCAGTCGTTCTTATAATACAATTGGTCATTTTCAGTCTGATTAATGTTGATAAGCTTACTAAGGCTGTAAGTCCTATGGGGCTTACAATATCTATCCAGCAAATAGTTTCTTCCTTTGAGTTGATGGTCGTTTCCCCTTTGGCTGTATTAGGATTACTACTGGCTATCTTTTCATCTTCCTCTTTTATCCCCACAATGTTGGAAAAGGGGAATATAGATTTACTTTTATCAAAACCGGTTTCCAGGATTGAACTTATTTTAGGAAAATATCTCGGTGGTCTCCTCGTTGTTTTTATAAATGTATTATTCCTGGTTTTTGGCGTGTGGCTTATTATTTCCGTGAAGTTCGGTTTCTGGAATCCCGACTTTCTTAGTATTTCTCTGGTGATAACTTTTACTTTTGCTGTCCTTTATTCTATTATAGTTTTATTTGGAATAATAACACAGGGTTCCGTTTTCGGTATGATGATGGCTTATTTCACATTCCTTATTCTTAGTCCCTTGCTGCTTACTGCCAAAGAAAAATTCCTTGTTGCTATAGAAAACGGAATGCTTAAAAATCTGATTAAAGTGTGTTATTATGTTGTCCCCAAAACTTCTGAACTAATGGGAAGTCTATTGATGAATATAACAGCCGGAAAAGAAATTGAAAGTTATCAACCTGTTATTACTTCGCTGATTTTCTTAATTTTAATGTTGCTCTTAAGTATTATAATATTCAGGAGGAAAGATTTTTAATTGATTATGGAAGTTTACCTTTTTAAAATAATTAACTACAAACAATATTGTGAAAAAATTATAAGTATAGGTTCGTAATGCAGGATGAAAATTTAAAACTGGAAGATCTGTTAACTAAAATGGAGAAAATGCCGGGTGCCGAACACATCCCGTGTGTTGCAATTATTGGTGCGGGAATTATGGGGCAGGGTATAGCCCAGACCATCGCTTCTGCAGGTATTGATGTAATGTTAATTGAAAAAAATAAAGAAAAGCTCGAAAATGCCAAACTTGACCTGGCGGAAAATATTGACAGGGAAATTAAAAGATGGGCTATGACAAGGAGTGAAAAAAAATCTGTTTTGGGTAGGATAACCTGGGAACTCGATATCGAGAAGGTTAAAGATAGAGATATTATTATTGAAGCTGTCGATGAAGATTTTGAATTAAAAAAAGAGATTTTCAGAAAACTTGATAAGCTTGCCGGCAAGGACACTATCATTGTTTCAAATACCTCTACTCTTAGTCTCACTAAAATAGCAGAAGTTACCAACAGGCGTGATAAAATAATCGGAATGCACTTCCTGAATCCTGTTCCGAAAATCCCTTTGGTCGAATTGGTAAAATGTCTCTACACTTCCAATGAAACGGTTGAGATTGTAAAGGCTTTTGCTGCCAGGATAGGAAAAACAGCAGTTGAAGTCTATGAATATCCCGGCTTTGTTACTACTCGAGCTATTGTTCCTCTTCTGAATGAAGCAATGTATATTCTTATGGAAGGAGTTGCTACCGCAAAAGATATTGATACTGCTATGAAACTCGGGTATAATTTCCAGAATGGACCTCTCGAAATGGCAGATATGATGGGACTTGATGAGGTTCTTGCCTGGATGGAAACTTTATGGAGAACCTTGGGTGAACCACGATATAGAGCTTGCCCGATTCTTAGAAAACTTGTACGGGAAAGGAAACTAGGTAAGAAAACCGGCGAAGGATTTTATAAATATGATGAAAACGGCAATATAATTGGCGGTACTGAAAAGGAAGGGATATAATATGAAAGTGTTAGTTCTAAATTGCGGAAGCTCATCAGTTAAATACCAGTTCTATGATACTGATACGCAAACTGCTCTTGCAAAAGGTGTAGTTGAGAGGATTGGGATGAGTAGTGCAGTCCTTTCCCATACAAGGTATGACGGCGACGAAATAAAAATTGTCGGTGAAATCTTAGACCATACTATCGCTATTGAATATGTGCTTGGTGTGATGCTTAGTAAGAACCACGGTGTAATCGATGATAAGCGAGATATTGAAGCTGTAGGACATAGGGTCGTGCATGGTGGAGAAACATTTTCTGCCTCAGTATTGATCAATGATGAGGTTATGCAGGTATTGCAGGATAATATTGAACTCGCTCCTCTCCATAATCCCTCTAATATAAAAGGTATCCAGGCCTGTAAAAGAATTCTTCCGGGTACTCCCCAATGCGCTGTGTTTGATACGGCATTTCATGTTAAAATGCCTCCCAAAGCTTTCCTTTATGGAATCCCCTATGAACTGTATAAAAAATATAAAATTAGAAGATATGGGTTCCATGGCACTTCGCATCTTTACGTTACCAATAAAGCAGCCGAGATCTTAGGGAAACCAAAAGAAGAATTGAAAATAATTACCATGCATTTGGGTAATGGTTGCAGTATGGCTGCCGTGAATAATGGAAGGTCGGTCGATACTACTATGGGCTTTACTCCTCTTGAGGGATTGCTTATGGGGACAAGAAGTGGTGATATTGATCCTTCGGTTATCCTTTATATTATGGGAAAAGAAGGATTATCCCTCGGTGAAGCTCAGACTCTGTTAAATAAGCATAGTGGTCTTATTGGAATAAGTGGCGAATCAAGTGATATGCGCGAAATTATTGCTTCAGTAAAAGAGACACATAAAAGATCAAAATATGCTTTTGATATTTTCTGTTACAGGATAAAAAAGTATTTGGGCGCTTATATCGCAGCCATGAATGGCGCTGATGCTATCGTATTTACTGGAGGAATTGGTGAAAATTCACTCGATGTTAGAGAGGAAGTCTGTAAGGATATGGATTTCCTTGGTATAAGCATTGATCCCGAAAAGAATAAAACAAAAGATTTCGTAATTTCGCCTGAAGGTTCTAAAGTTGCCGTTATGCGCATCCCTACAAATGAGGAACTTCTTATTGCAATGGATACTAGCGCAATTGTTGAAGAGATGCTTATAAATAAAGATTCAATTAAATAATTACGAATATAAAGTATGACAAAAATACATCCCACTTCAATTATTAGTCCTAAATCCGAGATAGATATCGATGTTGAAATAGGTCCCTTCTGTGTTATAGATGATGATGTTAAAATAATGAAAGGTTGTAAATTATATAACAGTGTCTCTGTATTTAATGGCGCCAGGATCGGGGAAAATAATATATTCTACCCGGGTGCGGTTATTAGTGCCCTACCGCAGGACATTAAATTCGATGGTGGTTTCTCTGAAGCTATTATTGGAAATAATAATACTTTCAGGGAATGTGTTACTGTAAGCAGGGGAACTCATGCAACTGATAAAACTATTATAGGGAATAATTGCCTTTTCATGGCTTATTCTCATGTTGCTCATGATGACCGGATTGGCAATAATTGTATCCTTGCTAATTCTGTGGCTTTAGGAGGGCATGTCCATCTGGAGGATTTTGTTATTCTCGGTGGTCTTGTGGGTATCCATCAGTTTGTCTCTGTTGGAAAACATAGTATGATAGGTGCTCTTTCTATGGTTGTAAAAGATGTCCCGCCATACACACTTTTTTCTGGTAATCCATTATATTATGAAGGGTTGAATGTTATAGGATTAAGAAGAAGAGGATTTTCAAGTGAATCAATCACTTTACTTAAAACTATATATACTATGTTGTATAATTCAGGTCTCAATGTTTCTCAGGCAGTTGATAAAATTAAAGATGAGTTTAAGTTAGAGAACGAAGTGGCTGAGGTTATAAACTTTATAGAGAAAAGCAGGCGTGGACTTTCCAAGTAAGTCTTGAATTTATTTAAGTTATCATTATAATTGTTTTTTCTTCAATAATAATATTTGGAGTAGGAGGAAAAATGGATTTTGGTATTAAAAATAAAAATGTTCTTGTAACTGCCTCAAGCAAGGGTATAGGGAAAGCTATAGCTGAACAATTCGCTGCCGAAGGTTGTAATGTTGCTATCTGTTCCAGGACAAAAGAAGATCTTATAAATACCTCCCTGGAAATAAAGAAAAAATATGGTAATGAGGTAATTTGGTGCTTGTGCGATCTCTCTAAAGCCCGTGATATAGAGAATACAGTCGATATTGTGAATAATAGTCTTGGTCGGATAGATATTCTTGTTAATAACTGCGGCGGACCTCCTGCAGGATATTTTCAGGAACTTGATGACGAAAAATGGCAGGATGCATTTGAACAGGTTCTCTTGAGTGCTGTTAGATTTTGCAATCTCGTTGTTCCGGGTATGATGGTCAGAGAATGGGGAAGGATAATAAATATTACTTCAGTAAGCGTTAAACAGCCCATCGAGAACCTTATCCTTTCTAATTCTCTAAGGAATGGTGTAGTTGGATTTGCCAAAACTTTAAGTAATGAAATTGCTAAATATTCTATTACGGTAAACAATATTGCTCCGGGTTATACTTTGACTAACAGGTTGTACGAACTAGCGGTTATTAGGGCTAAAACATCCGGAAGGTCCCATGAAGAAATTCTATCAGATATGGGCAGGGAAATTCCTATGAACCGTCTTGCCAGCCCTGAAGAAATTGCTTCATTGGCTGTTTATCTTGCTTCGGTTCTGGCTGGTTATCTAACCGGCAATACCATCCATGTGGATGGTGGTCTCGTAAAAGGATTATATTAATTAACCTAATTTCCTAAATTTTTCCTCCAAATAGAGGACAGAATATGATAACAAAAACTGATTTAGTAATACCCCCTTCTTCTATAAATGATAAAGAGTTTCTTTATAGTTCAGCCGCAAAAAAACTGGGAAAAGATCCCTCTGAAATTACTGCAGTAGTACCCGAGAAAAGATCTATAGATGCAAGGGGGAAATCCCCTGTATATGTTCTTTCCTGTTCTGTATTCATTAACGAATCCCCCTCTAAAACTAAACGAATTATTAAATACCTCCCTGTATCGGGCGATAAAAAAACTATAATCGTCGGCTTCGGTCCTGCGGGTATGTATGCTTCTTTACGGCTCATTGAGCTTGGAATAAAACCCATAGTCTTCGAACGCGGAAAAGATGTTCGTTCCAGGAGAAGGGATCTTCGTCAGATTCAACAGTTTGATACTGTAAATCCGGATTCTAATTATTGCTTCGGAGAAGGTGGGGCAGGTACGTATAGCGATGGAAAGCTCTATACAAGAGCTACTAAAAGAGGAGATACAAAAAAAATTCTGCATATTATGGTTCAGCATGGTGCTGATCCTGATATTTTAGTCGATTCCCATCCCCATGTCGGTTCCAATAAATTACCCCTCATTATTCAGAAAATTAGGGAAACTGTTTTGAAAAATCAGGGGGAGATTCATTTCAATTCTAAGGTTACTGATCTTTTAATTAAAAATGGAAAGATAGAAGGGGTAATTGTCAATGATAAAGAGGAATATACTGCGGATGCTGTTATTGCGGCTACCGGACATTCTGCAAGGGATATGTTCTATCTTTATCAAAAACATAATATCCAGCTTGAACCGAAATCTTTTGCCATGGGTGTAAGAATTGAACATCCGCAGGAATTGATCAATAAAATTCAATATCATGCTGAATTCAAAGATCCAAATCTTCCGGCAGCAAGTTATAACCTTGCATGTAATATAGAAGGGAAAGGTGTTTATTCTTTTTGCATGTGTCCGGGGGGCATTATTGTGCCTGCTGCAACTGCTCCTGGCGAAATAGTTGTTAATGGTATGTCTTTGTCTCAAAGAGATTCCCCCTTTGCAAATGCTGGATTTGTGGTTGCTGTAGATGAAAGAGATTGGGCAAAACATGAAAATATGTATCCGTTCTCTGCTCTTCAGCTCCAGATAGATGTTGAACATATGGCATTTGAATTGGCAAATAGGACACAAAAAGCCCCGGCTCAAAGATTAACTGATTTTATGAATGATAGGCTATCTGTTGATTTACCTCCAACTTCATATATCCCTGGTCTAACCTCAGCTCCACTCCATGAAACTCTGCCGGAGTTCATCGTGAATGGTTTAAAGATAGGAGTTAATACTTTCAATAAGTATATGAAAGGTTATTATAGTGAAGAGGCTCAGATTATCGGTGTTGAAAGCAGGACAAGCTCGCCGGTTAGGGTTCTCCGGAATAAGGAATCTTTTATGAATCTTTCAGTAGAAGGATTATTTCCCGCAGGTGAAGGAGCAGGATATGCCGGGGGAATTGTATCAGCTGCACTTGATGGGGAAAATTGTGCAGATGCCGTAGCTCAGTATATATCTAAATAGATTCTTGCCAGACCTCAGAGGTTTTCATAAACCCCAGAGGTCTAATAATAGGGGTCTATAACTCACAAAAATAATCATTTATAATCATAACCGGGATAGTAAACATCATAGTTTTCGTAATCCCTGTTGTCCTCATATTCGCCTTTCTTTTCATAAATATCTTTGCTCAGTTTAATGTTTTGGTCCCCTTCATATAACCCTGTTTTTACCCTTATCCACCATGAATCTTTTATTTCCATCCATTTATTTGCTTGTTCATTATCTAAAATACTTTCTATTTTTGTGATGGCTTCATCTTTAACATTTTCTTGTTGATCTCCATTATTGCTGGTTGTGGCCATATTATCTACATCCTGCATAAGCGGATCCGTTTTTATATTCGTCTTGTCATACATAAGCGGATCCGGTTCTATATTTGTCTTGTCATTCATAAGCTGATCTGTTTTTATGTTAAAAGACTGTTTGTCTTCTCTTAATGCAGCTCTTTGAGATGTCTGAATTCCCGTTTCCCCCGAATAGTAGCCCACCAAAATATCATAAACATATTTCAGTTGACTTTCTTCCAGATCAAGTCTTGTCTTAAGATCATTTGAAAAATAATTTGCATTCTGTTCCATCATATTTTTCATATCATCTGTCGAAACTATTGTTTTATCTTGCATCCGGTTATTGGTATTATCCTGTGGCAATATGTTGATGGATGATATTATGAAAAAAATTACCGCATAATAAAAATGACCGATTAAGTACTTATTCTTACTTACCATAATTCACCTTTCCTTTTTATTGTATATCATTCTTTTATGTTTATAATAATATTAGCTCTAAATAGCGGACATGAATGTGCTTTATATCTATTTGTGATATAAAACTAGTTGTCTCTGTATCCATTTAGGAAAGAGTCTTTTCTAAAGGGTGCTTTTGAAATATATTCTCATTAATATTGTAATAGCAATAATCTTTGTAGGTACTGTGAAAAATAAAATTATTACGCTTTTCATCTTTTCATTCCTTTTAATCTCTTTAGATGTATATGCACAGTATCCTAATATTAAGGTTAATACTTCAGGTAATGATCCCGAAGAAGTTTCCATAGCAGTTAATCCCTCTAACCCTGGAAATCTCTCTATTGGAGCCAACATATCGTACCTTTATTTATCTACAAATGCTGGTTTTAGTTGGACTCAGAAAAATCTTACTTCAGGTCTGTTCGGTGTTTGGGGGGATCCCTGTTTAATTTTTGATGGAATAGGGAATCTCTTCTATGGTCATTTATCAAATACTCCTTCTCCAGGTTATTGGATAGACAGGATAGTGGTACAGAAATCCACAGATAATGGTGCAACCTTCGATCAAGGTGTCGGAATCGGTTTTAATAATCCTAAAGAACAGGATAAAGATTGGCTTGCAGTTGATCTTCAAAATAACAGGAATTATATTTATGCAAGCTGGACAGAATTTGATCACTATGGTGATACAACTTCTTCTGACAGTTCCAGAATCTTATTCTCACGATCTACTGATCATGGCAATACATGGACTATCCCCTTAAGATTGAATGAAAAGGGAGGGGATTGCCTTGATGCTGGTAATACCGTCGAAGGAGCTGTACCAACTGTAGGACCGAATGGCGAAATTTATGATAGCTGGGCCGGACCTTTAGGAATTGTTTTTACTAAGTCTATTGATGGGGGAGTAAGTTTTGGACCAAATCAGGTCGTAACTTCTATTCCCGGAGGGTGGGATTTTAGCGTCCCCGGTATTTATAGATGCAATGGTCTCCCGATTACTGTCTGCGATACAAGCTATTCCTTTACAAGGGGTAATATTTATATATGCTGGGGTGACACAAGTAATGGTGCCGATAATTCAGACATTTTCCTTATCAAATCTACCGATGGCGGAAATACTTGGGAACTAGTGAAAAAAGTTAATAATGATAATACCACTCGTCATCAGTTCTTCCCCTGGATGACTATTGATCAGACTACGGGACATTTATTTTTCATATTCTACGATAGAAGAAGTACTACTGGAAATGCAACCGATGTTTATGCTGCTGAATCAATAGATGGAGGGGAAACTTTTTACAATTTCAAAATAAGTCAGTCTTCATTTACACCGCAGTCAGGTGTTTTCTTTGGAGACTATTCTAATATCGCTGCTTTTAACAGAAAAGTATATCCCTCATGGATGCGCCTTGATGGTACCACATTAAGTGTTTATACGGCCCCATTTATAGATACTATTTCAGTATTACCCGTTGAGCTTTCTCAATTTTCTTCTTCAATAAATAATGGAAAAGTAGTGCTGTCCTGGGAAACTGCTTCAGAAAATAATAATTATGGTTTTGAATTAGAAAGAAAGTTTGATGATAATTCTAATTGGAATAGGATCGGATTTATTAAGGGAAACTGTAATAGCAGTTCCCCCAATAATTATTCTTTTTTAGATTCTCCTCTTCAGATCGGCACCTATAAATACAGGTTGAAACAAATGGACCTTGATGGTCACTTTAAATATTCAAATGAGATTGAGGTTATCTATAATCATGTATTTAATTTCAGTCTAAACCAGAATTACCCGAATCCTTTTAATCCTTCTACCACAATTAGTTATCAGTTATCAGCAGAAGGTCTTGTCTCACTTAAAGTTTATGATGTTTTAGGAAAAGAGATCGCCACTCTTGTAAATGAAATTAAAAAGAGTGGGGTTCATGAAGTAAATTTTGATGTCTCTGAATATAGTAGCGGAATTTATTTGTATAGAATGACTATAAACAATTTTACCCAGACGCGTAAAATGATAGTCTTGAAGTAATCAAAATTTCATTTTTCTCATTCCTATATGACAAATTGCAAAATCGTATTTTACCGGGTCATTAGGATCAAATTTTCTGAGGTTGTTAGTTATTTCCTCTGCCATCTTCCAGCTTACATTATTAAGCCGGGTTAATTTTAATTTCTTGCCGATTCTTGCTATATGTGTATCTACTGGGATAACCAGTTTGGAAGGGGATATCTCATTCCATATACCGAAATCGAGTTCATCCTTTCTGACCATCCATCTAAGGAATAGGTTCATTCTTTTACATGCACTTCCTGCAGAAGGTAAAGGGAACATGAATCTTGTCCCATGTGTTAATGCATTTTTCTTCTCGAAGTAATCAATTAAAGAGCGTGAAAATCCTTCAATTGTATTTTTCATGTTCTTTTCCGTTTCATCATAATACCGGAGAAAGTAGTCTTTAATTGATCCATACTCATTATAAATATAACTGAGCGCCCTGAAAAGCCACACAGTGTCATTTCCTGTATAAAACCTGTGTGATATCAATCTTAATTTGCTTTCATCATTATGACTCAGATTAAGGATAAAATTATGTGGATTATATCCTGTTGCCATAAAGATCCTTTCCTGGCTTTTGATGATCTGCCTGATATTCCCATAAGCAAAAATGGAAGAAATTAACCCTAAAGCTTCTTTGTTCAGATCAGATTTAAAAATATGCAGTATCTCCAACGGGTCAGGAGATATCTGGGATTTATCAAAAGCTTTATAATGGATTTCGAGTTTTTCTTTTAATTTCATCTATGCCTAAAATGCCTATAAATATCATATATTCAAAAAAATAAATTGAACAATTCAAAAAATACTTTTTATATTTGAACAATAATTTTAATAATGTTGTTTCGCAATCCTTTATTTAATATTTCACTCTGAAGGAGATCTTTATGGCAGAACAAAAACCCTTCGTCCCTTTCGTTTCTCCGAATTCTGATATGCCTGAATTCACTATACGGGCTCTGATTATTGGTCTCGTTATGTGCGTAGTTCTCGGTGCAGCTAATGCCTATCTTGGACTCAAAGCAGGTATGACAATAGCAGCAACCTACCCGGCTGCGGTAATTGGTATGGCTATTCTGAGAATATTTAAAGGCTCTATACTTGAAGAAAATTTTGCACGTACAGTTGGCTCTATTGGAGAAGCAGTTGCGGCTGGTGCTATATTTACTATTCCTGCGTTTCTGATTGCCGGTGTTTGGCAGGATTTCTTTACAGTACAGCACTACTTTGAAGCCACAGCTATAATGTTGGTTGGTGGTTTTGTCGGAATTTTGTTCGTTACTATTCTTCGCAGGGTTATGGTTGAAGATAAGGAATTGCCTTTCCCTGAATCATTAGCAGCCTCTGAAATTCATAAAGCCGGTAGAAGTGGGAAAAGTGGAGCAAAATTTTTATTCTGGGCTATGGGTTTAGGTGCTTTGGTCCAGATATTAAAACAAATCCAGTTCTTTGCAGCTAGCTGGGAAAAATTTATTGCATTCACGCAGAAGAAGATTAGCTTTGCAGGAGGCTCTTCTGTTAATGCGGGAGGTGGGGCACTTTTAACAACTCCCGGAGTTAGTCCCGCATACATGGGAGTTGGATATATTATCGGTCCCAACCTGGCAGCCTTAAACTTTTCAGGTGGGTTATTAGCCTGGGGTTTGTTTGTCCCGTTGCTTTTATATTTTTTAGGTCCTGAGATGATCGCTTCTCTGCAGCAAAATGGAGTTACCAATATTACAGAGAATACTTGGATTGATTTAGCTTATCAGGTATGGAGAACTATTGTAAGACCTATTGCAATCGGCGGTATGTTAATGAGTGCCGCTTTTACTTTGTATAGGATGCGCAAAAGCCTTGGCGCAGGACTTTCTAGAGCTATCGGCGATGTAAAAAAAGCTGCTTCTGAAGATTCAGCTGCAGTTATCAGAACAGATAAGGACTTGAACTTCAAATGGGTCTTCATTGGAATACTGGTCGCTTCTGTAGCAACTTTCTTTATCTATAATTACTTTGCTCAGGATGTAATTGGTGCTCTTGTTGCTACTATAGTAATGATTATAGCAGGATTCTTTTTTGCTGCTGTCTCAGGCTATCTTGTTGGCCTTATTGGTTCAAGCAATAATCCCATTAGTGGTTTGACTATTTCTACTTTAATTATTGCTGCTATCTTAATGGTAGCGCTGGGAGTCAAAGGAACTGCCGGAATTGCAGCTGTTCTCGGAGTTGCAGCTGTTATATGCGTTGCAGCAGCTGTTGCCGGTGAAATGCTTCAGGATCTAAAAGTAGGGCATATACTTGGTGGTACACCCTGGAAAATGCAGGTAGGAGATATGTTCGGAATTGTTCTCGCCGCTGCAGTAATGTTCTTCCCCTTGTTAATATTACATCAGGGGGATATTTTAGCTACTGGTGGAAAGTTTATTCTTGGCGAAAATGGTTTGGGAGGAAAAGCTTATCCTGCTCCTCAGGCAAGTTTAATGGCAATACTTGCAAAAGGTATTGTTGGAGGAGATATGGCATGGCCTCTCATAATTGTCGGTATACTCATGGCTATAGGTTTGATTCTATTAAAGGTAAAAAGTCCGATGCTCGTTTGCGTTGGAATGTATCTGCCTCTTGAAACATCTTTTGCTATATTCATAGGTGGATTAATAAAAGGACTCCTGGATAAAAGAGCAGCTAAAAAGAATTTCAATGAAGCCCAGAAAGTCAGGAGCGAGAACAATGGTGTTCTGCTTGCGTCAGGTTTAATTGCGGGAGAGGCCTTGATTGGGCTTCTGTTTGCCTTCCTGGTCATCATGAAATTGAAGACTCCGATAATATTTGTGGAGCCTTCATTCCTGGTCAGTTTAGTAGTCTTTGTCGTAATTGGATTTGTCCTGGTCCGTGTTCCTTTAAAGAATGCAGGTAGTCCGGATGAACCTGCACCCCCCTCGGCTGCATTTTAATCATTATATAAATGGTAGACTTATTGTCTGCCATTTTATTTTTATTCCGGAGTGATTTTGTTCAATAGAAAGAAAAAAGATTTATCCGATATTAACTATCTTGAATTAACACCTCATCACTTGTTTGATCATGTTATAGAGGAAAATGGAAAAGTGTCGGTTCTTATCCCAAGATTTACAAATAAGATTCTTGTTAAAACCCTTTCTCATATGCTAAAATCCCCTTTTGTGAAAACAAAGTTTGATGAATTCGGATCACAGGTATGGCTGGAAATCGATGGAAAGAAAAAAGTATTGGATATTTCAACAAATCTTAAACAGAAGTTCGGTGAAAGAATAGATCCTGTGGAGGAAAGGCTAACAAGATTTCTTACACAGTTATATAATTATAAATTTGTATCATTTTATGAAATTAAAAAATAAAAGGAGTTGTTTATGGGTAAAATTTTGGGACATCTGAAACCGTCTCTTATTTGGGAGCATTTTGAAGAAATATGTAAATATCCAAGACCTTCAAAAAAAGAAGAAAAAATTGCGGAATATGTCTTTTCTGTTGGTAAAAGAAATAATCTTGAAACATTCCGTGACAAATTTGGGAATGTCATAATCAGGAAACCTGCCTCTCCTGGTTTTGAAAATAGGAAAACTATTGTTCTGCAGGGGCATCTTGATATGGTCTGTGAAAAGAATAGCGATGTCACTCATGATTTCGATAATGAACCAATCTATCCATATATAGACAATGGATGGGTGAAAGCTAAAGGTACAACTTTAGGTGCTGATAATGGTATCGGCGTTGCAGCTTCTTTAGCAGTGCTCGAAGATAAAGAACTACAGCATGGACCTATTGAATGCCTCTTTACTTTAGATGAAGAAACTGGTCTTACCGGTGCTGCCGGTCTCAAATCCAATACTCTTAAAGCCGATATCTTGCTTAACCTTGACTCAGAAGAAGAGGGTACTATTTATATTGGTTGTGCAGGCGGAAAAACTACTGTCAGCAAATTCAAATATGAAGCTGATAAAGCTTCCGGAAAATATAGTGCCTTTGAGGTGAAGGTTAGCGGCTTATTGGGTGGACATTCAGGTCTGGAAATTCATCAGGGAAGAGGTAACGCAATTAAAATCCTGGCTAGGTTATTGGCCAATTACGGTAGTGAAAATAAATTACGTATTTCGCGTATCGAAGGTGGAAATAAGCATAATGCAATACCCAGAGAAGCATTCGCTGTTGTTCTTGTTCCTAAAGAAGATGATAATAAATTCAAAAAATTTGTAAAGAAATATAATGATATAGTAAAAGCAGAGAATTCAACTTCAGAGCCGGGGCTTGTTGTAAGTCTATCTCCACAATCACTGCCAAAGTATATGATCGATAAGAATACTCAGAAAAATCTTCTCTCTGCTTTATATGGTGTGCCCCACGGTGTAATCAAAATGTCTTATGATATCCCCGGTTTAACTGAGACTTCTACTAACTTAGCCACTATTACTACAGATGAAAAAAATATTACTGTGGTTACTTCTCAAAGAAGTTCTGTCGCTTCTGAAATTGAGGACGTAGCTGATATGGTTCATTCTGTATTTAACCTTGCAGATGCAAAATCAGAAGTAACAGATGGGTATCCCGGCTGGAAACCTAATGTTAATTCTGAGATACTTAGTGTTGCAAAAAATACATACGCACAACTTTTTAATAAGGAGCCTGAAGTTAAAGCGATCCATGCTGGTTTGGAATGCGGTATTATTAGTGAGAAATATCCTGATATGGATATGATATCATTCGGTCCTACCTTGTTTGGTGTCCATTCCCCAGATGAAAAAATGGAGATAGATTCCATTCCTAAATTCTGGGATTTGTTAACTAATATTCTTAAGAATGTTCCGCAGAAATAATTAATTAAAAAGTCAAAGCAGGAGTAAAATTTCTCCTGCTTTGATCTATCATTATTGATTAAATACAAAATATTTATATGGATAATACTCTTGTAAAACAACCTTCTGCTGTATATAGATGGCTGGTCTTAATCCTCATCAGCCTTGCAATGTTTGGCAATTACTATATTTATGATAGCATTAGTCCTCTTGCCGATCTTTTAACGAAACAGCTTAAGTTTTCTGATTCAGAAATCGGACTTTTGAACGCCATCTACAGTTTTCCAAATATTATAATGGTGCTTGTAGGAGGTTTGATCATTGATAAAATAGGAACAAGAAAATCTGTTTTTATTTTTACATTACTCATATTCCTGGGGGCAGTTGTTACGGCTTTTAACAACACACTATGGCTTATGGCTACTGGAAGGTTGATTTTCGGACTTGGTGCTGAGTCCATGATTGTTGCTATCACAACAATCATTGCAAGATGGTTTAAAGGTAAAGAACTTTCTTTTGCTTTTGGTCTTAATTTAAGTGTGGCAAGATTAGGTTCTTTTATGGCTCTGAATTCTCCAACCTGGGGAAAATCATTGTATGCATATTGGCAGTCTCCGCTGTTGATTACTGTCTACGCAGGTGGATTTGCCATTCTATGTATTATCATATACTATTTTATGGATGCCTATGCATCAAAATTATACTCTCTTCCTAAAGAAGGGGCACAGGAAAAGGTTATCCTTAAGGAAGTATTAAAATTTGGAAAACCATTCTGGTATATAACAGCCTTATGTGTTGTTTTTTATTCTGCAATGTTCCCTTTTCAGACATTTGCCATTAAGTTCTTTCAGGAAGCGCATGGAACTTCAAGAGAGGTTGGCGGTAACCTTTCGAGTATGCTTACTCTCGCAGCTATGGTATTTACTCCATTGTTTGGATTGCTTTCTGATAAAATAGGTAAAAGATCGCTTCTTATGATGTTCGGCTCTCTCCTTATTATTCCTGTTTATTTAATGATGGCTTATAAGTTCGGACGTCCAGATATTTTAGGATCCGGTGATTTTCTCAATATAAATATTAACTTTTTTGATATACACGCGGCAATTCCTAAATATCTTCTTTTACCAATGAGTATGATGGGGATTGCTTTTTCACTTGTTCCCGCTGTAATGTGGCCCTCGGTTTCTTTAATTGTTGACAACGCAAAACTTGGCACTGCATATGGTTTGATGACTATGATTCAGAATATTGGTCTGTTTGGCTTTAACTTGTTGATCGGTTTTGCAAATGATATTGGTAAGGCAAGCGCTACCAATCCTGGCGGATATAATCTGGGTATGTGGATCTTCTCATCCCTTGGATTTTTCGGTCTGATATTTGCATTTCTATTAAGAAAATCGCAGGCTGGTATAGGTCTTGAACTAGGTTCAATACATAAACAGAAAATTAGCTAAATAACTTATACTTATTGGATATTGTTTGGTCCTCAGATAGAACCGGTTTAATTTGGCAATTCCTTTTTAGTCTTTAATTTCTTAAGTTATAACTGTTAGGTATTGGAGTTGTATGTTTAAAAGTTGGGTTTATACCTGTCTATCTGTCATTGTAATCTTTTATAGTGTTGACCTTAGAGCTCAAAGTTTTGGCTTCGGCTGCCTGGGGCTTGTAGGCGGATATGCCGGGTATAGTTACCAGATTTACAAGCCCACGGGTTTGAATACCTATATACAAACTTTTAACCTTATCAGAAAAGACTCTTTAAAGGGAGCTATGCAGAACTTCGGGAAAAGTTCAGGGTATAGGGTGGGTATAAATTTCTTCCGCGCTGATCTTAAAGGTTTTATTTTAACTGCAAAAGGATTCTACCAGGAACTCGGAGAAGAAAATGATGCTTCTGTAGTTTCTCCTTATGGTACTTACAATACAAGTTTCGATTTTAACCTCAGAAGCTGGGGATTTGGTTTTGATCTTGGAACATCACTTACTTATTCATTAAGTTGGAAAGTAATCGATGCTTCACTTCTTTTTAATTCTGCCCAGTTTACAAATACAACTAATTATCCCGGGGCACTGACTAATGTAAATACTTATAAAACGGATAAACAGGTACTTGGTTACACTGTTGGAACTGGTTTTATTCTTGCAATTATTGGTCATTATGTCAGCTTGGAGGGGTTTGCCGGATATACTTATCTGAAAATTGATATGGTTAAGCAGGATAACGGTAGCTATCTCACTGTTAATGAATTACCATCAGCAGAAATGAAAAATTTTATTGAAGCAGGGGGATTTAATGCTGTCATTCAACTTAACGTCGGTTTCCCTCTTTGATTTTTTACCCTCCATATTTAAATACTGTCAAATAAATTAGGTTAAGGCAATTACATTTTTACGATTCATATTTAGGAAGAAAAATAAGGAAATTCATAAAGGGGGGGAAAAAAGGTTATAGACTTGATAAAATGAGTATGTAAATTTAAACTTATTATTAAAACAATCTTCTTTAATTGAAATTCAGATATTTTCTTTTACTTACACTTCTTGTTTTACTTGAGCATAATAACTATGCTCAGGTAAAATATTTTTACAATGTGGTTACTGATACAATCCTTATTAATTTTGATAATGTTTATTCGCTAAATCGTGTTACCATTTTACCTGGTTCGGAAACAATTGTACTTCGTGGGAAAATATTAAAAAAGGGGGATTATAGGATTGCTTATGAAAAAGGGGCATTTTCACTTGTAGATTCTCTTCCTTATTCCATTTTTGACACTCTGTGCATAACTTATCAGTCAATGGATCTTTCCATGAAAAAAGAATATAAAAAAAGAAGTATCGAGGTCAAATATGACGAAAGGTTTAAGGATACAATTAGAGTTGCAAAAAATGAATCTGGGGGTTTCACTGCTGAATCAATCTTCGGTGCCGGAATGGAAAAGAGCGGTACCCTTGTAAGAGGTTTTACTGTTGGAACTACTAAAGATTTTACTCTTAATAGTGGGCTGCGCCTACAACTTTCTGGAAAGCTATCCGATGAAATTGAGATAGTCGCTGCCCTAACTGATGAGAATACTCCAATCCAACCTGAAGGAAATACCGAACGTCTGGATGAACTTGACAAAGTATTCATCCAGGTGAAACATCCTAACGCTACTGGTACCTTCGGAGATTTCGAGCTTAAGAAAAAATTCGGGGAATTCGGGTTAATCGACAGAAAACTCCAGGGACTTGAAGGCGAATTCAATTACGGTGGCTCTGACGCCTATTTCTCCGTTGCCAGTTCTAGAGGAAAATTTAATACTAACCAATTTAATGGTCAGGATGGAGTCCAGGGCCCTTATGGGTTATCGGGTCGAAATAATGAACCCAATATGATTATTATTGCGGGAACCGAGAAAGTCTACCTTGATGGAATCGAAATGAAAAGAGGTGAGAATAATGACTATACGATTGAATATTCCATTGGTCAGATTACTTTTACTACTAAACGCTTAATTACTGTTGCCAGCAGAATAACTGTTGATTTTGAATATACCGATAGGCAGTTCACGAGAAATTTTTTCGGGGCTGGTGTCCATACTTCCTTTCTTAATAATAAGGCTTCCCTTTCTGTACAGTATAGCAGGGAAGGGGATGATCAGAATTCCCCCATCGATGTTACTATTTCTGACGATGACAAAAAAATATTAGCCGCAGCTGGTAATGATAGGAATAAAGCAAGCAAATCTGGCGTTTCATTGGCTCTTCCCGATTCCCTTGGAGTAATACATGGTATTTATGCTCAGGTTGATACTGTAATAAATTCTGTCCCGGATACATTCTATGTTTATAAACCGGGTGATCCTACTGCTTTATATAATGTCTCTTTTAGCTATGTTGGTGAAGGGCAGGGGAACTACCTTAAACAAAGTTTGGGTAATTATAGCTTTGTTGGAATAAATCAGGGGAATTATGCTCCGATCATTTTCCTTCCTATGCCGGAATTAAAACAGGTTGGAAATGTTGTCCTGGATCTTAATCCGTGGGATGGTGTCTCCCTTAGTCTTGAATATGCAGGAAGTTTATGGGACCAGAATACTTTTTCAACATTGGATAAAGATAAAGATTATGGCTATGCAACGAATATTTTCTTTAAACTTGATCCCAGGCAGATTGAAATCGGAAATATCAGCCTGGGCAGAATTGGATTCTCTTATAAAGACCGCTTTATTCAGGATAAATTTTCTTCTGCCGATAGGGTAGATGAAATTGAATTTAATAGGAACTACAATATATCCCAGACTTCTGTATCTCAAAATGAAGAGCTTAGGGAAATTGGTCTCACTCTCATCCCGGTAAACCAGTTAAACGTAAATACTTCCTATGGGTCCCTTCAAAAAGGATCATTGACATCAGACAGGTTTAATAATTCTGTTATTCTTGCTGATAAAGATTACAATATAAGTTATAATCTGGATTATGTATCCTCAGTGGATTCAACTTTTAAATCTTACTGGCTAAGGCAAAAAGGATCAGCTTTTTATCTGTTCGGCAAGCTGAAACCCGGATTTGATTTTCTTGCTGAGAACCGTAAAGATGAATATTCTGCCAACGATTCATTATATTCCACTAGCCTTAAGTATTATGAAATTGATCCCTTCCTTAAGTTGATTGATTATAAGGGACTTAATTTTTCTGCCAAATACTCCTACAGAAATGATTTTGCCCCTCTTAACGGTGTCATGCTTGATCAGGCTAATACTATGTCCCAGAATTATGACCTCAATTACAATGGTATTAAAGAATTTCAGTCAAGCTTAGGCTTAACGTTAAGTAACAAAAAATATACTGATGTGTTTAAACAGACAGGACTTTTGAATAATGAGGCAATCCTTATTAAATCTCAGTCAAGGTTTAATTTTTGGAAACCTATCATTGGTGATTTTTATTATGAAGTGTCTACCCAAAGAACAGCCAAATTGCAAAAAATATTTGTTAAGGTTCCTCAGGGACAGGGAAATTATATATATTTAGGTGATCTTAATCATAATGGTATTGCAGATGAAAATGAATTTGAGCCTACTATTTATGATGGCGATTATATCCTTGTTACTGTCCCGACTGATCAGCTTTATCCTATTATTGATCTCAAAACCAGTTCTAAATGGAAAATAAACTTTTATGATATGTTCGATGGAAAAAACTTCATACAAAAATTCGTAAAAATATTTTCTACTGAAACTGATTGGAGAGTTGAAGAGAATAGTCAGGAGGAGGATTATAAGAAAATCTACTTGCTTCATTTCTCCGCTTTCCAGAATCCGGATAAAACTATAACTGGTTCTAATATGATTCAGCAGGATGTCTTTCTTTTTGAAAAAGAACAGGATCTTAATTTCAGGTTAAGATATATGCAGAAGAAAAGCCTTGACCAATTCAGTGAAGGTACAGAACAAGCCTATTATCGGGAAAGAAGCTTAAGAATAAATTTTAAAATGGTACAGGAAATATCTAACCAGACTGACGTTGTAACTACAAACGATTTTAATAACGCCCCTCCTTCCTCCAACAGGATAAGAACAATTACTGATAATAATATTACTTCCGATTTTTCTTACCGTCCCGAGAGAAGTATCGAAGTTGGTTTTAAAATAAAAGCGGGAACAAGTACCGATGTATATCCTGTAAAACCGACTGTAATAAATTTGAACTCTCAGCTTCTGAGGTTCAATTTATCCATTGCTGGGAACGGTAGGCTTAGAATTGAACTTGAGCGTGATGAATTAATAGGAAATATTGATAATACTACCGTAGTACCTTTTGAATTATTAGGTGCAAACCAAATAGGGAAAAATTATTTCTGGAGATTGAATTTTGATTACCGGCTTTCGTCAAATTTGCAGTCCACTGTCAGTTATGACGGCAGACTTCAGGGCGGAAGCAGGGCAATCCATACTGCAAAAGCTGAAGTTAGAGCATATTTTTAAGGAGGAATATGACAATTAAATCTGATTTAGTGGAAGTGCATCTGTTCAGGATTGAGAATAATGAACTGCAATTTCTGCTTCTGAAAAGATCAGTCCACAAGATCTATCCGGGTCTGTGGCAGATGGTATCGGGACATATTAAAAAAGGAGAAACCGCTGTCCAAACAGCATTAAGGGAATTGCAAGAAGAAACTGGATTCAAACCTTTCCGGTTATGGGTTGCCCCCAATATAAACTCCTTTTATTCTCCTGATGAAGACTCTGTATCTATAATACCAGTCTTTGCAGCCCAGGTTAAAGATAATAATGTACTGATATCCGATGAGCATTCAGAATTCAAATGGGTAAATTCTGAAAAAGCAAAAACATTTCTTGCTTGGGAAGGTCAAAGAAGATCTGTCGATATAATAAAAGAATATATTACAAATCAAATGTCCTTTCTAAAATTCACAGAAATAAAGCTCTGATCTCCTTATTTATATCCTTGAATTGTTGGTTACTTTTCTTTCAAGAGAAAAGAAGGGAAAAGAATTTTAATTGCATACGGTTTTCTTTATTTTTATTATCAATAATAATAAA
>OBLU010001092.1_pt1 | contig 25244 bp, 18 predicted proteins | sample 1518681 | NCBI WGS metagenome assembly OBLU01 (sample SAMEA3539304, study PRJEB22396) | soil metagenome | biome: tundra; feature: field; material: soil | place: USA | collected 2010-05 | depth 0.15 m
ACAACGGCGGCGGGGTCGGCCACCACCCCGGTGGCCGGATCGGCCAAGCGCGCCCCCGTGCCCCTCGCGCCGAACGGCTCGGCAGGGTCGTCGGGCTCCTTGGCGTCCTCGGGCTCGGCGTCGTCCTCGGGCTCGGCGGGGTCCCCGAGTCCGGCCGCCAGCTCCAGCTCCGCCGGCTCCGTTGGTTCGGCGAGTTCCGCCGGGTCCGGCACTCCCCAGGCGGCCAGCAGCCCTGCCCCCCAACCGCCGGCCAACGGGCGCAAGATCGTCCAATCGGCGCAGCTCGCCCTCAACGCCCCGGCGAACCGGATCGACGACGTCGCCCAGCAGGTGTTCGACGTCGTCGGCACCGAGCACGGGTTCGTCAACCGGTCGACCGTCACCGCGACCGGCAACCCCGCCGGCTACGCCGAGTTTGACCTGAGCGTGCCCAGCTCCTCGCTGTCCGATGCGATGACGGCGCTGTCGCGGCTGCGCTACGCCGGGGTCTCGTCGCGGACCGATGCAACCCAGGACGTCAACGGCCAGTTCAACGTCGCCACGCGGCGCCTGGCCGATGCCCGGGCGCTGCGCACCTCGCTGCTCAAACAGCTCGCCGCCGCCGTCACCCAGACGCAGATCGACAGCCTCGACGCCCAGATCCACGACGCCGAGGCCTCGATCTCCAGCGACCAGGCCGCGCTTGGGCGCCTCAACCACCAGATCGACTACAGCCAAATCACGCTCGCGATCAGTGCCGGTTCGACGCCGGCGCCCGTGTCACAGGGAAGCTCGTTTACGATCGGCCGGGCCGCCCACGACGCGGGCCGCGTGCTGACGGTGGCGGCCGGGGTGGCGCTGATCGCGCTCGCGGCCCTAGTGCCGCTGGCGCTGCTGGGAGCCGCGGCATGGTGGCTGGGGCTCTCGGTCCGGCGCCGCCGGCGCCAGCAGGCGCTGGACCTCGTCTGAGCCTCGGCCCACCATTTTTAGCGGCGGAATGAGGGTGCGACAGATTCGTCGCTATTTGGGGTAAATGTCGCACCCTCAACGGATCGGGCGGAACGGGCGCGTCGCACTCCCGACCTTGCCCTGCGCCGCTTGTGGTATCCCTGCACGATGGCCATCACCAGCCAGGACACGATCGCGCTGCTGCGGCGAGTGCCCCTGTTCTCGGCCCTCGGCGAGGAGGATCTGGCGCGTGTGGCCCAGGTGACGGTCCCGCGCCGGTTCCAGGCTGGCGAGGTCGTGTTCCGCGACGGCGATCAGAGCGACACCTGTTACGTCGTGCGCTCGGGCCGCGCGCGCGCCGTGCGCGAGCACGCCGGTGGGCGCTCGATCACCCTGGCGACCTTCGGGCCCGAGGACATGTTCGGCGAGCTGGCGATGTTCGACGACGAGCCGCGCTCGGCCACCGTCGAGGCCACCGAGGACATGGAGGCGATCGCGGTCCTTGGCGGCGACATGCGCCGGATGCTGCGAGAGCACCCTGACCTCGCGGTGAAGCTGCTGGCGGCACTCGGGCGCCGGCTGCGTGACACCAACGAGCGCCTGGCGCGACAGTCCTTTCAGACGGTGCAGAGCCGCGTGGCCACGGTGCTCGCCGAGCTGGTGGCTAACGCGCGCGGGGAGGGCGCCGGCGAGCGAGACGTCCAGATCGTGTCCACACAGACCGATCTGGCCCAGCTGGCGGGTTCATCGCGTGAGTCCGCCAGCCGCTTTCTGGCCGTGCTGGAACGCGCCGGGATCATCACCCAGGGACGCGGCAAGCTGATCGTCCACGATCCGGCCGCGCTGGAGGGATACGTCTATTAGCCACGGCGCCGACAAGACCGTGGAGTTCTCCGCCGGAGGGGTTGTCGTGCGCGACGGCGAGGTCGTCGTAATCGTGCCCGTCAAGCGGGCCGCGGACGGCAGCCGCGTGCTCGGCCTGCCCAAGGGCCACCCCGACGGGGACGAGCGACCAGAACAGGCGGCCCTGCGCGAGATCAGGGAGGAGACGGGCGTGACGGTGGAGCTGATCGAGGAGCTCGGCGAGGTCCAGTACGAGTACGAGGGCAAGCGGCGACGGGTCACCAAGCGCGTTCGCTTCTATCTGTGCGAGTACCGCTCGGGCGATCTGGCCGACCACGACCACGAGATCGAAGCGGCGCGCTGGATGACGCTGGAACAGGCCGCCGGAGCGCTGACCTACCCGGGCGAACGGGAGATCGTCGCCCGCGCCTTGTCGCGATTGGCGCCGGACCGGTAGGCTCACCTCCGGTGCGAGTCTTGAACTTCTATTCGTCCGTGTTCGGCGACCAGCTGCGTCGCGGGCGCAAGACCGCGACGATCCGGCTCGGTGACAAATCGCACAAATACCACAAGAACGAGTGCGTGCTGATAACGATCGGCTATCAGCACTCGCCGCGCGAGAAGATCTTCCACGCGGTAATCGACCAGGTGGAGGTCAAGCGTGTGCGCGACCTCTCCCCGCGTGACATCGAGCACGACAATCCCGAGTTCCGTCGCGTCGACGAGATGGTCCACTTCCTGGAGCAGATCTACGCGCGCAAGGTCTCGATGGAGGACACCGTGACCGTCGTGCGCTTCTCGCAGATCATCGAGCACCCGCCTGAGCAGCTCCGCGACCGGATCCACGGTCTCGGCGGCGCGCGCAACTAGACATCGGCCGGCGCCGGCGCCGGCGAGCGCGGATCTTCAGCCCGGCGGCTCGCCCACGCCGGCGGCCACGAACGCGTCGCCCTCCCCCGCCAGCGTCTCGACCACCGAGCGGGCGCGAATGCAGACGCGCATCCGCCGCCGCCCGACGCCGCGGTCGACCCGGATCACCGAGCCGTTCTTGGCCAGCCAGATCAGGTCAAGGTCGAAGCGCATGCCGAACGTATGGATCGTCGGACATTGGGGAATGTGCAACGCCATCTGCTGGGGCAGCGCGTCCAGCCTCGCCAGGCCTCGCCGCCGCGAGCGATGGGTTGCTGCCTCGACCAACACACGCTCGTCGGCCAGCGCCCTGCTGGGCAGGCCTTCGAAGCGCTCAGGCTGACCGGCGCTCATCGCCGCGCAGCGTACACCGGTCCGGCGCGCTGCCGATCGCCTGGGCTGACCGAGCGTGGGTCAGGAGACTGCTGACTACCTGAGCCGGCCGAGCCTGGGTCAGGAGACTGCGGACGGCCTGAGCCGGCCGAGCGCGTAGACTCGCCCGCGACTCGCGGCCCGCCGCGGGCCAGCGCTCGTCTGATGGCCTCCACAGATACCCAGCCCGACGCCCCGACCCGCGTCCGGTCGGCGCTCGTGATCGGCGCGACGATCTCGCTGACCGCCGTGGTGGCGGCGACGCAGTCGTCGGTAACGGATGCGGTGTTGCGCGGCGGGCTGGTGCTGGCGGTGGTCCCGTGTGCGGTGATCGACATCGAGCGGCGGATCATCCCCAACCGGATCACCGGTCCGGCGTCGCTGCTGGCGCTGATCGCCGGACTGGCGCTGGATTCCGCGGGAGAGCCCGGACGGCTGCTGTGGGCCGCGCTGGCCGGCGGTTTCCTGTTGCTGGCGGCGCTGGCGCGGCCTTCGGGCATGGGCATGGGGGACGTCAAGCTCGTGGGCATGATGGGTCTGCTGCTCGGGCGTCCGGTCGTCGTGGCGCTGCTGCTCGCGCTGCTCGGGAGCATCGCGGCGGGCGTCGTCCTGGCCCGCCGGCGCGGGGTGCGCGTGGCGCGCAAGACAGGGCTCCCGTTCGGTCCGTACCTGGCCGTCGGCGGCATTGTCGCGGCGCTGGTCGGCGATCCGATCATCCACGCCTATCTGAACCTGCATCGCTGACCGCCGCCGAGCAGCGGCGTCGCCCGCGGAGCCTGGCACTCTTCACAAGAGAGTGCCAAAATTGTCTTGATTACGGCTGCGGACAAGCTATAGTCCGTTTCGTTGGCACTCTGAGCCCACGAGTGCCAAGCGTTACGAACCGCAAACTTCAATCGGAGGTCGGATCACATGAAGCTAAAGCCCCTCGGCGATCGTTTGATCGTGCGGGCTATCGAGGAAGAGGAGACCACTGCCAGTGGACTCGTCCTCCCCGACACCGCCAAGGAAAAGCCCCAGAAGGGCAAGGTCCTGGCTGTCGGCGATGGCAAGGTCAACGAGGACACCGGTAAGCGCACTCCGCTTGACGTCGTCGAAGGCGACGAGGTCCTGTACAGCAAGTACGGCGGCACGGAGATCAAGGTGGACGGCGAGGAACTGCTCGTCCTCCGCGAGTCAGACGTACTGGCCAAGGTCCAGTAGAAGCTTTCGCTAGCTAGGAGAACCAGACACACATGGCACATAAGGAACTTAAGTACGACGTGGATGCCCGCAAGGCGCTCGAGCTGGGCGTTGACGCGGTGGCAAACGCCGTCAAGGTAACCCTCGGCCCGCGTGGCCGCTACGTGGTCCTAGACAAGAAGTTCGGCGCCCCGACGATCACCAACGACGGTGTCACCATCGCGCGTGAGATCGAGGTCGAGGACGTCTTCCAGAACCAGGGCGCTCAGCTCGTCAGGGAAGTGGCAACGGCCACCAACGATGTGGCCGGCGATGGCACGACGACCGCAACGGTGCTCGCCCAGGCGATCGTTCGCCAGGGTCTGAAGAACGTCGCCGCCGGCGCCAACCCGCTGGCTCTGAAGCGCGGCATCGAGCTTGCCGTCGACCAGGTCGTCAAGAACATCGAGTCGCAGTCCAAGGAGATCTCCGGTAAGGACCAGATCGCCCGCGTGGCGACGATCTCGGCCGGTGACGAGGAGATCGGCGACGTAATCGCCGACGCGATCGACAAGGTCGGCAAGGACGGCGTGGTCAACGTCGAGGAGGGCCAGACGTTCGGCATGGACCTCGAGTTCACCGAGGGCATGCAGTTCGACAAGGGCTACATCTCGCCCTACATGGTCACCGACCAGGAGCGCATGGAGGCCGTCCTCGAGGACCCCTACGTGTTGGTTGCCAACTCGAAGATCGGCTCCGTCCGGGACATCCTGCCCGTGCTCGAGCAGGTCATCCAGTCCGGCCGCCCGCTGCTGATCATCGCTGAGGATGTCGAGGGCGAGTCGCTCGCGACGCTGGTGGTCAACAAGCTCCGCGGCACGTTCACCGGTGTTGCGGTCAAGGCGCCGGGCTTCGGCGATCGCCGTAAGCGGATGCTCGAGGACATCGCGATCCTCGTCGGCGGCGAGGTGATCACCGAGGAGATGGGTCTCAAGCTCGAGAACACCCAGCTCTCACAGCTCGGCCGCGCGCGTCGCATCGTCGTCACCAAGGACACGACGACGATCGTCGACGGGTCCGGCGAGAGCGACGCGATCAAGGGCCGGATCAATCAGATCAAGTCCGAGATCGAGAACACCGATTCCGACTTCGATCGCGAGAAGCTCCAGGAGCGTCTCGCCAAGCTGTCGGGCGGTGTGGCGGTCGTGAAGGTCGGTGCGGCTACCGAGACCGAGATGAAGGAGAAGAAGCATCGCGTCGAGGACGCGCTGCAGGCCACCCGCGCCGCCCTCGAGGAGGGCATCGTGCCGGGCGGCGGCGTGGCGCTGCTGGTCGCTCAGAAGGCGCTCGACATCGACGCGATCGAGTTGCACGACGAGCGGACGGGCGCGACCATCGTGCACCGCGCGCTCGAGGAGCCGCTTCGTCAGATCTCCGAGAACGCTGGACTGGAGGGCTCGGTCGTCGTCAACGACGTCCGTAAGGCCAAGAAGGGTTACGGCCTCAACGCGGCCACGGGCGAGATCGTCGACCTGGTCGCCGCGGGCATCATCGACCCGGCGATGGTCACGCGCTCGGCGCTGCAGAACGCAGCCTCGATCGCCAAGAACATCCTCACCACCGAGGCGATCGTCGCCGAGGTGCAGGACAAGGATGGCGGTGGCGGCGGCGGCGGCGGTATGCCCGACATGAGCGGCATGATGTAGGCAGCGGCCCACGCCGCAGTCTTGCCCTGAGGGCCCGGAGCGCCAAGCGCGCTCCGGGCCCTCGGCATTTGCGCTAAGGCGCGACGCGCAAGCCCCGCGGCGCGCCGGTGGCTGAATCCAACGCCGGCACGGTCAGGCGCGAGTACACCTCACCGGTCTCGTGTGCGACCTCGCTCCAGTCGAACCGCAGCACGTGCTCACGCGCTTCGGCTACCAGTTGCGCCCGCGCGTCGTCGTCGGTCAGGACCCGCTCCAGGATCACTTCCAGTGCGGCGGAGTCACGGGGTGGGAAGCGCAGGCCGACGGTGCCGTCGCCGGGCACCACCTCCCGCAGCCCGCCGGTGTCGGCGACCACGCACAGACAGCCGGACGCCATCGCCTCCAGCGCGACCAGCCCGAAGGGCTCATAGATCGATGGCACGATGCACAGATCTGCCACCCGGTAGAGCGAATGGAGCATGTCGTCGCCGACCCAGCCCAGGAACGCGCCGTGGCGGGAGAGGCCCAGCCGCCAGGCCTGGCGCTTGAGCTCGGCCTCTGCAGTGCCGGTGCCCGCGACGACGAAGCGCACGCCGCCGATCCGCCGGATCAGGGGCGCCAGCGCGTCGAGGGCCAGATGGAAGCCCTTCTCGTACACGAGCCTTCCGACCAGCAGCACGAGTCGCTGATCGGGCTCTGCGTAGCGGGCGCGCAGCCCGTCGAGATCGGGCGCCACCGGCTCCAGGTCACGGGGGTCGATCCCGTTCTGGATCGCGGTGATACGGGCATGCTTGACGCCGAACACGCTGGCCACGTGGCTGCGCATGTAACGCGAGCAGGTGATCACGTGGTCGGCGCGGCGGACCATCGAGCGCTCGGCGGCATGGATGTGGGACTGCGGGTGCTTGTCGACCCAGCCCTGGTGGCGGCCGTATTCGGTGGCGTGCACCGTCGTCAGCCAGGGGAGCCCGGCGCCGCGCGCGACCTGCTCGGCCGCGCCGGCGACCAGCCAGTCGTGGGAATGGACCAGCGAGAACGCAAACCTGACGCACAGCTCATCGCCCAGCTCCCGCATATCGGCGTTCATCGCTTCGACCCAGCGCACGAACGCGCCGACGTCCTTGGGGAACGGCGGCTCGGTCACACGGTGCACGAGCACGCCGTGGCGCTCCTCCTCGGCGGGAAGATGGCCGCCGCCGCGGGTCAGCACGTGAACCTGGACGCCGTCGGCCACGAGATGTTCGGCGAGCTTTCGCACGTGGCGGCCCAGGCCACCTTCGATCACCGGCGGGTACTCCCAGGAAATCAGCAGCGCGCGCATTCCGGCGCCCACACCCTAGTGAATCTCAGATGCGCTCATACACCCCGATGCCGTGCTCATCGAGCACATCATCGAGCGAGAGGTCGGCGTCCAGCGAACGCTCCTCGCCGCCCAGCATGCTGCGCCAGCGACCGCCGATGCCCGCCAAAGCGCCCGCCGGGGCGCCCGGACGGGTCGCGACGACCACCAGCACTTCGCCACCGCGGAGGTAGGCGACGGCGTGCTCGCCGGCCGGCACCGGCTGATACACGCCCGTGAAGGCGCCGGGCCGCTGGATGCGCAGCCCCAGCAGACGGCTGATCACCCACAGCTTGCGCGTCTGCGTGGTCGGCGGCGAGCCTTCGAGCAGCCGGGCCAGCAGCGATTGCCGCAGCCGCCAGTCCACGGGACGGCGGTTGTCAGGGTCCACCAGCGCCCGGTAGGGCAGCTCGTCGCCCTGGTAGATGTCGGGCACCCCCGGCGCGGTGAGCTTGAGCACCACCATGCCCAGCGCGATGCGCTCTCCGATCCGCGCCACCTCGGCCACGAACGGCTCGAAGTCGTCCAGGAACGCACGCTCGGAATACAGCGCGCGGCAGAAGTCTCCGACGGCGCCCTCCCAGGCGGCGTTCTGATCGACCCAGTTGGTGTTGCGCTTGGCCTCGCGCAGCGCCTTCTCCATGTAGGCCTCGATCCGCTCTGACTCGATCGGCCAGGCGCCCAGCAGCGTCTGGAACAGGAAGTAGCGCTCCAGGTCATCCGGCGCGCCGTTGCGGCGCAGCGGCTCGGTCAGCTGCAGCCACCGTCGCACGTGCTCGCCCCACTGCCGGGGCATCGAGGCCAGTGCCGCGATCCGGGCTCGCACATCGGCCGAGCGCTTGGCGTCGTGGGTCATCGTGGTCAGTAACGCCAGCGGGAACCTCTGCGCCCGCTCGGCGTTGGCGGCGTGAAAGTCCGCCACGGAGACGTTGAAGCGCGCCGGGTCACCGCCGACGTCGGCCAGCGCCACCAGCCGCGCGTAGCGATAGAACGCCGTGTCCTCGACGCCCTTGGCCGTCACCGCCGGAGTGGTCTGCTGAAAGCGGGTCACGAAGCCCGCCGGCGCCGGGCGCTCCAGCAACAGCATCTCGGCCAGCTCGGCCGGCATCTGCGCGCCGGCGACGGCCTCGGCGTCCTGCTCGTCGACCAGCCCGCGGCCGGGGTCTACGTAGCTTCGGTAAACCGGAAACGACGCCACCGCGACGGTGAGCCCATCGATGCCGCCGGGCGGGTCCTCGCCCTCCAGCTCACGCGCCAGGCGCTCCAGCTCGGGTGCGAACGCGCCCCGCGCCTGCTCCAGCTTGGCCTCCAGCGCCAGCTGGGCAAAGCTGCGGCGCTCCCCGGAGATCTCCTCCCACAGCGTCGTCAGCGCGGCCTCGGCGCCCGGGTCGATGAACAGCGCGCAGGCGTCGTTGAGGAACTCATAGCCCACGGTCCCTGACACCGGCCAGTCGCGCAGCCGCTCGCCGGGCTCGAGGACCTTCTCCACCCACACCCGGGTGGTGCCGCGATCGCGCAGCCGAGCCAGGTAGCCGGCGGGATCGGCGAGCCCGTCGGGGTGATCGATTCGCAGACCGTCGACGAGGCCCTCGGCCACCAGCGACAGGACCAGCGCGTGGGTCTGCTCGAACACCTCCTCGTCCTCCTGGCGCACGCCGGCGAGATCGTCGATGTCGAAGAAGCGCCGGTGGCGACCGCTGACCGGGTCGATGTCAAAGAAGCGCTCGCGCAGGGCGGGATCGGCCCAGTAGCGGTTGGCGTCATCGGCGGCCATGTGATTGGGCACCAGGTCGAGCACGACGCCCATGCCGGCGTCGTGGGCGGCGCTGGCCATCGCCCGGAACTCCGGCTCGCCGCCGAGCTCCTCGGAGATCTGGCTCGGGTTGATCACGTCGTAGCCGTGTCCCGAGCCCGGCCGGGCCTGCAGCGACGGCGACAGGTACAGATGCGAGATGCCGAGGTCGCGCAGGTAGGGGATCAGCGACCGGGCCGCCGCGAAGCCGAACTCGGAGGTCAGCTGAAGCCGGTAGGTGGCCCGGAACTGGCGGGTCGCGCGCGCGCTCAAGCGGTCCGCTTTAGGATGATCAGCGAGTGCGCGAGCAGCGTGACCTCCGTCCGGGGTTGGTACCGCTGGCTGCCGGCCTCCGCCTCGGGATCGGCGGTCGACAGCTCCAGCGCCCACTGCGCCCCGAAGCGCCGGCGCGGGAGCAGGAACCCTCGGTCCTCGCCGTGCGCGTTGAACAGCAGTACGAACGAGTCGTCCTCGATGTCCTCGCCGTGGGGGCCGGGGTTGGGGATCTCCCGGCCGTTGAGGAACATGCCCAGCACCGGCTCGCCGTCCTGCCAGTCACGCCGGGTCATCTTGCGCCCGTCGGGGCGAAACCACCAGACGTCGGGCATGCCCGAGCCCTTGACCTCACGACCGCGCAGGAAGCTCTCCCGCCGAAACGTGCGGTGCTCACGGCGCAGCCGGATCAGGCGGCGCGTGAAGTCGCGCATCTGCGTCGCTCCCGGGTTCTCGTCCCAGTGATACCAGGAGAGCTCGTTGTCCTGGCACCAGCCGTTGTTGTTGCCGTGCTGGGTGCGGTTGAGCTCGTCGCCGCCGAGCAGCATCGGGGTCCCCTGGGAGACGAACAGCGTGGTCAGGAAGTTGCGCTGCTGGCGCGCGCGCAGCGCCAGGATCTGTTCGTCGTCGGTGTCGCCCTCAGCGCCGCAGTTCCAGGAGCGGTTGTCGTCGGTGCCGTCGCGGTTGTCCTCCAGGTTGGCCTCGTTGTGCTTGTCGTTGAAGGACACCAGGTCGGCGAGCGTGAATCCGTCGTGGGCGGTGATGAAGTTGATCGAGGCGAACGGCTCGCGGCCGTCTGACTCATAGAGGTCGGAAGATCCCGACAGCCGCTCGGCGAACTCGCCGGTGCTCGCCTGCTGACGCCAGAAGTCGCGCATCGTGTCGCGGTAGACGCCGTTCCACTCCGACCACAGGATCGGGAAGTTGCCGACCTGGTAGCCGCCGGGGCCGACGTCCCACGGCTCGGCAATCAGCTTGACCTGTGACAGCACGGGATCCTGGTGGATCACGTCGAAGAACGCCGACAGGCGATCGACGTCGAAGAACTCGCGCGCCAGCGCCGACGCGAGGTCGAAGCGGAACCCGTCGACGTGGCACTCGCTCACCCAGTAGCGCAGCGAGTCCATGATCAGCCGCAGCACGCTGGGGTGGACGGGGTTCAGCGAATTGCCCGTACCGGTGAAGTCCATGTAGTGGCGCAGGTCGTCGGGCATCAGGCGGTAATAGGCCGAGTTGTCCACGCCCCTGAACGACAGCATCGGCCCCAGGTGGTTGCCCTCGGCGGTGTGGTTGTAGACGACGTCGAGGATCACCTCGATCCCGGCGGCGTGCAGCGCCTTGACCATCCCCTTGAACTCGCGCACCTGCTCGCCCCGCCGGCCGGTGGCCGCGTACTCGGAGTGGGGGGCGACGTAGCCGATCGTGCTGTAGCCCCAGTAGTTGCGCAGGCCCCGCTCGTCCAGGAACGACTCGTCGGAGATGTGGTGGACCGGCAGCAACTCGACCGCGGTCACGCCCAGATGGACCAGGTAGTCGATCGCCGCCTCCGAGGCCAGGCCGGCGTAGGTGCCGCGCAGGTCATCGCGGATCGCCGGGTGGCGCATAGTGAAGCCCTTGACATGGGTCTCGTAGATGATCGTGTCGGTGAACGGGACGCGCGGGAAGCGGTCGCCCTCCCAGTCGAACGCGTCGTCGATCACCACGGCCTTGGGGACCGCGGCCGCGTCGTCCTCGTCGTCGGGCTCCAGGTCGGCGTCCTCGTCCCCGTTGGGCACGTAGGGGAGCACGTTGGCGTCATGCACCCAGTCCACAACGCCTTCGATCGCCTTGGCATAGGGATCGATCAGCAGCTTGGCCGGGTTGAAGCGGTGGCCGGCGGCGGGCTCGTAGCGGCCGTGGACGCGAAAGCCGTAACGCTGCCCGGGCCCGACGCCCGGCAGGTAGCAGTGCCAGTTGAGCGCCCGGCGCCCCTGCATATCGATCCTGGTCTCCTTGCCGGCGTCGTCGAACAGGCACAGATCCACGTCCTCGGCGTGCTCGGAGAACAGCGAGAAGTTGGTCCCGTTCCCGTCCCAGCTGGCTCCCAGCGGGAACGGTTGGCCCGGCCATACCTCGCTCAACGGATCAGCGCTCCGGACATCGCAGGTAGCTTGACGAACCCCTCGGCCACTTGGGCCTTCGCCTCCGTGGCCAGCTCCACGACGGTACCCTCGCACGGCACCTCGACGGCGCCAACACCGAAGTTGCAGACCAGCTCAAAGGCGCCGCGGCGCAGGCGCAGCCAGCGCGCGCGTTCGTCGAACTCGATCGCCTCGGCATCTCCGGGCGGCAGTTGCCGGCGTACCGCCAGCAGCCGGCGGTAGAGCCGGGCCAACCCGGGATCGACGCGCCGGGTGAGCTTGGAGCGCTCGAAGGTGGCCACGTCCTGGGGATCCGGGATCTCGCTGCCGAACTGCGCGAAGGAGGCAAACTCGGCCCGGCGGCCTTTACGCGTGGCGATAGCGATCTGCTCGTCGATCTGGTCGCAGAAGAACTGAAACGGAGCCAGCTCGCCGTACTCCTCGCCCATGAACAGCAGCGGGACGAACGGGGACAGCAGCGCGCAGAACGCCGCCAGCGGCCGCGCGCCGGCGGGCATCCGGTCGCCGTAGGCGCGGTTGCCGACCTGGTCGTGATTCTGAGAGAAGACGACGAAGCCGTCAGGCGAGACGTCGTCGGCCGGCGCGCCAAAGCGCCGGCGGCGAAAGCTCGAGTAGATCCCGTCGTGGACGTGGGGGCGGTGGAAGGCTTTGGCCAGCTGCTCCACGCGCCCGAACTCGGCGTAGTACCCGTCCCGCTCTTCGGTGACCAGCGTCCGCAGCGCGTGGTGGAAGTCGTCGGCCCACTCCGCGTTGCAGTCGTAGCCGCCGCGCTCGCGCGGTCGCATCACGCGCGGATCGTTGAGCCCTGACTCGGCGATCACCAGCGCGCGCGGATTGACCGCGTGCACGCGCTGCGCGACGGCTGCGACGATGTGCTCGGCGCTTGAGTCGAAGATCGCGTGGATCGCGTCAAGCCGCAGGCCGTCGAACCCGAAGTCTGACACCCAGCCCTCGGCGCTCTGCACAACGAACTCGCGCACCGGGTCGCAGTCGGCGTCGTCGTAGTTGATCGCCTTGCCCCACGGCGTCTCGTACTTGCCGGTGAAGTAAGGCCCGAATGCCTCCATCGCGGTCACGCCGGAGGCGCCGAGGTGGTTGTAGACGACGTCCATCAGCACGGCCAGTCCGGCGCGATGGGCGGCCGCCACCAGCTCGGCTAGCGCGGCCGGGCCGCCGTAGGAGGACTGAGCCGATGATAGGTAGACGCCGTCGTAGCCCCAGCCCCGCGCCCCGGGAAACTCGGCCACGGGCATGATCTCGATCGCGGTCACGCCCAGCTCCGCCAGCTGCGGCAGATGCTCGGCGACGGCCGCAAAGGTCCCCGGCTCGGTGAACGTGCCGACGTGCAGCTCGTAGATCACGAGCTCGCGTGCGGAAACAGGCTTGAAGCCGTCGCCACGACCAGGCAGCGAGCGCGCGTCGAACAGGCGCGATGGACCGCGCAATCCCTGCGGCTGCCAGCGCGAGCAGGGATCAGGGAGCTCCTGGCCCTCCACCACGTAGCTGTAGTCCTCCCCGCCGCGGGCGGGCACGAAGGCTTCATGGACGCCGTGGTCGGCGTCGCGCAGCTTGAGCTCGCGCCCTGAGAGCTTCAGCGACAGCGAGTCCGCGCGGGGGGCCCAGACGCGGAACTCGGCGGTCTGATCGTCGATCTGGCGCGCGCCGAGTGGGCGTTCCCAGGGGTAGAGGTCCTCGGAGCCACGCGCGTCTGCGCGCGGGCTACTCATCGGGCACTAGCCAGACGGCCGCCAGGGGAGGCAGTGTCACCTCGGCGGAGACCGGCTGACCGTGCCAGGGGATCGGCTCGGGCTCGACGCCGCCGAGATTGCCCACGTCCCTGCCGCCGTAGTACGAGGAGTCGGTGTTGAGCGCCTCCCGCCAGCGGCACGGCCGCGGCAGGCCGAGGCGGTAGCCGTAACGGGGGACGGGCGACAGATTGGCCACGAACACCAGCGGGTGCTCGGTGTCCTTGCCGACGCGCGCGAAGGCGAGCACGTTGTTGTCGGCGTCGTTGGGCTCCAGCCACCAGAAGGCCGATGAGTCGGAGTCGAGCTCCCACAGCGCCGGTTGCGCCTGATAGATCCGGTTGAGGTCTCGCACCAGTGCCTGGATCCCGCGGTGCTCGGGGCGCTCGAGCAGATGCCAGTCCAGCGAGCGCTCGTGGCTCCACTCGGCCGGCTGGGCGAGCTCGCAACCCATGAACAGCAGCTTCTTGCCCGGATGGGCCCACATATACGCGTACAGCGCGCGCAGGTTGGCCAGCTTCTGCCAGTGGTCGCCGGTCATCTTGGTGTACAGCGATCCCTTGCCATGCACCACCTCGTCGTGGGACAGCGGCAGGACGAAGTTCTCGCTGAAGGCGTACATCAGGCTGAAGGTGAGCTCGTGGTGGTGGTAGCGGCGGTAGATCGGATCCTGCTGGAAGTAGGCCAGCGTGTCGTGCATCCAGCCCATGTTCCACTTGAAGCCGAAGCCCAGGCCACCCAGGTAGGTGGGCCGCGAGACGCCCGGCCACGCGGTGGACTCCTCCGCGGCGGAGATGATCCCGGGCTCATGCCCGTAGATCACCTCGTTTAGCTCCTTGAGGAACGAGACCGCCTCCAGGTCCTCGCGCCCGCCGAACTGGTTGGGAACCCATTCCCCCTCCCGGCGCGAGTAGTCGAGGTACAGCATCGAGGCCACCGCGTCGACGCGGATGCCGTCGACGTGGTATTCGCGCAGCCAGAACAGCGCATTGGAGATCAGGAAGTTGCGTACCTCGTGGCGGCCGTAGTTGAACACGAGCGTGCCCCAATCCGGATGCGCGCCGCGGCGCGGGTCGGCGTGCTCGTAGAGCGCCGTGCCGTCAAAGCGCGCCAGCGCGAACTCGTCGCGGGGAAAGTGCGCCGGCACCCAGTCCAGCAGCACCCCGATCCCGCTGGCGTGCATCCGGTCGATGAACTGGCGGAAATCGTCGGGCGACCCGTACCGGGGCGTCGGCGCGAAGTAGCCGGTCACCTGATATCCCCACGAGCCGCTGAACGGGTGCGCCATCACTGGCAACAGCTCGATGTGGGTGAAGCCGAGGTCGAGGACGTAGGCCGACAGCTCGTCGGCGAGCTCTGAGTAGTTGAGCGAGCGGTTGTCCTCCAGCGAGTTCAGCCGCCAGGATCCCAGGTGGACCTCGTAGATCGAGATCGGGCGATCGAGCGGAAGCTGCTCTCGGCGGTGCTCCAGCCAGGTGGCGTCGGCGGGGCTCCAGTCGTGCTGGGGCTCGAACACGACCGAGGCGGTCTTGGGCGGCTGCTCGGTCTCCAGCGCGTAAGGGTCGGCCTTCAGGCTCAGCTCTGCGTCGGCGGTCAGGATCTCGTACTTGTAACGGGCGCCGGACTCCACGCCGGGCAGGAACAGCTCCCAGATGCCCCCCGAGCCAAGCGTGCGCATCGCGTGCAGGCGCCCGTCCCAGGAGTTGAAGTCGCCGACGATGCTGACCGCGCGGGCGGCGGGAGCCCAGACCGCGAAGGCGGTGCCCCGGACGCCCTGGTGCTCACGCACGTGGGCCCCCAGGCGCTCGTAGATCTTCTCGTGGCGGCCTTCGCCGATCAGGTGCAGGTCGAGCTCGCCGAGCGTCGGTGCAAACACGTAGGGATCCTCGATCTCAAAGCTGCCACCCGAGCCGTAATCGACCTTCAGCCGGTAATGCAGCGGCAGCTCGGCGCCCTCGAGCAGGCCCTCGAACACGCCTCCGGCGTGGACCTGCGCCAGCGCGACCCGGGCGCCCTCGTCGGGGATCACCTCGACGCCCGCGGCGGCGGGGCGGAGCACGCGCACGATCACGCCGCCGCCGGTCGGATGAGCCCCCAACACTGAGTGCGGGTTGGCATGTTCGCGTCGCACCAGCGCGTCGAGCTCGCGGTTGGCGGCGGCGGTCATTCAGTCTCCAGCAGTCGGACGATTCCGGTGACGGGGATCGGCAGCCAGTCGGGTCGGTTGTCGAGCTCGTACTGCAGCTCGTAGATCGCCTTCTCCAGCTCGAAGATCGAGAGCAGGTTCTGGACGGCGGACTCGCCGAGGGGCATCAGCGCCGGGTCGATGTTGGAGAAGTAGTGCTCCAGGAATGTGCGGCGCGCACGCGCCTCGAAGTCCGGCGGCGCCGCCAGGCCGCGCATAATCGCCACCGCCGAGGTGGCGTAGGCGAACGAGCGCAGCATCGAGGCGACGTCGCGCAGCGGCGAGCGCTTCTGGCGGCGCTCGAACAGCGCCCGCGCCGGCTCGCCCTCGAAGTCGATGATCACCCAGCCGCGCGGGGTGTGCAGGGTCTGGCCGAGGTGGTAGTCGCCGTGGGTTCGGATCGCGCGGCCGCCGACGCTCAGCTGCGCGCGCATCGAGATCCGCTCGCGCACGTCCTGACCCCGGCCCGCGATCGCCGCCACGCGCTCGTCGTCGGGCAGGCGCACGAAGATCCGCGCGATGTCCTCGTCGATCGTCGCCGTCAGCAGCGACATCGATTCGGTGCTCGGCTCCTCCGGCGCAAACGCCGGATCGCTGCTGTCGGAGGCCAGCGCGTTGTGGAGCTGCGCGGTCACGGTGCCCAGGCTCCCCAGCTCCGCCAGGAAGCGCTCGGGATCGGATCCGATCAGCTCCTGCGCCAGCTCCCAGCCGCTGGTGGCATCGGCGAAGAAACGCTGGGCGACTCCCAGCGTGGCCGAGAACGAGCGACCGTCGTAGTCATACCAGCCGATCAGCGGGGCGATGTTCGTGAACTGCGCGGCGGTCAGGAACTGCAGCAGCTCCAGCTCCGGGTTGATCCCCGGTTCCAGCTTGCGAAACACCTTCAGCACGACCCGATCGCCGAACACGATCGACGAGTTGGACTGCTCGACGGCCACCGCCCGCGCCGGCGCATCGACGACGATCGGCTCGCCGCCGGGGACGCGATGGAAGCTGAAGCTGCCATCCTCGGTCTCCAGCTGTTCCTCGGTGGCGATCCGCCGCAGCAGGTCGCGGGCCAGGCCGGGGTCTGAGAGCGCGTCGAACACGCTCCACTCGGGCGTGGTGGCGATCGCCTGCGCGCCCACTGTCTCGCCGCTGCGGCGGAACGTGAGCGGAAGCTGGTAGAGCTCGTGGCTGCCGGTGGAGAAGCGGGTCTGCACGAGCGCCAGAAATAGCGGCGGATCTTCTGACACGACCACGCCCTCGTCGATCTCGATCCCGGTCACGTGGCGCGACTTGGACGCGTACCAGCGCTGCTCCTCGACCCAGGTGCGCAGCGCCTCGACGTCGAGGTTGTGGCGGTACTCGCTGGCGGGGCTCTGGACGTTCTCGGTCACCCGATCGCCTCCTCGCCCTCTTCGACCAGCTGAAACCAGTAGAAGCCCCGGGGGGCAAGCGTCAGCAGATAGGACCACTCGCCGATCTGGGGAAAGCGCGAGCGCCCGAACAGCTCGACCGGGTAGCGCCCGGTGTACACGCTGAGATCGAGCTCGACGGCCTGCGCGGAGCGCGCCAGATTGTGCACGCACAGGACGAGGTCGTCCTCGAAGCGGCGCAGCACGGCGAAGATGCGCGGATTCGACGTCTCGATCGGCTCGTAGGTGCCGAGCCCGAACACCGGGTGCTCCTTGCGCAGCGCGATGAAGCGGTGCATCCAGCGCAGCAGCGAGGTCGGCGTGCGCAGCTGAGCCTCGACATTGACCGCCTGGAATCCGAACACGGGATCCATCAGCGGCGGGGCGTAGAGCTGAGCGAAGTCCGCCCGAGAGAAGCCCCCGTTGCGATCCCCGGTCCACTGCATCGGCGTCCGCACGCCGTCGCGGTCACCCAAGAAGATGTTGTCTCCCATTGCAATCTCATCACCGTAGTAGAGAACCGGAGAGCCGGGCAGCGAGAACAGGATCGCGGTCATCAGCTCGATCTCGTCACGGCCGTTGTCCAGCAGCGGCGCCAGCCGCCGGCGGATCCCCAGATTGAGCTTCATCCGCGGGTCCTTGGCGTATTCGGTGTACATGTAGTCCCGCTCCTCGTCGGTGACCATCTCGAGCGTCAGCTCGTCGTGGTTACGTAGGAACAGTCCCCACTGACAGCTCTCGGGAATCGCCGGGGTGCGCTCCAGGATCTCGTAGATCGGTGCCGCCTGCTCCCGCCGGACAGCCATGAACATGCGCGGCATGACCGGGAAGTGGAACGCCATGTGGCACTCGTCCCCGTCGCCGAAGTACTGCACCACGTCGGCGGGCCATTGGTTGGCCTCGGCCAGCAGCACGCGATCGGGATACAGCTGCTCGATCTCCTTGCGCACGCGCTTGAGGTAGGCGTGGGTCTCGGGCAGGTTCTCGCAGTTGGTCCGCTCACGCTCAAACAGATACGGTACGGCGTCCAGGCGAAAACCGTCGAGGCCCAGGTCCAGCCAGAAGCGCAGGACGCCGAGCATCGCCTTCTGTACCTCAGGATTGTCGTAGTTCAGATCGGGCTGGTGGGTGAAGAACCGGTGCCAGTAGTAGGCGCCGGCGACCGGGTCATAGCTCCAGTTCGACGTCTCAGTGTCGGTGAAGATGACCCGTGCACCGCGGTAGCGCTCGTCGGTGTCAGACCACACGTACCAGTCGCGCTTGGGCGAGTCGGGGCTGGAGCGCGACTCCTGAAACCACGGGTGCTCGCTGGAGGTGTGGTTCATGACCAGATCCGAGATCACCCGGATCCGCCGCGCGTGGGCGGCGTCGATCAGGTCGTGGACGTCCTCGACCGTGCCGTAGTCCGGGTGCACCTTGGTGAAGTCCGAGATGTCATAGCCGCCGTCCCTGAGCGGCGACTCGTAGAACGGCAGCAGCCAGATGCAATCGATCCCCAACCACTGCAGATAGTCAAGCTTCTCGATCAGGCCGCGGAAATCGCCGGACCCGTCGCCGTTGGCGTCAAAGAAGCCGCGGATGTGGATCTCGTAGAACACCGCCCGCTTGAACCACAGCGGCTCGGCCTCGAACCATTGGCGCGCCTGGCTCTGGGCCGCGGCGGCCGGATCCTGGTTGGAGGCGGGGGTGCCGCGCTCGCGCGCCAGCAGGTGGGTGAGGGTCGGCGGCCCGATCATCGCTGTGGCTGACGGTAGCTGAGCGGCGCGGGCGCCATCAGATCTCTACCCGGAGGACGTGGGCCTGGCGTACGCCAGGCTCCAGCCGCACGTAGTTGGGACCGATGCGCCACTGGTAGCGCTCGTCGGAGAGCAGATCGCGAATCGTGAAGATCGGCGGCAGGCCGAGGCTGGCGGGGACCAGCGTCAGACCCTCCTGGGCCTGGTGGGGGTCGACGTTGACCACGACGATCACGGCGTTGCCGGCCGATTGCTTGGCGTAGGCGATCAGCGCATCGTTGGCGGTCTCCAGGAAGGTGATGTTGGAGAGCTCCTGCAGCGCCCGGTTCTCTCGCCGGACGGCGTTCAGCCGCCCGATCAGCGGCAGCAGCGGTCCGTCCAGCGCGCGCTGCCTGAGCTCGTACTTCTCTGAGTGCAGGTACTCCTCGGAGCCCTCGCGTACCGCGAGGTTCTCGAAATTCTCGTATCCCGAATAGATCCCGTAGCTGGGGCTGAGCGTGGCGGCCAGCACCACGCGCGCCTCGAACGCGGCCGGGCCGCCGTACTGGAGGTAGGCGTGCAGGATGTCCGGGGTGTTGGCGAAGAAGTTGGGGCGGAAGTACTCCTGCTCGCCGGAATAGGCCAGCTCGGAGACGTACTCGGTCAGCTCCCAGCCGGCGTTCTTCCACGTGAAGTAGGTGTAGGACTGGCTGAAGCCGAGCTTGCCCAGGTGGCGCATCACGGCGCGCTTGGTGAACGCCTCGGCCAGAAAGATCACGTCGCGATCGCGGGCGTGCACCTCGTCGATCAGCCAGGTCCAGAACGCAAATGGCTTGGTGTGCGGATTGTCGACGCGGAACAGCTTGACGCCGCAGTCCACCCACTGCAGCATCACCGCCAGCAGGGCGTCCCACAGCGCCCGCCAGTCAGGCGACTCCCAGTTGACGTTGTAGATGTCCTGGTAGCGCTTGGGTGGATTCTCGGCGTACTTCAGCGTGCCGTCAGGTCGATGGTGAAACCACTCCGGATGCTCGGTCAGCCAGGGATGGTCGGCCGAGCACTGGATCGCGAAGTCCAGCGCCACGTCGATCCCGAGCTCCGCCGCCGCGCTGGTCAGCGAGCGCAGGTCATCGATCGTCCCCAGCTCGGGATGGACCGCCTCGTGCCCTCCATCGACCGAGCCGATCGCCCACGGTGAGCCGGGATCTCGGGGTCCGGCGACCAGGGCGTTGTCACGGCCCTTGCGGTTGGTCAGGCCGATCGGATGGATCGGCGGCAGGTAGAGGATGTCGAACCCCAGCTCGGCCAGCCGCGGCAGCTGCGCCTGGGCGCCGCTCAGCCCACCCCAGGAACGCGGGAACAGCTCATACCAGGCGCCGAAACGCGCGCGAACCCGGTCGACCTCGATCCGCAGCGGCTCGTCGAGCATGACCCGCCCGGGACGCTCCTCGTCGCGAGCCATCGCCCGCGCCAGCTCTTGCCCGAGCGCCACGTCATGCTTGGCGCTCTCCGGCACGGTCTCGTCACAGAGCGTCGCCAGCGCGTGCTCCACCAGCGCGCGGGCTCCCTTGGCGCGGATCCGCTGGACGGCGCCCGACAGCAGCACGATTCCCTCCGACAGCTCGCCCGCCAGCTCGGTCTGGCCGGCGGCGACCTTGCGCGCCAGCTCCGCGCGCCAGGTGCCGAACACGTCGGTCCAGGCCTCGATCGTGTACTGCCAGCGGCCCTGTCGGTCGAGCTCGACCTCGGTCGCCCAGCGCACGCCGTCCAGATGAGCATCGGTGCGCTTCAGCTCAGCGTCGCGCCAGCGCGAGTCACCGGGGCCGCGGAAGCGGACCACCGCCCGGATGATCTCGTGGCCGTCGCGGAACACATCGGCTGAGACGGTGACGGAGTCGCCGACGCAGCGTTTGACGGCAAAGCGCCCGCCGTCGATCGTGGGCGAGGGATACTGGATCACGATCCGTGACGGCGACGGTTCGGTCTCAGCGGCGCTCGGCGCTGGTTTGGCGTCCGGCCGGGTAGAGGTGGCGCGAGTGGTCATCTGTTCGAAAGTATCCGTTGGGACCCATCAGGTAAACAACTCCTCGTGAGCAAGTTCCCACGTTCGAGCGGCGTCCAGCTGCATATCACCTCGCTGCCGGGCGGCCGGCTCGGCGCCGAGGCCTACCGTTTCGTGGACTGGCTGGCCGACGCGGGCCAGTCCTGGTGGCAGGTCCTGCCGCTCGGCCCGCCCGACCGATATCGCTCCCCATATAAGTCCCGCTCGGCGTTTGCGGCCTGGCCGGGGCTGCTGGGCGAACCGCGGGCGGCTGTGTCAGCTGGGGAGATCGCCGCCTTCCGTGAGCGCCAGAGCTTCTGGATCGCCGACTGGGAGCGCTTCGCCGGGCGCGGGGCGGTTGCCGACCAGGTCCGCTTCCAGCGCGAGTGGTCGGCGCTGCGCGATTACGGCACGCAGCGCGGAGTGCGCCTGATCGGCGACGTGGCGATCTACGTCTCGGCCGGGAGTGCCGACCACAGCGCCCATCCCGAGCTGTTCCAGCGCGGCCTGGTGGCCGGTGCGCCCCCCGATGCCTATGCGAGCAAGGGACAGCTGTGGGGTAATCCGCTCTACGACTGGCCCGCGCTGCAGCGTCGGCGCTACCGCTGGTGGGTGGAGCGCCTGCGTCGTACGCTGGAGCTGTTCGACCTGGCCCGGATCGATCACTTCCGTGGCTTCGTGGCCTACTGGGCGGTACCCGAGGGTGCGCCGGACGCGACCAGCGGCACCTGGAAGCGCGGACCGGGACGCGCTCCCTTCGCCGCCGCCGAGAGGACGCTCGGACGCGAGCTGCCGCTGGTGGCCGAGGACCTGGGCGTGATCACGCCGGCCGTCGAGCGGCTGCGCGACTCGCTGGGTCTCCCCGGGATGGCGGTGGTGCAGTTCGGGCTCGATTCGGCCGAGCCGCTCAGCCCGCACCGGCTGGAGAACCACGTCGAGAACCGGATCATCTACACCGGCACCCACGATCAGGACACCGCGCGGGGCTGGTATGAATCGCTGGATCGAGCCCAGCGGGCGATCGTCGACTCCGAGCTGGCCAGCTACGGGGTCACCGAGCGCCAGCCCTGGTGGTCGCTGATCCGGCTGGCCTTCTGCTCGCCGGGCCAGGCGGCGATCGTGCAGGCTCAGGATGTGCTCGGCCTCGGCAGCGAGGCGCGGATGAACGCGCCGGGGCTGGCCCGCGGCTGCTGGCGCTGGCAGATGAAGCCGCGCGCCCTGACTCCGGCGCTGGCCGCGCGCCTGCGCGAGATGACTGGGGCGGCCCGACGCCTGGTGCCGTGATTCGAAACTCTGGGAGCAGATCTCGCGAGTGGCTGGTTCCAGGCGCGTTCAGACGCCGCCAGGCTGCCGCGCAGTTTCGAATCACGGCACTTACGGCCGGCTGAAATCAGCTCGGCTTGCGGGCGCGCAATGCGGCCACCCCCAGGCCGAGCGCCCGCAGCCTCAGCTTCATGTCGCGATAGGTGTAGGTGGCGTCGCCGCGCAGGCGCCCCCACCGTGTCGTGTGCACGTTTACGAGCGCCGACGGCTGGATCCGGGCGCTTAGCCCGTCGCGGGCCAGCACGGCCAGCGCCCGTTGCGCCAGCGCGATCTGCCCCAGCGCGGTGAGGTGTACACGGTCGGCCATGACCAAGTTGCGGGCGTGCAGCGGGCGCAGATCGACGACCAGCACGCCGGTCGCGCGCGCGATCCGCTCGATCGTGTCATCGAGCTCGCCCACCTTGGCGCCGGCGGCGGGCAACCCCAGCTTCAGCGGGGCGGTGACCGTCAGCACCCGGTCACAGCGCTCACCCAGGAACGCCAGCGCCGTGGAGAAGTCGCGCTCGAACCGTGCGGCGCTCCAATCGACGCCGCGCACGTCATTGACGCCGATGTACAGGCAGCCGAGCTCAAAGCGGGCCTCGGGGTCAGCACCCCGCGTCACGAACGCGGGGATCTGGCCGTTCACGACGTCGCCCACCGTCGCGCCGTCGACCGCGTAGCTGGTGAACGGCAGCCCCAATCCCCGCGCCACCCACAGCGCCCAGGACTGCAGCGCGATCCCCCACTGCAGCTCGCCGCCGCCGTTGGTGATCGAATCCCCGAACGCGAGCACGCCGAGTCGGCACTGCGTCTGCGCGGGCGAACTGGCGCTCAAGGGTCGCGAGCCTAGCGCTTCTCGGCCGGCAAGCAGCGCATACCGGGCTCGGGAACGCTCCCTGCGTGAATCTGGTCGATAATCGCCGCTTGGACGACGTGACCGCCACGGCGCACAACGGTCGGGAGGACATCCGGCGCGCAGCCGAAGATCTGGCGCAGGGGCTGGTCCCTGCGCTCGCCCCGCTGGCCCACCTCGCCTACAACTACCGCTGGTCGTGGGCGGCCGGCGGCCCCGAGCTGTTTGCGTCGATCGACCCCGAGCGGTTTGAGATCTGCTGCGAGAACCCGGTCCGCCTGCTGCAGGAGTCACCGGCATCGGTGCTGCGCCGGGCCGCGGAGAACCAGGGCCTGATCGAACGCGCCCAGGCGTTGCAGTCGCTCGTGCAGGCCGACCTGCAGCGTGAGTACGCCGCCGGGCCGGTGGATCAACGCCATCCGGTCTCGTTCCTGTGCGCCGAGTACGGGATCCACCGCTCGCTGCCGGTCTACTCGGGCGGTCTGGGTGCGCTCGCCGGCGACCTGCTCAAGGAGTCCTCCGATCGTGCGCTCCCGTTCGTCGCCGTCGGGCTGATGTACCGCAAGGGCTACTTCCGCCAGCGGATCGACGCGTCGGGCTGGCAGCACGAATACTGGATCGACACCGATCCCCAGCGGCTCCCCGCCGCTCTGGTGACGGGTCCCGGCGGGTTGCCGATGACGATCTGCGTGCCGATCGGCGAGGCCGAGGTGACGGCGCGCATCTGGCGCGTCGACGTCGGCCGCGTGCCGCTGTTCCTGCTCGACTCAGACGTCCCTGGCAACGGACCGCTGGAGCGGTGGATCACCGCTCGCCTGTACGAGTCAGATCAGCACACGCGCCTGGCGCAGTACGTGCTGCTCGGCGCCGGCGGCATCCGGGCGCTGCGCGCGATGGGCTACGAGCCGGGGGTCATCCACCTCAACGAGGGCCATGCCGCGCTGGCGCCGCTGGAGCTGGCGCGCGCCTGGTCAGACGGCGGGCGGGCGCTGGAGAGCGCGTTTGAGAAGGCCCGGTCGCGCACCGTCTTCACCACCCATACCCCGGTCGCAGCCGGCAACGACTCCTACCCCGCGGCGCAGGCGCAGGCCGCGCTTGCCCGGCTGGCGGGCGAGATCGGCGCCAGCATCGAGCAGATGATCGCCTTGGGGCGCGACCAGCCGGAGGACAGCACGCAGCCGTTCGGGGTCACCCAGGCGGCGCTGCGGATGAGCCGCGCGGCCAACGCAGTCAGCCGCCGCCACGGCGAGGTGGCCCGGGACATGTGGAGCTGGCTGTGGCCAGGGCGCGCGGGCGGGGAGGTGCCGATCGGTCACGTCACCAACGGCGTGCACGTGCCGACCTGGATCGGGACGCCGATGCGCGAGCTGCTGACCCGCCACCTGGGCGAGGACTGGCTGGCGCACGCGACCGATCCGCAGACCTGGGCCGGCGTCGAGCAGATCCCCGACGACGAGCTGTGGGCCGCCCGGCGGCGCCAGCGCGCCGAGCTGGTCGGCTTCGTCCGCGAGCGCAGCGTGGCCGACCGTCTGATGCGCGGCGACCGGCGCGAATACGTCGAGGCCGCCGCGCGCGCGTTCGACCCCGACGTGCTGACGATCGGCTTCGCCCGCCGGGTGGCCACCTACAAGCGCCTTGACCTGCTGACCCGTGACCCGGAGTGGACGCTGTCGCTGCTCGGCGGCGACCGGCCCGTCCAGGTGGTGCTGGCGGGCAAGGCCCACCCCCGCGACGAGGACGCCAAGCGCTCGCTGCAGCGCCTGTTCGGCCTTAAGTCCGCGCCGATCGTCGGCGAGCACGTCGTGTTCCTAGACGATTACGACCTGTCGTCGGCCGCCTCGCTGGTACGCGGCTGCGATGTGTGGCTGAACCTGCCCCGTCCGCCGCTGGAGGCCAGCGGCACCAGCGGCATGAAGTCGATGTTCAACGGCGGCCTGCAGCTCAGCGTGCTCGACGGCTGGTGGGCGGAGGCCTTCGACGGCCATAACGGGTGGGCGCTGTCCGGCGACGTGGAGAACGACCACGATGTCCAGGACGAGCGCGACGCCGCCCGGCTTCACGACGTGCTCGACGATGAGGTGCTGCCGACCTTCTACGAGCGTCACGACGGCGATCCGCCGCGCCGCTGGACGGCGCGGATCAAGGCCTCGTTGCAAACTCTGGGTCCGATGTTCTGCGCCAGCCGCATGCTCGCAGATTATGTGGACGGCCCCTACCGGGGCTGAGCGTCGGCGTCGGCCCGGGCGGGAAGGATCGTCCGCCGGATGGCGTCATTAAGCTGAGATCTCTTTTGCGTAAATCGATGGCCTCCCCCGCCGACAAGTACCAGCCCAGCCCTCGCGACCTCGCCGAGCTTTCCGCGCTGGCCGATGGAACCCTGGATCCCCGGCGCCGTGACGAGGTGTCCGAGCGCGTCGCGGCTTCGCCGCAGTTGCGCGCGCTGTATGACGACGAGCAGCGGGTTGTGCGCTCGCTGCAGGCAGCACGCCGGCGCGATCGGGCACCCGGGGCGTTGCGCGCGGGGATCGAGGCGGCGCGTCCGAGTGCTCGGACGCGGGCCC
>OBLU010001093.1_pt1 | contig 25242 bp, 20 predicted proteins | sample 1518681 | NCBI WGS metagenome assembly OBLU01 (sample SAMEA3539304, study PRJEB22396) | soil metagenome | biome: tundra; feature: field; material: soil | place: USA | collected 2010-05 | depth 0.15 m
AAACGTCTTGTGCAGGTTCAGGTGCATCACGTCCACGCCGAAGTCGCCGGGCCGCACCTTGCCCACCAGCGCGTTCATGTTCGCGCCGTCCATATACAGCAGCGCGCCTTTCGCGTGGAGCAGGTCCGCAATCTTGTGAATCTCGTTCTCGAATACGCCGAGGGTTGACGGGTTGGTCAGCATGAGAGCCGCAGTCTCTCCGTCAATCTGCCGTTCCAGCGCCTCCAGATCGATTCCCCCGTCCGCGTTTGATTTCAAATTCTCGACCGCATACCCGCAAATCGCTGCAGTCGCCGGATTCGTCCCATGCGCCGAGTCGGGAATAAGAATCTTGCGCCGCGCATTCCCCTGCGACTCATGCCACGCGCGCACCAGCAAGATGCCCGTAAACTCCCCATGCGCCCCGGCAGCCGGTTGCAGCGTAATCACCTCCATGCCGGTGATGTCGAGCAGGCAGCGCTGCAGCAAGTCGATGATCTCAAGCACGCCTTGCGCCAGCGCTTCGGGCCGGTAAGGATGCGCCTCCGCAAGCCCCTCAATCCGCGCCACAAATTCATTCACTCGCGGGTTGTACTTCATCGTGCACGAGCCCAGCGGATACATGCCCAAATCAATCGCGTAGTTCCACGTCGACAGCCGCGTGAAGTGCCGAATGATCTCAATCTCGCTCAGCTCGGGCAGCTCCGCTGCTTTATCGCGCCTTGCGGCGCCCAGCAGCTTCCCGGCATCCACCGCAGGCACATCCAGCGGCGGCAGTTTGTAGCCGCGCTTTCCCGGCGACGACTTCTCAAACAGGAGTGCCTCGTTCTGCGTCTGGTGCGGACGAACCTTGCCGACGCTGCGATTGACTGTATTGTTTGTCTGCTCTGTGCTCATTCGTCTCGTCTCTCCTGCCTTCCGTGGAGGGTATTGGGCTTCACCGTGGAAGGCATGGGCCTCAGCGTGAAGGGTACGGGCTTCAGCCCGTACATTTTGCTTCCCCCACGTGAATGGGCTTTAGCCCCTGAGGGAAATCCGGTTTTGGAAATGAGGTGTAGGGATAATCCTGAGCATGAGCAACCAGCCCCGCACGCACAGGATTGATCCGGATATACTCCATATGCTTGTGCCAGTCCGACTCATCGCGGATTCGATGATCGGTGAATCCCTGCTGCCAAATCTCAGACTTCCAATCCAAAGCTCCTTTCGCTCGAAAGGAAAATCCGCCTTTGACTAGTTGCACAGCCTTTTCCAGGGTTTCTCTGGGCACCATCAAGATGTGCAGATGGTCGGGCATGATGACATAGGCGTGCAATGTGTAGCCAGAATCCGCGTAATGAAGAATCGTGTCCCGCAGAAGATGCCCCCACCGTTCGTGCCGGAAAAGGGGTTGTCGCTGAGCTGTCTGCGTGGAGACGAAGTAAGCCCCGTGCCGGCTCTGGATATCTTCTCGTCTTGGACGCATTGCGTTCCCTCGGGGCTAAAGCCCAAAAGCATGTTCGCCGGCCTACTCCACGTACGGGCTGAAGCCCGTACCCTTCACGGCTAAATCGCCCTGTTACAAAGCCCGATTTTCTACTCCCGCGTAAGCGAAGTTGCGTTGGGTCGTTTTGTGGTTGAGGTCTACCTGTTCGGATCCTCGATATTCAAAATCGCCTTCGATCTCTTGCGAAAATAGCTTTCATTCAAATGCCACATCGCAATGCTCCAAACGAAACCGACAAGCATCCATTGGACCACCTTGGAAATCACCCGGAATCTGTCAACGTGTTGATGCAGCAGAAAAAGGTCTACGCATAGACTCATCGCGAAGGTGATGCTTCCAAAACCCAAGACTCCGGCAACGAGAACGCAAAATACCTCACCGCGCTTGCGAAACTTCTCCCACCGTCGACTCCGCTTTTCTGACATCGTGCACGCGAACCAATCAGTATCGCCATTTGTGAATTCCCCTCCCCAATCGCCGGGTGCCCCAGGTCCCGACTCTGGGACCTGGGATAGCAACGAAACCCAACCCTTATGCCTCCACCAGACCTTCTGCCAGCACTTTCGCCGCAGCGTCAATCTGCTCGCGCGTCACGACTTCCGTCGCGCACCATAGCGTCGCGTTCCCCAGCTCCGGATACCACCGGCTCAGTTCGATGCCGCCGACAATCTTCTCCTCAAGCAGCCTCTTGTTCCACAGCGCCGGCGTTTCCGCCGTTTCCAGCACAAACTCATGAAACCGCGGCGCGCCGGTGAAGAGAAGCTTTGCCCCCGGCTGCGCCGCCAGCACCTCCGCCGCATAAGCCGCTTTGGCCAGGTTGTGCTCCGCCAGTTCGCGAATGCCCTCTTTCCCATAAACAGTAAGAAAAATCGTCGCCATCAGCGCCACAAGCGCCTGATTCGTGCAGATGTTCGAGGTCGCCTTTTCCCGACGAATATGTTGCTCGCGCGTCGCCAGCGTCAACACGAATCCGCGGTACCCCGTGCTGTCGGTGGTCTGTCCCACCAGCCTCCCCGGCATCTGCCGTACGAATTGCTCCTTGGCCGCAATCACCCCGCAATAGGGTCCGCCATAACTCAGCGCCACGCCGAAGGACTGCGCCTCCATGCTCACAATGTCCGCTTCGACCGGCGGCCTCACCACACCCAGCGACACCGCCTCCGCAATCGACACAATCAGCAGCGCGCCCTTCTTATGCGCAATCTCCGCAATCGCTGGAATGTCCTCGATCACACCGAAGAAGTTGGGGCTCTGTACCAGCACCCCCGCTGTCTCCTCTGTGACTGCCGCTTCCAGCGCCTTCAAATCCACGCGCCCCGTCTCGCGCTCATAGCCAACCAGCGTCGAAGGCAGGCCCTGGTGCTTCGCATAGGTCGCCATCACTTCGCGGTATTCGGGATGCACGGTCCTCGCGACCACGGCTTTGTGCCTTCCCGTGACGCGCACCGCCATCATCACTGCCTCGGCTGCGCCGGTCGAACCGTCATACATGCTGGCGTTGGCCACGTCCATGCCCGTCAGCTCGGCGATCATGGTCTGGAATTCGAAGATCGCCTGCAGCGTTCCCTGCGTGATCTCCGCCTGGTAAGGCGTATAGCTGGTAAGAAACTCGCCCCGCTGTACCAGCGAATCGATAATCACCGGCCGGTAGTGGCGATAAACCCCCGCGCCCAGGAAGCTGGCGTAATCGGTCGCATTTTTCTGTCCGGCGGCGCGGAAGTAGTCGATGATCTCGCTCTCGGCCTGCTGCCGAGGCACATCCAGGTCGCGGGTGAGCCGGTACTCCGCCGGAATGATGGCAAACAAATCATCAATTGACTTCGCGCCGATTGCGGCAAGCATCTGTTGCCGTTCCGCCGGCGATTTAGGTAAATAGCGCATTTCAGCTTCTAGCCTCTAGCTCTTAGCTTTTAGCTAAAAGCCCGTTTGACGTGCGGGAAAGAGTCGTCGTTCGTGCTGCTCACAGCGTCCAATACCGAGCTGGAAGCTGGCGGCTAATAGCTAGCGGCTTGAAACCGGAGCTAGGCTCCGGTTTCTTCCGACACAAACTTTTCATAAGCCGCGGCATCGAGCAGCTTCTCAAACTCCGCCGGGTCTGACAGTACCACCTTGATAATCCAGGCCTCGTGCGGGGCTTCGTTGATCTTGTCCGGTGACGTCTTCAGCTCCTCGTTCACGGCGGTGACCTTGCCGGAAACAGGCGAGAAGAGATCGCTGACGGCTTTCACGCTCTCCACAGAGCCAAACGCCGCGTTTGCCGTCACCGACTCTCCTATCTTGGGCGCGTCCACATACACGATATCGCCCAGCGAGTTCTGCGCGTAATCCGTAATACCGACCGTGCCGATGTTGCCGTCAAGTGCAATCCACTCATGTTCTTTGGTATAGCGGTAGTTCGTCGGATAGGCCATGAACAATCCTCTCCCAGCAAAATAGCGAAGCTTTAGTGTACGACTTGCGCGCGGCCCGAATCCTGAGGAAAAGCGTGCCTTGCGAGCGATGAAACGACTGAGGGCCGGCTTGCCTCAGGAGTATTCTGCCGCGTCAAAAGCCCGGGTAAGGCTTCAAAGGCGCAAGCACGACAATCTCCAGCATTCCCGCCTGAAATATCGGGAGGCTGCCAATCGCGGCTCGTACATCGGCTTCCGTCGCGGCCTCCCAAAGAATCGCCGCGCCAGGTATGTCGTCGCGCAGCCATATTTGCTGCAGAATGCCGTCGGCTTGGAGTTTCTTCACGTGTTTGCCTTCCTGCGCCAGCAACTCAGGCGTAAAGGCTTCCGGCGGAAATGCATCCGTACGGCGGCGCGACATCGAAAGAAACTGCATAAACAGATTGTAGCGGCAACCGACCCCTGACCCCTGACCACTGGTCACTGTCCACTGACCACTGTCCCCTGAACCCTTGACCCCTGCCTCTTTTGACATCCCCACCCCCCATTTCCTATAGTTGCCCCGCCGGCCCGGGGCTATGGCGCATCACCCTCAAAAAACCCGCGCGGTCGATTCATTCGAGAGGAGCTACGCAATCATGGATTGGAGTGAAAGTTCGAGGCGGTCGTTCATCAAGCAGCTTGGCGCAGCCGGAGCACTGGCCCTTTCCGCGTCGAATACCCCAGCATCCGGTCTTGCGATGAACTCCGCTGCAGCCGCTCAAGACTCGGCTTCGCCCGCGCCCGCTTCGCCAATACAGCAGAAGATGGCCGCCACCCGCGCCCAGCGCATGGCCTGGTGGCACGAGGCCACCTTCGGCATGTTCATCCACTGGGGGCTTTACTCCGTCATCGGACAGCACGAGTGGGCCCTTCAGGTCGAAGGTGTCCCCATTCCGCAGTATGAATTGCTGGCCAAAAACTTCAAGCCCAAGCCCAACGCCGCCCGCGACTGGGCGCGCCTTGCCAAGCATGCCGGCCAGAAGTACATGGTCATGACCACCAAGCACCACGAAGGTTTCTGCCATTGGGATACCAAGCTCACCGACTATTGCGCACCCAAGCAGGGTCCTGGCCGCGATCTTGTCCGCGAGTACGTCGACGCTGCCCGTGCCGAAGGCCTCCGCGTGGGCTTCTATTACTCGCTCATGGACTGGCACCATCCCGACGGCGCCAAATGCAAGACCGACGAGGAGGCCCGCAAGCGCTTCGTCGCCTACACCCACGGCCTTATCCGCGAACTGATGACCAACTACGGCAAGATCGACGTGCTCTGGTACGACGTCGACTGGCCGCTCACGCCCGAAGGGTGGGAGTCGGAGCGCATGAACCAGATGGTCTTCGACCTGCAGCCGGAGATCATCGTCAATAACCGCAACGGCCTCGAAGGCGACTTCTCCACTCCTGAGCAGGAAGTCCGCGCTGCCCAGTCCGGTCGTGCGTGGGAAAGCTGCATGACCCTCAACGATAGTTGGGGCTTCAACCGCTTCGACGATGGCTGGAAAACGCCCAAGACTATCGTCGCCAATCTCGCCAACTGCGCCCGCGGAGGCGGCAACTATCTGCTCAACATCGGCCCCAAACCCGACGGCTCCATTCCAGAAGAGTCCGTCACCGTGCTCGAGGCGGTCGGTAAATGGCTCGATACCAACGGCAAAGCCATCTACGGCGCGGAGCGCGGCGATTTCTCGTGGAATACCAACGCGAACTACACCCGCCGTGGCAACACCCTCTACGTCCATCAGCAGTACTGGCCCGGCCACACGCCCGCGGCCGACTGGCTCAGCTACTTTCAGCCGCAAGCGGTTATAGCGCTCGGCGGTCTCAAGCCCAAAGTCCTCTCCGCGCGCCTGCTCAAGACCGGCCAGAAAGTCGAGTTCACCCAAAACGAGTTTTCCCTGCGCCTGACCGGATTGCCTCTTGAAGCCCCTGATCAGCCCGCCACCGTGATCGAAGTCGAGTGCGACGGAGAGCCAATCCTGGACCACGACGTGATCCGCCCCCTCTGGCCCCGCTACAAGGTAGGAGTCAGCTCGTGAATTGAGCTGTCATATCGATTCACCTTCAACCCGCTTTCAGAAGAGGGTGTCGCCGGGGTGCCCCATCCTTCGCGTATTTTGCGAAGGGTGGGATCGAAGGGTGGGATTGTCCGCGCTACGCTCGCACAAGGGTGCGTCTGACGCGCCAATCGGAGAGCTGTGTATTCCAGGCTGGACAGCAAGAGCTAGAGGCTGGAAGCTAGCAGCTAAAGGCTGTTTTCTCCCATGCCCACCTACATCGCTCTTCTCCGCGCCGTCAATGTCGGATCCACCGGCAAGCTCCCCATGGCCGACTTCCGCAAACTGCTCGCAGACCTCGGCTATCGCAACGTCGAGACCTACATTCAGAGCGGCAATGCCGTCTTCGACGCTTCCGGTCCCGCGCCCAAAGTAGCCAAGGCAATCGCCGTCGCTCTCGAAAAACTGATGGGCACACCCGCCAGCGTCCTCATCCGCACCCACGACGAACTGGCCCGCATGATTGCCGCCAATCCCTTCGCTCAAGAAGCCGCTGCCGACGGCACCAAGGTCCACGCCGTTTTTCTTTCCGCTACTCCCGCAGCGAATCTCGGCTCTGGTCTCGACCGCATCGTCACCCAATACCCGACCCGCCGCGACCGCTACCACCTCGCCGGTGACACGCTTTATCTGCACCTGCCCGACGGCGCCGCCGAATCGAAGTTTGCCGCCAAAACTCTCGACCGCATCCTCGGCGTCACCGGCACCGCCCGCAACTGGAACACCGTCCTCAAGCTGCACGCGATGTCCAGGCGCTAGCGCACGCACCGTTCCAGCAACGCGACGAGCTATTGAATTGTGCAAAAGTATGGAACGGTGTTTGTTTATGCCGCGAGTGTCTGAATCGCCTTCACCAACTTATCCAGATCGGGAAGGGTCGTATACACATGCGGAGTGACTCGGACGCAGCTGATGTTCTCCCACACAATCCCCACCGTGTGAATCTTGTATCGGTTGAACAACGCGTTCTCTAACTCACTCGGAGTCATCCCATCAATACTGACTCCGCAGATCGCGCAGGAGTATTTGGCATTTAACGACGTATGCAGCTTGACCTTCGGGATGCCCTGCACCCGCGTGCCCCAGTAGTTTTTCAAATAACGAATCCGTTCCTCTTTCCGCTTGCTGCCAATACCCTCATGAAAATTGATCGCCTCTCCGATCCCTTGTTCCAGAGGAAAACTGCGCGTTCCCAGCGTTTCAAACTTGCGGATATCGCCGCTGCGAGGCTTGTCATTGCAAGTCAGCGGCCATAGCTTCTCGATCTTGTCGCTCTTCACCCACATCATGCCGGTCCCGATGGGCGCCGACAGAAATTTATGCAGGCTGGTCCCGAAGTAATCGCAATGCAGATCGGGAATCTTGAAGTCCATCAGCCCAAAAGAATGAGCGCCATCCGCAATCACTTCAATGCCATGTGCGTGCGCCATGTCGGCTATCTTCGCGACCGGCATGATCTGGCCCACCCAGTTAATCATGTGGGTCACATGCAGAATCTTGGTTCGGGGAGTGATCGCCTCTTCAAACGCCTTGACGATCTGCTCATCGTTCTCAATCGGAAAATCAAAGCTGATCTGCTTATAGACAATGCCCTCCCGCATGGCCCTCTGGCGGTACGCCTCGATCATGTTGGGATAATCCTGCTTCGTCCCAACCACCTCATCACCGCTCTTCAGGTCGAGTCCATAGATGATCGTATTCAGCGCTTCGGTCGAATTGCGATCAATGGCAATCTCCCCAGGCTGCGCCCCGGCTAACTGCGCGAGCTTTTCACGCAGCGGCTCCCGCCCCTGGTCAAGGATGCGCCACATGTAATAGGAAGGGCCTTCGTTCGCGAGTTCGTTGTAGCGCTCCACTGCCTGCTGAACCACCAGCGGCGCGGGCGACACGCCACCGTTGTTCAGATTGATCAGATCGGGATTCACCGTGTAGGACCGCTGAATCACGCTCCAGTAATCTTCATTTTGCGCAGCTTGTTCGGCATTCAGCCCGTTCACGCTTGCTGCTGCCTCAGCCCAAAGCTCACCATGCGTCTGCTGGAAAAGGCTATTCACTGAAAATGCGCCGGCCAAGGTTGCCGCCTGCTTGAGAAATGTGCGTCGTCCCGTCGAATTCATAAGCAGCAATGTAGGTGCTTGACGCTACAGCACACAAGAGCAAAGTGAGTTACTTCTCACTCGTCAGGTCGCGAATGATCTCCACTTCGCGCTGTCGGTAGGGTGTTCCGTCCGGATGGAAGACGTCGTGGAACCAGATGGTTGGCTGTTCCATAACGTAGGGGCGTTGCCACGAATCCCACGGAAGATAAGTCTGGCTCTTGCCAGCCACCAGTCCCCAATTAATGGCCGCGACATGATACTTGTGCGCGATGGGAAGCACGCCATCAAAGGTGCTCCCCGCGCCGCGCGCCATGTATTCCGTGCAGAGCAGAGGCCGGTGAAATTGCTGCAACAGCTTAACGCGCTGCTCAAACTCCTCCGGCCAGCCGTAGTTATGAAAGCTGATCACATCGGACTGCTCGATCTGCACCCGTGCCATCGGCGCCATCGCCGCCAGGGAACTCCAGTCCCCGTCATAGACGCCGCTCGTCAAGGGCTGCGTGGGATGTACGGTCCGCGCCCAGGCAAAAACCTGCGGCAGTAGCCCGACAATGATCTGGGTCTTGTCCTTTGGTTCCTCGCCCGCGTATATCCCGCCGCCATGGTTGTCCGGCTCGTTCCACATATCCCACGCCAAAATGCGCGGATCGTTGGCGAAAGCCCCCACCACGCCCTTCACATAGCTCTCCATGCGCGGATACTGCGCGGGATCGGAAAGAATCTCAGCGCCCGGTGCCTGCACCCACCCGGAGTTGTGCACGCCGGGGATGGGCGGATGCTGCGGTCCGAGCTTCGGCATCGGGTCCCAGCAGGAATCAAACAGCACAAACACCGGCCGGATATGATGCCGCGCGGCGATGTTGAGAAACGTATCGATCCTCTTCTGAAATCCCTTCGGATCCTGCTCCCACAGCAGATTGTGCAGAAAGACACGCATGGTATTCATGCCGATACTCTCTGCCCAGCCCAGTTCGCGGTCGATCGTCGCTGCGTCGAAGCTCTCAGCCTGCCACATTTCCAACTCATTGATCGCCGTCGACGGCAGAAAATTCGCGCCCACCGGCCACGGCTGCTGCGCGTACCAGGCATTGGCCTGTGCCTCAGTCCAGCGCGCTTCCGGCGTCGCGGGCTGTTGCGCGTTCAGGGCAGGCAAGGCAACTATCAGCGACGACAGCACAACGGCCGCCCGCATGTGCCGGACAAGGACAAGGCGGACAAAAAGACGTAGGGCACAGAATTCCCGGTGAGAGTCGTTCATTTTTACCTCTGGATTGTTCAACAAGCATTCTAGTTGTTTTTTGAGAGCTCTTCGGCCTTGGTGTGTTCGGCGGCTGCTTCGTCCGCGCGGCCTTGGCGCTCGTAGGCAATCGCAAGCTGGCTGTGCGGCTCTGCGAATGTAGGATCGGCTGCGATGGATTCCTGGTAGCGGGCGATAGCGTCTGCGATCTGACCGCGCAGCATCAGCTGGTTGCCCGCGTTCATGGCGAAGTTGGCCCGCTGCCGGTTCACCGCGCCTTGCGCCAGCACCGCACCCTCGCGCCGCAGTTTCACCGCCTGGTCGCGCAAATCCTTCATTTGGATGCGTAACGCAGCAGCCTTCTGCGTGTCCCCCGCACCTTCTGCGGCTTGCGCCTGCGTGGCCAGGTTCGCCGCTTCCTCGGCCAACACGCTCGCCAGTGTTACCCGTGGCCCCGGCTGCCCGGGAAGCAGTGGAATCGCCTTCTTGAGCGCCTCCGCGGCCTCCGGCAATCGCGAATCCTGCTTGAGGGTGCTGCCCAGAATGGCCCATGCGTCGCCATTTTCAGGACGCAGAGCTACCGCCTTCTTCAACTCGACAACCGCATCGTCCAGCTTGCCCATCTGCATCAGCAAAATGCCAAGCGTGTAGGGAGGATCTTGCAAGGTCGGGTCCATCTTCCCCGCTTGGCTAAGCTCCGCGATAGCATCGTCGAGACGGTCTTTGAACTTGTAAGCTAGTCCCAGATCGTAATGCAGCTGTGGGTCGTTGGGGTCCAGAGTCAGAGCCTTTTGAAAGTTGCCGATGGCCTCGTCGAATGCCGACATCTGCACGTGAGCCACGCCCTGATCTTTATAGACAACCGCATCCTTCGGGTCCAACGCCATGGCCTGTTGAAGGTGTCCAAGCCCTTCCTTCGCTTTGCCCGTCAGGGTCAGCGCCAGGCCCAGATTCGTCAGGGCGCTCGCGTTATGCGGCTCTTGCGCAATCGCCTGCTGGAACCAGGGAATTGCCTCCTGTTGACGGCCCATCCTCTGCAGTGCCATGGCCAAGTCCAATGCCGCGCCAGGCAACTGCGGGTTCAGCTTCAAAGCCGCCTCGAACTGTTGTGCGGCATCATCGTCTTTACCCGCCGCTGCCAGGGTGCGCCCGTACTCCAGCACCGCAAGAGGGTTAGGCGGGTCGAGCTTTGCCACTGCCCCCAGCGTCGCTAGCGAGCCGTCTAGGTCGTTCTGTTTGCGAAGGACGATCCCAAGGTGAATCCGAGCCTGCACCAGCGATCCGTCCAGCGCGATGGCGTGTTCGAAGCGGGTGCGTGCTTCACCCCAGTTCCCCTCTTGCGCATAAACAGAACCGATCTCGTCTTCGAGATTGGCACGCCTTCCCGCCAGTGCTTCTTCTGCGATGAACTGCCGGATCGCGGCGTCCGGCTTGCCAGTCGCGGCCAGCGCTTGGGCATACGCCTCGTAGAACGATGCGCTCATCTGCGCCTGGCTCGGCTTATCCGCCAGTTGAACCGCCAGGTCAAAATGCGGAATCGCTTTGGCGGGCTCGCCCGTCTGCGCATAGGCCAGCGCGAGATTGGCTTGGTTCCCGGCGTCGTTCGGCTCAAGCTTCGCTGCGGTTTCCAACTCCTCTATCGCATCGTTGGCGTTGCCCATTTCCAGCAGAACCGCGCCTAAAGCCTCATGTCCCTCGGGAATTTTTGGCTCCAGTCGGGTCACTTCGCCAAACTTCGCCCGCGCCAACTCCAGATTCCCGCTCTGTCTCGCGGCAAACCCTGCACGGAAGGCAGCATCAGCCTGCTTCAAAGAATGCGGCCTCACCTGCTCCGTCTGCGCGATCAGCCGGAATGGCGCGATGAGCAGCGCGCAGACCAGCAATTTTTGCAGCCAGGCGCGGCGAGCAAAAGTCATCTATTTCCCCGCCTGCGTGGAATCGCCTTGGTGCTGCAGTTCCACCACCGTTTTGAATTCGCGATTGGCCGCCGCCATTTGTCCGACCGCCTTGTAGGCCTGTCCCAGCAGGTTGTGCGTAATGTAATTGGATGGGTCCATCCGGACCGCATGATCGAGGTAGTGCAGCGCCTGAATCGGGTCGTTCAACTTGAGAAACGTCTCGCCCAGCAAAATGTAAGGGCCGGTCGCGTTAGGCTCCAGCAGCACGGCGCGGTCCAGTGCCTGCTGCGCGTCCGCGTACTGTCCATTACGCAGGTAGGCATCGCCGAGCCGGTCATACAGGTCCGGGTCCAGCGGGTTCAGCTTCCGCTCAGCTTCCAACTCGCGCACCGCCCCCCGCACATCGCCGAGGGCAAGCGCCACTTCGCCCAGTAATTCGTGAGCCAGCGGCAGGTTAGGATCGATGGCCAGCGCCTTGGTGGCCTCGCTGCCTGCCTCATCGCGCAATTCGCGGCGCAGAAACAGCCGCCCCGCCAGCAGATACGCCTGGGCAGAATCGCCCGCGAACCCAAACTGCGCAGCGAAGGCATGGCGGGAATCATCGTAGCGCTGCACATCCGCATAGCAGAGCGCCAGCACATAATCGGGATCGATGTTTGCGCTTTGCACCGCGGCCCGCGAGCGCTCCAGAAATGGGATCGCCTGTGGAATCCGGCCCAACCGGAAAAGGCTCACTCCATGCATCTCGATCGACTCACGGTCGCCCGGATCCTGCGCCTCCGCCTTGGTGAAGGCTTCGATCGCCTCAGGAAACTTCTCCCGCTGGTAGAGAATAATGCCCCGCAACCGCTCCACGCCGGCAGTTTCCGGTGATTCACCGGCAAGCTGATCGAGCTGAACCATCGCCTGGTCCAGCCGCCCCTTGGCAGCGAGCCCCTGGGCCGAATCAAAGGTCGCCGGGGCCGCCGACGCGACCACTCCCGTCGCCGAAGCGCCTTGCGCCTCCTGTGCTCGGCCTTGAGCCATCAGACATGCGAATAGAAATGCGGCAGCAAAGGCGCGCGACATAAGTTCCTGCTCTTTGAAGTCTAAATCTTCCAGTGCTCAATCCCGGCGAGTCGTTGCCGACGCCGTCTCCTTCGATAATCCAATTCAACGCCATACCAAAAGAAGAGGGGAGCCGAAGCTCCCCTCGCGGTTTGTTGCGGCTCCTTCGCGAAATTAGAACTGAACGCGAAGTGAAAATTCAAGCTGACGAGGCTGGCCACCAGCCGCCATTCCGGGGTATTGTGCCCCGCAACTGCTGCTGATGGGGCCGTCAGTTTGGATACCCGTGTTGCATGGATTGGCAGCCTGGATGTGGTTGAAGGCATTGTAGGCATCCATGCGGAACTTGGTCGCAATGTTCTCATGGATGGTAAACGCCTTGGTAATAGCCAGGTCGGAGTCGAAGAAGGATGGGCCGCGATAGGTGTTCTGGCCCGCGTTCCCAATCACGTCGAGCCCTGGGAACGAGAAGATCCCACCCGTCGGTTGAGGTGTCCAGAAGCTCCTGGAGCCCACACCGGATGCGTTCGGAGTGAATCCCGTGAGACTGGTCTTCATGTGGCCATGAGCATTTGGCAGGCACGGTGCTGCAGAGCCACCCGTGTTGTGATTGCAGTCCTCAGCATTGCCATTTGAATCGGTCCCGAAACTGCTGTACCCGAGGGTAAACGGCAAACCGCCGGACCAATTCATTGTGCCGCTCAATTGGAACCCGCCAATAATCAGGTCGGTCGCTCTGTTGACGTTGGGAGCAAACTGCTTGCCTTTGCCAAACGGCAAGTCATAGCTACCGTACACCGTGAGTGCCTGGTCTCGCACGTTGGTATCGCGAAGGTGAGTAACCGTGTGGCTCCATGTCCAAAAACCATTGGTGTCGCCAAATGCGCTCGCCCACTGATAGTTGCCAGTCACCGCAAGGCCCTTCGAGAACTGCTGCGCCAGAGTTACCTGCATAGCGTCAAACTCGGTGTTCTCGTCGTCGCCGTAATAGGCAATGCCATTCGTCCAGCCGCAACTGCCCGGGGACAGGTTCGGTTCGTTATACGGTGCTTGACCCAGCGCAGTGGCTCCGATGTAGTTCGAATCCTTACAGGCTGCAAGAGAACCGCCGTAGTAGCGTTTCAGGAAGTTTGCGTTCGAGACTCCGCCGCTATATCCCGCGGGCAGAACTTTGCCCGGGCCGCTTGGATCCCAGTTCAGCGCCTGCCCGGTCACACTATACTGCCCAGGCAAGAAAAGCGCTGCTTCATTGGGGTTGGTGTTGTTCTGGTCGGTGTCGCCTAGCGTGTGCGTTCCCTTATTGGCAACGTAGGCCACGGTCAGCGAAAGCGTCGGGGTTAGGGCGCGTTGGACGCTCAGGTTCCAGGCGTCGATGGTTGGGAAGTGAAGCGGGTTAGGACGGGCCTTCGGACTAACAGCATATCCCTGCGCTGGGAGAAGGCCGTTGGATGGAACCGACGGAAATGTGTACGCGGTCGGGCCTTGCGCCAAAGTGAAGGCATACCCCGTGGTCGTCGGAGCAAAGTTACTCTGGCTGGCGAGAACCGGCAGGTTCTGCGTCACCACATGGCCAAAGATCGAACCGAAGACTCCGGTATCGAAGCTCCGTCCGTAGCCTGCGCGTATCACAGTCTTCTCATTAATCTGATAGGTCACGCCGATGCGAGGATCGAAGCCCTTGTCTTTGCTGATGTTCCAGCCCATATCGGACGAGATGCCACCGATGCCGGCCACGTGCATGTAGCCGTCGGTCAGGTTCATCAAAGATCCGTTGCCGGCAGCATTGACTTTCTCCGGGAAGTACAGTTCCCAGCGCAGGCCCAGGTTCAGGGTTAGGTTGTGGGTCACACGCCAGGTGTCTTGTCCGTAGAAGAACGTCCGCTTCTGGAATTCCTTCGCATTGGTGGATGTGGAGACGTAGCGGCCGAAAGCCTGGCTGCTGGTGCCATGTCCAACTTCGCCCATCGCAAACGTGGCCCAGCCGAGTCCGTCGGTTCCGTTATTCGACGTCGGTTCATCGCCGAAGTCCATCTGGCCGGCGCGGTCCGTATCGGAAGGAACGCGGAGGTTGCGGCCATAGCGCAGGTCAACACCCAACTTCAGTGAGTGGTTGCCCATGATCTTGGTCCAGTTGTTCACGATCTGGAACTGGTCCTCGCGCTCGGTCAACGGGCAATTGCAGCGGTTGATGTTCAGACCGCCGCCGATGTTCGAAGTGTTCCCGGAGAACGGGAAGTGCATCACGAAGCCCGGCGCTCCCGAAGTGAAGGAGTTGCTGGTGTTGATCCCCGGAATGCCCAACTGCGTGGCGAACGCTGTGCCCGCGTCATACTTCGAGTCGATGACGTTGTAGCGGTAGTAGCCCAGACGGAAGTCGGTCAGCAGTTTGGGGCCCAGGGCGATATCCATGCCCGAGGCCAGACTGTCGTTGGCGCCGTTGGAGTTGCCTCCATAGCCGCCAATGCCGAATCCCGGACCACCCGCCGCGCCGAACAGCACTTTGCCCGACAGAAGGTCCCAGAACCTCGAAAAGCGTGCAAATGCGTGCATCTTCTCGTTGAGCGTGTAGTCGCCGCGCGCCGTCCACTGGTTGCTGTTGAACAGGCCAGTACCGCTCCCGTTGTAATTGCCTTCAATTGCGTTGACGCCGGTACCGCCGGTGTTCGGTGCGAAGGGCGCCAGGATCGTCAACAAGGCCTGCGCTTGCGGAGAAACCAATGCAGCCGGAACCACGTTCTTCGCGAAAGCAGCGTCATAAGCCGGGTTGCCTGTGTTGTTGAAAATCAATTGCGTCTGAGTAGTACCTGCAAGAAGGTCAGTGGCGTATTCGCTGAAGTCGCAACCGGCGATCCCCGACGGGCCAACCGTGCCAAGGCAAGTGCTGCTCATTAGCGGAGTAGGCACTGTGCCGCCAGCCGTCGTGCCGACCTTTTGCCGCTGTGCTTCGTAGTTGCCAAAGAAGAAAAACTTGTCCTTGATGATTGGTCCGCCAATTGACCCGCCAAAGCGGTTCTTCAATCCTGGCGGAATCGCGTTGGGACCCGCTGCCTGAGAATAAGGATCGCGCGCAAGGTTCGAATTGCCGGTGCGGAAGTCATAGGCGCTGCCGTGGAAGCTGTTCGTGCCGGAACGGGTCTGGGCCGTCATCACGGCTGAAACGGCCTTGCCCAACTCGGCGTCGAAGTTCTGGGTGGTGATCTTGGTCTCGGTCACCGCGTCCATGGCGGGGTTGATGACGATGATGCCCAGAATCGGATCCTGGTTATCGGTGCCATCCAGTTCGAAGGCTGTGCCGCCAAACGCCTGGCCGTCGACCTGAATCTGCTTGGAACCCTGGGGATTTTCATCGGCCGCGTGGGACCAGCCGAGGATCTGGGCGCCCGGAAGCAGCAGTTGCAGGTTCGTGAAGTTCTGGTCCCCGATGGGGAGGCTGGAAACCTGCTGCTGGTCGAAGACAGTCGCAACGTCGGCGCGGTCAGTCTTCAGCGCTGGTTCCTGGTCGGCGTTCACCGTTACCGTGGTATTCGCTGCGCCGATTTGCAGGGTGGGGTCGATGCGGGGCGCTGTGTCGGCCTGCACCGAGATGCCCTTGGTCTCAAATGCCTGGAATCCTTTGGCCGTTACCCGCAAGTCGTATACGTCGGGGATTAGGTGGGGGACGCTGTAATCCCCTGAGGCGTTGGAAGTGGCGGTGACAACGGTACCTTTGGCTTCGTCCGTTACCGTGATGGTGGCGTCTGGAATGGCCGCCCCGCTCGAATCAGTTACGGTGCCGAAAATCGATCCGTAAACCGATTGCGCACCGGCTGGCGCGATCAAAAATAAACTCGCGCAGGCAAATGACGCCAGCACGAGTGCTGTACGCAGATACATTTTCATGCGGTCTCCTAAAAAGAATTGCCTGGTTTCGTCTGTGATTTTTTGACTACTCTGCCGGATGGCAGGTCGTGATTCGGCTATTCGTGCATATAACTCCCCTGCCGCAATGACAGGTTCGCTAAAAAATCCTGGGGTCGGTGCCCCCGAAGTGAGGATAGAAGGGGGCCAAAAGGAAAAGACTCCAGAACAACTCACAAAACATACCCAAAAAATACAGCACTGTCAACGGCTTACCGGGAAAAATATAGAGGGAAGAGGTGCAAAACGACATGACAATATTTGGAAACCTTTACAGCCCCCATGCGCATCCGAGAACCATTCCGACGGCGGGTCGGATTCCGCGCGCAAATCAAGTATCTAAAGCGATTTACTCGAATATTCTCGGCGTTTCCCAACCCCGTTGCGCTGCTCCGGCCTCGCCGAGGCATCTGCGCCGTGCTGTGCAGGAGGCATGACAAACTTGCCAGCTTAAACATAAATGACATAACATTTAAGGTGGGCGAAACGCAGCCCTTGAAGGGGCTGCCCAAGTCTTCCTCTTGCTTCGTTTGCCGAAGGCCGTCGGCTCGTCCGGGTGGACATCCGCCTCAACCAAACGATTGATCTATAAGGACGATACCCCGCTGTACCCGTTGTACCCGATGTCCCTCAGGTCCCCCAGAATTCGCTCTCCCGTCCACAAATCAAACAACCGAAACAACGGCGCGTTTCCCTATTCGCATCCATCAGAATCCTGAAACCCCTCGGCCTTAGGTATAACAATTTCACTGTCTTACCCCGCGCTTGCGGCGCACCGCGACGGCTCTTCCTCTAAAAAACCAATTTCTGTCCGCAGTTCTGCCTGCCCGAGCGGATATCCCTCTCAAAAGCGCTAGCCTGACCGTCATCTGGGGCAAAGATAAGAAGCCGGTTCAGCGTTGCCAGGGCGGCACCGCCTTCACCTTCGGCGCATTCCACAATCGCCAGGTTTCTCCCAGCCTCCAACTGCGCTGGGTTGTGATCGAATACCGACTTCAAGAGCCGATCCGCCTCAACCAGATGATGCTGCCGGGCCTCGATCAGGGCCAGGTCGCCGGCCGCCACCGAGTCGAAAGCGTCTGACTTGAGCGCTTCTCTGTATTCGTCTGCCGCTTCCGTCGTCTGTCCGTTCAACTGTTCCAGGAATCCAAGCTGAGTGTGCAGTTCGTGGTCGGCTGCCGCCCCGGTCATCTGCCTTTCGGCTGACCGCAGCAGATTCATTGCCCGCAGGCCGGCCGCTCGATCTCCGCGCGCAGCCATCTGCGCGTAGGCAAGTCCAAGCTCACGCTCGCTCGTGCTCATGCCGCCCACCGCCGCCAGGTCGCCGGTCGCGGCCAATGGCAGGTGTTCCTGGGTCACTCGCCTCCGAATCCAGTGGTCCGTCACTTGTTCGTGGGCAATGTCGTTTGACGGCGGGCGCGCCATATGGCACTCGGTGCAGTCCTCGTTTTCGGGATGGTGGCGTTCGGCAAATCCTGCCTGGCCGTGGCATTGCAGGCACCGCTGCCGGTAAAAAGCCACCCGCGCTTCGGGAGCAGGCGAGCCGTGCGGATCGTGGCAGGTGGTGCAGGTCATTCGATCGCCGGACCTCTGCTTGCACGCGCTTTTCAGCAGCGCTTCCCACTGGCTCACTGCTCGGCCCTCTGACCCGTTCCCGCTCTCGTACACAAAAAACAGCGCGTAGTCGAAAAGGTCGTCGCCCGGCCTGAACGCCGCCTGTTGCCTTCCTTCGCGGATCACTGCCACCTGGCCTTCCAGGTGGCAGTTCAAGCAGACCGAATCACGCCGTACGGGGTCAAGTTTGTCGATGTCGAGCATGTGCTCTTTGCCCTTTGAGGCCAAATGAGCTGCCGGATCTCCGTGGCAGGCGGCACATGTGATCCCTCCCGATGCGAAGGGCTCGTCCGCATAGTGGTTGCGCGCATCCGGCAGCGTTGCTGCCACCCCCGATGCATGACAATGGAGACACCCTGGATCGACGGGGAGAGTCAACGGCATCTCCCGCGTAGTCAGAAAGTTGGGCGTCATGTCCCACATCTGTTTCTTGGCGTACCAGTTGATGGGTGCCTCGAACCAATAACCCTCCTGCTCGAAGAGGTAGGTCCGGCCCCTTCTTCCCGAACCCAGAAAGTAGCGCAGCTCCCGGCGTCCTTTCAATGCACGCCTTGGATCATCGCGCTCGTAGTTGAGCCAGACGTGGCCGGCTTCTCTTGTCACTGTGTAGTGGACACCCGAGGCGGCATGCACAAAGTCCGCCGCGATGAATCCTTCGTCCGCCGGGCCGCTGGCTTGGGCCATCGGCGTCTTATGGTAGCGCTCGTAAATCGCGCGGTGACAGGCCGCACAGGCCGCATCCGGATCGTGGACCGCGCCGACTCCGGCTCTAACCGGGTCGAAACCCGTCCCCGGCACCATCATGATCCACGCGAAGAGCAGGCACGTCACAATCAAACCGAGGCGGGGAAAGCGTCTGAGGCGCGACACCCCAACAGCATACCCCTGCTTAGGGCGTCGCGCCGTAGTCATCAAGTGTCGCGGGGTTCAAAACCTGGGTCGACTGCCGCGGTCGGTCAACGCCGTCTGTCTCGCCCTGATTTCCCCATCTGGTGACCCATAAGTACCATTGCATTCATTACCTAGCTGTTCTAATTTACGTGTACGCAGGGACACGGTCACTTTGGGGGCTGGTTCCTATTTGAAGACGAACGATGATTCTCTCTCTTCTCCAAATCGCCGCAGTCGCTCTGGTGGCCATCTTTCTCGGCTACTGCCGGGCAAGCCAGCGCCGCCGTAACAGCGCGTCGTGGGAGTCGCTCACGGCACGGCTGCAATCCGGCTGGAGTGCGCGCGGGCTGAGCGAACATTTCCTTTGGAAAGAGGGACTCAGTTCCACTCCGGAAGAAACATGGGAGCACATCAAAGGTTCCCAGGGCCTGTGGGCCATCTACCGGAATGCCGGAGTCATGCAGGAAATGGCCAACTTTGCCGCCCGCAACAGCGACTCCGTCGACCACGTGCTGCTTCAGACCTTGCGCAGCGATGCGGCGCAAATCCGAATCTGCGTGCTCACCACGCTTGCCCAATGCGCCTTCAACCAGGCTAGTGAGAGCGTTCGCCTCAACGCCTTCCGCGCCGCTTCAATGTACACGGGTATGGCAGCGCGCATGACCCAGCTTATCCAAGACAACGCGGCAATGGCCCTGCCTGATTTCGTCGCCGCCATGTAGTTGGCTTTCTCAGCCGGCTGCTCCCCTTATTTCCCGGCTGCCCCCCTTATTTCTTCGGCCGTTTATAAAAGGGCAGCGGAACCTGTCTCGCCCGCACGCGGTTCCCGCGGCACTCGACCACCACGTCCGCCCCGCTGGCCGCAACCTCCGTCGGCACCAGCGCCATCGCAATGTTGGTTTTAAGAAAAGGCGCCGGCGAGCCGGACGTGACCAGGCCAATCGATTCTCCAGCAAGTGAAAGCACGGAGTACCCGTCCCGGCCGATCCCGCGCTCAACCATCTCCAGCCCAACAATCTTCCTCTTCGGGCCGCCCGCCTCCTGTACCGCCAGCAGCGCCGACTTCCCGATAAACTCGCCCTTGTCCAGCTTCAACCAGTGGTTCAGTCCAGCCTCCAGCACATTGATCTCCTCTGAGATTTCGTGCCCATAGAGGCTCATGCCTGCCTCCAGTCGCAGCGTGTTGCGCGCGCCCAGCCCGCACGGTCGGATCCCAAACTCCGCACCCGCCTCCAGCAGCGCATTCCATACCTTTACCGTCGTCGCTTCATCCGACGGGATGTACACCTCAAATCCGTCCTCGCCGGAGTATCCCGTGCGCGCGATCAGCACATTATTCACGCCGGCCACTTGCCCCCACGTGAACCAGTAATTCTTGATTGCCCCCAGGTCCACCTTGGTCAGCTTTTTCAGCGTCTCCAGCGCCTTCGGTCCCTGCAGCGCCAATTGCGAGTAGTAGCTGGAGTAGTCATTGAGGTGAATCCCCTGCCACCCGCCCACCTGCTGCCGGATCCACGCATAGTCCTTGTCCTTCGTCCCCGCATTCACCACCAGCAGATAATCGTTCTCGCTCAGCCGATGCACCAGGATGTCGTCAACAAACGTCCCCTGCGGCGTCAGCAGCGCGGAGTAATGCGCCTGCCCATCCTTCAGCCGCGATGCGTCATTCATCGTGATGTGCTGCACAGCCGCCAGCGCCCCCGGCCCGCGAAATTGAATCTCGCCCATGTGGCTTACGTCGAACAGCCCCACCCCTGTCCGCACCGCCATATGCTCCGCGATCAGCCCGCCGCCAGTTCCGGGATATTCCACCGGCATATCCCACCCGCCAAAGTCCACCATCTTTGCCTTCAAGGCGCGATGCGTTGCATTGAGTGCTGTTTTTTTCAGAGCGGCCGCGACAGGTGCAGGAGTAGCCATAGGGGAATCCTTTCAACAGTCCAACAATCTACCCTACCCACGATAGGGATAGCTCCCCGGCCGGGTCAAACCCGCGCCCGTGGCTTACGATCAGAAGGGCCTGCCGAATTGAAGGGAATCAACATGAACCGGGTTCGCGGAATGCTCATGCTCGTCGCCGCATTGTTTGCCTTTTACCGCGGCTGGAAGTTCCACACCGGCCATTATGCATTCATGGCATACGGACTGGGCGTACTCGCTCTCGGGTTGGCCATCTGGCACCTCACCCGCACGCCGCCCCCGCCGCGAGTCTAAGCGAAGTGCCGCCCTCCAACAGATCTGCCTTCCAACAAACCAGTACGGAGGAATCCTCACCTCATGCCGACCCTTTACAACCGCATCCAGGGCCGCAACCTCGAACGTCTCGCCGCACTCAGCGACGGCATCTTCGCCGTGGCCATGACGCTGCTGGTCCTCGACCTGAACATTCCCACCGCCGCCCATGTGCATTCGGAACGCGAGCTGTTTGCAGCTCTCGGTGCATTGGCGCCGCAGTGGATTGCCTACCTCATGAGCTTCCTCACTCTAGGCATCTTCTGGGCTGGTCAGCAGACCCAACTCAATCACATCGGCGAAGGCACGCGCGACCTCACCTGGATCCATCTCGGCTTTCTCTTCACCATCACGCTCATGCCGCTCTCCACGCGCCTGCTGGCCGAGTTCATTACTTACCGCGCCGCACTGGGCATTTACTGGCTCAACATCTTCGCGCCCGGCGCCATGCTCTATTGGAGCTGGGCGCATGCGACTCGCGCCGGCCTCATCAAGCCTGACACGCCACCAGAAGTCCGCAACAGCATCTGTCGCCGCATCCGCATCGCGCAGTCGCTCTACGCCGCTGGAGCGGCTCTCTGCTTCATCAACACCTGGGTCAGTATCGCCGCGATCGTCCTTGTGCAGTTGAACTACGCCATCGCGCCGCGGCTTTGGTCGAAGCGTCGCTAGCTTCCGGCGGCCGACTTTTTCCGCGCCCGCCAGAACGAGCTCACGCTCAAGTAAATAAACACGACCATCACGCCCGCCGTCACCAGAAACTTCGTGTGATCGGGCCCGTGCGCCCAGCTCGCTCGAATCCGCCACAGCGTGGGACCAAACACCAGCAATGGCAGCAAAAAGAAGACCCCCATCACCTCGAGCCACAGAATCCCGCCGACGCGTCCAAAGGGCCGCAGAAATCCGCCAACGCCGCGCGCCAGGCTTCCCGGCACGCGTGCCGCAGACCGGCCCGCAACCCGGGCGCGGGCCCTTGCATCGCCAGCCTCGCCGCTCACCGGCGCATCAACCGCCGTCGCAGCAGGACTCTGCGTGCTGCCGCTGATGTGCTGGCCCGCCACGCGTCCCGCCACGCGCAGTCCGATTCCCAACACCCGTCCGATGGTTTGCGGTCTCACTTCGATATGATGGTAGCAGCGACGGTGGGTGTGCTGCCTCATCACAGCCTCCCGGATTTGCCAGTTGCCCTTGGCCCGCTGCGCACGTAAGGTATATAAATCCCTAGCGCTCCCTGCGCTATTTCTGCGCCGGCCGCCGCACTGGAGGTATCCTTTGACATCCCGCCTGCGCGAACTCATCCAACAACTCGGCGAGGCCATCCATGAGTCCGTCATTGAAAGCGAGCAGATAGCCGGGGTGGTCCAGGATATTCGGCGCCACGGATTCGATGTGCTGCTGATGCTCGAGGCCACCATCGGCCTCAACGAAGTCGCCGCCAAGGATTCTGAGGATACCGAGGCAGGCGCCGAGCAGTCAGGCGAAAGCGGCGGTCCCTTTACCTCAAACGACCTGCACTTCCTCCGCTCCCTGCGCATCTCCGTCGAGGGAGACACCGAAGGCGACGAGTCGCAGGAAGAATAGAGTTCCTGCCCGAAAAAGGCCTACACGCTGCGGCCTGCTCCCGTAAAATCGGCATTTGCATGATGAAGAAATCTCTCTTGCCGCTGGTGCTGCTTCTACTCTGCGCATCCGCCACGCTGCGCGCCCACGAGTTCAATCTGGACAACGCCCATCTGCCCATCCTCTCGCTCGATGGTTACTGGCGGTTCCACACCGGCGACAACCCCGCTTGGGCGCAGCCCGGCTTCGATGATACCCACTGGTCCTTGCTGACGACGGACGAAAACTGGGCCGAGCAGGGATACGACGGCTACAGCGGCCTCGCCTGGTATCGCTTCCACGTCACTCTCCCCGCTGGACTCAACCATGTCTCGCTCTACCTCCCCTACATCCTCACCAGCTACCAGGTCTATGCCAACGGTCAGCAGATCGGCGCGTATGGCAAGATGCCCCCGCAGGGTGTTCCGTACTGGGGCGGCGGCTGGTTTCGCACCTATGCCATTCCCGATTCCATAAGCGCCACCCGCAGTGTCTATATCGCCATCCGTGTCTGGCACTGGCCTGGCTGGGCCGCCAACTTCGGTGGAGGGCCGAGCTTTGGCGGAGCCCTGATCGGCGACGCGGACGAGATCGCCGACCGCGACGCGCTTTCCCGCGGCGCACACCATTGGCAACTGGCCAGCACCATGATCCTCGCGCTCCTTCAGACACTTGCGGGGGTCGGCGCGCTCGTCCTGTTTTTCCTGCGCCGATCTGACCGCGAATACCTCTGGTTTGGCGTCCTGATGCTCGTCAGCGCCGCCGCAGGATGGTTCGCGCTGTCCTTTGTCTTCGGCGTCTGGAATCAGTTGCTCACCGGTCCGCTGACGGACGCGTTGCCGCTGGTCGGCGTCGCCCTTGCTGAAGCCGCCTTCTACCGCCATCTCTTAAAAGGCCGGTCGACGCTGATTTTCAAAGCGGCCGTGGGATGCATCCTCCTCACCCTCCTCTTTCTAATCGTGGAGTCGTATGCGCTCCTTGATCCCTCGTTTCAAACCGGTCTGAGCACCACCACGGTCAACCTGCTTGAAACCCTCCTGCAGCTCCCGCTCGACATCTGGATTCTGGGTCTGCTGTTTGCGCGCGCCCGTCAGAACTGGCTGGATGCGCACCTCCTGTTCGCGCCCGTCCTGTTGCAGACACTGGCGCAGGTTTTTCAGCGCGGCGCCATCATGACGTTCAATCTCGGCTGGCAACAGAAGTTTGGCTACGACATCGCCATCGCCAACCATCCTTTTACGATTGAGCTTCTGCAGGCCGTCGACGCGCTCTTCCTCCTGTCCGTCCTCGCCATCCTCATCCTGCGCTTCACGCGCACCCGCAGCCAGGAGGAGCAGTACGCCATCGAGTTCGACGCGGCGCGCAACGTGCAGCAGATCCTTCTCCCCGCCGAGCGCCCGCAAACTCCCGGCTTCCTCATCGAAAGCGAATACCATCCTGCCCGCGAAGTCGGCGGCGACTTTTTCCAAATCGTTCCCCACCCTTCCGACGGCAGCGTTCTCATCGTGGTGGGCGACGTAGCCGGCAAAGGCCTGCAGGCCGGCATGCTCGTGGCTCACCTCGTCGGCGCCATCCGCAACCAGTCGACTCACTCCAACGATCCTGCGCGAATTCTTGCAGCGCTGAATGCGCAGCTCGCCGGGCAACACCACGCTCTCGCCACCTGCCTTGCCATGCTCATCCACGCCGACGGCTCTGCAACCCTGGCCAACGCCGGCCACCTGCCGCCCTATTTAAACGGGAAGGAACTCGCGATCGAAGGTGCGCTCCCATTGGGCGCAGTCTCCGTCATCGAGTTTCCCGTTGCGCATTTCAAACTTGCCGAAGGCGACACGCTCATGCTCATGACCGACGGTATCGCCGAAGCCCAGGACGCCGCCGGCCACCTCTTCGGCTTTGACCGCATCGATGCGCTGTTGAGCCATCGCGCCACGGCCTCCGCCGTCGCCTCCGCCGCACAAGCCTTCGGCCAGGAAGACGACATCACCGTGCTCACAATAACCCGCATGGCAGTTGCAGTCAGCGTTTGACGGCGGTAGCCCAAATCTCAGTGCTCAGATCAACCCAAAATCTGGGTGCGAAGGTTTTGTAACAGGGCACGGCTTCAGCCGTGCCGCGAACGCCTCAAAATCGACCCGGGCTTTAGCCCCAGAGGGCACTCGTCCAAAATCCCGCAGCGAATCAATGCCTTTTTCCGCAGCCCGTTCAGCTCTGCGGCAACGCTTCGCGTGTGACCCACCGAGAAACTGAGGGTGGGAGACCACGTACCTCCTGCGGTGCCCTCCGCGCGAAAATCTTCTCCCCAATTTGCAGATGAATTTGCCGAAAAGCGCACACTCAACAGAGGGCCCGGAAAAGACAGCCGTGCACCACTTCCAGCCCGACGGCACGAAAACCGGAGCTCAAAAGGCATAAAGACCTGCAAGTCCTTCTGCACGAGGATGTTTCCCGTAAGCCCAATGTCATGAAGATTTTGCGGCCATCTCCACCACGCAACGACAATTATCCGGTTCACACAGAAGGCTGTGTCAAGGCTTCCTGCCTATGACCATTCGTACGCTGTCGTTAGGATTGTCCGTCGCGATTACCGCGCCCGGGTATTTACTCAGCAGTCCGACGTTCTTTAAGGCTTTGGAAAGCGCATCACCTGCCGCAGCGAACCGGTGCGGGATCGGAACACCACCGCGCGTCATTTCACCAAACGGGCTGACTGTAACACCGACCGTGTTAACCGTGTCCGACGACACTCCGTATGGAGGCGGGGAGTCGAACTTGAC
>OBLU010001094.1_pt1 | contig 25217 bp, 27 predicted proteins | sample 1518681 | NCBI WGS metagenome assembly OBLU01 (sample SAMEA3539304, study PRJEB22396) | soil metagenome | biome: tundra; feature: field; material: soil | place: USA | collected 2010-05 | depth 0.15 m
CCGCGGAGGTGCCGTTTAGTTGCCAAATCTTTGTCGAAGGTTGCTCTGCGTCTGCAGATTACGAACCCGTCAATCGCTGCCTAGGAACCGGGCACGAAAGGCGCCCGATACCAAGTTCCAAATCGGGCCTGATCGCGCCCGGCAGCCAAGCCTGCAAAAGGCTCGCAACCGTCGCTTCCCCTGGATAGCTGAGCAACGCCCTGTCTTTGCACCGTTCCAATGGTCTTGGAAGTCGGCGTTTCAAGAAGTCCGCCCTTGCCACGCCCGATTCCCATAAGGGGGACGATGTACTTCCGATTGGAATGTCAAGGCTTTCTTTGTTGACCATACCCAGAACCCTGTATTACTGTCTGGGCAACACCAGTGAACTCCGGATCGATCCGAATCGGTCCAGCAAGGCTGTACAGGGGCAACGTCCCGTTCGCGTCGGGCCTAGTCCACTCATTAGGAAATTTTTCAGAACTTGTGATTCCACAAGCACGCGTTCAAAAACATACTCCGGAGACCCCTGACGATCATGAAGACTGTTTCCCGCATTCTCTTTGCTTTCATAGCGTTGGCTACACCTGCCCTGGCAACTGTGACGGTCAGCAGTCCAACTAATGGCGCTACCGTTGGCTCGCCGGTACCTTACGTGGCGACTGCGACTACGTCCACTTGTTCGAAGGGCGTAGCGTCCATGGGCATCTATGTGAACAACCAGTTGGTCTACGTCGTGAACGGAGCGAGCATGAATACACATTGGACCCTCGCCCCAGGTTCTTACAGCACCGTCGTGGAAGAGTGGGACTACTGTGGCGGCGCAACCTACACGACGTTGGCGATCACGGTCAGCAGCCAAAGTGGCGTATATGTGACATCGCCCGCGAACAACGCCCAAGTGAATTCGCCGGTGAATTATGTGGCGTCGTCGACCACGAGTACTTGTTCGAAGGGCGTGGCATCGACTGGAATCTACGTTGACAACAAACTGACGTATACCACGCAGGGAGCGAGTCTAAACACTCAGCTGTCGTTGAGCCAAGGGTCCCACAGTACCGTAGTGGAAGAGTGGGACTATTGTGGTGGAGCTGCTTATTCCACGGTGAATGTCACGGTGACAAGCGGCGGAACGAAACTCTCCAACATCCAGGCCAATCAAGGCTGGAATAGCTGGGGTCAGCTTCCCCCCGCCTATGCTGACTGTTCACCCTGTTCCGGACTCTCTTGGTCAACGAAGTACGGAATCAAGTCGCCGTCAGAAAGTGGAGATGCAACCCAATTCAATACCAGCGGAACTACACCTTACGGGGTCGTTCTCTGGTACAACCCGGTGATTGGCCAATTCTCAACGGAGGGACTGCCCGACCTGAATCACACGCTGATTCCGAGTCTCCATAACTTTACCTATGACACCGATTTCTATGTGACGAACCTCGCGGTGACGCAGGTGTTGGAGTTTGATGTCAGCATGTATTTGGATGGGATCGGCATGTTCTTCGGCACCCAATGCAACCATTTAGGGGGAGGGGAATGGGATGTCCTGGACAACGTGACCCAGCAATGGGCTTCAACCAGCGCTTCTTGTAATCTCACTACTGGCTGGAACCACCTTACCCTTCAACTGCAGCGGGAATCGAACAATGACCTTCTGTATCAGTCGATCACTTTGAACGGTGTGACGGCCAACATCAACAAGACGTATGCCCCTTACACCGTGCCATCCAGCTGGTATGGCATTACCGTGAACTACCAGATGGACGGAGACTACAAGCAGTCGGCAAACACGACGTACCTGGACAATTTGAGTCTGACCTATTGGTAGAGTGACGGAGCCAGACGTTACGGTGATTCTCCACCGCAAGACTTTCCGCTGGGAGGTCTTGCGGAGCGTCCGGAGACCGACTGTGACCGTGGACTTCGATGGCGCCCGCTGCGTGGCGAGCAAGATTGCGATCAACTCGCCTTCTGACAAATAGATCAAGAGTGCAACCCAAAAGGGGCCGAATCAGCGAGTGTACGCATGCAAGATGGCTCTCCCTGGTGAGTGTCGTTCTCATCGTATAGCCCGAGCGCATCGTAGGAACGTGGCCCCCCGCCTGGTGTTAGATCCGAATCTGCAAAGCCCTCCAATCGCCCCCTTGCCCCGTTTAACCTGCATAAAGCCAGCATCTCCTCCCCTCGATCGTTTCAGCATTCCGAGGATCGAGGAATGCAGCAATTCCCCATGCTCGATTGGGCGCGCTGGCCAGTGCACTTCCGAGTAAGATCCGAGTCATTTCCTGTTGACCGTACCCAGAACCCTGTATTACTGTCTGGGCAACATCACTGAAACTCCGGATCGATCTGGTCGGTCCAGCAAGACTACAGGGGCAATGTCCCGTTCGCGTCGGGCCGAGTCCATTTATTCAGCAACTCAGAACTTGCGATTCCGCAAGCACGCGTTCGACACAAAATGCCGGAGGCCCCGTCATCATGAAGACTTCTTACGTCTCGATCTGTATGTTTATAATGCTGGCGGCATCCGCGCTCGCCAATGTCAGTGTCAGCAGTCCAAATAATGGCGCTACGGTTGGCTCGCCCGTGCCTTACGTGGCGACAGCGACCACCACTACTTGCTCGAAGGGCGTAGCGTCCATGGGGATCTATGTGGACAACCAACTGGTCTATGTCGTCAATGGCGCGAGCCTGAACACGAATTGGCCCGTCAGTTCGGGTAAACACAACACCGTGGTGGAAGAGTGGGACTACTGTGGCGGCGCAACCTACACGACCCTGACGATCACCGTCAGCAGCCAAACTGGCGTATGGGTGACCTCGCCCGCGAATAAGAGCAAGGTGAGTTCGCCGACGAATTACGTTGCAACCGCGAGCACGACCACCTGTTCTAAGGGCGTCGCTTCCATGGGGATTTACGTGAATAACGTACTCCAGTACGTAGTGAATGGAGCGAGCCTGAATACCAATTTGAGTCTGACAGCAGGAACGTACAACACCGTGGTGGAAGAGTGGGATTATTGTGGCGGAGCAGCCTACACTCCCGTTGCGATCACGGTGCAGGGTGGACAGGGCGGAAATGTACTCTCCAAACTGCAGGCTAGCAGCGGATGGAAAAGTTGGGGCGAATTGCCTCCATACTATGCGATTTGTTCCGCACCCTGTCCTGGGGTGACCTGGTCCATGACGCAAGGGATCAAATCACCCGCGATGAGCGGAAATTCGACGCAGTTCAATATCGGCGGTACGACGCCTTATTCAGACGTTCTGTGGAGCATTCCTCTGATCGGCCAGGGGTCGACTCAGGGGCTGCCCGACTCCGGTCACACGCTCCTTCCGACGCTGCACAACTTCACCTACGATGCCTACTTTTACCCAACGAACCTCGGAGTGACACAGGTCCTGGAGTTCGACATCAGCATGTACTTCAACGGGCTGGGATTGATTTGGGGCAACCAGTGCCGCGTCGTGGGGGGAAACGAATGGGATATCTGGGATAACGTCAGTTCGAAATGGGTTCCGACCGGCGTTGCCTGTAATCCCGTGAACAACTCCTGGAACCATGTGACGATTCAAGCGCAGCGGGAATCTGACAATTCGCTGCTGTTCCAGTCGATAACACTGAATGGAGTGACGAGTAACATTAACCAGAAGTACGCACCGGGCACTGCACCGAGTGGCTGGTGGGGAATCACAGTCAACTACCAGATGGATGGAAACAACAAGCAGTCGGCGAATACTACGTATCTGGACAACTTCAGCTTCACATACCAGTGAAGGCAGCACACGGTTGTAACGAGGGTCCGGCTCTACTTCGACGCTGTGGGGACTGTGTGAACGAACGTCGGGTACGACTGCAGGGCGTCGGGGGACAGTGCGTTCAGTACTAGTTGCGACACCTGCCGCTCGACATCCTGAACTGGTTGCGGAGCGACGATCGTCATCCCGCTCACGAGTTCGCTTAGCGCCAGATATGACGCGCGGCTTCTGTGGAGAAAATCGAGTGGATACTCGGGCTTTCGCGCGCGAGCTTGGACCGGGTCGGCATCCAGGACGAAGCTGACATCTGGTTGCGGAACGAACGGCAGCAACAGTCGAACATACGCTCGCTCGATTCGATTCTGCAATGACAAGTTCGCGAGTTCGTCGTAGAGATATCGGTCAAAAATGATAACGTCGGTATTCGCTCTTAGCGCATTCGCTACTTCGATGCGAAGCGAGATGGCATCCACGAAGTAAAGGCCGAATCGCACCGCAGTCATAAACCAAGATCGTACGTTTTTGTCTCGTCGGTTTACCGGCTGCGCCGGCGTTCCAACACCCTTGTCGCCCTTGAACAGGGTGTGGCCGGTCACTTCGCGGACCCGCGTGAGCCGCGCAACGTCGTCCCAGAAAGTAACCAACGAGACGCGGAAACCGGCCTCGTTCAGTCGGGCACGAAGAGTTTGGATTTGAGTGCTTTTGCCGGCGCCATCAATGCCAGAGAAACTTACAAGTCTGGGGCGCCGGGGTTCAGAGGCTTTCCGAATCATGCTTCAACAGCTTCTTTCCGAGTGCTCGCTGGCAACGGGCTAGTGAGGCCGGCTGGGGCTGGCACTGGCCAGGGCCACAACTGTACCGACCGCAACGCCAGCACCTGCGATGATGCCAACTTTGATCAGGATGGAGCGCGCTCGCCTCTGTTTTGCCGGCGCAATTGCTGCACCGGCTGGTCTGGAAGCCGCCACACCCGTTGTCTTTACAAACGTCGCCGCTGCTGTGCCCAGAGGCGCCTGTGCGTCACTTTGTGGTTTTGGGGAGGGCGGTTGCACACTGGGCAGTTCGTCTTGCGAAAGCACTGCGCCTGGACTGTTGGGAAGAGCTTCAACCTGGGATGGTTGGGCCTGCACATCAGTGGTGCCACTATCGGAAGATCTCGGCCGCGCCTGTGCGGAAGATGCGGCTTCGACCTGTTGATTGGGACTCGCCTCCTGCTGCGGTGATGGGACTGCAGCCGCAAGTGGCGCAACGAATAACAGCACAAGGCAGCCAGCGATGTGTCGCCTCAGCCAACGCCCCGTGGTTCTCATCGTTACCCCCGACGCCGCAGGCTTCTCGCGCGAGTCACACTGACCTATTTCAAAGCCTTTACTGCGTACTCTAGACGAAAGAGGCGAATTTCCCTGCCGAAGAGCCTGGTGGAACGGCTTTGTCGGCAATTGGTAGAAGCTGTTGACCGCGTCGGCGGTGGTTTCAAAGGCCTCAAAGAGATGTTCTACCCTCGCGAGTTCCAGAATCGCCGCTGCTCCCGGAGGGATTGCCGCAAGTTTGACATCGCCGTTCCGCTTCATCGCCTCTTCCAGGCAACGTAACAACACTTGGATTCCGGCGCTGTCGAGTCGCCGCACTTTGGAACAGTCGAGCACCACACGAGGTCGATCTGCGTTCAGGCAAGACTCTACTTCGCGAAAGAAACTACGCCCTTGCTTAACACTCAAAGTCTCCGGTAGTTGTTTCACCTCTATAAGTCTTGCACTTGTCATATTCGGGATCCCAGGTTCCAACAATCTTCTTTTGTCCGTATGGCGAAAAATTGCATAGGCACCTAATTCGGCCTATTAAACAATCTAGAGTGGCAGCAGCGCGGGGTCTATCCTGTCTTGTCAGTAGAGGGCGGACAGGTTTGCGCTAGAGATTAAATACGAGTTTCGGTCAAAATTGGCTTTACAAAAGCCGCGCGAGTTCGGCCTCGGGATCGTGCACAACGTGGGTTAAAAGGTTTGTCCCATACCGGAAGAGCGTCGCCACATTCGTGCGGTACCAGCAACACTCCGTCATCCTGGGCGATAGTCCGCACAAGAACCGAAACTTCGATACGGTCTCCGGCGATGTGAGAATTGCCGCCACGAGACGGTGATTTCCATCCAGGATCGTAAGTGGTTCGCTTTCGTTCAGACCGATGAGGAGCACAGCGCCCGGGTCGGCATGCTGTCGGAGTCCAGCGCTCAGAGCTTCTATCTTCGATAGGAATGCTTTTCCGGCTTCATCATGGCTGCGAAATGTGCGGAGGCGTTCGGCAATTGCCGTGATGCCAAAATCTCCCCGCGCGAGTTTCCGCCATTGTGCCCTTGGAAAGACTCGAATCTGGGCTAAGTCTGCCGTCGCAATTTCGGCCTCGAACCATTCGGTCCCCCCCGGCAGTTCTTTCCACAACGAAAAATGCCGAATAAACAACAGGGCACGTCTCTTTGCATTCTCGCCAGCATCGTCGAGGTGCGGTGTCAGCACCAGCCCGCGCAGGGTTTCGTGGTACTCGTCGAATGCGGAATTGCTGAAATCGGTCCTTAGAAATTCTGCGATGACCTCGTCCTCTGAAACCCGCCGAATCAACCTGATCGTCTTCGGAGACGTTGCCTCGTGCCCATCCTTTGCGCTGGCCGTGGAGTGAATCAGGAACGGCACTGCGACAACGACGAGGAGAACCACCATCAGCCCAAGCTGTATCAAAATGACCTGTTGCAGAGACGAATGAAACCTGCAAATGCCCACGACGACAGCGCCACTGAAGGCCAATTGCACCCAACTCGTATTGGCGATTTTGTATGACATCTCGTATGCAATGATCACAACGCTAAGCGAGTAAACGACCGTTGTTGCAGCGTACAACGCCAGTAGATAGGGTAGGCCGTGTTTCCCAGCTATTTCGAACTGCGGGCCAAAGAACGTTGTCCAAATCCCAGCGGGCGCCAGGCGAAGACCGAGAGCCAACGCCGAACCGATTCCCAACACCAGCAGGAGTGAAGTCAGCAAAACCCTGTGACCTTTTCTCTCCTCGTCGCGAGTGCCCGCAACAAGTGGAAACATGGTATTCACCACCGCGGAGGAAAAGGCAAAAATGACCCGACCCACTAATGCCACGGCAGCGTACAGTCCCGCCACAGTCGAAGGAAAGAAGTGCTTCACCAGCACGATGTCGCAATTATTGATCAGCACCTGGCCGGCAAAAAAGATGATTGCCTGCAGTGCCTCACGAAACGCATGGGGAATGTGCAGATCGCGGGGAACCGCGGCCGCGAGTTTAGGTCCGGCCGCGAGATAGGCCACCGCTACGGCGGCGGCGTTGGCGGCAATCACTCCTGGAACGCCGAAGCCCAGCATGATGAGCAGGAGAGATCCACCCAGTCGAACCAGTCCCTCAAGGACCAGATTGGCGCCGAGACGATGGAAGCCGTAGGCGCCCTGGATGTATCCTCGCCGGGTTCCCAGCGGAACGTAAAACGCCACTCCAACTGCGAGCAGGACCACGAGCACCGGACTCGGCAAATTGAGGTAGTCCGCAATAACTTTCTGAAACAGCAGCAAAAGAAGCGCGACGATGATGCCGCACGCCCAAGCGCTCCGGTGAAATCCTCGATAAACTGCGCTTTTTCCCTCGAGAGAACTCTGTTGTGCAACAACCTTTGCGGAAACGATTTGGAAGGAAAGCGTGACGGCCGATATCAGGATAAGAAGAGTGTAAACAGCCGTAGCGTGACCAAACGCGGTAGGGCCAAGGAATCGTGCAACCGCAATGTTGTAGGCGAAGTTAATCGCGGTGGCAAGCCCTGAAGCGGAGAGCAATACGAAACTCCCCGACAATACGCGGGCTTGGAGAGTCTTCGATTTCGAATTCGAATCAATCAAATTCTTGGGGCTCCGGCTCACCAACCAGCGAAACCTGTATGGGGACAACTCCATCATCGACAAGCGTGGTGCGTGAGAATGCGAAATGCAAAGGGACGGAATCTACTGTTGGCAGCACTTCTGATGCAAAAACTAACGATCAGGCTGCTTGCGGCCCGGCCCACTCGGCCTTTAATTGCCGTCCTCGCTACAACCCAGGGTGTTTGCACAGCCTCTAAGGTCCAGAACCTTATGATGAATCGCTACTGGGTGATCTCTGCTTTGATGTTTCTGCTGCTGCAGGGATGCGCCTATCCCGGCCTGCGTCAGGAACTCCGCCGGAGTGTGCCGACAGCGGACGCTTCACCGCGAATTCTGGCCATCTATGAGCCCTGGTTTGGTCATCCCAGGCACATCAACGTTGGCTATTCCTCCCAGGATCCGGCCGTGATTCGTAAACAGATGGACCAAGCCAAGGCGCTGGGAATCTCCGGGTTCGTGGTGGACTGGTACGGGGATCGCGAGCCTTTTATCGATCGCAGCTATGCTCTGATCCAGACTATCGCCACCGAGAAGAACTTCCACGTTGCGATGATGTACGACGAAACCGACGAAGAAGAAGCCGAGGCAACGGACGATGCTTTTGCGGCGTTCAACAAGTTCAACGAAACATATCTTTCGCCAAACGCACCTGGCCGTCAGGCCTATCTCACCTACAATGAACGGCCTGTGATCTTCATTTTTCCAAAGGGAGGGCACACCAACTGGAATCGAGTGCGGGCAGCGACCGACAAATGGGCCCACCCACCTTTGCTCATCTACGAGGATCGATCAAGCCCTTTCACATCTGCGTTCGACGGTTTTTATGCATGGATCAATCCCGGAAAAAAGGGATGGGCAACCGATGGCAGCAACTGGGGTGAGGATTACCTGGGAGATTTCTATCGCAAAATGCAGTCAAAATATCCTGACAAGATTGCCGTGGGAGCCGCCTGGACGGGTTTCGATGACAGCAAAGCCTCTTGGGGCCTGAATCGGCACATTTCTCAGCGCTGCGGCGCTACCTTTGCGGATACCATGAAGTTGTGGCGGCAGTATTACCCCGCTGATCGTCCACTGCCCTTCTTGTTGGTTGAAACCTGGAACGACTACGAAGAGGGCACGGCAATTGAGCGTGGATTAGCCAAGTGCGAGTCCGGCTCGCAATCGCGACCGGGGCAGTGAAACTCTAAGCCACCCGAAATGGCTTTTTTCGATCCCCTACCCGGCGCCTCAAGTCTACTTGATCGGAATTCTCCCGCGAAGCATCGTAAACCTTGTTGATGATCGAGAGAGGCCGGCTGCGCACCTCGTCGTACACTCGTCCAAGATATTCCCCAAGCACACCCACAGACAGGAGCAGAAATCCGCCTACCAGAAAGACAGCCGCCGCGATACCGTAGCCTAATGGATTCACGGCGCTCTTCGAAAAAATGGTGCATATCGCCAAAATGACAGCAACCGAGACTGCAAATCCCGCTAACCCGAAGCTGAGGCGGAGCGGCTTGTAGCTGAAGCTGGTAATCGCGTCCATCGCATACTTGATCCGGCTCAGGAACGTGAGTTTGCCTTCGCCGCCCGCACGGTCCTGCCGGTCGTAGAGAACGACGCCTGTCTTGTAACCAACCCAGGCACGCAGTCCAGGCAGGTATCGGCTGCCCTCCCGCAGTGAGTTGATCGAGTCGACCGCTTGTCGATCAAGAAGGCCGAAGATCCCCGCATTGAGCGGAATGGGAAAGTCGGAGAGTGCTCCCAGCAAGCGATAGAAGATCGGAAACAGCTTGGCTAGGATTCGACGCCGTTCTTGCCGGCTCCGTCTTACGGCGGTTACGACTTGTGCGCCATTCCGCCAGGCAGCGACCAATTCCGGCACAACCTCTGGCGGGTCCTGGAAATCGCCGTCCATTAAGACAACCGCGTCGCCAATCGCAGTCTGCAAGCCCGCAGAGATGGCCCCCATGTGCCCCCAGTTACGCGACAAATCTACCACGACGACGTGCGCATCCTTGGCGTGCATATCTGTCAGCAGTTTCAGGGACGAGTCTGTGGAGCCGTCGTTTACATAGACGACCTCCCAGGCTTCTTCCTTCATCGAGTCCGTGAGAGCCGCATGAAATAGCTCTACGATTTCCTCTTCATTGAAAATAGGTACCACGACTGAGATCATCTAGCGGCTCCTTGAGTGGTTCCCAAAAACAGAACAGTGCTCGATCTTCGTGCATGTACAGATTTGCAGTCGTGAAGAATTCGAGGTCGAATTCGAAATAAGCAGATCATTCGGACTCAGCCTGGAAGATGCGTACCTTCCACCGCACTTCGGTTGGCGTCAATACTGCAACATAGCGCACTCGAACGTGTTGCGTGGTCTGCACCCTTTGGCCATCGAGGATTTGAACGTCATATTCCACCATGTCGACCAATTGAATCGACAGTCCTTCTGGTGAGTAAAAAACCAGACGAACATCGTGCGCTGTATCTCGATAGCGTGTATGAATCCCCAACTTTGCTTGCTCCCGAATCGTGTCTGCCAGTTTCTCTTTGGCGATGCCGGTGAACTCGCGATCGAGCAGATCGACCCGATTCTGCTCGAACGCACCGCTGAAACTGCGCCACGCCTGCAGATAATCACGAATCACCGCGGTCTCAGTTTGCTTCTCCAGAGGCCGTGGCCCGACCGAATCCGCAGGTTCAATGCGGACGGCAGGTGGGTCAGAGCCAAGGGCAAACATCGCCACGAAGAGTGAGCACACGACAAAGATGGGCCGTTTCATTGCTATTTTTCCCAGCGAATTTCATTCCCTATCAAAACTCCGGTCGCAACCGAGATTTTTGCCCCGCTGTACGCTGGCATATCCGTGCGTGCGACCCCTCGTTTGAGGGGGACATCAACCGTGGATTCGCTGCCCTTATAGGTTTCCGTGAAGGTGACTATCGTTCCATCTGGCAGAGCGTTGCCGCTACAGTCGCGCACCGGCTCGGTTTCCACTGCAAGCCTCTGACCTGACGGCTTAGCGCTCATGCGTAAGTGGCAGGGATCGCCTGGAACTTGCTGTATCACGCGTGTGCTGGCAGCATCCCCAACTCGAGCCACAAACTGGGAAGCGCCTTCCTTGGTCGCGGAATTCATCTTTGTCCAAGCCACGCCATTGTGCGTCAGCGCCGTCCGCGTCTGCACAGCACCGGCAATGCCTGACAGCTGAAACGAGACTTGCGCAGGCGTCAGGACCAGGTTCTGAAAGGTGTCAAAGACGTATACGACGCCGCTGATGCCCTCGTGCAAGTTGACCGCAAGACGGGAGGGCTTAGCGAGAAAACTCAACGCCGCTGGTGGACTCGCAGCGATAACATCGAACGCGCCGTCTTCCGTGGAGGAGTCTCCCACCAGAGCGACTAGATAGTGGCCGGCATTGTGGAGATCTCCAGGAGCAAAGAGCGTCGCATTTCCTAGTTGTACATTGCGTCGCAAAACCTGCCCCGGCCCCACGATGTAGAGAACCGCTTTGCCGCTTCCGCTGCTTTGGACCGAGAACCCGCTACCCGCTTCGACAGTTTTGGGCAAGCGCAGGCCGCCGGTTTGCGCCAACGCTAGCGGCATTGCGGCAAGAACTAAACCGCCCAGCAAGAATGTAAATCTGGATTTCATTGGAACCGGCCCGAACTGTACGAAGTTGTGATCGCACGCTCGCTACTGACTTTGACGGCGATGTCCGCCGGAACAGACATGGCAAAGGAAACCGGAGTTTGAGGCAATAGTGCGCGGTCGACATATTGGTCCGCGACCCATATCAGTTGGCCATTTTTGTCATAGAACGTCCCAAGAACGTGCGCCACGCTAACGGCCTGACCACTCTGATTGACAAGTTTTCCGATCAACGAAGCTTTGGGCGCCGGGCTCAGGCGCTGATCCTCAATCTCGATCACAGGATCCGCCGAAGCCGCGATCAAGGTTGACGACGGCTCCATGTGAACACTGTCTACTTCGGATAGCGCTACGTCGTGAAACGCAATGAGAAAAGGAGTGACCTGCTTGGGCAAGAGAACGTGAGAAATCTTGTCGAAGCTGTCTTCTGTCGCGATCGCAGACCCGTTCTTCGCCAGTAGCGTCGCTCTGACCGTCACAAAGGCGGGGACGACGTCCTCGTTCAGAAGTTCGCCCATGATGACCACTCCGCCGGCGCGGTCCACGGGATGCATATCCACGATACGCACGTGCGGCGCTTCTACATCTTGAGATCCCCAGTCATCTTCCGCGCCGCGGTAGATCACGTCCCAGCGCAGATAGGTCACAGGGATCACCTGCGGCGGCACTCGAGGTTCTTTCACGATCGGCCACAACACGCCCCAACGGTCCCCATTTCGAACCACTCGCAGGTCGCGTGTGTCCAGGAACGCTCCTACCACGGTCGACCACCGCAATTTGAGCTGAATCTGGGCTTCGTCGGGGGAGGCATGCAAGGGCCGGAGGTCGAAGCTATCGAGAGTCGCGTAAGTGCGAAGGCTAGGGTAGCTTCCCTTCAAATCGCGCACGAACTCCATTTCCGTGAATTCGCTTTTGTTGGCAAGACTGGAATACGCGTTTCCCCAAGCTTGGCGGCCGATATCGTCCGCCAGATTCTCGACAGCCGCTTGCGGCGACGAAGACGTACGCAGCAAGCTGGCCCCGGAACCGGCCATGGCTTTCGCGGACGGAACAGGCCAAACCGTACCCACCACGATGAGTGCCACTGTAACCGAGGCGATGACGATTGCGAGGAGGCGTCCGTTGTTCATGAGGCGACCCTTTCAAGGACGCGATTCTCACGGGCAGTGGACGGTTCAACGACCCGGCGTCTCTGCCATCGTCTCTCTGGAATCAGCACCACCAACATCGCGAGAATGCTGCTGCCGATGGGGAGGATGCCCCACATGAGCCCTTGCCACCGCGGAGGGATCTGTGGCGCGTTGACTGGAACGGCAGGTGCTACATCCTCTCTGCTCCAGATGGTGATTGTCTTGTCTTCAAGATCATCCACTCTGCGCCAGCCGGCGAAGACCAGGAGAGGCTCGTAGTATGGATCTCTTACGAACACCCATTTCAAGCCATAGCGGTCGGCGTGATGAAGCATCGCGCTCAGGGCGTCGAGGCCTGGCTTGCCAAAATATTTCGAACTGGTGAGCGCGCCTCCGCCGAACTGAGTCAATTCCGGCAGCATGCGGCCGGAATTCCATTCACCATCTACACTACTGGCGTCCGTCAGCACCGCCAGTCGCGAAATCTTGTTGCCAAATCCCAGAGTGATATAGCGGTAGCGATCGTGACCGTCACGATTCAGCCAGGAGGCCACTGTGTCGACCTTGAAATCTGCGGCATCCGCGGGCCGATAGGTTGCCCAGGCCACCGCCAGAGCACAGCTCAGCGCCGCCGCCGTGGTTAAACCTGCGACTGCTCGCAACCGAAATCGGTCGATCAGTTCTGTGGCCAGAAGCCCAACAAAAGGTAGCGCGAGCAGCGTTGCCCAATAGCTGAAACGCTCCATCGTCAGTACGTCAAAGGCTCGGCCCAACACGAGTCGGCCTACGGGTGTGGTTCCTCCGAGTCCCACCAGGAATGCCAGCCAGAAACCGATGAGCAACGGGCGGAGTCGAGCGATGGAAGAACCTCTCAGCAAGATGAACGGCAGGGCCAGAATCAAGGCGCCATAAGGGACCACGAAGTAGTTCAGGCCCCACTGGGGACTCAGCAGGTAATTCGCGCGGCTCGGGTGTGGGATGGGAGTCTGAGTGACCGGATAGTGAATCAGTGCGATCCAGAACGGAAGAAGTACCAACGCAACCGCGGCACCGACAATCAGCACAATGATACCGGTGCGCAGAACGAACGCCGGAGCGGAGGTTCGCTCGCCATCTCGCCGGTCGAAGATCACCAGCGCAAGCACCGGCACTGCGAACAAGAAGGATCCGAAGAGGAGCGTGGCATGATGCGCCGCGGCAGCAGCCACGAAGAGCGCTCCGCCTTTAAGAAACGCACGCCACTTGCCGTGCCGGACCCACTGGAAAAGGTAAGGCAGGGCGTTCAGGTAAAGAGGCGCCGCAAATGTAGTCGACAACTGCCCTGCGGAATAGATCAAAAAACATTCTGAGCCGAGAAACACGCTCGCCAGCGCCGCAAACGCCGCCGCCCGTCGATCTACCCAAAGCAGCGAAAACCGATAAACGCCCAATGCCAGAAGCAAAATCGCGACGAACTGAATCGCCATATATGCCATGTCCAACCCAAGGACCCGCGAGACTAACGCCAGCCACTGCTGCGGCAAAGGAGGATATGTGGTCTGTGAAAAGCCCGCATACCACTTGGGGTTCCAGGGGTCGAACCAATTGTGCAGGTAGTGAGATGCGAAGAAGATATGGAAATTCGCATCGTACGACTTCAACGGCAACTTCATGAGGAGTAGCGGCAAGTGAACGACAAGAGCCGCCAGAAAGATCATGCTCAACGGTATCGGACCTGGTGTAGGTGCGATCGACTCAGTTTTCTGCACATCTCCCTTTCGGTTGGTTGGTCTTGGATTCGAGGCCGTCCATCCGGGTTGTATCGACGGGGCGGCCTCCCAAGCCATTGGGACAGCGCAAATCAGACGACCCGTCCAGCCAACGCGGAAGGCTTTTCGCGAATCGAAGACCTTGCAAGTAACTGATCCGGTGGTAACACTTTGAGTTTCGCGCTGAGATACCCGAAGACCGTGTGCGTGTCTGTGCTTGTCATCGCGTTTGCCTGCTCCGTCCGAGCGCAAACGTACAAGGTGGGGTCTGGTTCCCAGGAAACGCCCCAAGTCAATACCAATCCAAAGCCACCTCCGAGCAAATCACTCGGCTGGGGATCGAATATTCAAAACGCACGTCTTGCAGGAGCTGCAGAGTTAGCCCTGAAAGACGGGAACTATGCGATTGCCGTGGATTATGCCCAGCGTGCTGCGCAGGCCACCCCCAACGACGCCCAACTCTGGTTCCTCCTGGGATATGCGGCGCGGCTCAATGGGAAATTGCAGGTCTCAGCGGATGCTTATAGTCGAGGTCTCCGCCTGAATCCCTCCGCGCTCGACGGCATCTCCGGACTCGCTCAGACCTACAGCACCATGGGTCGGACCGCAGAGGCCGAGCGGCTTCTGAACCAGGCGCTTTCGGCGGACCCAAAACGAATCAACGATGCGGTGTTGCTGGGAGAGTTGCTCCTGCGATCTGGGGAGTATGCCGACGCACTCGATGTACTGGGGCGGGCGGAACAACTTCAGCCCGGCGCGCGGTCGGAATTGCTGATGGCGCTGGTGTACGAACATCAGAAGCAACTCGACATCGCAAGCCGTTACCTTGAGTTGGCTAAGCGGCACGCCCCGGACAATCCCGATGTGCAGCGATCGTTGGCGGGCTACTATCGAGAGACTGGGGACTATCCGGCAGCCATCGCCGCTCTTAATTCGCTCCAGAGTTCGAAACCCGATGTGCAAGCGGAACTCGCGTACACCTATCAACTCAATGGCCAGCAAAATGAAGCGGCGAAGCTATACGTGCAAGCCGCCAATGCCGCGCCGCGCGACTTAGGTTTACAGCTTTCCGCCGCGCAGGCCGAAGTTGCCGCCGGTTATGTTGCCGATGCGAAGCCTTTTCTCCAGTGCGCTGCAGCTCTCGATGCCGAACACTACCGGCTGCACGCGATTCGCGGCGAAATTGCCCGACTCCAGGAGCACAATGCAGACGCTGTTCTCGAATACAACGCCGCCCTGGCGCATTTACCCCAAAGCCCAGCCGAGGGACCTCTGTACGGCATTCAGCTGCAAATGAATCTGGCGGGACTGTATCAGAGTTTGGGAGATGCAGATGCCGCTCACGACCATCTTCAAATCGCGCAAGGCCAAATCAGCGGGTTGGACGATAGCGGTACGAGCAGGCCGCAATTTCTGCGGCTGCGAGCTTTGATCAAAATGAACAGCGGCGACCTCGATGGAGCCAGCAGCGACATTAAAGAAGCGTTGGCGGTCAATGCCCAGGATCCCAACAGCTTGCAACTCGATGGAGATCTGCTTACGAAGCTCGGCCACACCCAGGAAGCGATCGTCGTATATACGAAGATCCTCGCGATCGATCCGGTGAACCGGTCCGCTCTTATCTCGATGGGCTACGCCTCCCGCAATGCAGGAGACGATCAGGGAGCCGAGAAATATTTTCAGCGGCTGGCGGCAGCCTATCCAACTCTCTACGTGCCCTATCTTGCGCTGGGCGACTTGTACGCAGCGCGCCGAGACTTTGCAAAAGCTGAGGCCGCCTACAGCAAGGGCTATGAACTGGCCCCAGGCAACAGTCTGATCGTGGCCGGAGGGATGAACGCTGCGATCGAAACGCAACACTTGCCCGTCGCGGCGGAGTGGTTGAGCCGTGCCACGAACGAAATGCAGCAGGAACCTCACCTCATGAGAGAAAAAGAGAGGTACCTGAGTTTTAAGGGCGAGTATCAGAAATCTGCGGATGTTGGCCGGGAAGCCATCAAGAAACTTCCTACCGACAGGGATGTGGTGGTCTATCTCGGGTACGATTTGCTTTATCTCCAACAGTACGACGATCTGCTGCAATTAACTTCGCACTACGATGTGGTGCTCCCCAAAGAACCCGATATTCCGCTGTTGGCCGGTTATGCGCACAAGCATGCGGGACAGCTCGATGAGGCGCGAAAGGACTTCAGCCAGACTCTGGACCGGGATCCCGAGATGGTGACGGCATACGTGAACCGTGGATACGTATTGCACGATCTGCGCCTCCCGGAAGCCTCCGCTTCGGATTTCGAGTCAGCTCTCAAGCGGGAACCCAAGAATGGCGAAGCACATCTGGGACTCGCATATGCCAGCCTCGATCTGCATCGCCCTCTGGTAGCCCTGCAGCAAGTGCAACTGGCGCAGGAAGAGATGGGCGATTCCATGCCCATACACTTGATTCGGGCAACCGCCTACGGGCAAAACGGAATGTTGGTAAAGTCCGCCGGCGAGTATCGCGCTGCGTTGAAGTATTCGCCAAATGACGCGGACCTTCATCTCGCATTGGGTGAAACGTTGTATGGGCAGCGGCAGTACCACGAAGCGATCGAGGAACTGCAGCTTGCGCAGAAGCTTTCTCCCGACAACAGGGTCATCTACGCGCAGCTTGCACGCACCTATGCCCAACTGCAAGACCGTGAAGAAACCCTCCGGTATGTGCAACTGGCAGAGCAACCCGCAGATTCAAAGCAACTCACGGCAGCGGATCAGAAGCCAGAGGAAAGTCGAGTCCTCGTTTCCACGGGACAGGCTTTGAGCTTGGTGGGAGACCGGAAGGGCGCTATGGAGCGCTTCGAGAAAGCGCTCGCTATGCCAGGTGGCGATCGCATCAGTGTGCGTTTGGCGATTGCTCAACTCATGGCTGGCGAGGGTGAGCTAAATGATGCACGGCGACAGATTGCGCTAGCTCTGATGGAGGGTCAGACAGAAGAGGCTTTACCCGCTACCGGAGAGCAATTGATCGAAGCAGCAGACGTATTCCTCAGCATGCATGACTACCAACTAGCGCAAACGTACCTCCAACGTGCTCTGGTAGCGGGTGCATCCGAGACCTCCGTGCGGATCGGTATGGCCAACACCTATCTCGCGCTAGGGGATACTGCCCGGGCACAGGACCAACTCTCCTTGTTCAGCAGTTCGGCGGATAGCGAACCCGGTTACCAATATCTGCTGGCCAAAGCCAACGTCCTTCGTCAGCAACACCAGAACGCTGAGGCGCTTACTGCCTTTGCCCAGGCCGCGAGCGCCGCAGGCGAACATCAAACCGCCGAGCAGGATCTGCTGCAGGCAGGAGCGAACGAAGGACTGAGGATCACTCCCAAAGTGAGCGTCCTTTCAGATTTTTCCGTGTCTCCGATCTTCGAAGACACGACCGTTTATGTTCTAGACGCCAAGCTGGACGTCCCAAATCCGTCAACCGGCACCGCGGGATTGCTGCCGCCGCCCCGTTCCTCCATCCAGACGCAATGGACCGGTGCGTATCATCTCCACCTCGGCGATATGCCCGACGCGAGCGGATTCTTTCAGATCCGGAACGCCCGTGGGCAAATATCGCTGCCGAGCGAAGAATCGATCGTCAATCGTGATACGACCGATTACTCGTTTAACTTTGGTGTGAATCCTACCCTGCATCTCGGCACCAATGTGTTGAACTTCAGCGTTGGCATTCAGGAAACAGTTCGCCGGGATTCTATATCTCCGGTGCAGATGAACCAGAACCTCTTTCGACAGTTTCTGTATATGTCGACCAGTTCCTTCTTCAACTTGGTTTCAGTGAGCGGCTTTGTCATCCGTGAGGCTGGACCGTTTACCGAGAGCACCCAACATTCGCGGGATCTGTCCGGTGCGGTCAATTTTCGCGTGGGGCGGCCGTGGGGAAAAACCGCTCTGGTTACCGGATGGGGGGCCACGGACCAACAGTTCGATCCAGTTATCATTGAGGATTATTACACGTCCGCTTACCTCGGCATCCAGCGCCAGGTTTCCCAGCGGCTCAACTTCACCGTCCTCGCAGAGGACCTGCGGGCATGGCGCGTCGCAGGATACACCTACGCGATTGCGCAGGCGCTCCGTCCAGCGGGAAGCGTTCAGTTTGCCCCAACGCGTAACTGGAGTGTACAGGCGTCGGTCGCCTATTCGCGGAATATGGGCGCCCACGTTTACGACGCGGTCCAGAGCGGCTTCGCCGTCTCCTATGCAATGCCCGTCCATCGCGAGTTCAACGACGAAGGCAGGAAAGTTGAACTTCAATATCCGATTCGTTTTTCAGCCGGGATGCAACAGGAGACTTTCTTCAATTTTACAGGCGGGCAGAATCGGCAGCTCAGGCCTTACCTGAGCATCACTTTGTTCTGAGATCGGGATTCGATGAAAATCTGCTTAGTCACGGCCTTTCCTCCCAGCGCGCGCCAGCTGAATGAGTACGCGTTCTATCTCGCGGGGGAACTCCAGGGCAATCCGGACATCAGTCTGACCATTCTCGCGGATGAACTGGCCGACTATGAATTCGCTACGGATGAGAGCGGAGAGTCGCTAAACGGTCCAAAACACGCGGAGCTGCCAGGGTTTGACGTGGTCCGCTGCTGGAAGTTCAACAGCCTGGCGACTCCGGTACGTTTGCTAAGCGCGATCCACAAACTGAAGCCAGATGTGGTGTGGTTCAACCTCGTATTCTCAAGCTTTGGCACTCCAGAATTCCCGCTGGCGGCTTTTGCAGGGCTGTCGACGCCGGCTCTGACTCGAGCCCTCGGCTACTACACCCACATTACCCTGCACCACATCGTCGAACACGTCGATTTTACCAGCGCTGGAGTGCGCCAGGTAAAGCTATTCCGCTTGGCCTCAGAGGTGGCCACCCGAGTGTTGCTGAAAGCAAATTCGGTGTCGGTATTACTCTCCGGGTATCGGCGTACCCTGGTTGAAAAGTACTCGGCGCGGAACGTCCTATTAGGCACACACGGAACCTTCGCGCCTCAACCCAGCGCCCCCGATTTCACCAAGCGAGGCAATCCGGAGCACCGCATTCTGGCGATCGGACACTGGGGAACCTACAAACGGCTGGAGACGCTGATGGACGCCTTTCCTGCCGTCTTGAAAAAGGTGCCGGATGCCAAGCTAATCGTCGCAGGGGCCAATCATCACACGAAGCCGAGATATTGGGAATCGATACGCGAGTCGCTCTGCCCGGGCTCAGGCGTCGAATTTCGTGGGTATATTCCCGAAGAAGCCATTCCTGAACTTTTCCGGACATCCACGGTTGTCATTATGCCCTACGATTCCGCCACCGGATCCAGCGGCCCCGCTCACCAGGCGTGTGAGTACGGAGTTCCGATCGTATGCGCGGACATCGCAGATTTTCGCGACATGGCTGCGGACGAGGATATGGCGATCGATTTCTACAAAGTCGGGGATGCGATGGATCTTGCCAACAAGTTGGTCTCGATATTGCAGTCTCCAGAGCGACAGCGGCAAATGGCAGAGCACAATTTTTCAGCAGCACTGCACATGACGATGAGCAGCGTCGTCCGCAACTATCTTCGCTGGTTTGAACTCAAGAGATGCAAAAAGGCCATCGGCCCCCTGCCGATCTTCGCAGGTTGGCGCACCTTTTGGCGGCGGAACGTCTCTGCGCCTCCCGATGCCTCTTCCGCAGGCGTGACTTCGCGCTCGGATCTCTTAGCCAAAGAGGAGACGAAGAATAGTGCCGAAGGCCTCGAATCGGCGGGGCAGTGAGATCGGTCCATCTTGTCGCGGATCCGCGTGGCTAGGTAGAAGCGTCCTACCACTTCGCTAAAGAAGCCATCATCCGCGACCTAGCGGCTCCAAGCTTGGCACATCAGCCAGCCAGTCGGCTCCACCCCGTTTGTGCCTGATTGCCGCCAAGAGTGCACGATTCTCCTCAGACTCTGCGTCGCCGGACTGGCTTTCCGACGTTTCGATGCAATGAGTTACGCGTCGGATGGAGAGGGGCCACCTAAGTGCACCACTCCAATCGAGTGAGATTCTTCTCCTCTTTCAGGTTCCCTGAAACTAAGTCAGCCATCTGAAGTTCTCTCCCCCTTAGCGACGACAACCCTTAGGAGGTTGATTATGTTTGCACGCAACATCTCGTTTCATCTGAAATCGAACATGCTTTCCGACTATAACCGGACTCTTGAAAACGAAATCCTTCCATTACTGCGCAAGCAGAAGGGCTTCAAGGAAGAGATCACCCTGTCAAATCCTGGTAGCCAGGATGCGATCGCGATCAGTCTGTGGGAGAACAAAGCCAACGCCGATGCTTACAACACGACCACCTACCCGGAAGTGTTGAAAAAGCTTGCGCGAATGATCGATGGAACGCCCAAGGTTCAGACGTTTGAAGCCGTCACGTCGACCTTCCACCAAGTCCTTGCAACAGTGTAAGTGAGATCGTTCACCTTGGGGGGCGTCCCTCGTTGAGAGGGGTCGCCCCTTTTTTGCAGGATGCAGCACCCCAGCCAAGTGCACTATCGACGGCGGAGATTCTTTAAGCTGCGCTCTTTTTCTTGGCTTCCTGCGTGGAACTCGGCGTTACCAGGCTGTCGCATTGCTCGGCATGCAGTTTCGCAGCCTCAACGTCGTGATGAACTGCATGCTGACTGTGCCCGTGAGCCAGGTAAGCATGGTGTGCCGCCTTTTCGTGCTCCTCAGCCTGATTGTATTTTGCTGCCTCGTTGAAATGGTAGGCCGCTTTCTCATGATCACGGGCAGCAAGGTGGTAATGCTCCCAAGTTTTCGACACGCGGTTCTCCTTTGGAAGATTCTGGCGCAGGAAGGGGACGGAACGCATAGCAAAGCCCGAGCCTGCGCTGGCCCGCGAATCCCCGGAGGTGCACTACTTGAAATCAAACCGCAGTTCGCCGTCCGCTGAACAGGTTGATGACCAGGACCACCAACCCGATAACCAGGAGTAAGTGGATCAGAGCGCCACCGATATGCAGGCTGAAACCCAGAAGCCACAAAATCAGAAGAACAACGAAAATTGTCCAAAGCATATTAAACGCCTCCGACTCGGTGCTGTGTCTGGCGCACGAGTCGCCTCGTGCTTAATTTCGTGTTGAAATTCAGATGCACCAAGATCAACTCCGACCTTAGCAAATGCGGAACTAAAGGTCTGAGCAATTGTGCTCACGGCGGTCACACGGAGTTGAAGAAACCATGTCGTGATGAGACTTGGAGTGTCTTGTTTCCCACGCGTTCCAGCGCACACTCAGGTGCGGATGTGAAGTGGGTTTGCTGCGATCTGTTCGGCGTGTGTGGATTTCCATTGCTGGAACGGAATCAAGTCACTGGTGCTTGTCGTTCTGGGCTTGAAGTGACTTCTCGCCGTCTTTCCGGCTGCTTTGAGGAAGGGAAGATTTCTTAACGGGCTGCCGTGGTGTCTTGCTGCGCTGCCTCGAACCTTTGGCCCACTTTATGCCGGCCGAAGGCTTATCTTGTGTGGTCTCGTTGCGCGTCTCCTCGCGAACTTCAGGTCTTACCTCGAGTTTATCGGCCGTCTGGGTATCAAGCTGCCCCGTGATCGGCAGATTCTCCGCCTTCTGAAATCCGCGGATGCTCGCCCGTGTTCGGAGACCAGGCACTCCGTCGATCCTCCCGTGGTAGTGTCCCCTGTCCTGCAGGTTTTGCTGCATCTTCTTGGTATCGTTCCAATACGTGTCCGCAGGCGCTCGCGTGTTGAGATTCGCGCTGGCATCAATCGGCGTCGGTCGCGGTCCCGAGATCCACGTTGTCAGCAGGATGAAGACAATCCCTGAGCACCCGATTTTGCCGGCGAAAAACATTTCTTCTCCTCGGACCTTGAAGGCATCTGGGCCCGGCCCCAGAGAGCAGGTCTGGCCGTCAGGTTTGGCGGGTAGCCTGCCCTCTTAGGACACCAATAGGTTCGCGCATTTCACGTGCTAATACTGTGCTGAATCGCTCATGTCTGAGCAGTCACACGCAAATCGGTTCAGGCGCTTTCTAGGGTGGGACTTTCCTGCGGGACTAACGATCTGGTTTATTCACTGCTCCTGTAGTTTGGAAGGCGCGGTTGCAGTGTTCAACTCCTATATTGTGAAGGGCGGAATGTCGCGGGGCGATGCCCGGTCCAGCTAGTCGCCCGCTCTGTGGGCCGATCCTGCTACTCGGTGGCTGCCGTATTCTTAGGCGGGTCGGCGCGCCAAACATACAAGTATTTGTCGTCGCTAGACGTTACTACCGGGATGTTTTTCTCGCGCGTCACGCGGTTCAAGGCAGAGCGAAGATTCTGCATCTTCTCGCCGTTCAGACCGCTCAACGGAATCTTGACTGCCTGTTGGGCTTTCAGTTTTGACAGGTCGGCCAGAATGTCCGCCACTGCTTTGCGGTGCTTCCCTTTGCGACCCTGCGGAACCTCAGACCGATTCACCGCTGCATAGTGAGTATCGTTTCCGTTTCCGTTACGTCCCATGGTCGGCCCCCTCGGGGTATATCCGTACCCCGTAAGCGTGAAATCCTACCGCAAAGAATCGTATCCTACAACTAAAAATCTATGCCAGACCTAGCGATCGTAGCAGCCTCCGCCGCGACGTACGCTAACCCTAATATCATCTATGAGATGCTGCACAGACGTTGCACTAAGACTTGCTAAGACTCCACCCGTACGGATGAAAGAGCGCTATCGTGGCCACACCGGTGGGCGCTGAAAATGCTTCGAGAGAGTAGCCAGTGCTCCAAATCGCCCTAGGACTTCGAATGAAAAGAGACGACAAACATGGCCCGGATTGCAGCGGGTAAGAGCTCGCGCAAGTTCGACCCCAACGTCTTCCTCGCGACGATCGGTGAAGGCAGAAAAATAATTACGGTCCCTAAAAATCAATCGATATTCACGCAAGGGGACCGGGCGGATGCTGTCTTCTATGTTCAAAAGGGCAAAGTGAGGCTGACCGTAGTATCCAAGGCCGGAAAGGAAGCGACGATCGGCATCTTGGGTGAGGGAGACTTTTTTGGTGAGGGTACCCTGGCAGGTCAGCTCTTGCGCATGGGGTCCGCGGCTGCTCTAACGGACTGCGAACTTCTGCGGGTGGAAAAGAAGGCGATGCTGGGTGCTCTTCACCGCGAGCACGCGTTTTCGGATCTCTTTGTAGCATATCTGCTAGCGCGGAACATCCGATACGAAGAGGACTTGGTTGACCAACTCTTCAACTCTAGCGAAAAGAGACTTGCCCGGATCTTGCTCTTGCTTGCTCATTTCGGCAAGGAGGGCATTCCCGAAACTGTTGTGCCCAAGATCAGTCAGGAAACGCTGGCCGAGATGATCGGCACGACCCGCTCGCGTGTCAGCTTCTTCATGAACCGGTTTCGGAAATTGGGATTCATTCACTACAACGGCGGGCTTAAGGTCCATAGCTCGCTACTCAATGTGGTTCTGCACGACTAAGTTGATCTCCGGTTGGCAATTTCCCGCAACAAGTAGCGACTGCCGGAGTGAACCCCACCACGCGCTCCCCCAACGAGTGAACGGCTGGGAGTGAGCACTTTTGAACAGCATTCGGCGATGGTTGATGTTGAAGATAGGAACATGTGGGAGGTGAGCCGTGCCCCTATCCGTTTATCCGGAAGTCTCAAGCGCAGTGGTTCTTTGCATTGACGACAGCCAAGATATGCTGGAATGCGAGAGGGCATTCCTCGAAAGCTTCGGTTATACCGTTCTGACTGCTCCGAGTGGCGACAAGGGATTGGAGCTGGCTTCCATGTTTTCGGTAGACGTTGTAATCGTTGACTATTTCATGCCCGAGATGAACGGGCTAGAGCTTGCCATCGAAATGAAACGCCTTAGGCCGCAGGCGCCGATCATTCTGCTATCAGGAACAACGGACGTTCCTGAACAGGCGTTGAAGTCTGTAGACGCTTTCGTGGCCAAAGACCGTTTGGCCAGCCAGTTGTTACCCGCGATCGCGTATTTGCACGGGTACGGACGGATGCCTCTGCCTTCCTATGACGCATAATTAGCGCACAACGGGCGTGAGAGTCGTTTTGTTTGCGAACTAGGCAGCCGGCGCGTCCTCGCAGAAAACTACCTTGTTTCCCGCGCGGCCTATCTGCGTTTGATCATCCAGCCGATAACGGCTCCAGCGGTGAATCCTACGGCAAATGTGGTCGCAACTGTCAGCACGGGGTGTCGCTGGATGCGCTGAGTTGTGTCGTTCAAGAATTCTTCGGCAGCATCCCCGCTCTGCTTTGCGGCACGCCTCACGACTCCGACGCCGTTCCCGATTGCGTCGGCAACTGCATTGGTTGCACGTGACGCCTGATGAGCTGAGTCGGCGATGTGTTCCGCCGTTCGTTCCACTATCGTTTGTGACATGGTATGCTCCTTGGTTTTTTGCTGGTGTGTCGATCTGCCTATCCGAAGCCCGATTCTGGCGTCGCGGACGGTCGAAGTCCGGAATCGGGTGCCTGAAAAAAGCCGGAGTCAGTGGGAATCCGGCCGGAGAAGTACGTAATCTGAGTCGAGCAACTTTGCGCGGTCGTGAGGGTCCAAATGGACTGTAGCTGCCACCAACCCATGACCGCGCTTCCGCTTGCGGACTATCAACACAGTACCCGATGACACTGCGGATGACTGTGCCTTTTTATACATTTCTGTAAACAGAACTAAGCAATACAAGCTAGTCGAAGATCTGATTGTCCGCCCTGAGCAAGCCCACTGCTACCGCGAAAGACAGCGATGCTGTGTTTTCCGTCGCCGCGGTAGCCCATGGCCGGCTGCGATACAAGCAAGGCTATACTCCCGCGATGCTGGTGCACGAGTCGCGGATACTCCAGGTGACGCTATTCGGGACGTTGCAGAGCAACCTGAGCTTTCTTGATTTCAGCGTGCTCTTGCCAGATGTCATGACGATCGCGGACGAAGTGGACACGCAGTTGACGCAGTCGATGGACAGCTAAACCAGCCGATGCGACTGGTGCGGTGTCGTTCCTGCTCACTCGCATTCCTGAACTCTCTGCGCCAACGGCTGG